>Ga0208375_1000710_pt1 | contig 44483 bp, 53 predicted proteins | sample RifOxyD1_FD_184038 | JGI IMG/M metagenome (GOLD analysis project Ga0208375, IMG submission 184038) | Soil microbial communities from Rifle, Colorado - Rifle Oxygen_injection D1 (SPAdes) | ecosystem: Environmental > Terrestrial > Deep subsurface > Rock core/Sediment | place: Rifle, Colorado... | reverse complement strand
TTTCAGAAATGCAATTTTCTGGAGTCGATAATGTGTTTTTTTCATTTTCAATTATTTTCTTTACTTTAATGCCTTTTTTTGACCCTATGAAGTATTCAACCCATGCATATGTGTCAAGTAAATAATGCAACACTACCACCTATCCATAATTTTTTCTTCTCTCTTGAATGGTTTTGCACTCTTGCATATACCAAAAGCTTTTATCCTTTCTTTTTTTATTATATCTATTTTAATAATTTGATTTTCTTTTAATTCCATTTCATCAACTGCCTTTTTTGGTAAAATCATACCTAAAGAATTCCCCCATTTTCTAATCTTAGATTCTACTAGTTTCATGTTATACTAAAATGTATAACTAATATTTAAACCTTTCTAGTTAGAGCGCTGGTGCATTCCTACTAGCGAATCGTCGATAAAGTAAAAGTTCGCATAATCTTTTGCCGTCGAGGCCCTTTAAGGGTTACACCAGCGCTCTAATTACTCACAGTAAGATTTAAATAATATAAATAATAAACTACAGTATGGAAAAAAGAAGTATAATTATTACAACTTTTGTTCTTGTCTGGTTATTAGCATTAACAGCAATAAACCTAAACGGAATAACTGGTGCTTCTGTTTTAAATAATAATGAACAGTGGGTTTGTAATAAACTTCAGTGTACTGAACAATATACAACACAAGAGCTTCAGCAGAAATTCTGTAAAATTGAAAATGACCAAATATTATGCAGTGTTTCAGTTGATGGACAGGTTTCAGATCATTTAATAGATCAAATAAACTGGGAAAGCCTGCAAATTTGCAAAAAAGCCATATGTACGGAAGAAGTAAAAATAAAACCAGTAAATTATGAAGTTGATTTAAACCAAATGCAGAACTAATTCTTTTTATTTAACAAATTCAACATTTGGAAAATTTTCAAATTCTTTATCCCCAGTTAAGAATTTCAACCCATACTTTTTAGCTAATAAATACCCTATAGAATCAGTCAAACTAATATCTTGTTTTTTATGTTCGTATCTGAATTTTACAGCAGAAAGAATAAGGTTATAATCAATTGTAATAATTTCAAATTTATATTTTTGAAGCCATTTGTCAGATTCTTCCATCCCAACATCTTTTATAAGGCCCCAGTATAACTCGGCAATATTTAATACACACACCTTTAGAGCGTATCCTTTATATTTATCATACTGCCTATTTCCTTTGATAAGTTCAAACAAAGCATATGTGTCAAAAAAATACATTATACCCCCAATTCTTCATCAATCTCTTTCATCAATTTACTGGTAGGCGTTTTTAACCTTAAAGTTCCAAATACATCCCCTGCCTTAGAAATTTTTTCTTCGCTGACTAAAATTCTTACTTTAGTATTTGGTTTAAAAGATTTCCCCAACAAAACACCTACAGAGTTTCCCCATTTTCTTGTTTTTGTAACGATTTCTATCATAAGTTTAAACAAGTTTAAACAAATATATAAACATTTCTATAAAACTTTGTTGTTATTTAACAAATTCAACATTTAGAAAATTTTCAAATTCTTTATCTCCAGTTAAAAACTTAATATTGAGCTTCTTTGCCATTATATAACCAATGCAATCTGTCATAGATAAATCTTTTTTTTTATATTTTAACCTCAATTTAGCAGCTTCTTTAATTTCCCAAGCACCATACTCAACCACAGAAGGATAATAGATCTTTATTAAGTTGGTAGCCTTTACCTCTCCAAGATCTCTCAAAGCATTATGAAAAAGCTCAAATATATTTAGTTTTGTTAAAATTACGGTCTTGCCAATATACTTTCTATAGGATTCATTCCCCCCTATAATTTCAAATAACGCATAAGTGTCAAAAAAGTATTGATCAGTCATTATATAATTCCTTCCTAAGTCTATCCTTCATTTTTTGTCCTTTGCCTTTCCATTCAGAAAATAACCCAAAAGTTTCCTTTAAAACACTAGACTTAGTTAAAACAATAACATGCACTTCTTTATCCTTGTTTAAACTATTTAAGTCTATCTTGTCTTTTGGAATAATTAAACCCAAAGAATTCCCCCATTTCTTTATTTTAGCATTAAATTCTAACATAAGTTATACACAAGTATAACTATTATTTAAACATTTCCATAATCATGTTTATAAGTTTTCTTTCTTTTTCTTTATTATGAAATTCGCCCATTTAGCAGACTGTCATATTGGAGGATGGAGGGAAGAAGAACTGAAAAAACTAGGTATTGAAAGCTTTAGCTACGCAATAAATAAATGTATAGAAGAAAATGTAGGTTTTGTTTTGATATCAGGGGATTTATTCAACACATCTCTGCCAGACATAGACCTAATCAAAAAAACAAGCAAAATCCTTTCAAAGTTAAAGAAACATAATATAAACTGCTATATTATCCCAGGGTCTCATGATTTCTCCCCATCAGGAAAAACAATGCTTGATGTTTTAGAAAGCTCAGGATTAGTAAAAAACGTTTTTAAATTTAAAGATGATAAACTAAGATTAACTAAAGATAAAACAAATGTAAAAATAACAGGAATTCTCGGGTTAAGGTCTGGTTTGGAAAAAGAGCATTTTCAAAATCTGCCAAAAGATCATTTAGAAAAAGAACCAGGATTCAAAATATTTATGTTTCATACAATGCTTGAAGAATACAAGCCAAAAGACATGGAAAATATTGAAGGGGAATCAATAAAAAACTTCCCAAAAAATTTCAATTACTATGCAGGCGGTCATGTTCATTACCTGTTAGAAAAGGAATTCGGTAAAGGCAAGATAGTTTATCCAGGCCCCTTATTCCCAAATAATTTCAAAGAATTAGAGGAATTAAAATTTGGCAGGTTCTGTATAGTAGATGATAATTTAAATGTAAAAAGAGAAGAAGTAAAGTTAAAAGAAGCAGTATGCTACAAAATAAATGCTGAAAATAAGACACCAGAAGAAGTTGAGCTTGAAATAATAAGCACAATAAAAGACTACAAAGATAAGATAATACTACTGAGAATTGAAGGAACACTCCGGTCTGGGAAGCCTTCTGAGGTAAATTTTAGAAGAATCCATGAGAAATTCAAAGAAGCTTATTCTCTGTTAAAAAATACAGGTAAACTAACTTCTAAAGAATTGAAAGATATCCAAGTTGAATCTACTGATGCAGAAGAGATAGAGAGAAAAGTAATTGAAGAATCAAAAGAAGACCTTAAGGAATTAGGGAATAAAGAAATGATAACAGCCTTAATTCATTCTTTAGATATGGAAAAAGGGGAAGGAGAGAAAAATTCTGATTTCGAAAAAAGAGTTATAGAATCAGGATTAAAATCCTTAAGGTTATGATAATAAAAAAATTAAGACTAAACAATATAAGAAGCTACTCAGATACAATAGTTTCAGTGCCTGAAGGAAGCGTTTTACTGAGTGGAAACATCGGCAGCGGAAAATCCAGCATACTCTTGGCAATAGATTTTGCTTTGTTCGGGCTAAGGCAAGGAGAATTATCCGGAAACGGGTTATTAAGAAACGGAGAAAACTCTGGGAGTGTTGAGTTAGAATTTGAAATAGGAGATAATAACATAGAAATAAAGAGAGCATTAAAAAGAGGAAATAAGAGTATCTCTCAAGATACAGGTTTCTTATCAATAAATGGAAATAAAGAACTCTTAAGTGCTATTGAACTAAAAGAAAGGATATTATCTATACTAGGGTATCCAAAGAGCTTATTAACAAAAAGCAAGAACCTAATTTTCAGATACACAGTATATACCCCTCAAGAGGAGATGAAGGAAATCTTAGTTGGTGATACCGATTTAAGGTTAGACACTCTAAGGAAAGTTTTTGGAATAGACAAATACAAAAGAGTAAAAGAAAACTCCAGAATTTTATTATCTTACTTGAGAGAGCAGAAAAGAGAAATAGAAGGAAGAATCAACAATCTAGACGAAATAATAGAAGAGAGAAATGAAAAAGAAAAAAACAAGATAGAAATCAATTCTAAAATAAGTATAATAACTCCAAGAATAGAAGAAATAAAAACCCAGATTATAAACAAAAAAGAAGAAATAATAAAGGTTGAAGAAAAGATAAAAGTTCTTAACAGCTTAAAAAAAGATTTTTCAGTAAACCAAAACTCAATAGAATCAAAAAAAACCAGGTTAAATGAGACAGAAGAAGAACTAAAAAGAACATTAAGGTTCATAACAGAACACAAAGAAGTTGACATACCAGACCAAGAAAGTTTAAAAAATAAAATAAATCAAAAAGAAAAAGAGCTAAAATTATTGGAAAATGAAAGCTTGAGTTTAAGTTTATTTCTAAAAGAAGCGGATATTAAAAAGAAAAGCTCGCAGGATTTAATAGATAAACTAAACCAATTGGATATTTGCCCAATATGTAAACAAGAAGTAAAGGAAAACCATAAGCATTCTATAAAAGAAAAGGAAGAGACTGTAATATCAGATTCTATAAACAAAATAATAGAGTTAAACAAAAAGAAAAATAACCTAAAAGAAAAATTATTAAGATTAAAAGAAGAAATTGAAGCTCTAAAAAAAGAAGATAACAGCATACAGCTTAAAATTTTTCAAAAAAACAGATTAAATGAAAAGATAGAATCAAAAACAAAGCTGGAAAGAGAAAAATCAATTTTAGAAAAAGAATTAACCGAGCTCGGTAAAAAAAATAAAGAGCTAACACTAAAAGCAGAAGAATTAAGCAGAATTGATTATTACTCTATAAGAAAAGAGTTTGATATTTTTTTAACAAAAGAGAAAGAGTTGGAAATGGAAAAATTCGGATATGAAAAAGATAAAAAAAATATTAATCAAAGCATAGAAAAATTGGAAGTTGAAATAAAAAGTAAGCTAAAAGATAAAGAAACCCTGACAAAGTTCAGTAACATAATATTCTTCATAGATGAGCACTTTTCAAGCCTAATGGAAGTTATGGAAAGAAAAGTTATGCTGAAAGTTCATTCAGATTTCAATGATTTTTTCCAAAAATGGTTTTCTATGCTTGTTGAAGATGAAATACTTATTGTTAAGTTAGATGAAACATTCACACCAGTGATAGAACAACAAGGACATGATATAGATTACAAATACTTAAGCGGAGGAGAAAGGACTGCCGCTGCATTATCTTATAGGTTAGCTCTAAATCAAACTATAAACAACATTGTAACTGAAATAAGAACAAAGGATTTAATTATTTTAGATGAACCAACAGATGGATTCAGTTCAGAGCAATTAGATAAGATGAAATATGTTATAGATGAACTTGAAGCAAAACAGATAATTCTAGTCAGTCATGATCAAAAAATAGAAAGCTTTGTAAATAAAGTCATAAGAATAGAGAAGAAAGGAGGAGCTTCAAAAATTATTTGATAAATAAAATGACAAAAAATACCATAAAATCAAGAAACAGGATAAAATCTAGAAAGGAAATAAAGCGATCAAGAGAAAAGGATTTTTGCAAATATTGTGGAGAGGAACTAAACTTAGGTTATGCTGCAACAATGGATAATCTCATAAACTACGTAAATAGGAAGTGTAGATACTTTAGAATACCTAAAGAGGATAAAAAGAATATATGCCCTCATTGTGGGGCTTTAAAAAAGTAAAAGAATAAAATTATAACTTCTTTATCTTAGCAACAAAAAATCCAGAAGTGTCATTATCCTGAGGCCATATTCTTAAGCACTTTTCAACTTCTTTTGATAACTTCTTGCCATTATTATCAATAACTGCTTTGCTTTTTTTAATATTAAGGTTTATCCTTTCAAGCCTTGCATCATTATAATTTTCTAATAAAAAATTAACAACCTCTTCATTTTCTTCCGGAGAAATAGAGCATGTAGAATAGACCATTATCCCTCCTCTTTTTAATAAATCAAAACAATGGCAGATTAACTTCTTCTGTACACCTGACAATTTCCTATACATATTTGGATTCCATATCTTAATAGTTTTCAATGACTTCCTTATTGTCCCAGTTCCGGAACATGGAGCATCCAGTAATATCTTATCAAAGTTTAATTGAATAGTCTCTGCCCAGGATTTAGTAAGAATCGCATTACTAACCCCGCATCTTTGTAAATTAGTGGACAAAGCTGTCAATCTATCTGGCTTAATATCATTAGCAATTATAACCCCCCTATTCTGCATTAAAGCAGCCATCTGAGTAGTCTTGCTCCCTGGAGCAGCGCACGCATCCAAGACTATTTCTCCAGGTTTAGGGTCCAAAACAATAGGAGGAATCATAGACGCAGCTTCCTGTATGTAAAAATATCCTAACTGATGTTCTTTTAAATTCCCCAGGTCAGTCCTAGGTCCCTCAACAAAGAAACCCTCTTTACACCATGGAATTTGAGTTAATTTATAGTCTTTCAGCCTTTTCTTTAGCTCATTTACAGAAATTTTTAAGGTATTAACCCTTATAGATTTCCTTATATTTTTCAATGAAAACTCCAAAAAGCTGTCTATATCTGTCAAAGAAGCATATTTCTTAACAAATTTCTCTTTAAATTCCATAATATTTATTAGAAAAATGTATTTTAAATACTTGCGAATAAAGATTTATATATAATCTAAAAGTAATGAGCATATGAAAATTGATATAAAAAGAGGTTTTACTGTATATAAAACAAAGGGGGACTATGTTGTAGCCTGCCCACATGCTGGTCCTGCTTTAGAAAGAACAACCTCTAGGGATGACAATAGTGAAACAGTAGGAAGCATATTATGGAAGCTGTTAGGTGGAAAATTAATTATAGGCAACCTGTCAAGAGACAGAGTTCTGGGAATAGACTTCAATAGGGACATTCCAACTGTCAAAACCGCAATAGCTATGTATAATAGATCAACAGAAGCAAATGAATTCTTCGAATACAGAAAAAGATATGCTTGGGTTGCTGAAGATGAAAATGACTATGAATCAAGGTTGAAAATATACCAAAGTTTTTGGGCTGAAGTAGAGTCAGAGCCAAAAATTATTTTGGTTCATAGACAGTTTAACAGATTAAAAAGCCTTCCGGGTATAATGGATTTTATAGAGCTGCAAGGAAAGAAAAAAGACATTATGGAGACGATTAATAAGGTAAATAGAAAACATTCAGATTTTTTCAAAAAATTAGACAGGCCTTATAAACAAGCCATCATGTTTGAAACTGAAAGAATGATTGCCAATGTAATAAAAAAACATGGAACATTTGACTTAAGAAAACTTGGTAATGAGCAAAAAAATGTATTTTCTCGCGATTTAAAGATAATCTCAAGATACTGCAGACCCTACATACTTGCAAGATTAAAAGATAATATAACCGCTCAAAATTACCTTAGAGCTACAAAAAGCACATTAGAGTATTCTCCAGCCCCATGCATCACCTTCCAAAATGTTTTCAATGGGGAACTAGCGCATGGTCCAAGAAGAAAGTTGTATGATATGAAAGATAAGTCAGTCATGGAAGTAGAGGGAAGCCATTTCATAAATTTATGGTATCCAGAAGTTGCAGCAGAAATAATAAAAAATGTTATAGAAGAATTATATTTGTAAATGCGATGGCGGGGATTTGAACCCCGGTCTCTGCCTTGGCAAGGCAAAATATTGGCCATATGGTAAAATTACATATATTCTAACCACTATACTACCATCGCATAAAAAGTAAGCAATCCTTCATATTTATAAAATTAGCCTTTGAGCCAAAGATTTTTATATAAACTCCTATTAACCACAATATGGAATATGATTTAGTTGTCATTGGCGGAGGCTCTGCAGGTTATAGCGCAGCAGTGACAGCTGCGGAAATGAATAAGAAAGTTTGTGTGATAGAAAAAGGCCCTTTTGGGGGGTTATGCATTTTGAAAGGTTGTATGCCTTCCAAAACATTAATTCATTCTGCAAGAATAGCTGAATTAATAAAAAAATCAGATACCTATGGGATAAGTGTAAATAAAAATTTCAAATTAAATCTTCCTTACATAATAAACAGGAAAAATAGAATAATAAAAGAATTTGCAGATTACAGAAAAGAGTCTATAAGCAAGAATAAGAATATAACTCTAATTGATGGTGAAGGAAGCTTTATCTCTAAAAATGAATTAAAAATAAAAAATCAAATAATAACAGGGAAAAATTTCTTAATCTCGACAGGAAGTATAGAGTTTATCCCAGAAATACAAGGGTTAAAAGAAACAGGCTATCTAACAAGTGATGATATTTTAGAATTAAAAAAATTTCCAAAAAACATAGCCATCCTAGGTGGAGGTCCGGTTGGAGTTGAATTCGCGTATTACATGAGCCAATTAGGTGTAAAAGTTACAATAATGCAAAGAAGTGAGCAAATCTTAAGCAATAATGATCATGATTGTGCGAAAGAGCTTGAAAAATCTTTGAAGAAAAAAGGAGTAACAATCTACACAAATATAACATTAAAAAAATTCTCCAAGTCAGGAAACAAAAAGAAGATATTCTTTGAAGCAGGAACAATAACAAAATCTATAACTGTAGATGAAATACTGGCTGCATTTGGAAGAAGACCAAACATTGATAAATTAAATCTGGAAAAAGTAGGGATAACTCCAGAAAAAGGAAGGATACAAAGTAACCAGTATTTACAAACCTCTGTAAAAAATATTTACATAGCAGGAGATGCATCTTCAAATCTACCTGTTGTAAATGTTGCCATAGAAGAAGGAAAAATAGCAACCCATAACATGTTTTCATCTAAAAAGAAATCAGTCAATTATCATATGTTTCCTATGGCAGTTTTCTCTCATCCTGAATTTGCCTGGATAGGAATTTCAGAAAAAGAAGCAAATGAAAAAAATATTGAAATAAAAATTGGGAAATATCTATTTAATGATTTGGGAAAGGCAATATGTTTAAATGAGACAGATGGTTTCATAAAATTCATTGTTAATAAAAAAAATAATCAGATACTTGGAGTAAGTATCGTTGGTAATGAAGCCTCTGACTTAATACATGAAGCAATCCCATTACTATATTTCAAAGCTACATTAAACGATTTGGCAAAAATGCCTCATCTACATCCAACATTTGGGGAAATATACAGTTATCTTGTTGATGAGATGGTATAAATGGGATACTTAAGGGAAATACATTTTACCATCGCAAGAATGATTGAAGCGACAAAAAGAAAAGATGAAAAAGAAGTGAAAAGGCTAAACAAAAATTATTCAAGGCTAGCCTTAAACTATCATAAACCAAGGCTTGAAATAGAAGGGTTATATGATAGATGTGCAAATGATTGCAGTCTTGCATTTGGTATGCTACCAAATAAATTAGAAGAATTAATATCAGATGCAGAAAAAATATTTTCTAAAATTCCAGAGCCAAGAGAAGAAGATTAAAAATATTTATAATCAAAAATAAATCTTTTTTCTATCAATTTTTTCATAAACCCGGGAATCAGTCCAGTTAATATAAATTTTTTAAAAAAAAAGATCCCACATTTAGGCCCCAGACTAATAACCATAGGGCTATTCCTTCCTTGGTATTTTAACAAGCTTTTCCCTTTAATCTCTTTTATTATGTTCTTACATATAACCTTAGCGTGCTCTCTTGCATTCTGTGCTGTTTTTTCCTCTTTTGTGTTTATTATATCCCCTCCAGCATAAACCCTATTTGAAACTTTTAAATTCTCATTCACAATTAAAAAGCCTTTTTTATTAGAAATAAACTTAGATCCAAAATTAAAATTGGGAGTTATACCTGTACATAAAAGAGCTAAATCTGCATTAATGCTATTTCCATCCTCTGTAATAAAAGAATTTTTTCTGTTCTTCTTTACATAATTATTTAAGATAACCCTGCATTTTCTTTTTTTTAAAAAGTTCATTGCATATTCACTCACTTTCTCAGGATATCTTTGCATTAACCTATCATGTGGATGGACTAAAGTAATTTTTTTATTAGTATTAATAGCCAACTCGGCTGCAACTTCAACACCTACAACACCACCACCAATAACAAGAATATCACCTGCCTTTTCAATTTTTTTATATATTTTCAGCAAATCCTCTGATCTTGAAACAGTTGAAACACTACTTGATTTGAAAGGAAGATTATAACTTGAACCAGTAGAAATAATAAGATAGTCATACGGTATTTCCCTTCCTTTAATCCTTACATACTCATCCCCAATATAATCTACCTTGGAAATAATTACCTTAGCGTATTTCAAATAATTTTTATGTAATACCTGAATTTTATCACCATAAGTAGAATCACATAATGCATTGGGTACAGAAGGGGTAAATTCAAAATATTCCGTTGTATCAATAAGAGTCACATTAAATTTTTTCTCAAGTTTCCTTGCGCACAAGCTGCCACAAAACCCACCCCCAATAATCACTATATTCATAACAAAATAGATTTGAACTTATTTATAAACTTAACATAGAAGTTTCAATAGAATCGCTTTCTGTATGTGCAGTCTGTTTTCCGCTTGATCAAAGACTATAGATTTATTAGAATCCATAACCTCAGAAGTTACTTCCTCTCCTCGTTTAGCAGGCAGACAGTGCATAAAGAGAGCTTTTGGAGACTTTTTCATTAAATTAACATTAACCTGGTATTTCCTTAGTTGTTTAACTCTTTTAGCATGTTTAGATTTTGAAATTTGATAAGACATCCATGAATCTACATAGACGATATCTGCATTTTTTATTGCCTTATTAACATCCTGTGTAACTTCAACTCCATTTATCCTAAACAAAGGTTGCATATTTCTTGGGCAAGCAACAGACATTTTAATCCCTAATTTAGAACATGCAAACATCAAAGAATGAGTGACATTATTTTTAGCATCGCCAAAATAAGCTATTTTAATATTAGATAACCTTCTTAGTTTTTCTTTTATCGTTAATAAATCCCCCAATATCTGGCAAGGATGCTCATAATCTGTTAGACCGTTAATAACCGGGATATTTCCATTTTCTGCTAAACTAATCAAATCTTCCTGAGAATATAATCTTGCCATGACAACATTTACATACTTAGAAATAACTCTGGCAGTGTCCTCTATTGATTCTTTTCCCTTTCCAAGAGGGGAATTTCCTAAATCATAAAATATAGTATGCCCCCCTAACTGGTACACAGCCACTTCAAAAGATAATCTTGTTCTCAAACTAGGTTTTTCAAATATATCAAGCAAAACTTTATTTTTTAATTTAGAGTTATAATTTTGTGGAGATTTTTTTATCTTTTCAGCTAAAAAGATTAGATCTAAAATCTCCTTCTTGCTTAAATCATTTATAGAAAGTATATTTTTCATTTCACAATTTTCTTTATTAACTTGAATAAAGGCTTTAAACTATTTAAATTAATATCATATCCTGCATAAACTACTGGTTTATTTGGATTTAGTAATCTCTTTATATCTGAAGGTGTTCCCTGTATGACTAAATCTGCTTTAGCTCTATTGATAGTTTTCCTGAGATCCTCTAACTGTTTTTTTCCATAGCCTTCAGCTGGTAAAACTTTGCCAAGATGAGGATATTGTTTATAAACCTTTTTTAATGAACCTACAGCATACTTCTGAGCATCCACAACTCTTTTAGCCCCATATATTTTCGCTGCAACAGTTGCAGTTCCATAAGTCATACCCCCATGAGTTAATGTAGGTCCATCTTCAACCACTAACACGGACTTTCCTCTGATAAATTCTCCACCATCAGATACAATTTCAGATTTTATTACCATAACTTTTGCTTTTGGATTTAATTTCTTAGCATTACTTTTTATTTCATTAATTTCTTTTGGACCAACACCCCACATTTTAACAATCAATATCACATCTGCCATTCTAAAATTAGCCTCTCCTGGATGATATTTAGTCTCATGCCCCACTCTTCTAGGATCAACAACAACTGTATGCAAGTCTGGTTTTATAAACGAAAAATCATTATTCCCCCCATCCCAAATTATAACATCAAATTCTTTCTCAGCTTCCTTAACAATCTGCACATAATCCACACCAGCAAAGACAGCGATTCCCATTCTAAGATGAGGCTCATATTCTTCTCTCTCTTCAACAGTACATTTATTTTTTTCTAAATCTTCATATTGATAGAATTTCTGAACAGCCTCTTTTTTTAGGTCTCCATAAGGCATAGGATGTCTAATAGCAACAACTTTATATCCCTGATCTCTTAAGAATAAAGCAATTCTTCTACTCACTTTGCTTTTTCCAGAACCAGTTCTGACAGCACAAACACTAATAACTGGAATTTTTGATTTAATGTATGTATCCTTTGTTCCTAATAAACTAAATGAAGCTCCATTCGCAATAACTAAAGAAGCCCTATGCATTACATATTCATGGGAAACATCACTATAGGAAAAACAAACTTCATCCACATCATATTTTTTAATTAATTTTGGTAATTGTTCTTCAGGGTAGATTGGAATTCCTTTTTTATATAATCTTCCAGCCAGAGACTTAGGAAATATTCTAGTATCTATGCCTGGAATCTGTTCTGCAGTAAAGCAAACTACTTTGTATGCTGGGTTGTCCTTGAAATGGACAATAAAATTTTGGAACTCGCGGAACTTTAAGCTCTATCGCGACCCCCAGCACCTAATACCACTATTCTTCTTGGGTTTTTACTCACAACTAGTTCACCTCTTTTAATATACCTAACAAAGTTTTACCTTTATGAGTTAGGTAATAACACTTATGTAAACGAGTACTATTATTTATATATTTGTATTCAGCGTTTACTAAACCCAAATCAATATCTTTATTTAATGCGTCTCTAACAGACCAGTGAGAGTTTCCCGAAAGTTTTGCTATTTTAAAAGAGTCCAATAACTCATTTTCAATTTTATTCCAGTATTTTATTCTTGCTCTAGTGTATTGTTTATTTTTATATCCCAATATCAGTTTAGTCCATTGCCTATCTAAATCTATAAAAATTTTATCAAGTATAATATTAGAAATAATATTGACATGACAATAACTAATTTCATAACATCCTTTAGTCATTCTAACATTTGGTTTTTTCTTATAAAGTAAATCACAAATTTTGATTAAGTAATTGAAATATTCTTTGTTTTTAACAGTTATCACCACGCCATGAATTTGTTTGTCTCTCAAGATTACGCCACCATCTCCTATAGAGTAACCGCTCAGAAAATAAGTACTTAGGCAAGAGTTAGACATAATTTGTTGCATAGACTTCTTAAAGTAATCACTCATAAATCTAGAAAGAACTCTGCTATTAATCCTAAAGTCAAGATTTTCTTTCGTTGCTAGTTTGGAGTAAGATAATTCAAATTGAACATTTGGAATTTCCTTATTGAGATTCTGTATAATATTAATATCTTTTTTACTAGTTTTTACATAACACCTCCAATCTTCAACAGGTATATCAAAGTTGTTACTAAATATCTTTAACATCTTTTTTACTAGAACTATTTCGGCATTGGCAAACCCAATTCCATCTCTAGTCTTAGAGCCTTCTGCAAAATAGAATCCAATTAACCAAGAAATGTCTTGATTTAATTTTATTTTTTTATTTAATAGATAGAGGTATTTTCTTTTCAAATTAACATCAAACAAAAAAGCAGATTGGCATTTATAAACTTCGTGCGCAAGGTTGTCCGATGGACTAGTGAGTTGAATATATATTTTGAAATAGTTCTATTTTAGTTTAATTAAAGCTTTTCCCAAGGTACTACAATCAACTCCAAAACAGCTAACACTTACATCCTTTCTTTTATATTTTCCAGCAACCACAGAAAATCCCAAAAATTGATCAGTTTTCTGCATTTCCTTGAACAATTCATATGTCTGGTTAGGAACAATATGAACAAAATAACTATTCATTCTATTACTTTCCACTATAATAAAATAATCCCCTTTTTCAATCGTTTTCACACCTAGAGAAAATTTATTTTTCTTAAGTTTATTAACAGTATCAGAGAAAATTTTCTCAAATTTTTCTTTGTTTCCTATACTTAAATTTAATAGTTTATCCGGGAGACCTCCTTATTAAAAAAGATTTTCAACAGAGCCAGTTTATCCCAATTATTCATCTTGTTATCAAAGTTCCTGCTTTCCCTTTCAAAGCTCTCTCAGCACTTTCAGTATCAGTAATAATAACTTTTTTCCCTTTCTTTAAAAAATCAATAGCAGCTTCAATTTTTGGCCCCATGCTTCCTGTAGGAAAATATCCTTCTTCTAAATACTTCTTAGCTTCATTTACATTTATTTTTTTAAGTTTAATCTCATTTTTCATCCCATAATTTAAACAAACATTCTTTACGCCAGTCAGAATCAATAATATATCCGCGTTTATAGCCTTCCCTAAACAAGCAGAAGCCCAGTCTTTATCAATTACACCCTCTACACCCATAATTTTTCCAAATTTTTTAATAACAGGAATACCTCCCCCGCCTCCGCAGATAACAACATTGCCTTTTTCAATTAAGGTTTTTATAGTTTTAAACTCTAAAATTTTAATAGGCCTTGGAGAAGGAACAATTCTTCTATACCCCCTATTTGAATCTTTTTTCATTCTATGCTTATTTCTTAGTTTCATGTATTGTGATTTATTATAAAATGGACCGATAAACTTAGTCGGATTTCTAAAAGCTGAATCATTTTTATTTACCAAAACCTGAGTCAAAATAGTTACTACATCTTTCTTTGTATTTCTCAACTCATTAACTATTTGCTCTTCTAAAGGGTAACCTATCAAACCTTGTGACTCGGCCCCCAAAATATCTAATGGCATTGGAGGAACCTTTTTTCTGGAGATTTCATTCTGTAGAAGGAGATTGCCAATTTCATAACCATTTCCATGAGTAATAACGACATTATTCTTTTTAATAATAGGGGCTATATTTTTAGACATCAATTTTATATTCTTAATCAATGTATGATGTGTCTCTTTTTCTCCCTTCTTTATAATTGCATTCCCGCCTAATGCTATAACAATTTTCATTTTCTCAAAAATTTCTCCAGTCTATTCATTCCTTCCTTTATTTTATTCATCTCTCTCTTAGAAATCTTTATCATTAACCAGATAAGAGTATTATTTTCTTATAAGCTTTACTAAAATTTTTCTCACTGCATCAGGATTAGCTGTTTTGTTTGACAACTGCATAACTTTTCCAACAACAAAATTCAAGGACTTTTCATTCCCATTTTTATAATCTTCCACAGCTTTTTTAGTTTCTTTAATCGCTTCTTTGCACCATTTTTCAATTTGGGAATCATCAGATTTCATAATTAAATTATTATCTTCTATATATTTCTTAGGCATAAAATTTTTCTTTGTGATCATATTTATCATAACTTGTTTTGCTGTATTATCTGTAATCTTTTTTTCTTCAAATAATTTTAATAGATCAATCATGCTTTCTGCTTTTATCTCAATCTCATTTAAACTCTTCTTGTGATAGTTTAATTGATTCATCAAATCTCTTATAATCCATTTAGCTGCAATATCTGGATTAACTTTCTCAGCTACTTTCTCGAATAGTTCAGCTAATTTTTTATTATTAGCAAGAACTTTCGCATCCTTTTCATTCAGTTTATAATCTGAAGTAAATCTTTCTGATTTTTCTTCTGATAATTCAGGAATAGACTCCTTAATTTGGTTTAACAGTTTATTGCCTATTTCAATTAAAGGTAAATCTGTCTCAGTGATATAACCGTAATCGTCTTCAGATTCTTTAGTTCTTTGTAGGAAAGTTATTCCTTTTTCAGAATTCCATCCTCTTGTTTCATTTTTTCTTGGTATTTCATCCTTTTGTCTTTCTTCTTCATAGACTAAAGCATCTTCTATATCTTTTAGCCCGGTAACATTTTTTATCTCAACCTTCGCACCTGTTGTAGAAATATTTAGATCAGCTTTTAATCCAAACTCAGACTTCTTGTCATAAACATCTAAATAGCTTAAGTCTGTAATTAACTTCCTCAGGAACTCCCTGGCTTCCTTAGCATTTTTGAAATCAGGCTCAGTTACTATTTCAACTAACGGAATTCCAGACCTATTATAATCTACTAAACAATAACTTCCTTTATGTATCAAAGCACCAGGATCTTCCTCTAAGTGGATTCTTCTTATTCTAATACTCATATACTTTCCATTTTCCCCTATAGGGGATTCATATTGTGTAATCTGGAAATTCTTAGGCAAATCAGGGTAAAAATAGCTTTTTCTTGAAAAAAATGTTTCTTTATTTATCCTACAGCCTAAAGCTAAAGCAATCTTCAATGCTTTTTCAAAAGCTTCCTTGTTTAGCACTGGTTTACTTCCTGGAAAGCCACAGCATATTTCACATACATTTGAATTAGGCTCATCTGATTGTTTAGTTGAACAGCTACAGAATACTTTAGACTTAGTATTAAGCTGGACATGTACTTCAATTCCAATTTTAGTCACGCGGCATCTTCTCCAAAATATCATCTAATAATTCTCCAGTATTATCCTGACAGTGTATTGGGATTAAATTTATTTCCATAACGTGCTTATATATATTTGATTGAAATTCATATTCATTTCCGTTTTTTTCCAGGACAATTTGCAAAAATACCGGTATATCTTTTTCTGACAATTCCGGAAAAGACTTGATTTTTATTTTGTTCTCACTAAATGAGTCTTTTAACTTCTTTTTCAATACTTCAAAATTTCTAAACTTAATTGTCTTGTAAGCCATTTCCGATATTGAACAGTTTTTTTTCATTCAAATAATCTCCCATGAACATTATCCCCACAGGCATTTTATTGTAAGTTCCAGCATTCAATGAAATATGTGGAATACCTGCTAAATTTGGTCCAACAGTCATTATATCCATCATATAATGATCCTTTGGTTTTAATTTATTGACTTCAGAAAATTTAGGTGCAATTATCGGCATCGTCGGAGAAACAAGTAAGTCATATTTCTTAAAAGTTTTTTTATATTCTTCTATAACTAGAGTTCTCACTTTCATAGCTTTCAAGTAAAATGCATCCCTATACCCAGCCATTCTTGTAAATGTTCCAAGGATTATCCTTCTTTTAATTTCCTTGTTAAAATTTTTTGTTCTTATATTTGAAAAATATTCATTGAAAGGAAGGTTCACTTTCTCTTCCTGCCCATATCTCATGCCGCAATATTTAGCCAAGTTTGTTGATGCCTCAGCCATTGCAATAATATAATATGAAGATAAAGAGGATTTTGTTATAGTAGGTAATGATACAATATCATATTTTATTCCTGTTTCATTTAATTTTTTTAAGACTAAGTCTTTTATTTTAGGATCAACATTTAAAGTTTCTTTGATCAATCCAATCTTTTTAACTTTGTTATCATTCTTTAAATCCTCATTTAATGAAGTTGAATCTTTTTTATCATTACCTTTAATAACATCTAAAACTAGTTCCAAATCTTCAACATTCTTGGCAATAGGCCCTATCTTATCAAGAGAATTTGCATAATCAATTAAACCATACCTTGAAACTAAACCATATGTCGGAGTCATTCCTGTAACCCCGCAAAATGAGCATGGAGCTGCAATACTCCCCCCTGTAGATTCTCCTATTGCAACATGAGGAAATTTAGTTAAAGCGGTAAACCCTGCAGCTCCTCCAGAACTACCCCCTGTAACTCTTGTTGTATCTAAGGGGTTTTTAGGAATTTTATAATCTGTATTTACATTAAAAGAACCAAAACCAAATGTATCTTGGTTTGTTTTTCCTATGATAACAGCACCTTCATTAATAAGTTTTTCAACAACACTAGCATTAAATGTTGGCTTATACCCTTTTAATATATTAGAACTGCACGTAGTCTCAACTCCTTTGATGCATAAATCATCTTTCAAAGAAACAGGCAGTCCCGCTAATCTCCCCTTTGGATTTTTATCTGCTCTCTCTGCTAATTCTAATGCCAAACTCTCACTTATAGTATTAAAATAATTGTAATCATTTAATTTTTTAATTTCTTTTATAACGGCTTTTGTAGTTTCTACTGCTGAAAGTTCTCCAGATTTTATTTTTTCAACATATTCTACAGCTTTCATATTGCCTTAGGCCCTCTAAAATATCTGTCTTCCTTATTTTTAGTATTGCTCAGCATATCTTCATTACACTTCTCAGTTTTATCTTCTCTGAAAACATTCTTAGCTTTTAATGGTTGAAAAGAAGGTTCAACTTTATCAGTTTTAACTTTATCAAGCTCTGAAAATATCTCAAGAATTTCATTTAATTGAGGCAGTAATTCATCCTCTTCTTTTTTAGATAATCTCAATCTTGCATTAGAAGCAACACCCTGAAGGATGTTTCTGTCAATTTTCATAAATAAAGGTACGCAGAAAGAATTTTTAAAGGTTTAGGCTGTCCTGTACAACCTTCTTATTTCTTCCATTATATCATGGGTCACTTTTTTAGTGATCTTTCTGTTTTCATCCTGTCCCTTATACTTATTGAAATACATTAGTTCGCCTATGTTAATCTTAACTCTCTGCATTTTCTTAAAAAACCTCTTTCCTTTAGGCATTATACCGAATGAGTTGGTTATGGCAACAGGGAGAACAGGATACCCAGATTTTATAGCAATTCTCGCAGCACCTGTATGTTCTCTTATTATTTTCCTCCCATCATCTATTGTTCCTTCTGGAAATATCGCAACTAACCTTCCTTCTTCCAGGAATTTAACAGAATTGTTAACAACAAGACTGCTTTTCCCATAAATAACACAAATCTGATCAAGATACTTCATTACAAATCTTGACCTTGTGGGAGACCTAAACAAACCCTCATGTGCTAAAAAATGAAGGCTTCTGTGGGTTAAAGAGCATAAAAAAAGCGGATCTGTATTATCTTCATGATTGCTGGCAAGAATAAAAGCGCCTTTCTTTGGGAAGTTTTCTTTGTTCTTTATCTCCGGATTATAAATAATTCTTAATATAAAAAAATTTATAGACCAGAGTAAGTTATATACTACAAATCTGATTGGAATATTTAAGACATGTAAAATCTTTTTCAAGAACATTTTCCTATTTTTTCTTTGTATCGAGCTTTATATTTGCTTCTCTTAATTGCTTCTCATCCACTTCAGCAGGACTTCCATCCATAGGGCACTGTGCACTCTTATTTTTAGGGAAAGCTATTACTTCTCTGATATCATTTCCTCCTAATAACAGAGCTACAAATCTATCAAACCCTAACCCCATTCCTCCATGAACAGGCCCTGCATATTCATATGCTTCCAATAAAAAGCCGAATTTTTTCCTAGCCTCTTCTTTTTTCATTCCTATAATTTTCATTACTCTCTCCTGAACATCTGGTCTGCTAATCCTTATTGAACCAGAGCCAACTTCAGTTCCGTTTAATACCAAATCAAAAAGATTTCCTAAAACTTTTCCGGGGTTAGATTCCAATATCTCAAGATGTTCTTCTTTTGGCATCGTAAACATATGGTGTTCTGGTTCCCACCTCTGCTCATCTTCATTATATGAAAATAGAGGAAAATCAGTTACCCAGCAAAACCTTAATTCATCCTTTATCAACGCTAAATCTCTTCCTAATTTTAACCTTAGTTCTGACAATACGCTATTTACAGTTTTTTCTTTGTCTGCTACAAAAAATAAATATCCTTTCTTTATCTTAGTTTTATTAATCAATTCTTTCTTATCTTTATCAGAAAAGAATTTTACAATATTTGATTCAAACTTCCCCTTTTCATATTTTAAATAAGCCATTCCCTTAGCCCCAGCAGAAACGCAGAAGTTTGAATATGCATCCAGTTCATTTCTTGTAAACTCTTTTTCCGGATTAATACATTTAACAATTCCCCCATTCTTTATAACATCATTAAAAACGGAAAAATTACCCTTCTTTACTATCTCAGTAACATCATGTAATTCCAATCCAAATCTTAAATCTGGTTTATCATTGCCGTATTTTTCCTTAGATTCTTTGTAAGATAAAATGGGGAAATCTCCAACATTTTTGTTTACAGCTTGTTTAATAACATATTTGAACATGCCTTCAACAAATCCCATAATGTCCTTTTCATTGACAAAAGACATTTCCAAATCCACCTGAGAATGCTCAGGTTGTCTATCCGCTCTTAAATCTTCATCTCTCAAACAGATAGCAGGCAGTTGAAAATACCTGTCAAATCCAGCAATCATCAAAATTTGTTTATACAGCTGAGGAGATTGAGGCAGTGCATAAAAACTCCCAGGGTTTACTCTTGATGGAACAATATAATCCCTTGCTCCTTCAGGTGTTGGTTTTACTAGCATAGGAGTTTGAATTTCTGCAAAACCGTTTTTATTAAAGTATTCCCTCACAACATTAATAACTTTTTGCCTGAATAATAAATTCCTCTGCATTATTGGTCTTCTTAAATCTAGATATCTATATTTTAATCTGATTTCTTCAGAAGCAACAATATTATCATCTATTTCTATAGGTGGAACTTCTGATTTTGAAAAAACATGAAGTTTATCAGAAAAAATTTCAATCTTTCCTGTAGCTAATCTCTTATTTTCCATTCCTTTTTTTCTTTTCTTTACTTTCCCCTCTACCTGTATACAATCCTCCCTTCTCAAGAATTCAGCACTTTTATGGGATTCTTTATTATGTTTTGGGTCAAAAACTATTTGTGTAATTCCATATCTATCCCTTAAATCTATGAAAATAATGCCCCCATGATCCCTTCTGGTAGCAACCCAGCCACATAAAGTAACCTTCTTATTGAACTCCTTAGTTGAAAGATCCCCGCAAGTGTGTGTTCTCAATGAAGTTGGAAACATAATGAAAGGATGAAATTCAATTTTATAAGCTTTTTTATTAATTATTATGAGGTGCTTAGATATAAATCCCACAGAAAAGAAGATGCAAAATCTCTAAAAGAAAGGTTAACTGGATTGAGGGGAGTTAATGGAAATGAATTCCATGATTTAGTAGGGAATGCACTTCTGGAATTTATGGGGTTTAAACAGGAAGAAAGTGATAGAGGAGAAAAGGTTGAGCATTTATTATTTTACGATTTTAAATTAAAAGTTAAGAGCCCCGTAAATGAACCAAGCTATATTGGAGAAAATGGATTTGTTCAAAGAAGAGTAAATTTCACAAACCCAACATTAAAAGCAAGAGCAAGAGTATGTACATTCTATATCGGAAAAATGAGTTTTAGAAATGGAAGAGGAATATTTGGCCTAATAAACATAAACCATGATTATGGCAAAGATGTAGGAATTTTAAGAGTAGAACATGTTATAGAAGAAATAACAACTAGACCAGAAATGAAAATAGGAACAAAAGAAAACAGGTTTAGAATTATGGGGGAAGCGTTGGAGGAAATTATAAGAAAAAAAACAATTGCATTAGGTTACAGAGAAGAAGGGGAAGAAGGTAAAAAAGTAGTAAAATTTAAATCCCTCTATGTAAGCCCTTCATATATAACTGGTTTAATCCCAAATGTTTAAAATAATCTCAACTTCAAAAAATGCACGCCTTGGAATATTAAAAACAAGGCATGGAGAAGTAGAAACACCTTTCTTTATGCCCGTAGCAACTAAATTAGCAGTTAAATTAATATCCCCAAATGATTTAGAAAAAATAGGGTTAAAATCCATAATATCAAATGCATTTATTCTTTACCTAGATCCTGGTTTAAACACAATAAAAAAAGCAAAAGGGGTCCATAAATTTATGAACTATAATAACGTGATATTTACTGATTCCGGTGGTTTCCAGATGGCTTCTAAAGCATTTCTTGAATCAATAGATGAAAAAGGAGTCCATTTTAGATCTCCAATAGATAACAGCAAGCATTTCATAACTCCAGAAAAAAATATGGAAATTCAGCAGCAGTTAAAATCTGATATTGCAATGGTTCTTGATTACATGCCTAAATTTGAAGACAAAAGAGAATGCATAGAAGAGAGTGTAAAGATAACTTATGAATGGGCGAAAAGATGTAAAAAATCTCACAAAGATAAAAATCAATTATTATTCGGAATTACACAAGGCGGTACTTTTACTGATCTAAGAAAGAAAAGTTCAGAATTGATATGCAGTCTGGACTTTGACGGTTATGCCATTGGTGGTTTAGGTATGGGAGAAGGTCCCGATTTATTAGATAAAGCTGTTAAGAATTCTGTTAAATTCATGCCAAAAAACAAACCCAGATACTTAATGGGTATTGGAAGTGTAAGAGATATAGTAAGAGCAATCGGGAATGGAGTTGATATATTTGACAGTTGTTATGTTACTAGACATTCAAGACATCATGTTGTTTTTACAAAAAAAGGAGAGATAAGAATTAACAAGCAAAAATTCAGAAATGATTTTACTCCTTTAGATAAAAATTGTAAATGTGACACATGTAAAAGATATACAAAAGCTTATATTTATCATTTAATTAAGATAAATGAATTAACATGGAAAAGATTGGTTACATGGCACAATTTGTATTTTGTGAAAAATCTAATAGATGAAGTAAAAAAAAGTATAAAAGAAGATAAATTTGAAAAGTTCAAAAAAGAATTTTTAAAAAATTACAAAGTAAAATGAAGACCAAAATAATATTTGTTTGTAAGGGAAATATGCATCGGTCGCCAATTGCAGAAAGAATTTTCAGAAAAGAATTAGAAAGGAGAGGTTACACTTCTATAGATGTGGATTCCTACGGATTACATGGATTTATACTTCCGCCCCCTAAAGGTAAATGTTTAAAGGATTACCCTACAGAATATAAACTGTCCAAACCACATTTAGACAGAAAAGGTATAAATATGGAAGACCATCTGTCCAAACCACTAACGGAAGAGGTTCTAAAAAGAGCAAATTTAATAATTACAATGCACCCAGATGTAAACAAATTATTGCTTGAAAAGTATCCTCAATTCGAAAATAAAACTTTCCTAATAACAAGTTTGTGTTCAAAAAACATAACTCTTAAAGATGTTGATGGCTCAAAAAATCCAAAAGTATACGAAGAAACTATAAACAACACAGAATTATGTGTATTAGAATCTTTTAACAAAATAATAAAATTGAGCAAAAAAAATGAAATTCCAAAAACAAGCTAAAATAATATTGAATAATTGTTTAAATATAAACAAAAAAGATAGGGTTCTCATTATAACAGATAAAAAAAGAAGAGAAATAGGTGAAGCAATAAAAAAAGAAGCAAAAAACATTGCAATTGTTGCTGATTTAGTTCTAATTCCAATACCAAAAGTTAGTGGAACAGAACCCCCTGAAGAAGTTGCTAAAAAAATGTTAAACTACACTGTTATTCTAGCTCCAACAACAGAAAGCATTACTCATACATATTCAGTTAAAAATGCAGTTAAAAATGGGGCAAGAGTAGCCACACTCCCAGGAATAAATGAAAAAATAATGAAGCAGAGTATGCTTGCAAATTATGATAAAGTAGAGGAATTAACAAATAAAGTTTTTAAAAAAGTAAACGGCTGCACTAATATATCAATAACCACACATTCAGGAACAGAATTGTCTTTTTCTGTAAAGGGAAGAAAATGGTTCTTAGATAGGGGGAAAATTTTCAAGTACTCAGGTAATCTTCCTGGTGGAGAGGTTTTCATTGCCCCACTAGAAGGGACTACAAATGGAGTAATAGTAATAGATAAATTCGAGCATGATGGAGAAGAATTTGCTCCCCCAGGAACTAAAATAATAATAAAAGGAGGAAACGTAATTGATATCTCCAACAAAAAATGCAAAATAGCTAAACTATTCAAGGAAATAAAGGATGGAACAAATATTGCAGAATTTGGCATTGGAACAAATTACAAAGCTAAGTTAATTGGAAACATTTTACAAGATGAGAAATGTCTAAAAACCTGCCATATTGCTTTTGGCTCTAATTTTAGCATGGGTGGAAAGATAAAAACAGATATGCACATAGACACAGTTTTAAAAAATCCAACAATAAAAATGGATAGAAAAACTATAATGAAAAGTGGAGAATTAGTTTAATCTAACTTACTCCATTCTATTGTCTCTTCTCCTTTTAACACCCTATCCAGCATCTCCAATTCTTCATAAATTCCTTCAATCAAATCATAATTCTTAGCTTCTTCTAAATTAACCCATTTATAATCAGATAATTCATCAGATAAAACAATTTCATCCCCATCATTATAAGCATATAAACTTACAATCAAAGTAGGTACCCCATCCTCTCTTTCAAAAGCTAAGCTTGTTAAATATCTTATATTTTTAATATCTAATCCCACCTCTTCTTTAACCTCTCTCTTAACTAAGTTTTCAAAAACATTGTACCAATGACCTTCTTTTGTGTCTTTAGGTCTTCTTTTATATTCTCCCTTCTCTAATTTGCCTCCAGGAACTGTCCATCTTCCAGACCATCTTTTTTCCTGTTCAGATCTTTTAGCAATTAAAAATTTACCATCTCTAACAACTATGCATGTTGCTACAATATAATGTGCTTTCTCTGAATCCATAAAACTATAAAATTAAAAAAAAATATAAATCTTTAGTTTCCAACAAACTGCTCTGCAAAGTATTTAGATGTCAAAGGCTCTTCTAAAGCATGCTCTATACATTCATCCCATTTGTAAACACAACCAAGAGAAAATAAATTCTTCTTCAAAAATTTTCCAATTTCCTTATTCCCAGAATAATCAAAATTTTTCAAAGAGATTTGTTTTAAAATATTCTTAACAATATATCCATGTATCTGTGATGCCAACATTTCTCCTAGCATATAATTATGATAATAAACAGGAGCTCCAACTAAATGAATTTTAGCAGCCCAATCTGGCTTATCTCTTGAAAAGTTAATCAATTGATATTTCTTGGTCAAATCCCACCACAACTTGTTCAAATCTTGGTCAGGGTTCTCATATAATTGTCTTTCAAAATTAACCATAACCTGTACCCATCTGGAAAATACAAGCTGTCCTAATACCATTTTTTTATATAAAACATCAGAAAGATTACTTAAGTCATTATTAGTATACTTCTTAATAAAATTAACATTATCAGCGAATCTGCCAAACAGCATAGCTATAGCCTCTGTTACAAAAGTATGTGCTTCATCTCTTAAAATATAAGGCAAATTCTTGTCCAAATTTTTAGAATAGACAGCATGACCCAGCTCATGTAAAGTAGTTCCCATCCAATAATCATTATTTTTTACATTCTGTAATATTCTTACATCTCCTTCCTTGTCCATATCTATGCAAAAAGCATGCTGGCACTTTCCTTTTTGCTCGTACAAAGAAGATCTTTCAAGAATATCTTCAACCTCAAGTCCAATATCATGGTAAAACTTCTTAGCTGTTTTTACCACATCTCCACTAAAGTATTTATCTAAGTCTACATCATAAATCTGAGGTCCTTGCTGAAAAAATAATTCCTGATAATGCCATGGCTTCAAATCTTTCTTGTTAATCTTATACCTCTTGGCAAGGTAAACATCCATTTCATTTTTAAGTTTAGAAAAAGGTTCTCTTGTTAAATTATCAAGCTCATTAAATAGTTTAATGATGTCTTTCTTGCTTTGCTCCTGCATTTCCAGGGCCATTTCATAATAATCACTAAAGCCCAGACTCTTTGCTAATTTGTTCCTTAATTTAATAATAACAATCAATTCCTCAACCACAATCTCTGCTTGTCTCTTACTTGCTTCCCAAGCTCCTTGTAATTTTTTTGAATCAGTTTCTTTTTTTAACAATTCTTTAATCTCATTGTCAGTCATCTCTTTATTTCCTACTTTAGCCCTAAACTTGTTAAACTTCTGCTCTATTTTGTTTTCTCTCTCTGTCAATTCATGCAACAATTTTATATCTCCCTGGCAACTTAAGAAATCATCATACAGCAGTTTTACCTGCCTCTTTAAAAAAACATCTTTAATCTTAGACTCATTAAATCCCTTTACTATTTCAAAATCTTTTTTATTATTGTAAATTTCCTGTAATTGTTTAGAAAGTTTCTCTGTTTCTTTGTAGTACTTATCTTCTCCAGTAACTTGAGCATTCCAGTAAGAAGCCCGTAATCTTTTAGATAACTTTTTTGTCTTATCAACATGATTTTCAATAAACTGCTTAATCTCTTCTGTCATAGCTCCTAAAAATCATAATAAACTATATAAATTTATTCAAGATTAAGAAGGTATGGCAGTAACAATAAAAGTACACTACTATGGAGAACTTTATGTCGTACAACAAGCCAGATGCTTGGGAGGAGGCGTGTGTTTAAGATTCCATGGAAAGATAACAAAACTAGAAGAATTAGGAATACTGTTAGCGGAAGATGTGGCGTTCTATTGGAGGCAAGTATTTAACAGAATTAATATGGACTACGTCAACGGCCATAGCACTTCATGGAACAATTTTCCTGAATCAAGTTATGTACAAGAACCTTTAACTACAAGAGAAGAAGCCATCGTACAAGAAGTAGTGCACGCTAGACTAAGAGAAATAGCAGATCTAACAAAGAGATATTAGTAACATATTTAAACAAATTAAACCTATTTCTCATTATGTCAATCAAAGATTCTATAAAAGAATTAAATAGACTCAGACAGATAATTGACATTCTCTTCAAAGAAGGTTTTGGTTTCTTAATTTATAAAACAGGATTAAGAAATCTTTTGGCTCTAAACCTAAGGCTAAACAAAAAAAAGTATGAAAATCCTAAAGATTCTGTTCCAATAAGACTAAGAAGAATAATGGAAGAACTGGATGGAACTTTCATAAAATTAGGGCAGTTATTAAGTCTAAGACCTGATTTAATTCCGAAAGAGTATGCAAAGGAATTTAGTAAACTGCAGGATCATGTCCCTCCTTTTTCATATGAAGAAGTAGAACAGACAATTGAATCAGAATTAAAATCTAAACTAAAAGATGTTTTCTTGAAATTTGAAAAAATACCAATAGCTTCTGCTTCTATAGGTCAAGTTCATAAAGCTTGGTTAAAAAACGGAAAAAAAGTAGCAGTAAAAGTAATGCGGCCTAATGTTGAAGAAACTTTTGTAATAGACATAAAATTGTTATATCACATTGCAGAATTATTAGAAAGTCATTATGCAGAGTTAAAAGAATATGAACTATCAAGGATAGTAAAAGAATTTGAAAGATACACAAAAAATGAATTAGATTACATAAAAGAAGCCAAAAATTTAGAGGTATTTTATAACAATTTCAAGAAAGATAAAAATATTGTAATACCAAAAGTATATCATGATTTTACAACAAAAAGGGTTCTTGTAATGGAGTTTATAGAAGGATATAAAATAAGCGAAGTAGAAAATTCTGCAGCAAAAAAGAGAGCAGTAAAATTAGCAATGGAATCTGTTCTAAAGCAGATATTTGAACTGCGTTATTTCCATGCAGACCCGCATCCTGGAAATATATTTATGATGAAAGAAGGGAAAATAGCATTCTTGGATTTAGGGATTGTAGGAAGGATAAATGAAGAAGAAATATATCATACTGAAAACCTTTTCGTTGCTTTATCATATGGAGACAGAAATTTAATGGCAGATTCTTTAATGAGTCTTGGAATGGTGGATAAAACCATTGATAAAGAGCAATTTAAGAGAGATCTAAGTGAACATTTAAGAGAATATTATGACATAAAGTTATATCAATTTAGTATTTCTGAATTCTTGTATGATCTATTGGCAATCACAAGAAAGTATAAAATAAAATTAATTCCTGATTTCGTTTTATTAGTAAAATCAGCAGCAACCCTAGAAGGGTTTGTAAAAGAGATGGACCCCGAATTCAACTTTGTAGAGGAATGGAAAAAATATGCAAAAAATATTATTAATACAAGAAAATCAATAAAGTATCAGAAAAAAGAATTAATAAAAACAGCATATGAATTTAAAAATCTAATAAAAGAACTTCCAAAAGAAATCAAAGGTTTCCTCTCAAGTCATGACAGGATAAATGTAGATATAGAAGAAAAGATGATCAACAAGCTTACTTTCAGGCTAGACTCAGCCATGAACAGAATAGCAATAGGCATTATAGCAGCTGCCTTGATTATAGCATCTACTCTAACAATAGGGAAAAGCGAAAGTATATTAAGCCCTTCAACAATCTTTTTAGTAATTGCATTAATATTATTTGTATATTTGATAAATTCAATTTCCAAAGAAAGGGAGGTGTAAATTGATGAGAAATCTATTTAGAAGGGGGCTTGCCAGGTTAAGTTTCAGAAGACAGGTAAGCAGAAGTAAAAGGATAACAAAGGCTTTGCTTAAAACAGGTAAGTCTGAAACCGGAAGAATAAAAGAAGCATTAAAAAGGGAAACAAAAAGAGAGGCCGGAAGAGCTATTTCTGCTGGAAAAAAAGAAGCAAAGAGAATGGAAAGGCAGGTTAAGGTAGAATTAAGAGAGTCTTCAAGAAAAGTTGTTAGAAAAAGAGCGAGAAGATAATCCTACTTTTGTTTTTTATTAATTCAGTTTTATAAAAAGAAAATGGAAGCTATTGTCCCAATAATCTATCATATAGTCTAGAATCTTCTTCAGTAGGTCTAGTTCTTCTGGTATTAAGGTTATAATCAATTAATATTTAAGTGACCAAGTCTAAACTTACAATAATTGCTTGTTCAACCTTCTTCATTATTATACCATTAATCTTACTAAGTTTTTTGACAATCCTTGATTTATCTATCGTTCTTATTTGATTTAAAAGAATTGTCGAATCTTTATCCAATTTACTCTCTTTGCTTGATACTTGAACATTTGTTGGAAACTCTTTGCTAAACACTACTGAAGTTATGGGGGCTATAATTGTTGTTGGACTATATTTATTGCCAATATCATTTTGGATAATCAGAGCTGGACGAATTTTTCCTTGCTCAGATCCCTTTACTGGTTCTAAATCAACAAGAACAATATCTCCTCTTTTTATCTCAATCCCATTCCTTGTCAATAGAAGACCACTCCTTTGTTACCTTCAACGATTCTTTACTCATCTCCTTATAACTTTCAATCAAAAAAGCAGTTTGAGTTCTTTTTTGTCTTTCCGTTTCTTTTATTAAGTTAAATATTACATCCTCATAACTCTCTCTTTCTTGTTTCAGACTTTCTAGTTGTTTCTTTAATTTCTCATGAACTTGAATTGTTGTTACCATAAGGCTATAGAAATTCTATAGTTTATAAACTTTACTACTTGTTTATTCATAAAAAGATATTGGGAACTATTGTCCCATTATTTGATCATACATTCTCTGGTCTGCTTCAGTAGGTTTAGTTCTTGTATTTCCACTAGCATAGTTTACTCCACCAGCATGGATGTTCCTATAATCCAATCTTCCATCACCGTCAGAATCTACCAAATAACTACCTCTTATTCCACCATAAGAAGGCCTATCATAAACTCTTATTTCCCCATTACTAAATATACCATCTCTAAGTCTATGAACCTCAACAGTAGCATTACAAATGTCTCTGTACTCTCTGCTTTCTATTTTTGAGTTTTCAAAAGCAGCAAGTGGTCCCCAACACCATAAAAGTGAGGTACTAACTAATACCCCATTTCCTAATTTTTTCATTGATTGTTTCATTTTTATTTTCCTCCATCAACCTCTTCTTTTTCGAAAAGGTTTGATTATTTCTTACTAGTAGTAACATAATTAGTATATATAAAATATCTTATACAAAATTTTATTAAAAATGAACTTTAAAACTAGAATAGTTAATTTTTGTAAAATTATTGTTTTTCAAAAATCATAAGAGTATTTTATTTTATTATAAGTACATTGGAGCATGGGATTATGATATTGGAATAATAGTTAAGAATTCTAATGAATTAAGGATCTTTATCAATGAATTAAGAAAAAATTTCTCGGAAGGAATTAAGATAAATGATGTATATTTAATCTTAGAAGAAGTTACAGGATATAAATTACCAGAAGGTGCATTTAAGATTTAAATTTATTTATTAATTCAAAAACTTTCTTTCCCTCAACTTTCCCCTTATACTTACTCATAATAATGCCCATAACAGCATTTGGACTTAAATCTTTTTTATTATTAATTATCTTCTTTATCTCATTCTCAATTTCTTTATCTGAAACTTTTCTATAATCATTAAAATTAACTTCCTTTCCATTACAATGATCAACCAATATTTCAATCACACTGTCTTTTGAAATATTTCCTTTATTCAAATTATCTAATACTTTATCCATAAACCCTTTTTTTATTTCAGAATCAATTTTAAATCTGGATTTGATTTCTTTAGGAATTTCAATTAAAATATCTGCAATAATCCTTGGCTCCATATTCTTATAGACATTGCTTAAGGAACCAAGATCAATTTCTCTCTCTACAACTTCCTGGGCTATTTCATGCCTTAAGCAGAATTTTTTCTCAACATTTAATATTTTTTCAGTTATTAATTCAGGTAAAACAATCTTGTTTAACATCCCCTTACTTATTTCAATAATAGGGTGATCAGTCTCAACATACATTCTGTTAGCACCAGGCATAGGTCTCAAAAAAGTAGTGCTTCCATTTTGCTCAACTTTCCTTACTTCTCCTCTTTTCGGTCTTTCCTTTAACTGCCTGTCAATTTCATTTTCAATAACTTTAGGAATATTTCTTAAATCCTGGAATCCTTTTAACTCAACCCTTGGAAGTTTATCTATTGACAAATTAATGTCCTGCCTTATTGTTCCAATGCCTCTCTTCACTCTTCCAGTTGATCTTAGTATCATTCCTAAAGTAGAAGCAACTTCTTTTGCATGCTCTCCATCTTTAATTTCAGGAGTTGTGGCAATTTCTAATAAAGGAACACCTAACCTATCTAACCTATAAGTAACTGTGTTCTCTGTTGATTTAATCTTCTTGGCTGCCTCTTCCTCTAAACATAAAGTAGCAATTCCAACTTTCCCTTTTGATGTTTCTATATATCCATCAATGGCGATTAACATCGTCCTTTGAAACCCTGAAACATTGCTTCCATCAACAACAACTTTCCTCATCACATGAACTTCCCCTATAACATCCATGCTAAGAAGTAAAGCCACTTCCAATGCAGCTTCCAAAGCTTCCTTGTTTATAGGTTTAATAGGCTCTTCATCATATTCAACTAAACAACTTGAGCTTGAACATGCCTCATAAATAAATTTCTTATTTTTAGACTGTTCAAATTTAGCAGCTTCATCTATTTCCCCTAATTCTCCCATAGAAGCTCTTAATCTCCTTTTTAAAATGACATCTGGCTCGTTTGGATCATTAACTAAACTAGGACAATCACAGAATAACTTTTTAGTCTCTAACTGCTGGTGTATTTCTAAGCCGCATTTAAATCCTAAACTTTTATAATCCATAACATTAAATTCTATTGCATACATTATAAACTTTTTGAAAATGATAACAATTCAGGGAGATACTCATGAAGGTGGGGGCTCTGTAATAAGGGTAGCTTGTGCTTTATCTGCTTTAACTAAAAAACCAGTTAAAATTAATAAAATAAGGGAAAACAGGGAGAAAAAGGGATTAATGGAGCAGCATTATCAAAGTATTAAATCTCTAGCCAAATTATGCAATGCAGAAACAAAAGGGGTTGAACTTGGAAGCAGAGAATTAGAATTCATCCCAAATGAAATAACCAAAAAGCAATTGAAAGTTGAAATAAGAACAGCCGGAAGTGCTTGTCTGGCATTGCAGTCTCTAATGCTTCCTTGTTTATTTCTAAAGCATAACATGCAGATAAGAATCAAGGGAGGAGCAACATTCAATGAAAAAGCCCCAAATATTTTCTATTTCACAGATGTTTTATTTTTTTATTTAAGAAATCTTGGATTTAATCTTGACATGGATTTAATCAAACATGGATTTTTTCCAAAAGGCGGAGCTGATTTAATTTTTAGGTCTAAGCCCCTTACTAAATTAAACAATCTTTATCTAGACATTCCAGGAGAATTAAATAAGATAACAGGAATTTCTCTTGCAACATCAGATTTAAAAAAAGCAAAAGTAGCAGAAAGGCAGGCATTAAGCGCTGAAAAAATACTTGGGAATAACTTTGACTGTCCAGTAAACATAGGAATAAGATACGTTGATTCCTTAAGTCCTGGTTCCGGAATTTTATTGAAAGCTCACTATCCTGATTATATTCTAGCTGGAGATGCTTTAGGCGCAAAAGGAAAATACAGTGAGAAAGTTGGAGAAGAGGCAGCAACAAATTTATTAAAACAAGTATTATCAGCAGCTACAGTAGATGAATACCTAGCAGACCAGTTAATTCCTTACTTAGCTTTGACAGAAGAGTCAATAATAAAAGTGCCAAAGATTACAGACCACTTAAAAACAAATATCCATATAGTTGAAAAATTCATAGATTGTAAAATTAAAATAAAGGGGAAAATTATTGAAATAAAAAATGACACTCCAAGAAATAGCTGAAGATATTAAAGGAAAAAGAAGTTTATCTGATTTAGATGAAGAATTCTTAAAATCAAGAATCTTAGAAAAGGTTGATAAATACAAAATAGATGTAAACAAGGATTTTAAAAAATTAAAAAGAAAAGATCGTTATAAAGAATTTTTCAAAGATATAAGAAAAACCTTAAGAAAAATTTATGGTGTTTATAGAGAAATAAAAGAAAAAAGAAGTAAAAAAACTTATTTGGAGATACAAGAAAAGATTGGAAGTTTTAGTTCTGTCTTAGATATTGGCTGTGGTTTATCTCCCTTAGAATATATTGAAATATTTGGAAAAGATAAAACCTATTACTTAACAGATATCAGCAAAGAAAGCATAAAAGAAATTAAAAATTATATGCAAGAAAATAAAATTAAAGGCAAAGCTTCAATTTTTAACGCCTTTGATAATTATAATGATAAACTGCCAAAAACAGATGTTATTTTTTTATTCAGAATGCTTGAATCTCTGGAATCGATAGAAAAAGGCTCTTCTGAAAGATTATTTAAAAAATTAAAGGCTAAAATAATCTTAGTTAGCTTCTCGAAAATAGCCCTAAACCAAGGAGAAGAAATAAAGAAAAAAGGCAGATCCTGGTTCAGAAGGATGTTAAGTAAAAACGGCTATTCCTTTGAAGACTTTGACTTGGAAGATGAAATATTCTTCCTGATTAAATAAAAACATTTAAAAGAACTCCCAATCACATCACATATGATGCCGCGATCGCATAACCTGGTATTGCGCAGAGCTTGAAAGCGTGCAAGATTGCTAAGGTTATAGCAACCACAGAAATCCTGTTTCCTAACGGATATCTGGGTTCAAAGCACTCTCACGATATATGCTGAAAAGCTGTGTGTGAGTTTGAGAGTCCCAGTCGCGGCGTCTTAATCTTAAAGTGACGCCCTGAAAATCAGAAAAAAGTTGGTTCAGCATCTGATTGTTCCTCTCGGGCGATCTGACTTTAGAGTTCTGCTCTGCATTACCTGCCTTTAAAAACAATATGGAGGTTGATGTTGATATGGTAGATAACGACATATACAACAATAAGCAGTACTGGGATAATTTTGTAGAAAGGGTAGACCAGTTAATTATCCCACCAGAGAGAAGAACAAAAAATTATAGAAGCAAATATTATATAAAAAATCCTAAAAACTTAGGGTATTTTAAAAAATTAATACAAAAGTTTGAGGCTCAGGATTTGAGTTATATTAGAAGAAGGCGCATGAGGGATATTTTTCTTTTTGTTTGCTATCATACAGAAAATGACCTTAAAAGTTTAGATGAGAATGATATTGAGAGGATAGCTATTGAGATGTTTAAGACCCATACAACAATAGCAAGCCAAAGCTCTTTTATTTCCATGGCAAGAAGAATATGGAAAATATTGTTTAAAAATTCTAAATATTGGGCAGAAATCAAAGCAAGACAGGATAGAAGCAAGCAAAGGCAGAGAAAAGACAAAATAAGTCCTGAAGAATATAAAGCAATTTTTAATTATTTTAATAGAGATATTGAAATGAAATTAATTGTTTCTTTAGTAGTTGAAAGTTTATGCAGGCCAGCAGAGCTAGTTAGCTGCAAAATTTCTGGAATAGAGGATTATAATGACTATGCCTTAATTAATACTGAAAGGGGCAAGGAAGGCATTAAGAAATTAATATGCATAGACAGTTATGCTTTTTTGAAGGAATATCTTAAAAACCACCCTCTAAAAGATAACAAAGATTCTTATTTGTTTACAAATTATTATAGGATGATTGATAGCAATATCCATCCTAAGTATATAAATCAAAGATTAAGAAGGGCTTGCAATGATTTAAAATTAGGAAAAACGATTACTCTCTATTCTTTGAAAAGATTTGGAGTAACATCTAAAAGACTGCAGGGATATACAGATAATGAGATAATTAAGACCGCTGGATGGACTTCTGGGAAACAATTAGCTACATATGACTTATCAACTCAACAGGAAGTAATAGACAGTTTATTGGCTAAAAAAGGCATTAGGAAAGATGACGAGAATTATAATATATTGCAGAAAAAGAGCTGCATGTACTGCGGAAAGGAGGATATTGATTTTAATGAAGATGACTGCCCTAATTGCAGAAGAAGTTTAGATATCGGTAAAATAAGGAAGCAAATGGAGATTATGGAGAAGATACAGAATCTGCCTGAAATTGAGAAAATATTGGAACAGTTGAATAGCTTTAAGAATAAAATGGATGGCGTTGGAAATGTTTGATATAGAAAATATGACAAATCAAAATAGTGAGCTGTAAAGTAAACGTCGCCTAACTAATAAAAAACCGCCTACTTATACTTGTCTTCTCTTGAAACACCACTTCCAAAATTTATGCCACTTGCATCAGCATGATTTCTTATTTCTGTAGCTGCTGAAACTGCTGCTTCGTAAGATACACCAGAAAATCTATCTACATATAATTTTGATATTTGATCGGTATCAATAGGCCAATCTGATGTTGGTCCTTCTGGAAATAAATCCTTTTCCATTAGCTTTCTTCCATAATAATTATTTGGTAGAGGTAATATTGGTTGAGCTTCTATATCACTAACTAATCTTTCATCAATTATATTTTTTGTCCATTCTACAGTTTCTCTAAGCGTTTCTGGCGTTTCTGCTTCTGTACCTAAAACAAGTGAACCATAAACATGAATTCCTTCACTTTTCATAAGCTTTAATGCTAAATAATTGGTTCTAACGCTATCGCCTGGTCCTTTCATATGTTGTAGAGTTTGATCACTTCCTGATTCCAATCCAATATTTACTCTGAATACTCCCATATCTTTGAACTGTTTTGCTAATTCTGGTCTTCTAACTAAATCGCGTGCCTGCGCATATACAAAGAATTGAGGTTCAAATCCCAAATTACTTGGCCTACTTTTAGCAACGTCTTTTACAAATTTACCAAAACTAGAGAAGCTGTCGCACACCTCATAAAGTACATTAGCACCAACTTGCTCATAAGCTGCTTTTGCTTCTTCCCAGAACATTTTAGGAGATGAAAATGAGATATCTAATAACATATCACAATGTTTACAAATATCTTTTCCTTGCCTTGAACATCCTCTTGCTCTGTTCATTGTAGAAACTCCCGTTACTTCTGAACTATGCAACCCTGCAAATTTATTCATATAATTTTTTAAATAAGCATCCCAATGTTCTTTCGGAAAAAGAGTTCTATCAACAACAGGAAAAATATCCAATGCTGATGTTCTTTTCTTAGTTTTATTTAGCTCTGATAAAGTGATGGAGAGTAAATTCTTATCTCTCTGATAGTCGAATCCTTTGATAGAATCACCATCTCTGTAAGTTAAATGGGGTATAGAAGAAAGAGGAATTGTTCCATCTTTAAGAGATTTGACTAACATCTCTAAGGATTCTTCACCATATTCACTTCCAATTACAAAATCAATATAAGGTCTATTGCTTAGTATCTTACCAGATAATTGTGCGGCTTGATCATTTCCAAATACTGTTAAAGCACCAGAGTCTTTTGCAGCTTGTGCTATTTGTAAAGCATTTTGATAAGACGTACTGAGGACACTTACACCAACAAGTCCAGGATTGTACATTTCTATGTCTTTTAATATTTTTTCTTGTGAGTGTACCCCTCCATCTCTCACAATTACTTCTAAATCAGAAACTCGTTGTTTTAGCCATGTACCTAGTGCTAATACACCAAGAGCAGGAAAGCTGTAATCGTTAGCTATCGCTGACATTCCAGGATCATTTCCCGCATTTACTAAGTATACAACATCATTTTTTACTACTTTCATGTAATTAATAAGTAGTAACATGATAATAAAATAAACTTATGATATTTTTGACAAAAGTAAATATTTATATACTTATTATTACATTAGTCTTAATATGGAACAGCAACTCCCAAAATTGGATTATTTTGACAGAAGAACGTTATTTGAATTAGATAAAAATGCAAGAATTTCAGGAACTAGTATCGGTAAAAAGATTAGAAAATCTAAACAATTTGTAGATTATCGCATTAAAAAATTGGAAGAAAATAAAATTTTGAAGGGGTATATAACCGTCATTGATTACTCTAAATTAGGTTATTTGAGTGTGAGAGTCTACTTCAAATTTCACAATCTTACACCAGAACAACAAGCTAAATTAGAAAATGAACTAATAAGAGATAAAGAAGTTTGGTGGTTGGTAACTTTAGAAGGGATTTGGGATGTTGGATATGCGATGGCTGTAAAAAATATATTGGAATTTTATGATTATTGGGATAAAATTATGAAAAAATATAGAAAATTTATAAGTAAAAACTCCGTTGTGGTATATACACATATTAAACAATATCCTAAATCTTATCTTATCGAGGAAAATAATGAACATAATGGAACTTTAGTTGGTGCTTCCAAGAACCAGATTAGATGTGATGAATTTAATCTAAATCTTCTTAGACTAATTGCTGATAATGGAAGAATGTCTCTTTTAGAAGCTGCACAAAAATTAAAGACAAGTCCACAAGTTATAAGAAATCATTTAAGAAAATTAGAAAAAGAAGGAATAATTCAAGGATATCGGGCATTGATTGATGTTTCATCTTTAGGCTATCGCTACTACAAATCTTATATTAATTTATTACACACAGAAAAATTAATGGAATTAGAATATTTTTGTAAAAGACATCCTAATATTCTTAACGTTAATCGAACTGTTGGCGGGAGAGATTTTGAGATAGAGTTACAGGCCAAATCTTTTGACCAGTTTGATCAGATTATGAAAGAGATTAGAACTAAATTTGAAGGGATGATTGATGATTATGAATTTGTAATAGCTAGAGAAGAGAAAAAAATGGTCTATTTTCCATTTGAATAAATTATTTGCTACTTAATCTAATCAAATCCAACCATCTATTTTCTCCTAAGTCTAAATTAACTCCTGCTCTTTCAGAAGGCACTTCATCAGTAGTTGAATGATTTTCTATAAAATTATGTTGAATTACTATTGCCGTCATTAATATGGGTGCAGACCATAAAGCTTTCAATCCTCTAAAGTCTAAAATAGGTGACGCTAACTTAACAGCTCACAAAATAGAAACATTTATATACCACAGGTAAATGATTATATACTTGAGGTAAATATGGTATCTTTAACAGAAAATGAAGCAAGAGTAATGGATTTTTTAGTTAGAAACTTCCTTGAAAAATATAATATTAATCAGTTAGCTAAAAAGCTTTCAATTAGTCCTGGAGGAATGTTCAAAATATTAAAAAAACTTAGAAATCAAAATTTCCTTATCAGTAAAGAAATTGGGAATAACACCTTTTTTGATATTAATTATGACTCAGGTGATGTTTTAGATGCCTGTAAATTTGCTCTAACAGAGAAAAAAACAACTAACCCTTATGTTAGAATATGGATTAAAAATCTAGCTCCACTAAATGAAAAGGCTTATTTGGCTATTTTATTTGGCTCTGTATTAATGAAAGGCAAGGAGGCGAAGGATATTGATGTTTTACTAGTTCACGATAGAAAAGATTTTGATGAAATAAATAAAATAATTAATAATATTCAAAAGATTGTTACGAAGGAAGTTCATGCTATCTCTATGACAAAAGAAGATTTGATTAAAAATATTAACAAAGAAAATGAAGCTATAATAGATGCAATAAAAACAGGGATTGTTCTTTGGGGAAGAGATATTTTATTGGAGGTTGTTAAAAATGGGAAAACTAGAAAATCGGTTTAAATGGTGTTTAGAAAGAGGCGAAAAGGGAGAAAAACATAAAGGATTAAGAAAAATTGAACCTGATATTAAAGAATCTGAAAATCAAATAAAAAAGTCTTTATCCGATTTAAATACTATGAATTATTTGTATAAAGGAAAAAGAACTGACTGGGTGGCATCTGCCGCTTTTTATTCTATGTATCATTCCTTGCTTGCTTTATTATTTAAGTTAGGTTATGAATCCAGAAATCAAGAATGCACAATTACTGCAGTTGAAAATTTTATGAAAGATGGAAATATTGATCTTGAAAAAGAATACTTGGATATGATTAGAATTTTAAAAAATAATGGGGAAGGTGCAAAATCAATTAGAGAAGAGATGCAGTATAGCTCAGAAACTTCTATGGAAGATGATAAATGCAAAGAATTAATGGGTAATGCTAAAAAATTTGTTGAAAGAATAAGGGAAATAATTGAAAGCATAAATGAAGAAGAACTCAAAAAGGAATAAACTCCTATGATATCAAAAATGGATAATATTATCCATATGTTCTATTTTGTACTATATTTTAAATATTTATTAACTTTTAATACAAAGTAGCTCACTTTTTCAAAAAAGCTTTGGTCTTTTTTCTTTAGGTTGCTGCTGCTATTTTCTATGAAAATTATGCAGCAGTCAACTATGAAAATTTTAAGGAGTGAAGCCCTGTAGTGGCTGAATTTTGAATATGCAGCTGTTGGCTTAATATAGGCAATTATTGCCTTATCATCTCTACAACTTTCCTATCAGCATCTTTCAAAGTCAAGCAAAAACTTTTCTTATTATCAACATACCTACTATAATATTTTTTATTCTCTCTTGAACAAACAAAAACCCAGTAATCAAAATATTTATTCAGCCATTTAACTTTATTTGAAATTTGCAGTTGTTTATTACTCTTAGTTTCAATCTCAACAGCTATTTTCTTCTTAGAGTAAATAAAGGCAACATCTGCTCTTAATCCATCAATAGAATACTCAACTTTAGAATTTTGCTTGTCTATTTCAGCAAACACATGCTTCATGTGGAAATGATAATTAGATTCTCTTTTTCCATAATTCTTAATTATTACATTATTTCCTGATTTTCCATCTCTAAACAATCCAGAATAAGATTCATAATCATATTTTTTAATTAACTTATCTCTAATTTCTGGCTTTAATTCTTCAGCATGATAAAATCTCTTTTCTAGTAATTCCTTGTCTTCCTCAGGAGCATTATCATAATCAATATTTTCTTCTTTTAGCTTTCCTTCTTTTAATAATTTTATGGCTTTTTTGTACATTAATTTCTCATTCTCATTTAAACTGTAAAAATTAGAAGGATAGGCTTTATGTTTTAGGACAAAGCTAACAGCTGTTTTCCATTTCTCTTCTTTTGATTTTTCTTTCTCTCTTAGTTTTTCATATTTATTCTGGGCTTTTTCTATGACATCTGGAAAATAAGTTAAAGCAAATTCAGGAATAGCTTCATTAGATTGTTTTTTATTAAAATATTTGATTAATTTTTTTATTTGCCTGTTTTCTTTAATTCTTAATTCTTCTTCATATAATTCCTGTTCCTCTAATTCTCTTTGTTTTTCCTCTTCTTTTTCTCTTAATTTCCTTTCTTTGTCTTTTATTTCTCTTTTAATCTTATTAATTTCTTTAGGGTATTTCTTAGCTAATTTGTTTTTATTTAATTCATTTAATTCTTCAATCTTAGAGGCTTTACTTAGTTTTTCTTTAAAGTTATCTTCTTTAATCTTTAAATTTTTTATTTTAATTTGTATTAGTTTCAGCAAAATAGAGATAATTAGAATTATTAATAGGAGATATTTTATGTTGTTAAGATGAGTCAATGGGATATTAGTTAAGCTTAAGAAATCCTGCTTGAAATTAACTTCTTTAAATTCATTGTAAATAGAACTTAAGACAGCTATCGCTATTGCAATTCCTAAAGTTAAGTCTGAATCATCTTTCATAATAAAAATTAAAAATAGATTATTTATAATGAAGTGTAATGCAAGTTATTTTGACGGAGTTATCAAAAAAATAGCTAAAATCTAATGTTTTTTAGGTCAAAAATCGTAAGCTTTATAAAAAATTTGATGAATTTGTGCAGTTTAATTTTATATATCAGCTAATTCTATATTGCGTATACTTTGCGCTACAAAATTAATAAATTGAAACGTATAAACAGCAATTATACCAAACTTAAATAGTATTTAGTTGTAGGATAGTTTGTCCTACAAAGTTTAAGTGGATACTTTGCGCTACAAAATTAATAAACCAAAGTGTCTAGCCAATATCTAGACCAAATTTAAAAAGCAATCAAACTTCAAATTCAACACCTAAGGAAATGTTGTAACATATTCCAGAACAATTGTTGACAACATTTTCATAACCTAATATTTATAGTTTATTACAAGATTTAAAGGGACAAGTAAAATGTTACCAAAATTGTACCTTTTTTAGTTCCCTTATGGGGGAACTATTTTTTGTCCTATCAGTATTTATGGTAAAGCAATTTTAATATTTTTAGAAAAAAGAGGTGATTTTTAGGCAGGAAATCGTAAAGGTATGTACGATTTCTTTACCAGCTTTATAAAGGGATGAGTTAAAAAAATAAACAGGAGGTTAAAATGGCTCAAAAATCCAAAATATATGAAAATTTAATGGAAAAAATAAGCGAGTTAATTTTAGAGGCGGAAAAAGAGCTTGAAAGGGAAAATGGCAAATAATCTCTACTCTAAAAGACCGAAATTAACTAAAGATAATTTGAAGAATGAGAATTTCAGGATAGAGCCGGATTTAATCGAAAGTATAACAGAAATCTTAAGAGAAGATAAAGATACTAAATCCAAATTTATAAGAGATGCTATGAAAGTAGAGTTTATCAAAAGACTGACGAATAAACTAATAATTGAGTTAATTAACGACCCAAATATCGACAAGATTTTAGCTGAAAAAATGGATAATTTAAAAATAGTTAGTAAATTGGATTCCTTAAGGATTAAATAATTTACCTTTTATTAGTAGTAACAAATAGAAAGATTTATAAATGCTGTTTTCTCTATATTTTACAGATAAAAAATGCAGAAACAATTCACAATTACAAAGAGAATAGCAAAACACGGGAAGCAGAATGTGATAGTCATTCCCAGCTTTTTAAAGGATGAATTAAAGCCAAGAACCGTGGTTGAACTAAAAATTAACATTATTAAGGAGGCTGAAGATGACAAAGCTGACTTATGAACAATTAAGATTTCCAAATTATAGAAATACCAATACCGCGGTTAGATTGAGAGTTAATGTAGATGGAAAAATAGAGACCATAAGTTTGTCACTATCAGACTTAGTTTACGCAGCCGAAATAGCAGGATTAAACATGCTTGCAGTAGCGGATACTGGAAGGGGTAAAACCCAATTAATGACCGATATAGCCTGGCATCATTTTGGAGGTGATCAAGAAAGTGGAAATGCAAACTGGGCAGATGGAAGACCTAGTTTTGACATAACAGATTTATTTGAGAGACAAGAAGTTGACTTAAGTTCTGGGAGATTTGATAGCAATACTATAAGACAATTAAGAAGAGATAAAACAGGAAGATGTTTCTTTGGTGTTGACGAGTTAAATAGGGCGCCTAATCCAAAACAAAACGAATTCTTCGACTTGGCAGATGGAAAATATACTTTTGATGGACAGCGTTACAAGTTAGGAAGAGATGATTATGCTCTTTTTATGTCTACAGCTAATCTAAACAAAGTCAATGGAGACTTCTCAGGAACTTTTGGATTAGACAGGGCGTTATTAAACAGAGCCCATTTAACACTAGACTTAGACCATAAAGATTTCAGGCCTACTGCTGAAGACGAGCTTGCTATTGAAGAAAGAAAAGCAAATCCAAGAGTAGATGTCCCCCCTCCACAAGATATAAGTGATGGAATTATAGAGATTAATCATCAAATTAGGGAAGATTCAAAAAAATTAGACCCTTATCTTACGGCTTTTAGGTTTTTAATTGGAAGGGGTTTAGATTATTGTGATACAGACAAGTATAAAGACAAAGGAGCATTTCCAACTTTATGCGGCGATTGTAGTTTTAGCGGAAAAGACCTATGCTCTTTAGTTAAAGGCTCTTCAGAAAGAACAATAGCTGCGATAAAAGCATTAGCTTATGGATTATCTCACATAGCAAAATTAAAACTTGGAAAAGAAGTTGAAATTGATCCTTTTGACGCAGCTTTACAGGCATTTAGATTTACAACATATCATGGAAATTTAAATGATGTAATTGCCAGCGATGAATATGGAGAAAGAAGACAGACAATGATGGACGAAGCAGTTCAAGAATTATCAGGAAGAGTGAGAATACTAGAGCCGTATATCCCTCAAATGCTTGAAGGATACCAGCCAGTTTCATTGGTTTATAATTCTAATGGGAAGGAAAGAAGAGCAACAAGAACAGATGAATTAGTTGCTAAATTAGATAAAAATAAAATTTCTTATCAAACAACTAATCTTAAAACAGAATTAAAGGAAAAAGGCATTGGCACTGACTGGATAAATGCTTATGTAAAAAAATTCGGAAGAAAATGAACACATTAAAACCATTAGGAAAGAGCAATTATGTTTCTCAAGAAGAAGCATTAAGAGATTTAGATAATTATATTGGAAATGGTAGTTCTGGTGAAGGTTCTGATTCAGAAGAGAATAAAGGTGATGGAGATGGAAATAATACAACTTTAGAAGACAAAACAGATTTTTGGAGTATAGACAATGTTAGATACAGAAACAGAACTTGCAGTGTAGGTTTAGCTAAAACTTTATTGGACTCAGGAAAGGCTAAAACTCAAGATGAATGGGCAGAATATTCAAGGCAGGCAAAACAGCAAGGAGATTTCCACGTTGGAGATTTTCCATTGTATTATGCTTTGTTTTCCCAATTGCACAGCTTAAGAGAAAATCCTAATATGAGAAGTATTGCAGAAGAAGCAAGAGCATTCATCAGCAAGCAGATGTTTAAAAAATGGCTGATGACATTAACAAGATTGCAGTATAAGAAAAAAGGCAATGACGTAATTGTCCATAATTATAGTATGCAAGACCGGTATGAACTTCAGGGAAAGATTGTAGGAAAAGATGGAAATATAACAAGTGCAGATACAGATGCTCAAGGCACGCTGGAATTGCTAACAGGAGAAAAAGATGCTGCTGAAGTTAATGAAGTCTACAAATGGATGACTGGAAAAGAATCTTATTTACTAAGAGTGAATCCAAAACAAAACACTGAAAGAATCGCGGGGTTCTATGCGGATTCCGATGGGGTCGACCTGAATTGCGTTAGGTATCCTGACTACTCGTATTCCGCACTCGGGGTAAAAATTTTATGCGCCGAAGGCACACGCTGAAAATTAAGAAAATGAACACATTAAAACCATTAGGAAAGAGCAATTATGTTTCTCAAGAAGAAGCATTAAGAGATTTAGATAATTATAAACCTGCTAAAAATAGGATAGAGAGAAAACCAAAAAATAATTCAAAAGACCCTAACACTAGTCTGCACACAGGAAGTTTAACAGATCCTGAAAACTGGATATTTTTGGAAGCAAGAAGGCATGGAAACCATGATTTTCCGGACTTATATGTTTGCTTAAACAGATTAAGCTATAGCCCTGAAGTTGAAAGAATAGCTGGAAATTTAGATTTTAAAGTTGAAAACACTGCTCAATTAGACACAGAATTTCCTTACATTGGAAATATAAATCATGAGCAGGCAATGAGATTAATAAGAGAATTAGGTTATGTTCCTTTACCATTAAGAACAGGAGTTGATTTTCTTAAAGAATTAAGAGACGGTGCAAGAGGAAGCAAAATAGTTCATGATGGAAATGGAAACAGAATTAATGATACTGCAAGATTGGAAAGGGCTTACAAGGAAATTGCTGAAGTAAGAAATCCAGGGAGGTCTGAATGGTTTAGTGATAAATTTGGAGATAACACAATTACCCACAATATAATAAAACCAGATGGAATAGTGCAGGAAGTAACAGAGCCTGTAGATGGTTTAATGGAAGATAAAAAATCAGGAATTAATTTAGATTATTGGCTGGATAATGCAACACCCCAAGGACTGCCTCCTGTGAATACACAAAATGGAGATTTATATTATTGGTATCCAAGAAATGGAGCTGTCGCGGGGTTCGATGCGAATTCCGATAGGGTCGGCCTGAATTGCGATGGGGATCCTCAGGACTCGGATTCCGCACTCGGGGTATTTTTATGTGCCGAAGGCACACGCTGAAAATTAAGAAAATGAACACATTAAAACCATTAGGAAA
>Ga0208375_1000709_pt1 | contig 44488 bp, 33 predicted proteins | sample RifOxyD1_FD_184038 | JGI IMG/M metagenome (GOLD analysis project Ga0208375, IMG submission 184038) | Soil microbial communities from Rifle, Colorado - Rifle Oxygen_injection D1 (SPAdes) | ecosystem: Environmental > Terrestrial > Deep subsurface > Rock core/Sediment | place: Rifle, Colorado... | reverse complement strand
TTGAAAAACCGGATAAAATCTTAAAAGAATACTGCCAAGAACAAAAAATTGATTGTTTTTTTATGTTGCCTTATTTTAAAGATTACATTAAAAATAATCCCAACGAGACAACTCACTTTTTTTACGATGGACACTGGAGTCAAACGGGAACTAATTTAGCAGCATTATTTCTCTATCAAATAATTTCCCAAAACTAGAGCATCTATCCCACTTTTCATAAACGTATCGTAAGCTTCCTGACAAGTATTAACAATCGGCTGACCTTTTAAGTTAAAAGAAGTATTAAGAAGTACATTTATTCCGGCTTTTTTTCCAAAGGCCTTAACAACGTCGTAATACATAGGGTTGACTTCTCTTTTAATAAACTGAGGCCTTGCGGTACCGTCTACATGAGTAATTGCTCCAAGTCTAGATTGCCACTCGGGTCTTACAGGAACAACGGCAATCATGTACTGGAGCGGTTGTTGATTTTTACCTTCCTTTCCGACCTCAAAATATTTATCACCGTCTTCATAAAGACAAACTGGTGCAAACGGCCTGAAGGCTTCCCTAAATTTAATTTTTGCATTAACCAAATCCTTCATCTTTTTGTCCCTTGGGTCTGCCAATATACTTCTTGCCCCCAAGGCTCTTGGTCCCCATTCAAACCTTCCTCTCACCCAACCCACGACTTTCTTTTGATAAAGTAGGCTTGAAACCTTCTCAACAAATTCTTTATCGCTATATTTATCAGCTTTGATTCCATTTATTTCAATGAATTTCTTTACATCTTCTTCAGAATTCTCCTGACCCAGATAGGGGGTAGTAAACGAATCTATCTTGGGCTTATTAAAAACGTGGTGATAAGTGTATAGTGCGGCTCCCAATGCCCCACCCGAGTCCCCTGCAGCAGGATGAATAAAAATATTCTTAAACCCTGCTTCTTTGAATATTTTCCAGTTGGTAACTCCATTTAAAGAAACTCCTCCTGCATAACAAAGGTTTTCTTCTTCAGTCTTTTCTCTTACGTTTCTCGCAATCACCAAAAGTTTTTCGTCAAGTACTTTCTGCGCACTTGCGGCAATATCGGCGTATATGGGTATCACTTCATCACTTCTTTGAGGATTAAGAGGTTTAATTCCAAAAAGATCAACAAACTTCTGGCTAAAGCTTTGTTTATCTGATAAATGGAAATTGAAATAACTTAAATCCAAGTGAAACGATCCGTCTGAAGATTGTTTTATAAGTTTCTCAACTTTTTCGATAAATCTCGGCTTCCCGTAAGGGGCAAGTCCCATTACTTTAAATTCACCTTCATTAATCTGAAAGCCCAAAAACTGTGTAAAGGCACTATAAAAAAGACCCAAAGAGTGCGGAAACTTTATTTCTTTTTCTAAAGTTATTTTATTACCCTTTCCTCTTCCCCAAGAAGTCGTGGTCCATTCCCCCACTCCGTCGCAAGTCAAAATTGCTGATGAGTTAAATTGCGATGTGTAATAAGCAACAGCCGCATGGGAAATGTGGTGCTGGGTAAAAAGAATCTTTGACTCATCGATTCCCACTTTTTTCGCAATCAGAGACTTAATCCAAAGCTTATCTTTTAACCAAACCCTGTAGCCGTTAACAAACATTTCTCTTGCGTAAGGAACAGTTGCCAAAGATGAAAGAGTAATTCTTTCAAATTTTAAAAACGGTTTCTCATAAAATACAACCCAGTCTAATTCGCTCCCTTTAATTTTTGCTTTATCTAAACAAAATTTAATTGCATGTGTGGGAAACCCGGAATCATGCTTTATGCGACTAAATCTTTCTTCCTCAGCTGCTGCAATAATTTTTCCGTCGTCAATTATCGCGACTGCAGAGTCATGATAAAAACAGGATATTCCAAGTATTTTCATTTTAATTTTCTTTGAGTTTACCGAGTGTAGATGAATTATCTATCCAGTCTTCCCACTGAGGAAAACTCTTAACTTTAAAATAATCATTGAATAGAAAAGAAAAAAAACCAACAGGAACAATAATCACATAATATAAAATGGAAAAAAATAGGCCTAACTGAAAATTGCCGATTTTCTTTGACAAAACTTTCCATTTTTCCCAAGTGTTTTTCATTAATTTTAAAAAAGCGGGTACACAATCGGGGCAAGAGGCGAAGAACCTACAAAAATAATCAATATCCCAACAACCAAAAAGACTATCAACATTGGTATTAGCCACCAAAGTTTTCTTTTCCAAAAAAAAGAAAAAAGTTCTTTTAATACCGCCACTTTTGAAAACATATTAAATAGTATAATTTAATATAAATACATATACAAATAATGTTACTTAAGAAAAATCGAGTTATATTTATTCTTTTTCTTGCCGTCTTCTTTCTTAGACTAGTATTTCTTTCACCGTGGCTTGAAGATTGGGATTCTGTACAATTTTCTCTTGCACTTCATGAATTTGATATTTTAAAACACCAACCTCACCCGCCGGGATATCCATTGTATATTTTATTAGGAAAGATGCTAAGTTATTTTATTAAAAGTGATGTTAAGATTCTTACCTTCTTAAGTGCTCTGTGTGGATCACTATCGATATTTATCACTTATTTATTTACCAAAAAAATGTTTAATAAAAAGGTGGCGTTATTCTCCGCAATAATACTTAGCGTTATACCTGTACACTGGGTTCTTTCTGAAATCGCAACAAGTAATATTCCAGGCTTGCTTTTCTTAATACTATTGGCGTATATATCATACCGGGATTTAACCGGAAAGAATGATAAAACATTATTAGGTTTTGTTTCCGGAATCGCTCTCGGTGTACGCACAACCGATGCTCCAATCGTAATCGGACTATTCTTGTTTTCAGCGATAAAAAAACGGCAAATTAAGTACCTCATTTATTTGTGTGTCGGGTTTCTTTTTGGAGTTTCAATCTGGTTTATTCCATTAATTTTTAACACAGGTTTTGACAATTTCCGTAATGCCAACGCAGAAATTAGTCGTTATGTAATTTGGCACGACATATTATCAGGTAAACCATTTTTTTTGTTTGCCTATATAAAAACGCGCATATTTAGCTTCATAAAAGTAATGAATATCGGTTACACCTTCCCTTTAATCCTTCTTTTTATTGTTTCTTTGAAAAATATTATATTTCATAAAAATGTGTTTAAAAACACCTCTTTTCAAGTCCTTTCTGTATTTTTCATTTCATACACAATACCTTTATTATTTTTGTACAATCAAGAACTTGCGCAATATACCCTTCCTTTGGCGCCAGTTATTGCAATAACTATTTCTCTTTATATTACTTCTTTAAAAAAAATGTGGGTAACTAATACGATGTTTATTAGCCTGATTTTATATTTGTTTATTACAAGCCTATCTCTTGTCAATTACCAGTCGACATCAATTCCACCAACCATAGCACCAATTTATTACATAAAGGAAAAGCTTAAAGCAGAAGAAACAACATTAGTTACCACATATACCTTCAGACAGTTTCAATATTACCTGCCTCAATTCACTAACTATTACGGTGTTTCTAATGCGCCACGGGAAATAAACAGCAATTATGTAGTAATAGATTACAGCGAACTAAAAAATCAAATCCCTTCTTTGGCTCAAAATTATAAATTAATCGACCAAGTTCAATTTGGTCCGTCTAAAAATCCTTTTGTGCGCGTAAATAAAATAAATATATTCATTCTTGAAAGAAAATAGTTGGTGAAGCAACTACGACTATTGTTCCGGATCTATGAAGGATTGTCTCAATTAACCAAAAAATAAGTACTATCGGTAATCCGAAAGTTATCCAAAAACAGATACTTACCAAATCTTTCGTAAATATTTTTTCTGTCCCCATCCCTCTTTTTATGAGTTTATGCAGTACATTTTTGGAGTTACTTGTGGAGTTTATTAAGGACTGCAAAATACCAGCAGTTTGATGCTCTACAGACAAATAGTCTATTTTGTCCACTTTATAACCTGTACTATTCAGCAATATTTTGACTGATCTTACAGAAAAATGCCAAAAATGATATTTAGGTGCCAGATGAAACCAATTATTTTTAAAAATCTTATATTCAAAGCTTTCTATATTCGGAACCCCAATAACAATCTTTCCTTTTGGGGCCAAATTTCTTTTGGCCGCCTGAAGATAATACCAAGGTTTTTCCATATGTTCCAAAACATGCCAAAAACTAATAACATCAGCATTCAAATTATTACTTGCCAAAAACTCCTTCGGAGTCATTGTTTTTATTCCGGTTTCCTGCATTAATTTTCGTCCCGCATCCGAAATCTCAACACCAATTTTCCTCTTTGCTTTAATAATTTTTAAATAATCACCATCCCCTGCCCCTATGTCTATCCATAAGTTTATATTTGAAGCATGGGTATAGTGTTCCCTTATCTTATAGAAAAATGTAGCTACTGGTTTAAAAAGAATGCTTGCCGGAAAAGAGTTTCCTTTATAATATTTTTTTTTATAAACAGGTTCGGGAAATTTCATTAATCTCATTGTTTTGCAATGTATACAATAATAATACTTAACACCCATTAACCCAATCTCGTTCAAGAGGGAACTTTTACATATTAAACATTTTTGGAGAGTCACTTTATTTATTTTACTATGTTATTTTCGGTATAATTTTATATTCAGTTTAGAAAATAGCCATACTTTTATGACGTATAAAAATATTAGTATCCCCCACTTGGCCTGATCGCGGAATGAAGCAGTGAGAGAAGATTTTCCAACTCTTTTTCTAAAATTAATGGGAATTTCAATAAACTTAACCTTATTCTTTACCGCAACTAAAAGCCATTCGGTTGCAAACATTGCTCCCTCCGATTTACATTCCGACGCCACCTGCTTCCATCCTTTTCTATTGGTTAACCGCAAGGTACACCCGACGTCGGTTAATCTTGAGCAGTAAAATATAAGGTTTATAAACTTACCAACCGAAAAATCCATTATCCTTCTTATCAAAGTCATTTCCGAATCTTTATCTATTAAATGAACGTGGGTACGTGAACCAAAAACAGTATCAAAATTGTCACTATATGCAAGCAGTTTCAAAACGTCATTTCCCGCAAAAGTCCCATCCGGTTCCGAAATTATAATTAAGTCTGCCTTAGTGTGTTTAATTCCGGTTCTTATTGCATTACCGTAACCCTGTTGGGTCTCATATACGAGTTTCGCTCTTGTTTTTTTAACTTCCTTATCCGTGCCTACTTCTGCATTATTGTTTACTACAATAATCTCGTCAACATAACCGGTTGAGTCAAATTCTTTAATCGATTCGAAAATCGATTTCTTTTCTTTATAAGTCGGAAATATGACTGCAACACTCTTACCTTTCCACATAGATTAAAGTATCAGAAATAACCAGTCTTTCATATTACTCTTTTTTGGAAAATATATTTACCGCTTCAATAAAGAATAATAAAACACCTATAAAAAATGATTGAAAAGTGTAAATCGAGATTCTCTCAGCCCAAACATTTATTCCCAAGATTTTTATTCCGCCAGCAAATATCCAAAACAACAAAGAAATAATGAACAATGACCTGCTTCTTGCTCCCAAAAGAAAAACCGAGGCGATAAGCGAAACAAGAACAATAACATTGATACTTATCGTCCAGAAGGGATTAAAATATTTAGCCGAATGCAGCAACACCAAAATAACCAATAGGGTATTGAACATTGCCAAGTTTACAAAATGGGAAGAAGCCCATATGGCTATTTTTTTTTGAGCATTTACAAGAATTTTTAAACGTATCATTTTTTTATTTATGTCTCCTGTACTTTTGAACGACAAAATATCCTAAGCTTATCAGTAGCACCAAACCGGATATTGTCAGACCAATACTATATAAGTTTTGGGGTTGATAATATATTTCAAAAAAATATTTCTCGGGCGTGTTTTCAAAAAACCAACCGTTAGCATACAAATTAACAGAAAAATGCGGTAAATTCATTTTTATAATCTGTCCCCTCTCATTAAAAACCTTCATTTTCCATTCGGTAGAGTAGTTTTCGGAAAAGACAATAGCATGTGGACCCACCGCTTTATCGACACTTCCCCTGTATAAAACCGGTGAAATTTTTTGGAAATTTACTTCTGAAACAACCAGAAGACTATCATTTTTCTTAACAAAAATAAGATTGTTGACAAAAACTTTACGAACAACCAGATCGTCATAGTCAATTTTGGTTCCTAAAGGATCAGTAGTAAAAGGAGAAATCAAAAAGATCTTCATTTCCGACTCTGTCTTGACAGGATCATAATAGAAACTAAATTTAACCCATTCGGGATAATTTGGAAGTCTCTCGTTCTGGGCTTTGACTAAAGTTGTAGAGGTATTTTGTTCAGGTATAACTACACCATTATTGCCGTAAATCTGCTTATACCTTACTTCAACATAATATGGAGTAAAAGGATCAAAATCCGTAATTGTAAAATCAGCTGACGGTTCGGCTTTTCCGTAATTTGTAATTTCCAAATATTTCCCGGATTCCCCTTTTTTAATCTCATAAGAAACCTCGCCTTCACCATATCCGCCTTTTTTGAAAACTTCCCCACCTTCAAAATCTCCCCCGACTATTAAATTTCTGTTATTAAGAGAAAAGGTTGCCTTATGAGGACCCGCTTTCAATAATACTTGTTTATAAAACACGAAAGAATCATCCGCTCCCTCGATATTTAAAACCATTTCTTTACCGTCAAGTAAAACACCTAAACTTTTTTCCGGGTCCACTCCAAAGTCTTTCAACCTGTACTTTTCCAATACCGGCTGATAAAATCCATCTTCCTGAATCTCAAACTGAAATTCCGCTCTTGATAAATCTCTTGAAACAAGACGACTTGAAAGTTTTGAAACGGAAAGTGAAAACTCCTGAAAAGACTTTGCCTGCAAATTCTCAGCCACGACTACTTTTCCTGTAATTTTTGAAATATTTTCGATTTTAGCGACTTCACTATCATCGGGATTAATAATTTGATTATTGCTATCCAAAACAGATATGGCTATTTGTCCCCCACTGTAGGGATATGAAAAAGTCAGATTTAAAGGGGAAAATATTTTTGCGGTTATATCTCCTTCCGGCAATTTATAAAAATTCCACTGGTCAAATTTATTTGATTCGTAATTTGTCGTTATTTCTAGTGGCAGAGAAGGAGACAAGCTTCCCTGGTCCTTTTTTTCAAAAATATGGGAAATATTAAGTTTCTCTGCAATTTTTAGCACCGAATCCAACTCCTGTCTTTTTAATCTCCAATAAAACTCTTTTATCAAACGGCTAACTGCTGAATTCGGGGCATTAAGAGATGAAATAATAATTTCTCTGTTGGTAAGTAACTGTAAAATCGACTCAATCCCCCGATATCCCCACTTGAAATTTTCAATCTCGTCGTCGGGATAACTTATTATTCTTCTGTCACTATCTTCTTCTTTCAACCACCTGGCTGCGTCGAAAATATAATTGGGGAAATTTATATAAAAGCCGTCAGATCTCCCCGGACGGAATATTTTTCCGGTTACAAGCGGGTAACAATACAACAAATTTCCAATCAATAATATTATTCCCAAAAAACCCAATAAGAACTTCCCAATTACCTGTTTTTTTACTTGTAAATACTCAAAAATATTATCAAACAAAAGCCCGATAAATCCGGCATAAGCAAGGGTAACCAGGGGAGTAAATATATACCAAGGGCTTCTAAATAAACTGAAAAAAGGAACATGATCCAATAAGTACCGAAAAACAGTTCCTGTTGGTGGATGCGTTCCTGTTCCCAAAAAGATGCCAACCAAAAGCATTATCGAAAAACCAAGATATAAATAATTGTTTTCTTTCTTCCTGAAAATTAGAGAAAGTATTGCTAAAATTGGAGCGACTAAGCTAAAAACAATAAACGGTAATCGATAGAAATAATTTAGGGCGTAGGGAATATAAAGGGGTAAACCTGTTACATCGTCAACTGAATACCAATCCCAAGCTCCCTGAAGTCTAAACACATTAAAAAGGCTCGTATTTTCCGACAAACTATCAACCCAGTTGGTAAAACCAAGATTGTCAATACTTCCTTCGATAGAAATTCCCTTAAGTATAAAGTTCAAGGTTGGAAATATCCAAAATATGTTTACGATAGTTATTGTTGATAAAACCGGCAGAAAGTTTATCAACGTGGCGATTCTAGCATTCGGAAAAACGATTATTCTCCCTACAACATAGATAAAAACGATAATGAAAAAGGATAAGAAATATGATGGATTAATTCCTGTTCCCGACAAAACAACTCCGGTCAATATACTTAATAAAAACCTGGATTTTCGTGTTATTTTGCCTTTGTCGAAAAGAATTAAAATACCAAGGGCCAAAGGTATGCCGGCTGTTAAGGATAAGTTTGTTACCTTTACGTTTTCCCAAGTATTAAAAAGATAAACATTGAAAGAGTAAAAAGAGGTAAACAATAATTGTGGTAAATACCTTTTTGGGAAAATTACTCTAGACAGAAAAAAACTGGAAAACACGATCAGCATAAACCAGAAAATTAAACTTATAAGTTCTACCGACTGTAACTTAAATCCTAATACGAATGGAAGAGTTTGTACAAAATGAAAAAATAATCCGGCAGTAGAAGAAGAAAAATCTGCACCGGCATTAACTATACTATTCCAAACATAAAACCTTCTTATAAACCAAATAAGCGGGTTCAAAGGAAAATTTGTATCAACTCCATTAATGAGAATATTTCCTTTTCCCCAAAACCAAATAATAGGAGTTAAACATAGCAAAAATACAAACATAAACGGCAGATATTTTGAAAATTTTTTAATCGGCCATCCCATAAATCTTAAGTTCGTGAACTACCCACTCGGCAAAATCGTGACTGCCAATCTGCTGAACTTTCATATAACGAACCCGTGTGGTTTGCAAATACATATTTACAATACCGTTTTTGTCCGGAATTCTTTTATTATCCTTAAATGCCTCAGTCCACGTATTTCCATCATTAGATACATATAAAATGTAACCGACTTCATTCTGGTCTTTATTAGTATAAGAGTCGATTTGAATTTGCGCAACTTTTTTGGGTTTGCCCAAATCTATCTCCAAATCTTGAGGAAAACTGTAGGGTACACCCGGGCTCCAGTATGTTTTTCTATCCCCATCTGTCATTAAAAATAAATCTTTTTGGTTATAAGAACTTGTAGCCCCAAAATTTAAAACTTGTGCTTTTTGAGACAAATTCCTTCCTGCTATTTCTGTTCTTATGCGTCTTGAAATATCAAATACTTTACCTTCGGATGATGAATACGAAAAACCAAACACAGATTCAGGTGGAATTTCTTTTTCATTAACCGTTTTTTCCAGCTTATCAAAGTCGTAGTAAAAACCAAAACCCTGGCCATCCATAGATACATAGCCTTCTGATTTAATATCCCAAAACAATTCATTAGTAAAAAAACCTGAAGGAATAGGCCGCGACATAGAATATGTAAGCAAGATAATCTGACCCAAGCCAGACTGAAAAGGAAAAATATCCTGATTAAGTCCGTAAAAGCTTTTATCCGACTCTGTAAAAATTACCGTATTTTGAGGTAAAATCGGCAAATAAGTTTGTATCTGACTCAAGATTTTCCTTCTCAATTGTCCCTCTTCCACCTTCGCCCCAATAGTTGTTTCCAAAAAATATATATTTAAACCAACAACTACTAAATAGAAGAAAATAAATAAATTCCGCAGGAAAGCTTTATCCGCTTTCTCAACCTTTAGCCAAAAAAGTGAAATTATAAAGCTAATGCCGATTGTTGCAGTATAAAAATACCTTGAATCAGGATAACTAACAAACTTTTTGAGAGGAAGTATTAAGGCCGCTGACAAAAAGATAAAAAGAAGAGAAATCAAATACTCACTCCTTTTTTTCTTCAAAAGAAAGAAAAAAGTAATTATTAATATAAAACCTGTTCCTACGCTTAAGATATCAAATACCCAGTCCACTGGCGTAAGCCAAATCGCATTCACCTCAGGAAGAAAATCCGAAAAAAATCGTAATGTAATTTTTGACAGGTACTCAAATAAATTTAAAGGCAGTAAAGAAAGACTAACAAATTTCGGCAGGAGAGTAAGAACATTATAAAATATAAACGATTTTATCGATATCAAACTACCTGCTATTACTGCCGGCTTTGCGCTTACGCCTAAAAATAGGTATGAAAATTTTAAGAAGATGTAAAAAGCAAAAAATATAATTATTTTTGAAATACCCCTTCGCCCTTGGACTGTTTTATATTTTTTGAAAAACACCAGAATATTTAAGACTAATACCAAAAAGATAAATCCGATTTCTTTAAAGAGCAAAGATGCTAATAAGAAAAAACCTACAAGCCAGAAGTTAACTTTTTTGTCCAAACATTTATTCAAAGCCAGTATTCCAAATAATGCCGAAAGTTCTACCCCTTCAAAAGTCCCCAGCCAGGAAACTGCCTGATGATGTGTTGCATTTAAAGCAAAAAACAAAGAACCCAAAAGAGCCGCAGGTTTGTTTTTAAGAAATTTATTTATTAAAAAATATATCGATATGCTCACTAAATAATGAAGGAGAATACTTACTATAAAAAAGTAGCTAGCATTAAGCCCAATAATTTTAAACATAGTCATCTTTGTTAAAAGGGATAGGGGGGTAAAATGTGTAAATGGTCCGCTCGCAAGCACCCCTCTTAAAAATTTACCAAGCGGCAAAGAAAGCAAATAAGTATAATGACCAAAACTGTGCCATTCATCCTGTTCAAAAAACCCATTGGGTAATTTAAAATACGACAATAATATAATCAAAAACAAAAATAGAGGTACAAAACATTTACTGTTTATTAGTCTTCTCATTTCCGGGCAAGCACAACAGCATAAGATGAGTGATATTTATCAATTGACGGCATAATCTTAGAAAATGGGAATGGTAAAGGATAAAAACCCACTCCCTGATTTTTAAGAATAGTAAAACCATATTTTTTAAGAATCAAAATTAATGCTTTATAAGTCATAACATTTATGTGAGGATTCATATAGCCGGATATTCCTTTATCATAAAATTCCGAACTCGGCCCCCTTGAAACAGAAAACCTTCTGGATAAATATGGACCTGTGTATGGTTGATTTCCCAAAAGAAGCGTAAAAATATTGTGATATCCCGCCAGATTCTCGGTGGAAATAATTAATTTACCTCGGTCTTTTAGGGCTCTTTTTACTTCCGAAAAGAAATTATCTAAATCTATCAGGTGTTCAATAACTTCGGTAGCAGTTATTACATCAAAGCTTTTACTTTTAACAGACCACTTTAAATTTAAATCAAAATTATATGTCTTTATTCCTCTTTTTTCAGATAAGACTCTCGCTTTATTAATTACCTCTACACCAAAAATATTTTTTGTACCGATAAGTTTTCCTCTTTTTAATGTTTTTTCGCCATCCCAGCAACCACAATCAAGATATACCGCTCTATCATTTTTTGGCAAAAACTTATAGACAAGCCTTTCTATATCACCACTGGCTTCTCTGCCAAGCATTTTAATATATGAACTTAAGTATCCCATTTAATTAAATAGTTAATTTTCTCTTTATATAAACCCAAATGTAAGTCACAACGGATATAAATGACATGATCGGATGTAAAAACCAAGCTTTTTCTTTTGTTTTTACATAATTTATCAATGCTTCAGCAAATGGACCCGCAAAACTAATACAATAAATAACGGCACAAGCAAATTTAATTCTGGACACCCCTTCCAGCCAAGTTTTTTTCTTCTCTTTTCTGCGGTTTAAAAATTTGGAACCTATCTTTAGCCTTTTTTTAATAAAATCCCTCAAAGAATCAATGTGATAGTGATATATGCCGTATCCGGGGACTCTAGCAAACCTTCGGTAGCCTTTTTCCAAAATATAATGGGTGAAGTTAGATTCTTCAAACTTCGGTTTATACAAACCAATCTGTTCGATTACCTTTTTTCTCCATAAAAAACCATTTGCCCCTAAAGGGTAAATTGATTTTCCGGAAATACTGCATTCCAAATACCCATTTCTTTTATTAGTTATTAATTTTGACGCAAGGGCTCTTGAAAATGGATCAGCAATATGAAGCAGCATGCAATATTTATTGAAAATATTATCTCCCTTTCTCGAGTAGTATAAAGATTCAACACCAAAAAGATTAGGATTAGTAATTAACGGCTTAAGCATTTTCCTAAGCCAATCTTTTCTGACTATTTCATTATCCGAATCCATTAATACCAAAACTTTTCCTTTGCTTTTTTGAATACCTAGGGATTTTCCCGACTCTTGATCAACAAACGGATTATTAATTATTTTGGCGTTATATTTTTCTGCAATCGCAAGGGTTTTATCGGTTGAACCGCCGTCAACAACTAAAATCTCATACTCATTTAGAGGATAATTCTGTTTTCTAATTGACCGTAGACACCTTTCCAAATACCTTTCGGCATTTAGAGTAGGAATTATAAAGCTAACCATACTTAATTTTCGCTAAGTTTTTTAATCAATGACGATTTCTCCAACTCCGACAAACTCGGGTTTCTTAACAGAAGGTTATTATGCTTGATAATTACCAGCGGTGCATTCTTAATACTCATATCCAGATTTATTAGTTTAGTACCACCCGGAGCAAAGACGCCGGTGAAATTATAAAATTTGTTGATATTTTTAATTGGTTGGTCATAATAAGCATTTCCCTTATCTGTTTCCCAACTAACTCTAATATTTAAAAACGGGTAAATGCAGGAAAGAACAGTCTTCATTTCATCAAAATTTTCAATATAGGAAAACGGGTTATTTAAAAATTCGAAAGCCTTGCTAATCGTAAAATTATATTTTGATTCAACAATTTCAATCTCCGATATGGCAGGAGCATCACCCGATTGCGTTTTCATAATACTTAATTTAACAAATCTGGCGTCAATTCTATCAAAACTTTCGATTACTTTTTCACCATCCTCTCTTTTGGGACCATTTGATATATTCTTTACTTCAAACCATTGTTTCTTGTCTTGTAAAACTTCTATCTTATAACTTATTGGAACTAAAGTTCTTATCCAATTAACCCAGATAAGTTTATTGATATTCTTTATGCTCCCCAGATCAATAACAATCTCTTCATGATTATTATCGTGCCAATAAATTCGATGACCTCTCCAACTCGTATCTGCGTTGTTATCAATGACATTTGTAATTTCTTGAAATTTCCACTCGGACAAAGATTCCGCATGGACATTCCGATAATAATTAAGTCTGGAGTCAAAATATAAAATAAAATTCCCTTTCTCCTCAAGGGTAAAATCCCTCTTATTTTTGCCGGAAAAAGAATAGGGATAAGAAACACTATCATCTAAATTAACTTTAATCGGAATCTTTAATTCAACGGGGGTACCCACAAAAGGCTCTCTACTTTTTCCAACGAGAGCTTGCCTAAAATAAGAGGTCGTATCAACAAGGCCCTCTTTGCCATAATAGAAAGTGTAAAGATTCCCTATATCAATATCCTTAGTACTTAATTTATATAATAATTCATCCAGTTCGGTAAACATTTTTATATCATACCTATCAACTCCGTAATAAATTGCCAGGGCCGTCGTGTTGGGCATAGAACCAACCGAAAAAAAATCATTAAATTGCTGTCTTAGAAAAGGTTCGGCCTGGACATCAAAATAAAAAGCAGTCCCTTTTGTTACGCTTGGAACAAAAGATTTCAGATTGATGTAAAAATTTCGGGTTGGGATACTCCTATTCTTAATTATTTTCAGTTGATAATGAACTCCCAAAATCAAGTTTGTAATAACTACTCCGGATAACAAAAAAATACCCGTTTTTTTATTAACTTTGAATAAAGCATAACTCACCCCGGCAATTATCAGAGAATAACCAATAAACGGATAGTTTAAATATCTGTGAGTTGTTGGAAATATCGAATCCGGATACTGGATAAAATATCCGAATATCTGGGAAGTAAAAATCAGATAACCCAAAATAATGGAAATTGCAATCACTTTATATTTATTCCGCAAATAGATTGTCAAAAATATCAATAAAATTGAAATATAAATCCCTGAAGCCCCGGCAATAAACGCTTCATTAGTCCTATACCAATACAAATCTTGGGCAATAAAGTGTCTATTTAATAAATATCCCAGAAATAAAAACACAATTACTAAGTATTTTTTTGATTTTTCTAATCTAAAAAAGGAGAAAATAACCCATGTAATTACTGCAAACAACAACAGGTAAAACAGATTGAATTTGTTTGGGAAAAACCTAATAAAGCGGGATTGGAGAATATCCGGAACAAACCCGTTCCCTATTGTGGCTATAAAGCCGGTTAGAGTTTCGAGCTTCCCATGAAGAAGATTATTAATTATTATTGTTAAGGCTGATGATCCCATAGACTCTCCTTTTAAATACCTTACATAAAAAATTAGCCAAAATGGAATCTGACGCAACACTGTAAATAAAATCTTTCTTATTTTTAATTGGTAACCAGCAACTAAAATGCCTATTGCCAAGATCGGAAAAACAAGGCTATGGGAACGCACATAAACAAATTCCGTACAGGCCCAAAATAAAAATAAAGATAAAAGATAATATATTAATTTACTATTTCTTTCTTTTATTGATTTGATAAAAAAGGTAAGTGAAAGAACGGCAAGAATTAAACCCAGATTCGATTGCCAGGAATTACTGATCCGAAACATAATATCGGAGCCGACATAACCTGCAGCAAAAACCAGAGTAGCAAAAAAGGTAGCAATTTTACTTCCTGTATTTCTAACATCTTTGAAAAGTTCCTTTGCTAAAAAACTGAACACAAAAACAACAATCAAATAGCTTAAGGCACCTACCAAAAAATAATAAAAGGGTTCAAGTTTAAAAAACGGAAAAAAGGGAACAAAAAAGGAAATTAAATATTTATACGGTCCGCTCCCGATTATTCCCTCACCGAAACTGCCGGCAGCTCCTTGCAAATGCTGAAGTTTAAAAATAATCGCCGAATCATCCTGCCAAAAATACATTCTTAATGTTTGTCCGTAGGCTAAAATAGCAGTTGCTATAATTACCAGAACCGGAAGCACTTTCTTAATTTTCTCTCTCATATGAAAACATATTATCATAAATTGCCGTGGCTATTGGGAAATAAAATGTTTTGATCTGAAGTAACAGGGTTAATTTTTACACCTCCATAATCAATGTTGACCTCGGAATTAAATAACTCCAATTTTTCCAGATAATTATTAACTGGCACACTGTAATTTCTGAATTCAATTACCATTCGCGTTGCACCTTCCGGCACTATCCCGACAAGGTTTTTTTCTTCCCATACTCCGAAACTGGTATTCCTTTGACTTAACCTTACCCCTACCCTGTTCACTGAACTTAACGCATCCCCGTCATTTCGGTAAAAGGAAGCAATAATATAGCCACCGCGTGCGGATTCAATATCCGACTCGCTTCTCAAACTATATTTAATTTCGAAACCTTTCCAGCCTTCAACAGCCAATGATGAGGATTCCCAGCGAAGTATGGGAGATTGCGTTCCTCCTCCTTTAATTATTAAACTGCTTCCCGACCAATACAAAGTTTCATCCGTGTACCACATCTTCCCGTTCTTTCTCCAGCCTTCTAAACCATTTCGAAAATCAAAAGTCTTAACCAAACGACCGGAAACTGCATTATATTTAGGAACCTTAGCAACCACAAAATTCGAATCTGGCGCCTGCCACGGATTTACAACGGCATAAACCCCTGATGACTCTACCTCCCTAAGGGCCATTGCCGAAAAGGTCTGCTCTAAAACTTCCACCGGTTTAACCCAATAGTGAACAGCTTCCCTAACGTCCCCTTTCCCCATCCACCAATAAGACTCATTTACAGCCGAGTCAAGAGAAATTACAGCATAATCAGCTCCTTCTTTCCCAAACTCATCCATTAAAAAGGCCAAATGAAAATCATATGATGATCTTTTAATACTATCCTGAAGTGGAACAGAAGAATGCGCCGCAACAATGCTTTGATCAGGAATATTTTTTATAATCCAATGGGCTAATATTTCAAAATTCCATGGTTTTGAATATTCTTGAGCAACTTTCAGAGAATCTTTCAGTTGAGCAAATGAAATAAGTACAACAAGAATAATTAATAATAAATTTCCTATTTTTCTATTTTTAACTAACTTACTTAGTTCGTATATCAGATACCCAGCAAAAATAAGCACAAGCGGGGTAATAGTCACAAAATTCCGTGTATAAAAACCGCCCGTACTGTAAAAAGTAAAAACGAAAAAAAACTGAAAAATGACCAATACTAACAACAATGATTGTTTAAAATTTTTGATTAGTCCCCAACCTATTCCTAATATTGCTAATATACTGATAACTTTTCCTATACCAATTTGGTACAAATATGAAAATGAATAAAGGAATATACTGAATGCCCCACTACCATATTTCAACATCTGATAGCTCTGTATTCCTATGAAATTCTCAAAATTTATAATTAAGTACGGATTAAGAATAACAGCTACAAAGGCCGCAGTTAATAAGGAAATCATCAAACCGACGTAGTTTGCCTTTTTCCGAAAAACCGAATAAACAAAAACTGCCAGTAACGGCAATACGGTAAAAAATTGAAATTTAACGGAAAAATACAAACCGATACTCAAACCGGCTAAAAAATAACTGAATTTATCATTTAACTTGTAAACCCAAAAAGTGGCAAGACACGAAGCAAGTAAAAAAAACGCATTGTAAATATCCGGCAAACCCAAGTGACTATTTAACACCTGGCGGAAATTAACCGCCACCAAATACATACTTATAAGGCCAACCTCTTTTGAAAATATCTTCTTGGCAAGAAAATAAGTAAGCAAACTTACTCCTACTCCGAAAAAAGCAGTTATATATCGGCTCCAAAAAAGAGTATTGATTTCCCTGTTACCCAAAATATCTAATTGAAAAATCCGCTTGTATTCATCACCTTTTATGGGAAGTTTAATCATTCCATCAATAATTTTTTCAAAATTTAATATGTAAAACTTTACCCAATAAAACGGAATAAAAACCGATTTATAAATTCCCACGTTTATCAAAGGAACCAAGGAAGGATAGTCATATCGTAACGGATCGTAATTATTATTTTTAACCATCGAGGTTGCCGCAGAGTAACCTATTCCCTCATCGGAGTGATAGGGAGGATAACCTGACCTAGCACCAACAAATCTTAATAAAAATGAAATTAATATTATCAGGATTAATATGATTTTGGTAATATTTTGTTTCATTGATTTTATTATCTCAATTTAGCTTTAATAATCACATGCGAGAAAGGCATGCCTTTACTAATTAATTTAGAGGAAATAACAAACCCATTATCATTCAACAATCTTTGCCAAGCTTTCAAACTTCTGAAATAGATCTTTCCGGAAAATAACTTGTTCTCAAAAAGAATAGGGAGAATGACATGGTCTGTAAACACCGTAAAAATAAACTTCAAAACAGGTTTTTCAATAATTTCTGCAATAACCAATACTCCTCCGGTTTTAAGTTTATCTTTGCATTTACGAATTAGCTTTTCCTGATCCCCATATGAACTAAGGTGGTGTAAAACATGTATCAAGGTTATTGCCTCGGCTTTAGGAAAATTATCTTCTAGGATATTCCCAACCTTAAAAGATGTCTTATTAAAAATCTGGGGGGAATTTTTTACTCTTTCTTTGTTAATTTCAATTCCCAAAACCCTCCTCTTTTCAGACGAAATAGCGAGAAAATTACCCAATAATCCATCGCCGCTTCCTAAGTCAACTATAAATCCATTCTTAGATACCCTTTTTTCTATTTCGTCATATGGCGCATCCCAAACTCTTATCTTGTTAAAGAATTGAGAAAATCCTCCCTTACCGTAAAGCTTAAGGGTCTTTTCCAAATTCCCAGAGATTATTTGTTCCCCGACCAGGTTAAAATAAAACTTAAAAAATATAGCGATTAGTTTAATTAAAAATTGCTTAATTACCTTCATTCTAGTAGGATATGGCTATGAGTATCAAGATATCAGTAGTTATACCTGTTTTTAACGAAGAAGACAATATTTCGATTCTTTACGATAAATTAAAAACGGTTCTCGGAAAAATCTCGGAAAATCATGAGATTGTTTTTATAAACGACGGCAGCAGTGATTCAACGGCCCGGAAATTAAGATCGCTTCGAAAAAAGGACAAAAAAGTTAAATATATTTCATTTTCCAGAAACTTTGGTCATATGTCTGCCCTTGACGCGGGACTTAAATACGCCAGCGGTGAGAAAGTTGCAATTATTGATGCTGACTTGCAGGATCCACCTGAAGTAATTACTAAGATGTATAAAAAATCTCTGGAAGGTTACAATGTTGTTTACGGAATCAAAATCAAAAGAAAAGAGGGAGTAATTAAAAGGTTTTTGTTTAACTCTTTCTATAAAACGCTTAACAAAATTTCTTCATATAAAATGCCCCTTAATACCGGAACGTTTTCAATAATCGACAACAAGGTTTCTGCGGTTCTTAGAAATCTTCCTGAAAGAAATAAGTACTTTAGCGGTCTTAGAGCTTGGGTTGGTTTTAAACAGACCGGTGTGATTTACGAAAGATGCGCCAGAATGGCGGGTAAACCGTCCTCTTTAAGAAAACTGTTCAAGCTTGCGCTCGATGGGTTTTTCTCTTTTTCGTACATACCCCTTAAGGCGGCCAGCTTTTTTGGATTTATTTTTGCCTCAATAGCCTTCGTCATGATTATTTTCGTAATAGTAGGGAGAATATTTTTCAAACTCGGAATCGTCGGCTGGGCATCGACATTGTCGGCAATACTTTTGATAGGCGGGGTACAACTCATTACTTTAGGAATAATCGGAGAATATTTAGCCAGAATTTATGATCAGGTTAAAAACAGGCCGGAGTATATAATCTCGGAAAAGGCGGGCTTAAAATAAAACTAAATCCTTTTAGCCTCAATGAAAATTGTGTGAAAGCCGGGGCCCTGATAAGATAAATCGTATTTTTTATCCAACCATCTAATATTATTGAAACAACCTCCCAATAGCCATTTGTTAACATAAAACCAAAGCATGTAAATTGGCGCAAAGATTTTTCCTTTTATTTCAAATCTTTCAACTTTAAAACCTGACTTTTTTAAAAGATCGGTAATTTTTCTAATCGAATAGTGTCTGTGACCAAAATACCAGCCGGGGTCAAGAATGTTGTTTAAAAAGTGATTGTTTGGTGTAGATAAAAGAAGCGCTCCCTCTTTCTTTATTATTCTTCCCACTTCATGCAAAACTTTCATTTCGGAGAATTTTGGTACATGCTCTATCACGTCAAACAAAATAACTATATCAGAAAATGAGTCGGGCAAATCCGTCTTTAAGGCACTCCCTTTTCGAAAATCAACACTTGGAATATTTGTTTTGGCAAATCTCAAAGCCTTGTCGTTAGGTTCTATGCCTACAATTTTCTTCAGACCCGCATTGACAATCTCTTTCTCCAACCATCCGAAAGAAGATCCGATATCAACCAATACTTTACTCTTAAGCTTCAAGTTTTTAACCGATTCCAAACAAATCCTTACTCTACCGATAATTTTTACCCCGTCTGGAAATTCCATGATTAAAAATTTTTTTCAACCTCTCTGAAGTGTTTCAACATTGCCAAAATGCTTACTTTTCGGCCCACTTTCCCAAAGACTTCTTTGTCACTAATCACTCTAAATTTCTGAACAATTTTTCTTTTATTTAAAATGCTTGGCAAATGAATTATGTTCCACCAAAAAGCTGAAGTAACCATTTTTGCTTTATCGAATCTGAAATTCAGCAAATAATAGATTGTTATTGCAATTAGAATAATTAAGTGCGGAATCAATATTAAGAAAAGATTGTAAAATTCCAAATTTTTGATTAATGAGGCAACCCTGTTTTTTAAAGAATGATAATTAATACTGAATTGGTTCATGTTCTTCGACGTTGCCCCAACTTTATGAAATATTGAACCTTTGGGGGAAAATATAACTTCATACCCCGAAAGCCATACCCGCCAGCAAAAATCACTTTCTTCAAAATAGGCAAAAAAATCATCATCAAAAAGGCCGATTTTTTCAATTACCTCCCTTTTAATCAGCATGCAGGCACCCTTTGTGGCAAAAACTTTTTTTTCTTTGTCAAATACTTTTGAGTCTTTTTCCAAATAGCCTTCGTGGACCAAAAAACCGGTTTTAGTCATAAATGAGCCGGTATTATCAAGGTAGCCCGGTTTTTCCATCAGGTATATTTTCGGTTGGACAACGCCAACTTTTTTGTTTTTATACAGAATTTCCACTGGTTTATCCAAAAAATCCGGATTTACCCGTGTGTCATTATTTAGAAGTAAAACGTATTTCCCTTTCGAAACCCGATAACCTTGATTGTTCGGTTTAGCAAAACCTAAATTAGAACCATTTCTTACTACTTTTAACGATTTGAATTTTTTATATCCGTTCAAAAATTCAATACTTCCATCGCCGGATCCATTATCGACAACAATTACTTCCCAATTAGGATAATTAACCTTTTCCAAAGACTCAAAACAGTCTTTAAGGTAATTAAGTCCGTTAAAGTTAATAATTATTATCGAAACAAGCGGATATTTATTCTTCATATTTAATGCCCTTAATCAAGGTTTTAATCAGGCCCAAAATACCTACAGCAGAGATAAATCCGGATAAAGCAGAAAGCATCTCCAAAAACCTGACAAGGATAAATGAAATGCCTAAGATAGGATTTTGAATAAATTTTTTCCAATTTTTTATATAAACCATTCTAAATAAAATGGTTCCTTGCACCCAAATCATTTTAGGATGCTTAGTCGCATAAAATGCACCATTTTGGGCATAGTAATATTTCTTTTGAAGAAGTTTTTTTAAATTAAGATTTTCTTCATGGTGGAAAATATACTTGCTGGACCTTGCTATCTTGTATTTTTTAGACAACCTGTAGGGAAGGTCATAGTCCTCCGGACCCGTCAACTTCGGATCATATCCACCAAATTCCCAAAATGCTTTTTTTTCAAAAAATCGGGGAACTTCATAAGAAAACTCACCCATATACATCTCCCTTTCAAAACTTCTAATCTTGGCAATAAAACTTTCCCCGACAGTTGTTTCTGGAATTGTTAGTGCTTTCGCCATTTCTTTTTTAATTGTATTCACACAATCCTCTATTACCCCTTTTTCCAGCTCCATATCCGCATCCAAAAAAAACAAGTAATCCCCCCTTGATTTTTTAGCCCCAAAATTTCTTTGACTGCTTCTTTCTGGGCCAAAATCGTAAACTTTTTGGGTATAACGTCGCGCTAAAAGTTTAGTCTTATCGATTGAACAATTATCAACAACGATAACTTCAATATTACGATAAGTTTGGTTTATTACGCTTTTTAAGAATCTGACAATATTCTTCTCTTCGTTCCTGGTAGTTAAAATAGCAGAAATTAAAGGATTTTTTCCCATGGTTAAACTATTGTAGTATAATTCATAGTTAGACAAATATGAAGAATGTTCCTGAAATATCGTTCGTCATTCCCGCAAAAGACGAGCAAGAGTCTTTACCCGTCCTCTATCGGAAAATAGTTGCTACTCTAAATAATATCGGCCAATCTTTTGAAATTATCATCATTGACGACGGATCAAACGACAACACTTTTCAGATAGCTAAAAATTTACATCTTAAAGACAAACGGGTAAAAGCAATAAAACTGCGGGGATGGTTTGGGAAATCAATCGCCCTACAAACAGGCTTTGAATACGCTAGTGGTAAAATCGTTTTTACACTTGATGCCGACCTTCAGGACGATCCCAAGGAAATTCCTAATTTTCTAATTAAATTAAATGAAGGTTATGATCTTGTTTCTGGCTGGAAGAAAAAAAGACACGATCCACTTGGTAAAACACTGCCCTCAAAAATCGGCAACTTCCTAACTAGACTTCTAACCGGCGTTAAGATTCATGACCTAAATTGTGGTTTCAAGTGTTACCGACGAGAAGTAGTCACCAATCTTAATCTTTACGGGGAACTTTACAAATATATTCCTGTTCTGGCCGAAAAACAAAACTTTCGAGTTGGAGAAATCATTGTTTCCCACAATCCAAGAAAATATGGAAAAAGTAAATTTGGCCCGGAAAGAAATGTCAAGGGTCTTTTGGATATGATTACTATATTTTTCTTAACAGGTTATATGAAAAAGCCAGGCCACTTTTTTGGAACTATTGGTTTTATGTCTTTCTTTTTCGGTTTTTTAATAGGTTTGTATATAACTTATTTGAGAATTACAACAGGTGGGATTCAATACCGACAACCATTGCTGTTTTTAGGTATTCTTTTAATGATTGTTGGCATTCATTTTTTTTCAACCGGGCTTATCGCTGAGCTTATTACCAGTTTTAACCAGCAAAAGCTTCATCCTGATACAATTATCACCGAAAAATTAATTTGATATCAGTATCTTGTTAAAGGAAAGGTAACACGCGCCGAGGAAATTATTATATCTGCCGGGTAATTTAAACAATCAAGCGTCAGTTTCGGGTTATCAATTCCCCAAATGGGAAAAGTCAACTCATAAGTATGCCAAACATTGTCAATATATAAAGTAAAATCGATCTGACTGTCTCCGTATTCCGAACCCGACCACTTTAAACAGGCTTTCACGCCGCTTTCTAAATAATGAGATAGGATATATTTGTCCTCTAGGGTAGTAACTCTTGCGGCTGGAAAATCAGCAACCTTTTGCACTAAATCTAGATTTATATCAGAAAAGCCAGGTGGAATTAGATCAATATCGGCCACCATCGGCATATCACTCAAGGTTTTTAAAAGTTCAATCTCTAATAACTTAACCCTGCCCATCTTTGCCAAAAGTTTTATCCTGCCACTGTCGTTCTCAAAAACAACTCCCTCTACTAACCGCCCATCGGCCTTTAACTTTACTTCCGTAGGTACTGTATACTTTGTAAAAATTGCATATATTATTATGCCGTCAAGATTTGTTTCCTGAGGAAATGTTAGAGAAATAACTGGTTTTTTACCTTCAAACCATAATGATCTATTCGCCATCCAATAAGTGTTAAGATCATTATCTATAAGATAACCTCCCACTGAATCCTCACCGGTATTAGAAACCTCAACAGAAACACTATTCTTCAAAAGCCTTGAGTAACTTAAATAGTTTAATGAATGTGTAAGTTGGCCATTCCTAAGAGAACAACTGGTACAACCCTGATTATAAGGAAGAGAAAAGGTAGGCAAGTTGGCTTTTATAGAGAGATAATATTCTGAAGGAAGAAGAGGTTCAAAATTATCTATTTCAAAATTAATTCCTGGATTAACCCCTGTCCAACTCCCTAATTCTTTATTATAGGTAATAGTGGCCTTCTGATGACTATTTATTACTTGCATCAAAGACATACCCCTCAACATCTCTCTGGCTTTCGCCGTATTGTTATGCAAATTCCTATCATCCCAATAAAAAGTGAAAAATTTATCAGCATCAACTTCTCCTTGTTTAATCTTTTGAGAAAGAATAAGACTTGACGTATAAAGTTTAATGTCTTCGATTTTTACACCCAGTTCGGTAGCAATTGAAGCTTCATTCGGATGCATGCCCGCTCTGATAAAAATCCCAAGGTCATAACTGATTTTTCCTCGTGGTGCATCAACATAAACCGTTGTTACACGGGGAATGTTCGAACCCATGTATGCACGAAGTTCTTTGAAAAATATTGCCTTATTTTTATTGATCTCAACATATGGTGAAAAATAGTAATTGGTATGAAAAAGGTTGGAAATCAATAAAAGCAGCATTATTGGAAAAGTAAACTTGGGCTTTTTTAGGGCTAATACTCCAAGAATCATTACAAAACCGATAAAGGGAAAGTAAAGATGTCGGTCATTGCTTGATAGGCCGTATGACGTCACCATACCCCGCGGCAGATACTGTGTAATTAGCCAAAGATAAGAGAAAACACCCAATTTAAGTAGCCGACCGTTTTTACGATTTTTAAAAAGGAAAAATAAAAATGCAAGATTAAGAAATACCCCAATCCAAATTCTAATTTTTTCCGCATATACTCTGCGAAAATTTACAGGCAACTTCTCTTCCATATAATCCGTAAGCAAAAATGCACTTGTTGTCGAAAAGTAGTGCTCGACTTTTCCCTTAACGAATTGTAGGCTTAATTGTTTGCCACCAGCTTTATCCCAAGCGGTAAGGAGATTGCCGTTTTGCCGGAATGGTTCGCCTACATATACATTTATGGTGATTAATAAAAATGCAATAGAAATAATGACAAAGGTTAATTTCTTCAAAATATCTTTAAGATAAATGAGCATAAAAGCAAATACCAAAAACACATGGGCCGTAGAATAGATTGGGAAAAGTGTTAGAGACAAATAAAAAAGAGTTAATCCTAAAACTAGATACTTAAGGCTCTTTTTAGTGACCTTACTCAAAGACAATAGAATAAGAGTCAAAAAAATAAGGCCAAAGCTTTCTGAAATAGTATAGAAAGTCATCATGCTACCTTCTCCACCGATGGAAACAACAAAGATTGACAAAAAGGTGGCAATTTTTTTATTAAATAGACGACTAGTTAATATAAAAAACAAAAAAGCAAAAATTATTTTTAGAAAAATTGCCAAGGCAAACCAGTAAGAAGGGTGAGCATAACCCAATAACTTATAAAGTCCCGCCCAAATCGGACAATAAGTATTAAATGGCCAATAGAATGGGCAAACGCTATTTTTTGCATTATAAAAAAAGGAAAAGTCATCCCACCAGTAGTAAAAATGAAGTGTTTTTCCTAACGCCAGAAAAGCAACTGCTGTGATCAGCAGGACAATAAAAATATTTTTCCGTAAGAATGGTAGGCTTTTCATATCATTTTCCCTTAATTAAGTAGAGACGGTGTTGGTATGTGTGGGACCAGTTTAAGAAATCTACATTATTTTTAATTATAAAATGTTTATTGATTAATTTATCAAGCTGTTTTAATTCTCTTTGGAAATTACCAGCATCAAAAAATGTAAAAACGCTCTTAAAAACTCCCACGGGGTGGCTATCTACAATAACTAAGTGTTTATATTTGTTCCATTTCTTTATCTTATTAAGAACGCTTGTCACACTTTTGTTGTCCAAATGATGAAAAACATTCATAATAAAAACAAGGTCAAAATTCCGTTTTGGTAATTTTAAATACCTCAGATCTTCTGTCCTAAAAATATAAGAAACTTTTTTAAACCTATCCTCTGCAAATTTCAAATATTTTTCATTTGCATCTAAGCCCCAATATATCTTGGGTTTTAAATAGCGAATAATTTGAGACGTCCCGCAACCAAGATCTAAAACACTTTCCCTCTCAATAAAAATCGGAAGATGCTCAACTATTTTCCTGTATGAATCGCCATCTATTAACAACTGAATAAAATTATATAGACGGGGCCAATTTTCCCAAAAACTATTTTGTTGCTTCTTCACATTTTTCTTCATTTTTTAACTCTACCTATTACCAACCAGCCAATAGATAAATTCGAGAGTAATTTGTTTAAAAACATATTTTCACCAATTATCCCTAATATCCACGCAGCTAAAATAACAATTACTCCCCTCTCTTTAATTAGGTCGTAATCTGAATAATTTTTAATCACTTTGAAAGTAATATCCTCGACATTAAAGTATTTACCCAACATATTTAAAAACTCTTTATATGTCGGAATTAGATAAATACCGTCAAATTTTTTATCTTTTTTAAACAATCTGACGTAAATATTCGCGAATTTCCTGGGAAGGTAGGATAAAAATGGAAGTCGATAGTGCGATTCTATCGGCCAATATTTATTGGGGGAAGTTATATATAGAATTCCATCGGGCTTAAGAACCCTTTTAATTTCACTTAATAGCAAATCAGGATTTTCTGTATGTTCGATTACTTCCACGCAATTGACGATGTCAAAGACGTTATCCTTAAACGGAAGTTTTTTACCGTCATAAGTAATAACCGGAATTCTTATATGAAAACTCGACAAGAAATTCTTTGTTGCAGTTTCAAACATAGGATCAACATCGGCAGCAATAGTATCAGGAAAATATTTGGCTATACTGGGAGTATTTAAACCAATTCCGCAACCAAGATCTAGGACTTTAGCATCGACATTTTTATATTTCGTTAATGATTTTACAATCCGATAGGTCCGTGATGGTGATATCTTGGCACACCAATCGATCATCTCAGAAGGTCTTTGGTATTTTGCGTATTTTTTCAAATGTCGATAGTACTGATCGCATGTTAGTATGAACAAGCCGTTATAATTTTGCTTCGATATGTTTTTGGTCTCTTTTTTAAAACGCCAGATACTCTTTATATATTTGACTGTATCGGGAATTAACCTAACTGTAGATTCTTTATCCTTTCTTCTTAAAAAAAGAATGGGTATGGAAGCAATTCTCAAATCATGCCAATAGCACCTGGCAATTATCTCTGTATCAAAAAACCAGCCTTTATCTTTAATATCTTTGATAAAGGGTAATATTTTCACTCTTAAAAAGAATTTATACCCGGCTTCTGTATCTTCAAATTTCAAGTTTAGGAGTTTTTTTACAAAAAGGACGTAAATTCTACTGGCAACATATCTCGAAAGAGAAAGAAAATTCTCTTTATAAATTCTTTTTCCTATTGCCGCATCAAAACCGCCATTAATGGTTCTGATAAATTCCGGTATATAAACTGGTGAAGCTTCAAGATCAACATCAATAAAGCCGACTATTTTGCCTTTGGCTTTTTTAATTCCGTCAACAACAGTCCCTCCTCTCCCGATATTTTTTTTATGAAAATAGACTCTGACATTCTTTTTACCTATGGAAAATTTTTTAATTATATCTGCCGTCCCGTCCTTGCTTTTATCGTCTATACAAATCATTTCCCACGAATAAGGAGTATCCTTTAGTATCTCAACAATTTTGTCCAAACTTTGAATCAAAATTTCACCTTCGTTATAGCAAGGAATAATTAGACTTAAATCATATTCATTCATTTCTTGGCTATTAGCAATTTTTTAGAACAAATTTGACGGTTTTTATTACATCTTTCGCATCCGTATCGGATAGATTTGCACCGAGTGGAAGCGACAAAATTCGCTCCCCGACAAACTCCGTATTTGGAAAATCTCCATTTTTATATCCATACGCTTTTCGATAAAATGGTTGGGTATGAACTGGAGTAAAATGAACCCCGGATCCGATATTCAGTTTAATTAGTTTGTCAACAAAATCATTTCTTTTAATCTTCAGCTTCTCCAAATTTAACAAAATTGCATAAAGGTGCATCGCATGCCTTGTGTTTTTTTCTATCAGGGCTGGAAGTGTCAATAGTGGTTCATTTGCAAAAGCTTCAGAATACATGTTCCAGATTCTATTTCGAATCTTAAAGTTTCTTTCAACCCTTTTAAGCTGATGTATTCCTATAGAAGATGCTATATCAGTAAGATTATATTTAAAACCAGGAACTAAAGCTTCATATAAGCTAAAATGCTTAACTGAATATCTTTTCCAAGCATCTTTTGAAAGACCGTGGAGTCTTAATATTTGCAAATCATTCGCAACTTTTTTTCTATCCGTAGTAACCATCCCACCCTCCCCCGTAGCAACATTCTTAGTAACATAAAAAGAAAAAACAGTAATATCACCTATACTGCCAATTTTTTTGTCATGATACTTGGCTTCTATGGCGTGGGCAGCATCCTCAACCACATATAGCTTGTGTTTCCTTGCAATTTTTAAGATGCTATCCATGTCACAAGGCCTACCATGTAAATGAACAGGTAAAATTACTTTGGTTTTCTTTGTAATTTTTTCTTCAATTTTCTTAGGGTCAATGTTCCAGGTATTTTTATCAACATCGGCAAAAACAGGTTTTGATCCACAGTGAACAATTACGTTGGCAGTTGAGACAAAAGTTAGCGGTGTAGTTATCACCTCATCGCCGGGACCAACCCCTAAGGTTTTAAGAGCAAGATGGAGACCCGCTGTCGCTGAATTTACTGCCAGTGCATACTTGGAACCAACATATTTACGAAAATTATTTTCGAAAAGTTCAGTTTTGGGACCGGTTCCCCACCAGCCTGAACGAATAGTTTTTTCAACTTCCGCAATTTCCTCTTCGCCGATATATGGTTTGCCAAAAACCAAAAACTTGTTTCTTTTTTTAAACATAAATAGAATTCTAGTATTCTATCTTTTCCCCCATTCTTTATCAAATCACCTTAAAAACAAAATTTCGAACCCCCAGAGTGTTTAGTAATTGTTATGTAGTCAAATTTAATTATAGGTCTATCGCAAGTTATTATCTTCTTAAAAAAATCTACGATATGCTGATAGCCAAAATTCTTAAACCTTATCCAATTTCTCTCATCAATTACCCAATAGTCGGGAGGGTTTTTAATTAGTTCTTCTTTGAATAAACTCAACGGTTCAAATACCCACGGCAAAGACATTGTTGCTCTTGAACTGGAGGGAAGTCTTCTTGAGGCAAAATAAAATAGTGATGTTTCGGTAACAAACAGCCTCGAATTTTCCGGTGTATTGTTTTTTACCCACTCAATTGATTGATATATTGGATCATTTTCATAAATTCTGTCTAGCATCTGATACTCTCGCGGGTGATTAATAAATTTTGCGTAAATTGGAGTTAAATCTTTAATAAAAACGAGTAAATTAAAAAAGACAATACCGGCCATCATCAAAGCAAATATTTTTTTGTTTTTAGTCTTCTCTTTAAAAAAAATGTTTGTCCCAAGTCCAAAAATTAAAGCAAATATCGGCATCATCATATAGAAGCGTGACGGATGAAAAATAGCAAACCAAAAAGTCGCAGGTAAACTGGCCGCAACCACAACTGCATAAAATGTTTGTGTGAAGAAACCATTCCTAGAGATTTTGGTAAACCAAACATAAGCCAGAATTAATATCGGACTAATAATCGCCAGGTACATTCTTAAATCTCTAGCCCCCTTACCCATGGCAAAAAAAGGATAAATCCCGGGAAAGTAATAAGTAATATTCCAGTAATAGAAGTCGGGAAAAGCTCCAGTTTTAAACAACCACCAGATTACCAAAAGACAGGGTAATAAAAAACCAAGCAAAACCAAGAAAAAATGACTGTCTCCAACTTTTTTCCTGTCTTTCAAGACCCGATACAAAACAGATACAAATATCAAGGCTATAAAAAAGACGACAATTTGCATCGTTAATAAACTCAAACTAAGTAAAAGGCCCAAAATGAAAGCCTTAATTTTTTTCGGAGCCGCGTACCACGACCACCAAACAACAAAAACCAACAAATTAATAATCGAGTGGAAAGATGTTGTCATAAAATGATTCTCCGAAAGTATTGGATCCCAAAATGCATAAAACATGATAGGAATAACTTTTACCCAACCTTTCAACCATTTAAAACTAACATAAGCAAGAACTGCTAAGGTACCGAGAGAAATTATCGGCGCCAAATACATAGTAGGGTTTTGACTAAACCCAAATATTTTATGAAATGGCATCAAAATAATAAATAATAATGGCGGGTATTGGTTTGTAAAATCTCGATACATCACCAAACCCTTTGAGAGAAACCACGATTCCAAAAGTCCGTCTACCCATGATTGACGCGGAAAACGGTAAAAGGCATAAAGTAACCAAAAAACTGAAGCCACCAGAACAATTACAAAAACGAGACCATAAGTTCTTTTATCTCTTAAAATTCTTAACATCTTCTTTTACAGATTACACGATCGCTTTGTTATTATATCCCATGAAGATGTAAAATTTATAAGCAGATGTCAAAATCAAAATTAGCCCGGGTTTTTTCTTTAGCTGTACTATTTTTATTTAACTTAACAGTTTGTTTGAAACTTCCCCATCTTTTATGGACACCCTCTTTTATGGGGACCTGGTTTACTTCCAAAGGTTTAATTTACTACCGCGATTTTATCCAGACGCATTTTCCCTTATCCCATTTTATAGTCTACCCGTTTTTAAAATTATTTAATTGGAATTTGGAAGTCGAACCGTTTTTCTCTTTCGTGATTTTACTATTAACCCTAATTTTTATATATTTTATTAAGAAGTCCATAACTTTATCAAACAAAGGTTTTTGGATTTCAGGAATATTTCTTTCAACCCTGTTCTGGTACTTTTCCACCTGGGTTCAATATTCACAGGAGGCTTTGATAGGACTTATTTTGACATTAGTTTTCCTTCTACTGACCAGGGCCTATTCAAGCAAAACCATTTCCCCAAAAAATTTATTCTTCATGGGTATTTTACTTTCTTTTGCAGAACTATCGGGCCAGATCGTTTCTCCCGTAGTTATCGTTTTTATTATTTCAATATTAATCATGCTAAAAATTAAATCGTCGGACCAACAAAGACTTATTAAAAATATGTTTATTTTCGGTTTGGGCATATTTTTTCCCATCATGATAATGGGTACATATTTTTTGACTAAAGGAGTACTTGCAGATTCTTATTACTGGAATGTTCCATACTATTTAATTTATTCAAAATTATCTCAAGCAAGGCCGGGATTTTTACCAACAAAAGATATTGTACTGTTCTATTTACCGCCCCTGATCCTTATTTTCTCTTTACTTACCACTAAGCGGAAAACTGACGATTTCCCTAAAATAGTCCTTCTTTTGTTATGCATTTTCACAATTCCGTCGGTAATTTTCAGTGTTTTCCACCCGCACCATTTTCTTTTCGGTCTTCCGATTATCTCACTGTCATGGGTTTATATTTTGAGAGACACAAAAAATAAAAGATTAAATAATATATTTTTGCTGTCGGCAATCTTTGTTACAGGCTATCTGCTTTATTCAAAATACCCTTGGTATAAAGATAAATTAAAATTTGGTTTACCTACCATAAATTTATCAAAAGTAACAAAAAACGACACGCAACTGGAAACAATTGCATGGCTTAATAAAAATTCCACTCAATCGGATAGAATAATTGTGGTTGGAGACCCTATTTTATATTACCGCGCAGACAGGCTTCCGGCAAATAAGTATTTCTCTGTTCTTCCTTGGCATTATCTGCCTATCGATAAAACCGCAAATGAATTCAAAATCAACAAACCAAAATTCTGGGTTATCGACAATGTTTATAGGGAGAGGTTGTTAATCGGCTGGAAATCACCAGAAATCATCAAATTCATTAGTAATGAATTACTAGACTATAAAATAGTCTACAAAAATACCGAATGGGAAATCTGGAAAAAGATTTAATTACTTAAGATAAGTGATTTTCAGATTAAATTTGTCTATTGAACACGAATCTAATTCACTTAAAACCAATTTTATATATTTTGCCCTGACCGCCGGAAACATATACTCCAATAAACCATCCCGAACATTTAATTTCCTATAAATTTGTTCTGAGGGGATAGGGTCTCCCTGTCTTTCCCAAATTGTTCCATCGGTAGAGATTTCTATGTAACCATTTGGGGATTTATCGCAGTTTTTAAAACTCATCGAGAGTCTGCTTAAAAGAAGTTCTATATCAAAAGAGAGTAAAACGTAATTTTTGTTGTCTAAAATTGAAACACGATTGACATTCCCAACCTCATTTAATTTATATTCTTCTTTTGTATTGTCTTGATCGTTTTTCCATATTGTAAGGATTACACCTCCATCAACTTTTACTTCGTAAACCGGTTTAAGAAACTTTTGACTATATTCCCAGACATAGTGATAAGAATTTATTTCTTGAATATAGTTAACCTCCATTAAATATTCGCCCTTTTTATCTATACCGCTGAAATTTCTATTATCGTAGATTATGTCGGATCTGATTTTATATAAAGGCAAGTTCGCCATAGCCCCCTGAATAATTGCTAATTTGGAATTTTGAGGTGCATTTGAATTAATCCAATCAATCCCTTCTTTATAGGCCATACCAAAAGTATTTCCGGCGGCCGGGATTTTCTTTTCAATAGCCCCACCCAAATTCCCGATTAAAGAATTGAAATAAATATTCTCGTACGGGTGAAGTTTCCAAAGCGGAACAATCAAAATGATACTCACCAACACCAAGCACAGTAATCGTACCGGAATTTTCTTTTTGAATCTTAGAGCTAAATTATTTATTAAAAACGCAGATCCTGTCCCCGCCAGAATAGAAACAGCTGGAACAAATTCCATGATCTGCCTTACACCTCCGTAAATTGACATTTTTGCAAAACTTACTCGGCCCACAGATAAGGCCAACCAAAAAAGAATAAAAACTAAAAAATCCATATTCTTCTTTCTTTTAACGTAAATCGTAAATAATCCCGCAAACGCAGTTATTAGTGTAATAAGGGGGGTTGTTGTTAAAATCCAATACAGGGGGTAAAGATTAAAAGGACCAAACAAAAAATTCCCCTGATATAAATACCCTATTCCGACTTTTTCATAATACTTAAAAACCTGAATCGTTCTGGCAATAGGGTCTCCCCAGATATAGGGCCAAAAAACGTAAAACAAGCCGTAAATTATTAATGGAAAAAGCAAAAATCCGATTAACAGTTTCTTGTTTTTTTTGATAGATCCTATGGCAAACCAAAGATAAAGCGGAGCGAAAAAGAGGATATTAAATTTCACTCCCAAGGCTAGTCCTGCAAAAACCGAAGAAATACTAATAAATAATAGCCTGTTTTTCTTTATACCTTTCCAAAAAAAATAAAAGCTTGCTGTTATAAAAGCCGTTACAGGAGGATCTTTAATATTAAAATGTGATTCTGACCAAAATAATGGATATGTTGCCATAAAAATGGCAGAAAGTATTCCTGCCAAATTCCCGAAAATTTCCGAGGCAAAAAGAAAAACAAAAACTACTGCGAGAGCACCGCAAAAAATTATAAAAATATGATAGCTTTCAATATCCCCAACAATCCCAAACCTTTGGTAAAGAACAAAATTAAAAAATGCTGAAATAATATCTGCTACAGGGGGATGTCCCCTATCATAATCCATAATATATTTCCCCGCTCTAAGAATATCCTCTATCTGATACAAGCTTCTCTCGTGATATTTAGAATTATTTTGCGCTTTAACTAAATTGTATGACGGAAGCTTTTTATAATCTTTCTGCCCGGTAAAGATATACCATAAGTACACCTGACCCCGCTGGTAGTGAACAGGTCCATCCCAGGAAATTCCGTAGTCTTTCAGTGTTAAAAGTCCGACTGCAAAAAACAAAAAAAATAATATTAGTGAGATTGTGAATTTTTTCATTTGTATCTAACGTATGTAGCCAGAGGGAAAGATATACCTCCGGTAAGGCTGCCGGCATAGTAAAATTCAATCAGATTATGTTCACCTACTGAAGTTTTTGACAATTCCACCTCAATTTGATTATCTTTTTCTGTTAATTTAGCCTTAATTTCTTTTCCATCAGCCCAAATATAATTGTATTTTTCGGAACCCGAAAAATACGATGGCATGGAATACACATCACTTGTTTTCTGGAAAATAAATTTTTGGCTGCTGGAGCTAAAACTTATTTCTCCTTTGTTCGTAGAAAAAAATGAAGCTACCCGTCCACCATCGATGTCTGCTTGATAGACAGCAAGATCAATCTTTAACCTAACAAAATCAAGATTATTAAACTCAGGAGGCTTTATTTCTATGTCCTTATCATTTTTGGTTATAATCACTTCGCTCAAATCTAAATCTCTACTCTTCTGATTCCCGTCCTCCCGCCAAAATATTTTGATCTGACCAATACCAATAACTTGGTAGCCGTATAAATATTTACTAATTGATATTATATTTGATTCGGGTTTAACGTTATAATCTAATTTTGCCCCCGGCCAACCTTGGTGGGTGTTAAATTTCGCGGTACTTATCGAGTTTTCCAAGAAAGCTATTCTTGTATCCACACTGCCGGGTAAAAACATTTTTTGTGTGTCGTTCCCAAACTTCCTATCAAAAAATACCCAAGGTGAAGGTTTAAGGGAAACGATACCGACAAGATTATTTATCTTTGAATTTAAGTCAAGATAACTTCTTTCTACAACCAAATTTTTTGAAGATTTCCGCAGGCTCAGATTTTTGGCCAAATATTTACCGACAAATTCATTCAGTAATTCCGAAGGATGGGGATCAGTCGGATTTAAAACAAGTGTCTTTTTGTCTTTGACACTCTCCAGCGGGCCCAAAAGATCAACAATCTTTATATTTAATTTTTTGCCGATAGCTGACACGGAATTGTGGTAAAACTCAAATGCGTATTTACTATTTGGTTTAGAGGGACCATATTGAGGAAAAACAACAACAACAAGTTCCGCCCCTACTGATTCAGTAAGGTTTTTTAATTTCTTAAACGCTTCTTCAACTTTTCGATATTTTTCAGTTCCCGGCTGGTAAGTATCTTGTATTTCCTTATATGTTTTTAAGGCAACTCTCCTTCGCTCAAGCGTACCAAACATGATCCAATAGAGCCTGAGGCCCTTTAGAAATTTATTATTGGTAAACTTGGGTGGAAATTCATTGACTGCCAAATCAAGAGGGTTTATGCCGACAATCACTAGATCGGGTTGAAATAATACCCCTTCATTCATAAATCTTTCGGACTCGGCTTTAAAGTTATATCCGGGCCTTGCGGCATTGATTACCTCAACCGTTCGCCTCAAATCAGATTTTTTTAAAGCTTCCTCCAACACCTTTGGGGAAGATTTATTGATATCATCTATATACCACCCGTAGGTATACGAGTCTCCAAGAACATATATTCGATACGTATTTTCGGACTTAGCCAGTTTATATTCGAAATCGCGATAGCCAAATCTATTTAGACTTACATTTTTTGATATCCAACCATAATCATCTCTTTTATATTTCGGGTTTAAGAAATCCGGTTTCCAAAAAATCCTCAGTAAAATTTCAATAAGAACAAAAAATAAAAGGAAAAAAATGAATAATGAAATTGACCGTAAAAACAATCGTTTCATACCAAGATCTCTAATATTATCCGACTTTTACACACAAGAAACAATTATCAACTCGGCAAGCTTAATTAAGTTCCGAAAGAAGTTCTTTGGCTTTATCTATAGATGCTTTAATTTCACCAACTTGTTCATCTTGCAATTTGATTAGTAAATCGTCCAAAACTAAAGATTGTTTTTCTAATGAGCTCGCAAACCTAGTCTGTAAATTCGCCACATTCGTTCCCGAAGATTTCGTCTGAGAAATTAGATCTCTAATCCTTGACCAGGTTTTAGCCGCAAGAGACAGTGTTTCAGCACCGGCTTTAACATCTCCATTTTTATACAAAAATTCTGATTCAACCAGCCTCTTTTCCGAAATTGTTACCAAATAATCCGCCTTTTTAAAAGAGCTAAAAATAATAGATTCTCTGAGTTTCTCCTTAAACAGCTTCAAAGAATAGAGCTTATCTCCCATAACTTTGCCTGGGACAATTGGCCAAAAAAGTTCGTACGAATTTACAACAGCCTTGGTCTTATCTTCGGTAGTAACGTTAGATCTAGCCAATGAAATCGATGCAACGCTTGACAAAAAAAACAAAACTAAAAAGAATACGGTAATTTTTTTCATAACTGTTATTTTATTATCATCGATACCCAAGGAAAGTCAACCGGTAAAACTACTTTTTCTTGGCAACTACAATGTAACCAAAACCCAAATCGTAGTTTAAAAATAAGTCCATAATTTTAAAAAATGGCATAAGAAGTAAGGGATTTGTCACCAAGCTTTTAAACTTAGGGTTATATTCCTGCTGAAGACTGCTTAAACCAGTGCGGGTTTTTTTTCTTAAATTCATTCTTTGCAATTGAATCAAATTTCCCTTCTTAGTAAAGCTCCTAATAAAATTAAGAAACGGAAAACCGTAATTTAATATTTTGATAAGTTCCAACCCGCTGGTTTTCAACTTTCTTTCGATATCCTCTCTTTCATAACGGCGGAAATGACCTTTGGTTTTGTCAATAATACTCCAATCTCTTTGATGAGCCGGTACGGAAAAGAAAAATTTTCCATTCGGTTTTAGTAATTTCGTTATATTACTAATAGCTAATTCATCCTCCTTAATATGTTCCAAAACTTCAAAACAGAAAACTGCATCGTACTTTTTGCTGGTTTTATATTTTAAAATATCTCCTTTTTTAATCACTACACCCTTAAACTCCTCTTTTTGAAAATTTAGGTGAGTAATCACCGACTCTGAAAAGTCTATGGATTCACCCTTGAATCCCAAACTTACCAAATACTTCAGAAACTCACCATTACCCGTCCCAACTTCCAAAAAAAATGTTCCCTCAGGTAATATTTTTACCAAATTTCGGTAAATATAATTTCTGTAAAGAAAAGTTGGGGTTGGTATCCAAATCTCTTTTTTATTTTCTTTCATTATTCTTTTAAGCTATATACTTTTACACTATTAACATTTTTAAGACAAGCGTCGACGGGTTGATAATCAATCTTTATTTTTTGTGCTTCTTCTCCTAAAAAGGAATATACTAAACGGCTTTCTGATGGCTGCTCACCAAATATTGAAATTTGTCCGGTGGGCAGGGGATCAGGATAACTCACCCAATTTTTATCATTGGCTGACAAGCTGATTTTCCCGCTTATTAGCTTACTGCATTTGTCATTTGTAAATCCAATATCTAAATAAGCAAGCTTACTCATTTTATTCAGAGTAAATTCCATACTCCCATTTTTATAAACAGGAAAAATATTTCTTGTTTGGGTCAACTCTTTATATTCCAAAACAGAATTTTTTTTCGTATTTTTCCAAATTTTTAGAACGGCTACCCCATCGACCAGCTCCTGAAACACGGGTTTCTGTGTCTTTTCAAGATAGCGGTCATAATAAGATCTTTCAGCCGTTCCCTGATAAGTTAAGGTAATTGCATACTCGCCGTCGCGAATAAAACCGCTGCGCCTGGTGTTATGAAACAAAATATCTCTTCTCACCCAGTTATTGGGAATATTCGGCATAAGTTCAAAAGCAAAAGTTAGTTTTGAATTCGGTTCGGCATTTTTATTAATCCAAACTATTCCTTTGCGATAGGCTACTCCAAAAGTATTTCCCCAACTTGCTATATTTGCTTCCTTGGCTCCCTTAAGTCCGCCTGCCAAGAAATTAAAAAAAGCATTTTCATTAGGATGAATTTGAATCAATTTAAAAGTAATCGGCAGAAATATTACCACTGCAACAATATAGGAAAAATTGGAAGCGCATTTGAATTTAAATTGAAATTTGTTATAAAGAAATTGAAAACCAATTCCTGCAAGAATCGCCATTGCCGGGATAAACTCCATAATTTGTCTTACCCCACCATAGATCACGGTTTCTTTAGAGGAAACACGCAAAATTGGAACCAACAACCACAGCAAAAATAAAAGTCCGATTTTTGTTTTGTCTCCCTTAACAATTTTTGGCAGGGCTAAAAGCGATATAAGACATAAAATTAAAGTAATCACTGGAGTTGTCAAAGTAATCCACCTAATTGGATAAAAGTTTGGTGTTATCAGATTTGAAACACTGACGCTTCCACCCGTAACCCCAATTGCTTTATAGAAGCCAAATACTTGCTGCAGTCCTGAAATCAAATCCTGCCATAAAAATGGCCACGAGGCTATGAAAATCAAAGATCCAATAAATATCGCAAAAAAGGAAAATAATATTGTTCTTTTATATTCTTTAATTTTAGGTTTAAGGGAAATCCAGTACGCTAAAACCCAAGGAGCCAAAACGGCAAAGGAAAATAAGATATTAAACTTAGTTCCTAGGGCCAAACCAAAAAAGATTCCTGATAATAAAATAATTTTAGAGCTTTTTTTAACAATACCGTGGGAAAAGATAAAAAGGAAAAAACTCCAATAAACAGCTTCGGGAATGTCTTTTTCCGTATTAAAATGCGATTCCGACCAAAAAAGCGGATAGGTCGCTAAAGAAAGGGCAGATACAAAACCCGCTAAAGTTCCAAAATTTTTACTTGTCCAATAAAAGACCAAACTTATCAAACACGAAGATAATAAAATGCCATAAACCCGATATGAATCTATATCATTAATAAGTCCTAGTTTGCCGAACAGAACTTTATTAAAAAGTGAGGAAATTATATCGCTTAAAGGCGGATGTCCCCTGCCATCCCAGCCCATCAGATCCTGAAAAGTAAAACCGTTATTTTGATATAGGCTGCGTCTGACAATTTCCGATTTTGGTTTATCGCTTTTTATTAAAAGAGATGTTGGGTCTTGCCAATAGGCCTGATACATCGGCAAATTACTGTAATCTTTTTTGCCGGTCAAAAAATAATTCAAATAAGCCTGACCTCGGGGTAAATGATTAATCGTGTCCCAGTTAATACCGTAATGAGGTAAGGTTAAGAGTGAAAGTATAAAATACAAGAAACCCAAAAGCACCGCAATATTAAATATCTTTTTATTTAGCATTTGGCGGAAAAGAAGGAATTAAACTATTAATTTCTCTTCTAACAAGATTAATTTTACTAGTATCAATTATTTCTTTCATTTTTTGAATAAAGTGGAGTAGTTTTTCTTTATCAAATTCAATATTTCTCGAAACAAAAATTTTCCCTTCTTTGGTATATGTTAATTTTTCGTGTTTATTAAACAATGTTTCATTTATTTTTTCACCTTTCCTTTTTCCAGAATACACAATTTTAATGTCTTTTCCCGGAATATAACCGGAAAGCCTGATCATTAACTCCGCCAAGTGAACTATCTTGATGGGTTTACCCATATCAAGAACAAAAAGTTCTCCGCCTTTACCCAAAAATGCTGCTTTTAAAATCAGGTTAACTGCTTCCGGAATAGTCATGAAATACCTAGTCATCCTCTTATCGGTTATTGTGATAGGGCCCCCCTCTTCAATTTGCTTTCTAAAAATTTGGACGACGCTCCCATAACTATCCAATACATTTCCAAATCGAACGGAAATGAAATTAGTTTTTACTGAATTTAGCATTTGACCGATACCTTCCGCGATAAGTTTCGTGGCCCCCATAACATTAACAGGATTAGCTGCTTTATCAGTGGAAATTATTATAAATTTATCCACTTCATTCTTCAGGGCAATCTGAGCGAGATTAAAACTACCTAAAACATTATTTTTTACTGCTTCTTCAGGAAACTCCTCCATCAAAGGAACATGTTTATAGGCAGCTGCGTGAAAAACATAATCTGGTTTATATTTTTGGAAGATAGAATTAATTTTCAAATAGTCCTGAATATTGGCGATTATGAAACTAAAATTATTTTTAGGGTATAAGCTTCTAATCTCGTATTCCAGTGTAAAAATTCCGTTTTCCCACCAGTCCAACAAAATTAATTCAGCTGGTTTATAGGCTGCAATTTGCCTTGTTAATTCAGACCCTATTGACCCTGCCGCTCCTGTTATTAGTATTTTTTTATTCCGGAAAAAATCCTTTAGAGTTTTAACATCTGCCTTAACAACCGGACGACCAAGCAAATCCTCAACTCTTACTTTTCTTACAAATTCTAATTTGGCTCGACCTTCTATAATCTCTTTTACCCGCGGGACAACTCTAAAACCCACTCTTGCTTCCGTACAAATTTTTACATACCTAGTAATACTTCTTCCTTCAGCGGAAGGTATGGCTATTATTACCTCTTCAATTTTCTCACCTGAGATTATTTTTTTTAAATCTTTACCAAAACCCAGAACTTTGAAACCATTTATTATTTGACCTACCTTAGAAATATCCTCATCAATAAAACCTATCACCCTTAATTCCATGTCCGGACTAGCCAATATTTCCTTTAAAACATCGCGGCCGGCAATTCCCGCGCCGATTATTAATACTTTTTTCATTTTATGTATTTCAAAAACGTCGACACAGATTTTGCTAAAGTAAAATCATTGGCAAGCATTTTAAGGCCGACTTTGTATTCATCCCTGTTTTCGAAAACTACTTCTCCAAGCACTTTAGCCAATTCTTTAGAATTACCAGGAGCAACCAACCTGCCGATTTTATATTTTCTCACAAGTTCTTCACAATCTCCAACTTTTGCCGCTATTATCGGCAACCCCATCTTAGCAGCCTCAATTATAACCAACGGCAAACTTTCTTTACGCGACGGAATAACCAAATAGTCCGAAGACCTCATATATGAAAAAACCGTTTCTTTATCAGCTTGTCCGATAAACTCAATAAAATTTTCCAAATCGCTCTTTTTCACAAGGTTTTCCAAACATGGTCGCATTGTCCCCTCTCCTAAGATATATATCTTAAATTTAATTTTCTCCTTAAGAAGAATTTGGGCCGCATTAATTAAAAAATCCAAACCCTTAACTTTTTCCAGCCTACCAACAAACAAAAAATTTGTACAGCTAGAAACAAGTTTTATCTTTTTGGAAAAATTAAATGTATTTTCCGTAACAGCAGGAAGAAAATCAAAATTTCTATGAGAAAGATTTTCACCGATTTTGCAAAGCAATCGACTATTAGCAAACCTAAAGTTAGCATTTTTTAAGGAGAGTCTAATCAAAATTTTAAGAATGGGTACCTTTGCATAAAAGTTTAAATCTGATCCTAAACACCAAACTCCATAGGGAATGTTAAGAGCAAGTTTAGTAAAATACGCCAATACTCCCGATGGTAAGGCCCAAAAAGCCATAATAAAATCTAACTGGTTTTTCTTGGCAAACCTTACTGATTCAGTTGTTTTTCTGACAAAAAGGCTAATAAATTTAACTATTGATAATGGATTTGTTAGCTTCCAGTCACCAAACTTCCCCAATTTTGGAACCGTACTAAAAACAAAAATCTCGTGTTTTTTTGACAGCTCTTTGACAAAATCAGAAACAAAAATACCTGCGTCGGCACGATCATCTTCAGCCTTCGAATAATTGTGCGTAAATATACCAATTTTCATAATATTTTATCTAATCCTTTATCTAAGTCTATAACGGGCCGCCAACCGATCTTTTCTTTTGCTAAAAAGTTATCGCCCCTCCACCTTCCGTCAGTTTCTCTGGAAGGAGTATATTCCACATTAAAATCACTACCCTCTTTAGCGGCAATTAATTCCGCTAATTTCCTAATACTAATTTCTTTCCTTGAACAAATATTTAAAATATTAAATCTATCCTTTATTGATTGCGTCCTGATTAAGGCGTTGATGACGTCATCGACAAAAACAAAATCCCTAGTTTGCAGGCCATCACCACTAATCCTTATCGTTCCCCCTTTTCTAATGTTTTTAATAAGACGGCTAATAACCAAATTATTACCTCTTGAAGAATCCAACCCATACACATTGGCAATTCTCAGAATACTTGCCTTCAAATTGTAAACTCGAAAATAAAATTGTATTAATTCTTCTCCTAGGAGTTTAGTAAAACCATAACGATTGCGCGGTAGAAGAATGGAATCTTCTTTTATTATTCTTTTTTCTTTAGAAACTTTATAAACTGCAAGGCTAGAAGAATAAATAAAATGAGCCTTGGGAGCAAATAACCTTGTTGCCTCCAAGATATTAGCTGTACCGATTACATTCACCTGAAATACATTACTATCATCAGAATCATTTATCCCCGCCAAGTGATAAATAACATCACTTCCAATTAATAAAGGTTCCAAAGATCTTACGTCAAAAAGAGAGTGTTTTTTATAATCAAAGACTGCGATTTTATCTTCTTTAGATTCCCTAATTTTTGTAACTAAACCAGATCCCAAAAAACCCGTTGCTCCGGTCACTGCAATTCTCATCATTTACCTATTTTAAGGCATTAGGCTATATAAAAGCTAATTAAAAATTGTATAATTAGCTTTATGAAAAATGGGGTTTTCTGCATCTCGATTGACCTTGAGCTTCTCTGGGGAAGAAGAAATCGAAAGGAAATGGATTTATTTATTCCCTTAATTAAAAATGAAAATGGACTGTCTGGAGTGGTTTCTTCGCTTCTTTCTTTGTTTAAAAAATACTCTATTCCTGCGACCTGGGCTATTGTCGGAAAAATTTTTGTTAAATCTAATGAAAAAGACTCATGTCTTTGGTCGGGAACAAATCTAATTAATTTGATTCAAGGGAATCCTTTCCAGGAAATTGCCTGCCATTCATATACACATCCAGAGTTTGACCAAATACCCGAATCTCAAGCAGAAGAAGAGTTAAAAAAATGTGTAGAAATTGCCCGTAAAAATAATATAAAACTATCTTCATTTGTGTATCCCCGAAATAAAATAAAATATCTGCATCTTCTGAAAAAATACAGTTTTAGCTGCTATCGCGGAGATGTGATTAATTACCTTGAATTTTCAAATCCGTTTAAAGATATATTTAAAATTATTTCCATGTTGATTATTCCCAAAACTGCAAAAATTTCGTATAAAGAAGGTCTTATTAATATTCCAGGAACCATGTACTTTTTCTCAACCCGTGGTCTTAGGAGGTATACCCCATACGGCATTAAATATTGGAAAGCCAAAAAAAGCATCGATCAGGCAATTTCCAGAAAAAAACTGTTTCACCTATGGTTCCACCCGGTTGATTTTGCCAAGAATAAGGATAGGCAATTAAAAGAGCTGGAAAAAATATTAGTTTATGCCTCTCAAAAACAAAAACTGGGTTTGCTTGAAATTAAAAATATGAAGCAAATTTCCGATAATATTAATTACTTCTTATAGAAAACAAGCTGAAAACCAACTAATACAAGTTCTGTTATAAGCGTTATCAGTCTAAAAATAATGGCTATAATTGATCCTACCGAGAAAGGTATTACTGAAGAAAGAAGGGTCGCTAACGAAATTTCTGTCACACCCATACCTGCCGGAGAAAAAAAAGAAAGATAGCCCAAAAGCCAAGAAAAAGTCGAAACTCCCAGTATAAAAACATAGTTCACAAAAGAAATTTGAACAAAACTTTTAATCAAAAATAGTAAAAAAACCGAAGTTATACAAAACCTTAAGGTAAAAATAATTAAAAGAGAAAAAATATTAAGGTAAGAAAGTTTAATTTTCTCAAAACCCGTAATCTTTTTATGTGTAATCTTGCTAAGCAATCGACCAAAAAGATTTAGAGATTTTTTATTAAAAAGAAATATAATAGATAAGGGAACAATTATAAGAATAATAAGTAAAAAATAATTACTGGTTAACTCTTTAGGAAATTTCCACAACAGAAAGCTTAAGCAAACCACAATTGAAGCAGACGAAAAATTTAGAAGAATTTCAATTAGGGTTGCCGCCCCTGAGACAAAATTATTAACCCTTTTTTCGGAAAGCAGTAATATCCGACTTGGGTACTGCCAAATTTTTCCGGGAATAAAGCGTGTTAAATTGGAAAAAGACCAAATCTTTAAATTATCTTTAAAAGATATGCGCAAGCATAAAACTCCAGTCAAAAGATGCCATGAAAATACATTAATTAAATAAGCAACAAATGAAATAAATATAGCTATGACCAAATTGATTAAATTAAATTTCCATGTAAAAGATGAGACTATAAACCAATCGCTTTTAACTTTCCAAATTAAAAATCCGAGAGCCAAAACAATTACTAAATAATAGAATTTGGATTTTAATATTTTATATTTCATTTTTAATTATTCTATTAACAAGATCCAGGCTTTTCTGTTTAGATTCACTCCATGAAAACTTATCGGCCCACATAGTTGAACCTCTAATAAGTGCATTGTAATTCCTTTCATCATCCAGAATGCTAACTACAGCTTTTGCCAGTTCCTCCGGAGTATTGTTTTCAACTATTGCTCCGCTCTCCCCATTTCTGACTGAATCTACCAATCCTGCGGAATTGCAAGCAACAACAGGAGTCCCCACACAGTTTGCCTCTATGTTTACAAGTCCCCAGCCTTCATGAATCGAGGGATTAATCAATATGTGCGATTTTGCCAAAAGCTCAAATTTTCTTTGTTGGCTGACAAACCCCCAAAATATAATCTTATTGCCCAAACTTTTTGCCAACTTTTTTATCTTTTCTTCATAAGTTTTTGTCTCGCCCTGCCCGATTACCCAAAATTGATAATTAGTACGACTCGCAAGTATTTGGAAACATTTGATGGCATCCTCAATTCCCTTGTCTTTTGACAAAATACCTAGATATGTAATGGTTTTTATTTTTTCTTTTTCACTTTTAACGGCTTTCTTCGGCAGTGTTACTCCGTGGGGTATTACTGTAATCTTTTCGGTGTCAATTCCCATTTTAATTATGTCTTCTCTCGCCGACATCGAAGCCGTCATGAAAAAAACATTTCGGTAAAGTTTAAGAACCAGAGGTTCAAAAAGGTAGCCAATAAGACCAACTAACCAGTTTATCGGCCTGGGTAGGGGGTTTAGAAACCAGACCTTTTTCGCTACTTCCTGAATAAGCGCCAGTTTCGGTTTCCTAACATACAACGGCGTAAAAAA
>Ga0208375_1000706_pt1 | contig 44634 bp, 38 predicted proteins | sample RifOxyD1_FD_184038 | JGI IMG/M metagenome (GOLD analysis project Ga0208375, IMG submission 184038) | Soil microbial communities from Rifle, Colorado - Rifle Oxygen_injection D1 (SPAdes) | ecosystem: Environmental > Terrestrial > Deep subsurface > Rock core/Sediment | place: Rifle, Colorado... | reverse complement strand
AGCTCAAGAACGAACAAATCCAGCTACGGTAGTTTCTGAAACGGTAACTGAAATACGACGAAAAGAAGGTGATGCTCCGGCAAAATTTGCAAATGCAAGTCTGCGGAACGTCTCACATCATGTGGAAAGTTGGAAAAAGTTGAAACCGCCGGAAACGGCAGACGAAAAGGTCTTGGCACAATGGGGAAGCTTGCCTCTTTGGTTGTGGAAACAATTTAAAAACGACTATGGTTTTGATTGGACGGCTCGTTATGCCGTACTAAGTCTTGAAAGGCCACGCCTTTGGGTCAGAGCCAAAAACGATCACTGGAAATTGGATTGGCTGGATCGTCCCGGGCCCGAATATGGCCAGGTACCTGCCACGGCATTACAGTTAAACCAGGTTTTAAAAGTGCCAGGATCAGTCTCTAGCTGGGAAGGATATCGAGAGGGGCTGTTCATTATTCAAGATATCTCCAGTCAATTTCTGGTTGAGCAGGTTTCACAGGTGGTGAAAGGTTCGCTTGTTAAAGAAACACTACGAGCACTTGATGTTTGCGCCGCACCTGGCGGTAAGTCAGTTGGATTAGCTTGGAATGGGTTTGAAGTTACGGCTTCGGACCGCTACGAAGATAAGGATGAACGGCAGACAAGGCTGTCGCTGCTGAAACAGACGGTGGCAAGAGCCGCTCCAGATATTAAAGTATTAGAACCGCAGAATATCGGAGAGACTTTTGATCTTGTCTGGGTCGATGCACCCTGCTCGGGCACGGGAATTCTTCGCAGGCACCCTGATGTTCGCTGGATAAGGACTGAAGACGAGGTGCGATCATTAACCGAATTGCAGTCAAAGCTTGTACATGAGTCATGGAGCAGGGTCGGCGAAAACGGTTTTCTTGTATACTCCATTTGTTCGTTATTAAAAGACGAAGGCTCCAGGCTTTTTGAAAAGATTTTGCCTTCGATACCTTCTGCTTCGGTTGTCAAGTCCTGGTCTCTTAGCCCTCTTGATGTTCCGTTCGGAGATGGTTTTTGGGCCATTCTGTTAAAAAAGCACAGCAGATAGTTATTTTTCGTCTTCTTCTTCTAATTTGCCCGTTTCTATCTGATATTTTGCTTCGTCCAGATAAACGCTAGTTAAGGGGTTGATTACCAGTCCTTTGACGAACGGTTTCATCATGTATCGGGTATTCCTGAAATAAAGAGGAATGATCCCGGGTTGATCCAGTAGTAGTTTCTGTGAAGCTAAAACATAGGAATTTCGACGGGAGGGAGCGTCGGTCGTTGTCCTTGCTTGCGAAACTAATTTTTCAAATTCGCTATTACTCCACTGGCCAAGGTTCTGCGGACCTTTTTCTTCGAAAAGCCGGAAAAATGCATCCGGGTCAGGATATGAGGCTCCTTTTGAATTTAGAAAAAGATGCGCGGGATTTTTTGCAAGTTCCGTCCAGTAGGTTTTTGGTTCTCGGCCGTCGAGGGTAACTTGCAGCCCAAGATTTTTTTTCCACTGGCCTTGCAGCCACTCCGCAACTTTCGCAATATCGGGGCGATTAAAATATTTCAGCACTAAAAGCGGAACTTTTGATCCGGATTCAAATCCAGCTTCTTTTAGAAAAGTTTTTGCAAGAACTGGATCTCCCTTTAGCGGAATTATTTTTGAATAATTGCTCTCCGGAGGTGACCCTAAAAGTTTCCAAATCTCTGGCGGGATATAATCGCTTGCGGGACGATGGGGAGCATCCAAAAGTTTTGGTATTTCAGTTCTATCAATAGCTGCTGACAGAGCTAATACGCCTGCTCTTGATGTCGTCAGAGGATGCCCGGGGCCTACTCCAATGAAATATTGGATAGGACTCGGTCTGCTTATCAGGTCGGGATTTGTTCTGGCGTCTTCACTCGGGTCTGTCATAAACTCGAGGTGATTGGTTTCATAAAGGTTATTTGCGGTGCTGTCGTCTAGCACTACCCAGCCTTCGACTCTGTTAAACCAGGGTTTCTTTTCGGCATAAGGATTTTTTTCCATCACGATTCGTAACTGCGGTCGCCACTCGGTTATTTTAAACGGACCGAGAGTTGCCAGATGTGATGGGTTGGTCCAAATGTCTTTCCAGCGTTTAATGAGATCAGGCCTGATAGGGTAGGTCACCCAGTGGGTCAGAAGTGCAGGTAGGTACGCAACAGAACGTTTTAAACGAATTTCGAAAGAATGATCCGATAAAATTCTTATTCCTAATTGTGTGGGTTCTTTACTTTCGCTTTTACGGGTGTTTATCTCCTCTGCACCTTCAATATCATAAAGAAAATAGGCGTAAGAGCTGGCAGTGTTGGGGTCGAGGAGACGTTTAAAACTTTCGACAAAATGTAGAGCATTTAGCGGAATTCCATCTGACCATTTAATCCCGGACTTTAGATTAAATATCCATACTTTGCCGTTTTTGAGAGTTGTTGCTGAGTCAACGAGATCCGGAACTACTTTGCCGTTTCCATCTAATTTGTATAATCCACGCATTGCATTTTGAATAATCAGAATCGGAATGTCGCCGGTATTCCAATCAAGCGTTACCGTTTCAAACGGGAGACGAAAGCGGAATATTTTCCCAGCCGGAGGTTTAAGATAGCGTTTCGTATCGTTTGAATCAGAGGCGAACAGTTCGAAATTAATGACTAATAAAGACAGTATAACGCAAAAAGGGATTAATTTAAGAATTCTAAGCAACATAAGAAATAGGATATCAGTGGGCGCAGCTTGCTACCAGTATCCTTATTACTGTCTGTATTTTTTCATTTCGTGCTTCGTAGCATTGCTTCTGGCAATCGCCTATTGATGCTTCTTAATAACCTATAAAAACGGTATATTTTTCAATAAAAAAAAGGCTAGCGAATTTCGCTGATTACGAGTGCGATAGAAAAAATGAGACATTGGCCGCGTAGTGGCACGGTCGCTGCAAAGATGGAGCACAAGGCCACGGTTGCAATAGTGTTGATGAACGTATGTTGTGGGGGCGGCAGTGGTTGTCAGATTTTCCTTCCAGGATTCATTCTTTAGAGCCTACCTTTACTCGCCGCTGGCTCCCGAAAGGGGGCCAGCCGGATCGCTTTTTTTCTTGGGTGTCAAGATTGGAAAGACGCAACAGCTCTTAATCCTTCTGCCATAGGAATCGTAAAATAAAAGGTGGTTCCATACCCGGGTTGGCTCTCAACCCATAACTTTCCGCCCTGCGCCTCAACCAGCCCCTTTGCGATAGAAAGACCGAGACCGGTACCTTTGTGTGCAGTTTCCTTTTCTTGCCAAAAACGGTCAAAGACATGGGGCAAATTTTCTTTGGGGATTCCCTTCCCTGTATCGATCACGCGAATTTCCACTTGCTGGTTGCTCTTCTTGGCCGAAATACTCACCGACCCCCCAGAATTCGTAAACTTGAGAGCGTTATTCACCAAATTATTGAGAATCTGGGCTGTTCTGTCTGGATCACAAAATACGTTTCTGCACTCGGGCGGGACATCACTATGGAGTTGAACCAGCTTGTCCTGTGCTACGGCTTCGTGTGCCTTAACAACCTCTTGCGCAATCTCGACTAGATCACAGACGCGTGGCGCCAATTTTAAACTCTTTGCCTCCAGACGAGTGACATCAAGGAGATCTGAAATCAACTGGTTCATCCGATAAATCGACGGCTTAATTCTTTCCATCTGCTGCCTGATGCTATCCAGAGATTGGTCTTTAGGTAAAAGGCGCTGCATTAGTGTCGTGCTCAATTGCAAGGCACTCAGCGGGTTTTTGAGTTCGTGTGAAATGACTCCAACCATTTCGTCTCTGGAATGTACTGCGGCCACTAGCTCACTATTTCTTTTCTGCAGCTCCGCCTCGGTCTTCTGCAGCTTTAGAATCGTGTCATCAAGCTTTTTAACCGCTCTGATTTGCCGCTCGGAGAAAATCCAGGCGATCCACGAAGACAACAGAAGGGCACACGTGCTCAGCATTATTGTCCATACCTTAAGTCTCGTCACCGAAGCGTGGGTTACCCTATCCGCCTTCTTCGAATCATTTACTTGAGATATCCGGACAGCGCTTAAGTGCTCATCTAGTTCCCTGTATGCAGGAACAACGCGCCTCTTAAAATAATTTTTGATCGTCTCTGTCGAAGCTCCACGCTGCTTGAGTCGTATTGCCTTGTTGGCTATAATGATGGACTTTTCTGAGATTTCTTTTAATTTAATAAGCTTCTCTTTATTTTCAGACGCCGGCTCGTCTCTAATGAGTTCAGTTATTATAGCGTCGAATTCGGCGAGCACTTCATTTCTGCGGGCCAGCCGTGTTTGATTGCCTGTAATCAGGAATTCCCGAAATTCATTAGAAACGCTGGTGCGCGATCTCAATAACTCATTCGTTTTAGCCAGTCTCTCGGTCGTTTTGGTTTGCGCTTTTTCTGCGTTATGAGCGCTTCTTTGAATCAGAAAGAATGAAGCTACAGATCCAAAGACAAGAATGAACAACACTAAGGCATATCCCGCCCGCAGCTGCCATACTGATATCGATCTCTGAGTATTATTTAGCTGCTTTCTCATAACCCCTCCTCGCTGTTCTTCGCTTGATCACGCCTGCGGTTTGTCGGGAGAGCCACAAAATTTCCGCACGAACTTCAGAAGGCTGTCAAACTCAATGGGTTTTTTCAAAAATGTGCAGGCATCTTTCAGTGTTGGTTTGTCTGCAACTCCTGAAACAACACAAACCGGGATGGATGCAATTGCGTCATCCTGACTCTTTGCTTCGAGAAACTCCGCGCCCGTCATGACAGGCATAAGCAGATCGAGAAGAATCAGGCAAGGATGAGGGATCGTACGCAAAACGCGGAGGCCTTCCTCGCCATTACTCGCCGTGTGAACTGGGTAGCCTTCCAGCTCCAAGAGCATCTGAAGCGGTTCTCTGATGGCAGCCTCGTCTTCCACGATCAAAATACTTTTGCAGCGCAGTTCTTGTCTATTTGGCGTAGTCATACCAATCCAGTGAGTGCCCTGACACACTTCTTGATGACTGCAAATCTCGTACGCGCATTATTCGAAGATTTTGACTTTTCTGGCTATTACGTCCAATTTCTTACTATCTTTTTATTTCAACCAAATCGCCCCTGAATACGCGTAAATGCTTTGGCAGTTTTACCCGTAAAACCAGGTCCGGTTCGCACAAAAGTGCCGTGAAGAACCGTTTGTCAGAAGAAGTGGGGATAAGGTCACTAACTACTCGCCTGATGTCCTCGCCAACAGCTTTTGGCGCGCTGTCTTTTGAAGCCAACCAAAGATAAGTAAATTTAAGCCAACTGCGTTCTGAGCCGAGCAACTTCGAAAAAAACTTAAACCATCGTCCCGGGATTTGAGAGGGCATCGAAAAATGGCACCAATCTTTTCCATCTCTTAATGGGCACCCCCCGGAATGGAGGCATGGGCCCCAGATAGGAAATTGGAGATTGCGGAAAACCGGTTCGTTGAGAAGAGCTTCTCTGATTTCGTTGATAAAACGAGAAGCAATTTTGGTGGCTGGTTCTACAAGCAGAGTGCCGGCACCCCCCGTGCTGGTGCAGAGTTTTCTGATTGCTCTTGATTGTTCTTCGAATCTCACCGGCTGTTCGTTAAGAACATTACCAAATATAACGAGCGAGTAATTATCAGGACGAGCTTTCCACCATTCACCAACATTGAAGTGCACCGACACCCTTTCTCGAAGCTTAGGGAAGTGTTCGCACATTGCTTTTATTATCTCTTCGCCGTCTTTCAGAATCTTTCGATTTGTATCAAACCAATGCAGCTCAATCGGAGGCAATTCTTTGCCCAGAGAAAGTAACCATAACAAATAGCTGATGGATGCAGTTCCTGGACCTGAGCCAAGATCTAGAATTTTTATAGACTTGTTTTCCCTGCCGTGACGCAGTGCGGTAGCGGAGGCCGCGGGGTGGAGATTAAAAAGAGTGAGAAATTTAGCCGCTTGAAGCGGAAAGAAATACAGAAGGTAGGCAGAACGAAATTTTTCATGACTAAAATAAGATGGAAGAGCTGATGGCCGCTCGTCGGTAAATAATTCAGATAAATCTAAAATGCCTTTGAAGAAAAAGTAGGCGTCCTCACTTCGAAAAGGTTTGGTTTTCCACTTTTCTTTGGGACTATAATTTTTTTTTACGAAACTCGGAATAAATTGGTCGAAAAGCCAGTTCCAATGGATTTGTCCCACGAGAGATCTATTTTTGTTAGGAATAACTTCAACTTGCATGATATGCCCACCTTCTAGCATCCCCTCGCTAATTTCGATAGATTGTTTTTCTTTCGTGCTATTATTTCATTAGGTGGAGGAGTCAAAGGATGGACCCCCGCGGGTTTAAAGAAGTCAGTATCGAAGAATTGCTTACTCCTAAAAAAGCTTTCTGGAAGGAACGCCATCCAAATGTTTGGGCGTTCTTCTGTCCCTTTTGCAGGGCGGAGAGAAGGCTGCCTTACAATCCAAGGCCCGGGAGACTGAAACACTACATACAAGTAGGGTTAACAGCTATTGTTTTTACTTGTGTGACTTGGAAATGGTTTCAGTTTAAAGGGCTTGTATCTTTTCTGCCTTTTTGGGCCATTTTCGAAATTTTTTACCGGACACGGGTCCGCGTCGCCTTAAGCTGTCCCCATTGCGGTTTTGACCCCTACCTATATTTGAGCGATGTGAAAAAGGCTCGTGAAGAGATTGAAAACTATTGGCGAAAAAAGTTCGTTGAAAAAGGGATTCCTTATCCAGAGAAAGACAAAACTAAAGCCGCTACTGCGTCTCCTGATTCATCAAAAGTTGTATCTGAAAATCCAAACTTGACAGAGACAAGGACAGGGCGCTAATCGTTTTTGCATGTCAGTAAATAAAGTAATTTTGGTGGGGAGATTGGGGCAGAATCCCGAAGTCAGATATACGCCTTCCGGGATGGCTGTTGCTAATTTTAGTGTAGCAACTAATGAATCTTGGACTGATAAGTCAGGTCAGAAACAAGAACGTACCGAGTGGCACAAGGTGGTTGTTTGGGGAAAGCTCGCCGAACTATGTAATCAGTATTTAACCAAAGGCCGTCAGGCTTATGTTGAAGGTCGATTACAGACTAGGCAGTGGCAGGACAAGGACGGTCAGACTAAGTATACAACCGAAATTCAAGCCCAGACGGTTCAGTTTTTAGGCGGACAGTCCGCTAATGCCGGGGTCAGCACCAGTACTGATAAGACACCCCAACCGCAAGGGGCAGATTTACCGGAGCCTTCTTTTACTGAAGACGATATACCGTTTTAACGATATTCGCTTTTAGATATTCACATTTAGTGTTACTTCAATAAGCGATGCGCACACTTATAGTAATTCCGACTTACAATGAATCTGAAAATATAGGTTCATTAATTGAAGCCGTTCTTGCTGTTACCCCGCAAGAGGTGGAGTTTCTTGTCGTTGACGATAATTCTCCTGACGGCACAGGAAAGTTGGTCGAAAGCATATCTCAACAAAATCCAAGGTTTCATGTTCTTCATCGTGAAAAGAAGATGGGGTTAGGAACTGCTTATGTAAATGGATTTAGGTGGGGACTTACAAAAGGGTTTGACGCTTTTGTAGAGATGGATGCCGATTTTTCTCATAATCCCAAATACTTGCCTGAAATGCTGAAGCTGCTTGAAAGCAATGATTTTGTTATAGGTTCCCGTTATGTTGAGGGCGGTGGCACAGTTAATTGGGGCATTGGTAGAAAAGTATTAAGCCAAGGTGGCAGTCTTTATTCTCGCCTGATTCTTGGTGCCCCGATTCGGGATTTCACGGGTGGTTTTAACGGTTGGAAACGTAAGGTGCTTGAATCAGTCGAATTGGATACGCTTCGTTCTGATGGTTATTCTTTCCAAATAGAGCTGAAGTACAGGGCTTTCCTTAAGAAGTTTAAGTACAAGGAGTTTCCGATAGTATTTGAGGATCGAAAAGTAGGTCGTTCGAAAATGAACCGAAGAATCGTTTTCGAGGCCTTGGGAAGAGTGTGGAGTTTCAGGCTAGGCGCTGACAAGACCAAATCGTGCTGTTGCCACAACGACGGATAGCCGCTCTTAATATTATACTATTTTTAGCACCTTTTCTTGACACATGGTTCAGTAAGTTTTTACAATTCATTAGATGCTAATGAAATTGACGTCTTTAGTGTTTCTCTTTTTGTTTTCATTTGCCGCTTTTGCTTCAGCTTCCAAAGCAACTACTGCAATTATTGTAGATAAAAAAATGAACAAGCTTCGAGTTGTTAAGTATGTTGATGGGAAGTATGAGGTTATAAAGGAATATCACGCAACATTAGGACGAGTTAAAGGCGATAAAGAAGAAGAAGGCGACCTTAAAACTCCTGAAGGGATTTATACATTCAGTTCTTTGTTGCGGCCTCCTGGTCTTAAACCCAAATTCGGAGCAATGGCCTTCTACTTAAATTATCCAAATGCTTTTGACCATATGGCAGGACGCACGGGGTTTGACATAATGTTGCATGCCACAAACGAACCCGATAGGCTAAAGCAGAATTACGACAGCGAAGGTTGCATAGTTGTTAAGAATGAAGAAATAAAAGAGATCGAATCGAATATTAAGCTCGGTTTAACGCCGATCTTAGTTTTTTCCGAATTTACAGATGGTTATCAAGTTCCCGGAACGGACACGCGGCTGAAGTCGTTTTTTGACAGTTGGATAAGCGCTTGGGAAACAAAAGACATTGAAAGCTATATCAATCATTATCATTCGGATTTTTCGGCTCAGGGTAAAAACCGGACGGCATGGAAGGCTTTCAAAAAGGGACTAAATCGTTGGTACGGAACCATAAAAGTAGGGCCCGAGGACGTCCGCTTTTATCGACATCCTAAGTATTCCATGATCACTTTTACACAGAACTACCGTTCTACTCTAAAATCAGGCAGTGCGGGTCACCGATCCAGGGGAACGAAGATCCTATATGTTGCCGAAGAGGCGGGACAGCCCAAAATCATAGCAGAAACTTACACCACCCTAATGTGGTAATTTGAGCTGGGTTTTGGCCGATTTCACATGATATAGAAAAGTCATGGCCACGTCAGAGAGTCGGATTGCAGATCATCCGATTATTTTAACAAATTCTACCGATGAAAAAGAAAACATCTCTTTTTATTGGAAAGAACAGAAACTTAACGCCAAAAAAGGCGAGGTGATTTCTTCGGCTCTTTTCGCTGCCGGGGTAAAAATTTTCGGCACTCATTACAAAGATAATGCTCCGATGGGTTTATTTTGTGCTAACGGACAGTGTTCTCAGTGTACTGTCATTGCTAATGGTTTTCCGGTAAAGGCTTGTGTTACCGAAGTAAAAGAAAGTATGCGCGTTACTCCTTGTGAAGGTATTCCTTCAATTGTGGATAAAGGGGGCGACGCCGCTGATAGTAAACCTACTGTCGCGTTCAGCGAAATTCGGACGATGAAGACCGAAGTGCTGATTATTGGTGGCGGTCCGGCTGGGCTTGGTGCTGCAATTGAACTTGCTGATTTGGGGATTAAGTCGATCATCGTCGATGACAAAGCAAACCTGGGCGGAAAGCTTGTTCTGCAGACACATACTTTTTTCGGTTCTGTTGACGATTGTTATGCGGGTACCAGAGGTATTGATATAGCGACCAAACTTGAGAATGAAGTAGGATCACGTAACGCAATAAAGGTGATGACATCTACTCAGGCTGTCGCTGTTTTTTCAGATGCTAAGGTCGGTGTTGTACAGGATGAGCATTATTCTTTGATTGAGCCTGACGTCATTTTGATTGCAACGGGGGCAAGAGAGAAAGCGTTAAGTTTTTCGGGTTGCGATTTGCCGGGAGTTTATGGGGCAGGAGCTTTTCAGACACTGGTAAACAGAGACCTTATAAAAGCGGGGCAGAAAATTTTTATCGTTGGCGGGGGCAACGTTGGTTTAATTGCCGGATATCATGCGCTGCAAGCAGGAATGGAGGTTTCGGCTTTAATTGAGGCAATGCCAAAAGTTTCCGGTTACAAAGTACACAAAGACAAGTTAGCTCGTTTGGGTGTTCCGATTCTGCTCCAGCACACTATTATTTCTGCAAATTCGGGTAAAGATAAAGCAGGTGTGGTGAGCGCTACGATTGCACAAGTCGACTTTGCTTTTAAGGTGGTACCGGGTACTGAAAAGACGGTTCCTTGCGACACGATTCTTGTCGCTGCTGGTCTTAGTTCATGTGACGAGTTTTATCGGCAAGCAAAGGGTTTTGGTTTGAAGGTTTTCATGGCCGGCGATGCCGAAGAAATAGCGGAGGCTAGTGCAGCACTTTTTGGTGGCAAACTAGCAGCGGTCCGGATTGCAAATTCTCTTGGAAGACAAGTGGCCACAACTTCCGATTACTCCGCCAAAATGGATGTGTTGAAATCAAAACCTGGAAAGATTGTTGATCGAACTGGACTCGATAAGCGTCTCTCTGATTCAAAGGTCTACCCGGTTTTACATTGTTACGAAGAGATCCCTTGTAATCCATGTATTACCGCATGTTCTCAGGGGCTGTTAAAACTTACTGGCAATAGTTTAATGGATATTCCCTATTTCGATACGAGTACACAAAACAAAGGATGTTCAGGATGTAACCGTTGCGTGGTAATTTGTCCCGGATTGGCTGTATCTGTGGTTGATAAAAGAAAAGCGCCTGATGGCAAAGCGTTTGTATATCTGCCATTTGAACTGATTCCGAACTTCAAAGTTGGAGACACGCTCGAAGCTCTTGATAATGACGGTAATTTTGTTGTCGACGCTGAAGTAAAAGAAATTATCAATCGCAAGTGGCAGGATCGCCGTTTATTAATCAAGCTTCTGGTGGACGAACGAAAAACGGATCTAATCGCCGGGTTTAAATATCAAAAAAATCTGAATGAACTACTTCCAGCAAAAGGAGTTCAGAGAGACGATCCGGACAAAATAGTCTGCCGTTGCGAAAAAGTCAGTGATCGCCAGGTACGCGAGATGATCAAGAGCGGTGTGACCGACATGAATTCACTCAAAATTATAAGATGTATGATGGGTGCTTGTGGAGGCAAGACTTGTACGCCACTGATTAAAAGAATTTTTGCGCAAGAAGGCTTCGATCTGAATAATGTATCAGAGCCGACTATGCGCCCCCTTAATGCTGAAGTGAAGCTCGGGGCATTTGCAGGATTAAAGACCGAAAGTGAGCCAAACTATGAGTCAGATATATGATGTTGTAGTGATCGGAGCGGGCTCCGTCGGCGTTCCGATAGCGTGGGCTCTTGCCGAAAAGAAATTCAAAGTTGCAGTCGTCGATGCAGCTGCGAGTGCCGGTCAGGGACAAAATAAAGCGGCAATCGGTGGCGTCCGAGCAACCCATAGCGATGCTTCTAAAATCTGGCTATGTTTGGAGTCTTTAGAGATTTTTAAGAACTGGGAACAAATACATGGTGAGGATATCGGATGGCGTTCGGGTGGATATTGCTTTCCTTGTTATAGTGAGAAAACAGAAAAGGATTTCAGACATCTTCTAGGAATACAAAAAAGTTTTGGCTTAAATATAGATTGGGTTTCTCCTTCAACTATAACCAGCCTGATTCCGGGCATTGAGACAAAAGGTTTAAGGGGCGGGACATTCAGTCCTGATGACGGTTATGCAAGTCCTCTTCTTTCCTGCTCGGCGTTTTATAAATACGCCAAAAAATTGGGAGTGGATTTTTACTTTAATGAAAAGGTTGAGAGATTCAATAAGACGACCAACGCAATTGAGAGTATAAATACCAGCCATTCAGAAATCAGTGCAGCATCTTTTATTATTGCCAATGGCGCTGATGCTAGGGATCTTGGTGCAAGCTTAGGGTTGGACATCCCGGTTTATCCTGACAGTCACGAGGCGGGAATCACCGAGCCGGTAAAAAGGTTCTTTGAGCCGATGGTCGTTGATATTCGAGAAGACAAAGATTCTAAGAATTACTATTTCTATCAAAACGAGCATGGTCAGGTTATTTTTTGTATCAGCCCCGAACCTGTAATGCCCGGAAAAAACAGATTTTCAACTTCGGTTTTTCTTCCGCAGGTAGCCCGAAGGATGATTAGTTTATTTCCGCGGCTTGCGAATATTAAAGTTCGAAGAACTTGGCGCGGGCTTTATCCGATGACCCCCGATGGAAGTCCGATAATTTCAGAAGTAAAAGAGTTTAATAATTTAAGGCTGGCCGTAGGTATGTGTGGACAAGGTTATATGCTCGGGCCGGGTATCGGTAGAGTTTTTGCGCGCTGGTATTCCAACGAGTTAAACGATCGCGATCGAAAAATTCTCGAGAAACTTACTCTCTACGGCGATTTTTCCAAGGGCGTAGAAGAGTTAAAGTAAAATGTTCCGTACTTTTTGATGCTCGGTGCACCAATTGGGGTGTTTGGTTATTAGTCACATCATGTAATTTTTTCAGACTAAAGCAGTCAGGTAATTTACCGTCTTTGTAATATGTTGAATTTACAGGGAAAAGTCCTGGGTGCGTGGCATTACTATTGCTAAATGACGAGCGGAGGTTTGGCCAGTGATTGATCCAACTGCTATCTATGCTCTCGGTATTATTATCTGCGTTTTTGTTTTTGGCATTGCGTGATTTTTTGGCTGAGGGGACATTAATGAGATGCGAGACGAGATTAAATTTGTCCCGCTGACGCAAGATCTGTTTCCCCTCAGCACGCGTGTTTTAGAAACGGGTCTTGCCGAAGGCGTGGCTCCTGGTTTTGTTGCTGCTTATTGGGATTCTTCATATCCCAACAAAGCTTTTATTGCGGCAAAAGGTTATCGAAGAGCAATTCCAAGCCCTCTTCCCGTATTTGCCGATACAGTTTTTGATCTCGCTTCCGTCACAAAGGTTTTTACGACCGCTACTCTCATCACCCGTCTTATCGAAAAAAAATGGCTAAGTTGGAACACTTCCCTCAAGTCTGTTCTTTGTGATTACCCATATCCGGAAATTCAGATAAAACATCTTCTTTCTCATACCTCCGGGCTTCCTGCCTGGCATCCGTTCTGGGAAAAAATACGAGCAACGTTCAACGATAAAGATAAAACAGTGCTCTTTAAAGTACCGATCGAAGAGCGGCAAAAGGAAATGAAAAGGTTGGTGTTCTCTATTGCTCCTGAATACAAGCCGGGCGAAAAGGTCATTTATTCGGATCTAGGTTTCATTCTGCTCGGGTTTGTTATCGAAGAAATAGTTTCACTTTCTTTCGATCAGGCGGTCAGAATTCATCTATGGCAGCCACTTGGCATCAATAATGCTTTTTTTAATAGAGTCGATCGGAGTGTAGAAAAAGGCGCAATCGAATCGGCAGCGGCTACTGAAGTATGTCCTTGGCGTGGTGGAGTTTTACAGGGACAAGTTCATGACGATAATTGTTGGGCGATGGGGGGATACGCCGGACACGCCGGAGCTTTTGCTACCGCTTCTGATCTGATTTATTTTTCAAGAGAACTTGTTTCCGGATTTCTGAGCTTCGAAACCCTCAGTTTAATCAGCAAGAGGCTGAAAGAGCCTAAAGGTTGTGAGCGAACGCTTGGGTGGGACACACCGAGCGGTCCGACTCCGGCCTTCGGAAAGGGGTTTTCACCTAATTCGTTCGGCCATACCGGATTTACCGGTACATCTCTTTGGATTGATCCAGACAATGGAATTGTTGTTGCCTTGCTTTCTAATCGAGTTCATCCGACAAGAGAGAACCCCAAAATAAAAACTTTTCGGTCAAATTTCCATCAGGCACTTAGTCAAGACCTAAAGCGTTGACTCAAGCTCTCCTAAATAAGAGAATAGGTGGTAATGGCTAATAAGAAAGCTTTGCCGCAGCTGCACCATCTTAAGCATGTTCATATCGTGGGTGTTTGCGGGATGTTAATGGGCGCTTTTGCCAGTTTTCTGAAAAGGCGCGGGATAGAAGTGAGCGGAAGCGATCAAAACGTATATCCGCCAATGAGCGACCTGCTTCATGAGGCTGGAGTAAAACTTTTTTCAAAATATGATTCTGCAAATCTCAGCGTATATGGACCAGAAAAAATCGATCTGGTCGTCATAGGAAATGTAGCGAGATCAGATAATCCGGAAGCCAGAGAAGCGATCGATAAAGGTTATTGTTACTCGTCTTTGCCCGAAGCAATGGAAACCTTAATGCTTCAGCAGACCCAAAATATTGTGATTGCAGGAACTCACGGAAAAACAACCACATCAGCGTTGGTTTCCCATATCTTAAATTACGCCGGTCTTGATCCCGCTTATTTTATTGGTGGCGTCGTCAAAGATCTTCCTTACACTTTTAGTGTACCTAGTATTGAGAAAGGTAGGCCCTTTGTTTTAGAGGGAGATGAATACGATACGGCTTTTTGGGATAAAGTTCCGAAGTTTAATCATTACTTACCCGATGATGTGATTCTGACTTCTGTAGAATATGACCACGCTGACATTTATCCTTCTTTTGAAGCTCTATATAAGGTTTTCGAAGGGTTGGTTTCAAGAATTCGATCAAACGGAAAACTGATTGCTTGTTATGATTATGAGCAAGTTGCGCTGCTTACAAAAAAAAGCAAAGTCCCGGTGATAACTTATGGAAGCAAACCTGGACGCGGAATTCAGTATACGCCAGGTAAACAGATTGTCGGCGACGGAGTAGTAAAGTTTGAAGTTCGGGATGGTGATAAAATTGTAGAAGAACTCGAATTACAGATACCGGGCAATCATAACGTAATAAATGCAATGGCAGCCTGGGTCGAATGCGCGTCAATGGGATTGGATAGATCCAAGCTTCGTTCCTCCATTGCAGCTTTTAGAGGAGTAAAAAGAAGACAGGAAGTTCGTGGTGTCATAAATGACATTATTGTAATGGATGATTTTGGTCATCATCCGACGGCAGTCAGGGAGACGCTTAAAGCACTGAAGGAATTTTACCCGAAGCGGCGTATTTTGGCAGTATTCGAGCCGAGAAGCGCAACGTCGAGAAGAAAAATCTTCCAAAAACATTATGTGGAAGCTTTCGATAGTTGTCATACAGCGTTTATTTCTGCACCTTATGAGGTTGGTAAGCTTCCGGTTCAAGATCAGTTTTCGAGCGGTCAGCTCGTGGAAGATTTATCTACTAGAGGTAAAAGCGCGGTACTCATGACGACAATCGATGGCGGAGTCGCGGACATCGCCGCTATTGCCCGTCCGGGCGATCTCGTTGTCGTGCTGTCAAATGGAGGATTTGGAGGCCTGATTCCAAAGCTCATGGAGATTTTAGAACGAAAGGATTCCGGTCAAAATGGCTGAAGTACTCAAAAAGTTTGGCCGGTACTTCTTGCTTGATCAGATCGCTCAGGGCGGAATGGCAGAAATCTATCGAGCCAGGCTTGCTTCTCCCGATGGTGCCGGAAGACTACTCGTCATCAAACGGATACAAGCCAGTTATGGCTCGAACGCTGAATTTCAACGGATGTTCAAGTCCGAAATCAAAGTGACAATGGGTTTTAATCATCCAAATATTGTTCAGCTATACGATTTCGGCGAAGAGCAGGGGCAGCCTTACATTGCGATGGAATTTGTGGATGGAAGAAATCTACGACAATTTCTTTCGAGAACGAGTGAGTTAAAACAGCCTTTTCCTATTGAAATTGCCGGTTACATCATAGAACAAGCTGCGAGTGGGCTGCATTACGCTCATTGTTACAAAGACAAAATCACCGGGCAGCATCTGAGTATCGTTCATCGAGATATAAGTCCTCAAAACATCCTGATTAGTTACGAAGGCAATGCAAAAATAATCGACTTTGGTATCGCAAAGGCTTCGACAAACAGCGAATCCACTCGTGCCGGCGTAATCAAAGGCAAGCCAAGTTACCTTTCTCCCGAGCAAATCAGTGGGGATCCTCTTGATGGTCGGTGCGATGTTTTTGCATTAGGTATAGTGTTATGGGAACTTCTGGCAGGAAAGAAACTTTTTGCAGGCGAAAATGACCTGGCTGTTTTAAAGCTGATCGAGAGCTGTAACCAACATGTCAAGCCGCCCTCAACATTCAATCCTAAAGTACCCAAGGAACTCGATTATATTGTTTTAAAAGCGCTCGCAAAGCAGCGTGAGAAAAGATTTCAGACGGGCGAAGAGCTTCAAAGAGCTCTCCATAAATTTCTATATACTTTCAGCCCGGATTTTAATCCGTCGGATTTGTCTTACTACGCTAAGGAACTTTTCCAGAACGAAATAGTTGAAGACAGGAAAAGGCTTCAAAAACTAAGTGAAAAGGCGGAGCAGCTTCTCAGTGCTGAAATTTTAGATTCTCTGCCGCCTCTAGAATCGGGCACCCTGAAAAAAGAAGATACAACAACGATTGTTGAACCTAAACTGCAAAAACCAGCCCCATCTCCCACTTCTCAAAGCTCTTTTACAAATCCCTTTGATGGTTCAGCGGCTAAAGGCGCCAAAGTAGAAATAGATATGTCGAATGTGAAATCAACTGCTTCTGCAAGATCCCGATCCAAGGCGAGCGGAGTAGTTCACACATCCTCTGCCCCTTCGCATCCATCGACAACCGATGCTAGATCAATGGGATCGAGCCGAATGCCAGCCCCCAAACAGAAAGTAGAGGCTTCGGGCGGGGGAAGCTCACTTAAATATGTTCTTATAGGCATCATCGGTTTTGTCGCTATTGCTGCCGTCGGTCCTCAATTTGGATTAACTATTCCTTTGGTTTCTGAATTCTTTGTCGCCAATAAGCCGAAAACTGCTGAGACAAATTCAAATACGGGGACTAATTCATCAACTGTTGCTGCCGAACCCGTCGTGCAGCAGGCCAATACGAAAGCTATTTTGCTCCGGTTGAATCTACTTCCAGGGGGCGGCAACGTGGCTTTGTCTCTAAATGGCAAAAAGGTTGATGGTAACATGCCCATTGTTCAGGTTGCTTTGGATTCGCCATTGGAACTGGTTGCGGAAAGAGCGGGCTTTAAACCTTTCAGAAGAGAATTCGTTTTGTCGTCTGAACAGGTGGGGGGCTTGCGAGAATGGCTTATGGACGTTCCGTTGGAGCCGTTAAGGTTCGGGTATTTAACACTTAGGTCCACGCCAAGCGCCGATGCAACAATAGTGATAGACGGAAAGCCTTGGGTTCGAAAGACGCCGATTGAAAACGAAAAAATGCCGGTTGGAACTTATTTTATTAAGCTAACAAATGAAGTTCTGGGAATGGAAAAAACCATCGATATTACCGTTCAGGAAGGAAAAGCAATCAGCCTTGATGAACGTTTAGAAATAAAACGCTGATTTATTTTTCGTATTTGTATCCGACACCGTAAATAGAGATTAAATGTTTTGTTAGTGACGTCATTTTTCTTCGAAGAGCCCGGATATGTACGTCTATCGTTCTGTCATTTGTTTTTCCGGAACTTTCGCGCCACACCTCTTTGAGAATATCTTCTCTGGATACGACATTTCCTGCTCTCGCCGCTAGACATCTTAAAATGTCGAATTCTGTCAAAGTCAGATGGGTTATTTTTCCTGCAAAAGACACTTCTCTGTTGGCAGGATCAATTCTTAAATCTCCGACTTGAATAGGTTGGAGATTTACTTCCGCATTCTTTCTCAAGCGAGCACGGATCCTTGCCGTCAGTTCTTTGAAGTCAAAGGGTTTTGGAATATAGTCGTCCGCACCCGTCGAAAGTCCTTGTGTGATGTCTGTAACCGTATTTTTGGCTGAAAGAAAAATTATAGGAACATGCTTAGTTTTTTCGTCCTTTTTAAGCAGGCTGCAGGCGTCATAGCCGCTTAGAATAGGAAGCATGATATCGAGAAGTATTAGGTCAGGAGAACGGTTTCGCGCGTAATCTATGCCGATTACAGCATTTTCTGCTGAAATAATTTCAAATTCTTTTCCCAACATAGCTTCGAGAAAACGTCGGGTGTCTGCATTGTCTTCAATTATTAGAATGCGATGTTTTTCCATAGTTCGGGATTTATATTTACTTTCCTAAAGTACTCTGTTGCTGATTGTTTTAAAACCTCAAGTTTTTCTTTCATTGCTTCTGTTTGCTGGGGCTTCGTAGCTTCAGACATCAAAGCAAAATAAGCTCTTAAAATTACGTCCAGACGATCATGAAGTTCCTTGTTCTCTTTCTGCAGTGGCACCACTTGAGCGGGGTCTCTGTTGGCAAAGCGACCGGATAAAGTTCTCAGCTCTCCTTCGAGGGTTTTTAGGTTTTCCTGCAAAACATTGATTCTTGCCGCGGTTTCCGCTTCGGGGGTTAGCTGCGCTTGTGCTTGTCCTGATTTGGCTGGTTGTTGTTTTTGATCGTCTGCGGTTGTCATGCTTTTACCGATAATACTCCGTCTTGAACAAGAATTTCTGAAACAGTTTTTTCTACCATTGCTATGCGATCAGTGATTGCGTCATTTTTTGTGCTATCAATTCGTACGGTTAGAAGTTTATAAACCTGTTTTTCAAGTGTGCGGATCATTTGTTTTAGATCTGAATTTTCTTTTCTTAACTTCAAAATGTCCCCGTCGGCACTTTTCATTGAAGTCAGTTTTTCGTTGAATTCGTTCTTTTGTTTATCGAGTCGCTTAAGCTTTGCGGTCAGCTGAGCTTCTGTAGCAAGCAAGCCGAAAAGAGGGCTATTTATTTGTTTAATGGCGATTTCCCTGTTTGGCGCTTGGCCCAAGCCCTCAAGTGGGCTTGCGACAACGAGTTGTCCTTCTAGCTCCGGAGCGGTTGCTCGTATAGCCTCAATGTCTTTTGCTGCCGGTTCGTCGAGTTGGGTTACTGCAGTAAGATCAAGCAGTATTGATTTTTTTCCTGATTGGAACAGTTTTGCTATGCCGGCTTTAAGTATCGGGCCATGCTGTGCTTGCACGTCTTCGGTCACGGAAAGAATTGTTATGCCCTCTTGAACCTCTAGTTTTAACTTCACGGCTCTTAGCCTCTGTAAAGAAAGTCTAACATGATTTTTAAATATAAAGAAAAAAATGAAAAAATCGATCAACTGATAGGCAAATCTTGCCTCTCAGGAATTATTGAGAAAGCTTGTCTTTATTACTAACACTCCTTAATCTATAATTATGGGAGATAATAAGCTTCCGCCCAAGGGGGCTGGAGGAGTAACAACTCAACGTCCAGCTTCGCAAAACAAGCCTCAGCCCGCAACCGTCGGTTCAGGGAGAGTCACTCTATCAAAAGGAAAGGTTAAGGTTGGCGGCGGTCTTCTTGCTCAATTAAAGGCATCTAAAGAGCCGATGAGCTTAGAGAAGATAGAAGAAAGAGTTTTTGCTCTTCCAGGAATGTCCGATGTCAAAGTCCCCGATGTTTTTAAAAGTTTCATCGAGCATATAGCGCCAAAATTGATTCTTCCAAAAACGAGTTACGGTATTCTTCAGGCATTTTCTAATATCGATGTGACTGCCGAAAAAGTGGCTCAATGTTTGAAGGCAAATCCGTATTATGGGTTTCAGTTTTTCAAAACAATAGAGTCAATGGGAAAGAGAGAAAACCTGCCTTCGACGGAAGGCGCCGTGGTTCTTCTCGGGATGCAGAACTCTCGTAATTTGGTAGTGGCGCTTCAGCTTCTTAGAACCGTAAACCAAACCCATGCAGAGTGGACAAAAGAAGGAAAGCTCAAAACTCAACCGAGTGACATTATTAAGTATGCTTTAAAAACGGAAGAACTGCTTGCTGGAAAAAAATCGGTATATGCAGACACCGCTTATGCGGCAGGATTAATATTTGATGTACTGACTTTTATTGCAGATACGGCAGTTGAAGACAAAAAGAAGATGTTTGCTTTTATCGATGCCGTTTACACGCATGGACTTCAGTCAGCCAGAATCGGAGCCGAACTGGCAAAAAACGTTCCAGAGTTCAGCTTTACTAAGTACATTTTCTCTGTTTGTCTGCTTCATGATATCGGAAAAATTATAATGGCAATTCTCGATGCCAATTATATTCCTTTTACCGAGGGACTAGCAACGAAGGGGCTTCCAAGAGCACTTCGAACTTATGCAGAAGAAAAGCAGTTCGGCGTTATTCACTCTCTCCTCAGCGGGCTAACATGTCAGTATTTTAAAATTTTTAAACCGGTAGAAAAGGCGGTTCTGTATCATCACGAACCGTTTTTAATTAAATTGCAGAATAAAAATCTGTATCAGCTGAGTTCAATAGTCGCCCTCGCAAGTAATATGGCTAACAATTTCAAGAAAGTTGATAAGTCGGATGATCCAATTATTGCGACTTGGAAAAGCCTTGAGGTTAAAGATTTTAAAATCGACGCCAGGGCAATGATGAGTGCTTCATTAAAAGCTCTTTAACTAAGCCGCCTTTTTAATCGAGGGAATCAGATCCTGCGTCAGCTCATTTATCTGGGATGCCCATTGAGGATGCTCTTTTATGAAAACAGCAACAAATTGGGGATCGAATTGTTTGCCCGATTGAGTTTTTAATTCTTTGTATGCGGCTTCAAAGCTGAGGCCTTTTCGATAGGGCCTTGTCGTAGTCATCGCATCAAAAGTATCAGCAATAAGTATCAACCTTGCTGCGACGGGAATGTGTAATCCTTTTATGCCGTCGGGATATCCTGAACCGTCAAATCTCTCGTGATGGGAGCGGACGCCGGGGATTACAGCTTTAAAGAAAGCTATATGTGTCAGCGGAGAAATAATTTCGACACTCTTAAGCGGATGCGCCCGCATAATTGCTTCTTCTTCTACTGTTAATTGTGTAGGTTTCAGGAGGATGTTGTCAGGAATTCCCATTTTCCCTAAATCATGAAACATGCTCGCGAATTCAACGATTTGCTGTTCTCTTTCCGAAAAATTTACAGCTTCGGCAAGTTGTCTCGCGTTTCCAGCTACCCGCTTGCAGTGTCCGTAAGTATAGGGATCTCTTTCCCTCATCGCCTGTAAAAGCGTTTTGGCTATCGTGTATGCCCAGTCGGGAATTTCATCCCACAATGTTTGAGGTTTCGGCTGGCCGGCCATTCACTTACTTTTCGGCCACAAGTAAATTGCACTTAAAAAAACTGACAAAAACCGATTTATTCCGGTTCTTCCTCATAAATTTCAGTACTTTTTGTTGAGAGAGCGCCGATAAGAAATAAGGATGGCTTTGCAGAAGTTCTTAAAATGCTTGACATTTTTGCTCTGGTTTACTGGTGTATCCGGTCTCCTTAGCTGTTCTGTTGCTTTTGCACGCCAACGTGGGGAACTGGTACCTGGCTCAAGATACGTTCCCGCAAGAGCAGCGGCTCTTGGTGATGCTTTTCTTCCTCTTCCTGACGATGGCGCGTCCGCACTTTTTTACAACCCCGCAGCTATTGCTCGCCTTCGTCATACTAGTTTCGAACCAGTGAATATTCTCGTTGATCCAAACGATAAATTTCTCAGTATGACCAATTTGAATTCATGGAAGCTTCTCAATTTAGGATACGCTGTTGATATTCTTGGCGCTCGTCCCGGTGCAGTTCCGAGCATTGGCGGGACATATCTTCCGACTTTCTATTTTCGAGGATTCGCCATGGGGGCAATGCTGCAGAGTCGCGTTACGGCAAAAGTGTTTAAGGAGGCGGATGGTACTGAAAAAGTGAGATACAGAAGCAGGTATATGTTTGTGCCCTCAATCGGCACCGGCGTTAGACTGGCTTCAGGGGTGGTGAGACTGGGTTACAGTTTTCAATGGGTACAGCAGGCATATGGGGATATAACTTTGCCGAAGGCGACAAAAAATCTCGGTTACAACGTCGGATTGGCGGAGGGTACAGCTTTTTCGCACAACTTTGGTTTTGCGCTTACGTTACCAATCCGATATTTGCCGGCTTTTAACATGGTTCTTCGAAATGTCTTACAGGCAAAATACAACGGGCGCACCGTCTATTCGCTTGCAAAAAATCCTAACGGAACACCGAAAGACGAGCCTATGACCGTGGACGTGTCGGCGAGTATACAGCCAAAGGTAGGTCGTGGAGCGTACTTCAACCTGGTATTTGTCTATCGCGACATGACAAATCAATCGGGAGTTTCGTTACTTGGCAGAAGTGCTTTAGGGATAGAGTTTTCGTTCCGAGATCTGTTTTATCTAAGAAGTGGTTACGGTAGTGCATATTTGAATTATGGAATAGGATTCAAGCGGAAAAAAGCCGAAGTATCGTTGAGCTACTATGCGGAAGAGTACGGTGAATCTTATTACACAACCAAAGATAGACGAATCTTACTGCAGTATCAGGTAAGAGCGTTTTAGGTAATTGCATTTAGGGGTAAACAACGATGAAAACTATCGTCAAGGTTTGTGCAGCAGATTCGACAACTGAAACGAAATTGATAAACGAACTTCAGTCATTTCTGAGTTCGATGCCCGAACTTTTTATCGTCGGAAGCCACGGGGCGTGCGTGCCTGATCAAAACAACGAGCAGGGTGAAGTTCTCTTTGTCGAATCGAAAAGAGCCGATTTGAATGAGTTTCTAACGAGTGTAGATCGAAAAGGTAGGGCCGTTTTTCTTATTGTAGAAGATCAAGACGATATTCCTCGGCCTCTTTTGAACGGATTGGTTGATGACGTTTTGGTTTATCCTTTTCGGCGATTGGAAGTGCTGAGTAAGCTTAATCAGTACCGACAGATACTGATGTGGCATGAGGTTCACGAGTTAAATGCATCATTTTCAGAAGTCGTGGACGAATTACGAGAGGACCTCAAACTAGCCGAAAGACTTCAGAAAGCAAAACTTCCGATCCGTTTTGACGATGTCAGAGGGTTCAAGGTCGTAAGCAGATATCTTGCCGGTGTAAAACCGGGGGGAGACTATTTCGATCTTGCAGATTCCAGAGACGGAAGAATTCTGTCGATTTTGATGAGCGATTCTTCCAGTTATGGCCTTTCAAGTGCGGTTTTGTCTGTTCTCATGCGAATTGCGGTGCGCCTTTCGACCGAGGAAGCAAGATCTTCGTATGATACAGTAAAGCTAATTTACCGTGAACTCTCGTTAGTGTTAGCGGAACGTGATCAGCTCTCACTTTTTTATGGCATTATTAATCGCGAAGATTGGTCGTTAAAATATCTGAATCTGGGAACCTCCTGTGCGTTCTTTTCGCCACACGGACAGGAGTTCAAAGAGCTAGTGTCTCAGGGAGGCGCAATAAATAGAAAACAGCGGTTACCCGAAAATGATTGCCAAGCGAGCATATCTCTTAGTCCTGGAGATCGACTTGCTCTTGTTTCCGATGGGTATGTTGAAGCAGTAGGCGGAAGCGATGTAGTCATTCAACTGCTCCGGAATTTACGAGATAAAGATCCCGTTGATAGCGTCAACGAACTTGTGTTTAGGGTTAAGTCAAAACTTGTGGATGAAGACGATATGCCAAAACAGGATTGTAGTGCGATCATCTTTGACGTTGATTCCAAGGTAATTCGTCTTAAAAGAAAGTAAATTTCTCAGGCTAGAGCAAGTCCAGATTTATTGTTCTTAACGTGTTCGGCCAACTCAATTCCCGTCGCGAGTGAAGATATTCGTGCAATGGAACCGTAAACGAGCTCAAGCACCGGTTCTTCTTCGACGTCATCCATCTCTTCGGCTACTCCCGAAATGTTTCCGGCGCTGCCGGGTACTTCAAAAGTCGGTCGATGTAAATCTGATATACATAGTTTTCTAAAAACCATGCCTGGAGAATTGAGATTTTCTTCTGTGCCTTTTTTTGAATGAGTACGTAAAAAACCTCCAATCAACTCGCCGCCGATGAGGTAGATTACGGGTTCCGCTGCAAGTCTATCTACTATGGTTGCGGTTGGCACCCCTTCCTGAACGATGACTGATTCAATAGGTTTTCGGTTTTTTCCGACGCTCATTTTGTTTTTTGTTCTCCGGTTCATTTTCAGAATGTCGGCATCCGAGTATACCGTCATTATCCCCATGCCATATGTACCGTGGTTGTTTTTTATGAACACAAAAGGCTTCTGAGCGATTTCTCTGCTACGGTAAAAAGTTTCCATGTTGCCCAGAACTCGTTTTACCGATTGGGCAACTTCGTCAATTCCTAAATCTTCATTAAAATTAACCGGAGTTACCTCCTCGGTTTCTAGCTGTATGATCCATGGGTCGATGCCGATGATGAGAGCAAATTCTTTTGCTAACTGGTTATAGTACTTGAAGTGTTCACTTTTCTTCCTTGAGTGCCACCCCAGGGTATGACTGGGTAATACCGGCTGAGTTATTTCATCTAAAAAATCCGGGTAACCTGCAGAAAAGTCGTTATTCAAAAGCACCGCGTCCGGCACAAAGCCCTCGATATACAGTTTTTTTGCTTCTACCTTAATCGGTTTGGCCCGCAGTTCCTTTCCGGTCGTAGAAATCAGTTTGACTTCTTCCAGTGATTCGGCTCCCGGCTGATACCAGCCAAGCGCGACTTCGAATCCGGCCTCCCTAATTATTTCTAACAGATAATATAAATTTTCGACGTAGTGAGTATTTGATGTATGAGCTTCTGGAATTAAGAGAATCTTAGTTGGTGATTCCTTGCCGAGTTTAGCACAAGTTGCATCAATATGAGCTCTGAGAATTGGTGCCGAAGAGCGTATGTCGTCAGGACAAATATTATTGAAACCTGCAGGGTAAAGATTGCTGTCAACCGGGACTATTTTGTGGCCGGAATCCCTTAAGTCGACGGAACAATAAAAAGGCGGAGGACATTTTTTGGTCAAACTGAAATGCCATTCCCAAAGAGCGCTTCGATTTTGTTTTATCGCCTTAGCAAGGTGCGCCTTAAGAGCATGTTCCTGCTTCATCTGGTCCTCAATTTAATTTTTCCAAGAAAGCTTGTTCAACTGTTCTACAAGTTGCGACACATACTCACGATCTTCAAGTTCAAGCCGGTCTTTTGCCCCGTTCAAAATTTCAAGTGATTCATTTTGCCTGGCTTTACAATTTTCTTTAAGCATATAGGCAAGTTCAGCTTTATAGTTTGCTTCCTGCTTACTTGATCTCTTTTCGGCTCCCTTGGGAGGGTTTTCGCACGCTTTGAAATATGAACCGAAAGCTGTCAAGTAGCCGGCTGTTGCTTTCGAGATCGCTTTTTTATGTTTTGCTTCGACAGTTTTCATCAATGGCACCGAAGCCTCTACCAAGCAGAGACCTCGTCGATCCATTTGGTCTTTCACCTGACGCTCGGGCAGTTTTTTTGCCGTAGGAAAACGTGAGCATTTCTTAAGCTTCAGTTGTAGTTCGGAAAGATGAGTCAGGCCTCTGAGTTCACCTACGATAGTCTTATCAATAGGAAGTTTTTCTGTTGCCATTTGCGAGAGCACTTTTTTTGCAGCATCAATTGATTGTTCTGCTCGCACGTCTCTATTGAGGCCAACCAAGGCTTCTGCTTTTGAAAGCAGTCCTTTTGTTAAAATGCTTTTTGAAGCTACATTATCTTTCTTTGTAGCGCGTGCGGAAACTATCTCTCCAGCAGTCAGGTACGCCTCATTAAATTTTTTCAGCATCAAATAGGCTTCGGCCAGCTTCACTCGTCCATTAAGGCCAGCTTCAGTTTTTCCGTTGGCTGAAACGTAATATCTTAGTGGATGCAAAGCTTCTTTAGGACGTTTAAGTTCGATAAAGCTACTACCAAGCAAATAATGTGCTTCCGTAAATCCTTTGACGCCAGGATATCGGTCGATAAGCCTTTTCAGCTGGTTCACTGCTTCCTGATATGACTCGGACTGAAAGGCTTTCTGACCTTGTTCCCACAGAAGGGACGCTTCTGCAGTCGAAGTGGAACCAGCGCGAGTATCGGGCAATGGCTCTTTTGCGAGACAATCGACCGAAGTAATAACAATAAACGGAAGAAGAGCAATAATGGTATTTTTCCTGAGCATCAAAAGGCTCCTTATGGTGCTGTATGAACCCATTCGACATCGAGAGGACTGGCAGTTAGTCGCGATTTTTCTTCTGCTTGTAATGGATAATCACTGTCGATGATGAGTTTTCTATTTCCTGCAGGTGTTTCACTTTCTTCAAATGCCTTCAGAGAAGGTGAGGAAGGTACGCGGCCTTTGTTAGCCCATTTTACCTGATGTTCTTGAAACTGATTCCAGATCGACTGATCGGATGGGTCGAAGTCAGTCTCAATTGTGATCTCGCTAAGACGTTTTATATTAAGAATGTAAGGCATGTTGGCGTCAGGAGGAAAAGAGCCTGATACTCGTATGTTTATTTTATGGGGAATCATATTTAAGACGTCCATGTGTGAATACCAGGGCCAGTAATCTGCCGCAAAGGTTAACGTGATATACGAGGGTATGGCCAGGTAGACCGGTTTTTCTGAAAAACGTGGATATACACCCAGGGCAAAGATTAGCGATACTTTTCCCTGTATTGCAGAAAGACGCTGGCATTCCTCGGTCATCGGAAGTTTTGTAAGAACAAAAGTAAGTTTAGGAAAGTCGATTTCATTTAATCGTTTTACTTCTTCCTCTGTCGGCAAGCCGGCATCTAAAGCGATGAACTCGACACCCTTTTTTGCCAATTGTTTCCATTCATGAAGCGTATCTTCTCGGGGAAAACTCGCTACCTCGATCTGTACTCTCTGTGCGTTCTCAAGTTTGGAAACGTTTCTTAATGCATAAGCGTCAGGATCGCCCAGATTTAACACGAACGAGTGTTTCGCAGGGAGTTTGGACCATGCAGCGACCTGGCTTTCGGCCGGCCAGCCTTCAAAAACATAGTTTTCGTGGATTTCGGCGGCTGAGCAAGGAGCACCGAGCAAGAGAGTAAAGCTGAAAAGAATTCCAAAAAGGACTTTGTTACGAGTCATAAGCTATTCCTTTTTTAAATTTATCAAATCCAATCGAAGAGCAGACCATAATAAGACTCTCGTTTCAATGCTTCCTTTTTATTAAACTTTCGATATTTTTTGTGGAATTTTTACCTAATGATGAGCAAGAATGTTGTTTGGAGAGAGAGGAATAATGCTATGCGTCTTGTTTTGATGGCTGCGATATCCGGTTTCGCCACTTTTTTTCTTGTAGTTGTTTTGTCGGGGTGTGGTCCCAAAGCTTTCACAAAAGGCGACTATGATGATCCGACTAGAGTCGAATTGTTAGATGACAAGTTTAATGAAGCCGATATGCAGCAAATGGCTGATACAATTGTTAACGCTATGGTTTCGTGCCAATACGTCTCAAAAGCAGCGAACCCACCGATCGTTTCGGTAGAGAGAGTGCAAAACAGGACTGAAGAGCATATCGATACTGTTTCGATGACTGATAAGATAAGAACCGCTCTTATCAAATCCGGCAAAGTAAGATTCATCAATAAAGATGAGCGTGGTACTTTAGAGGACGAGTACAAGTACGGCGAGAGCGGAAAAATTTCGGCCAAGACGGCAAAAAAGCGAGGAAAGCAAATCGGGACCGATTACTTAATGAGCGGTGCGCTTGCCACAAATGTCCAAGAAGTCGGAAACGACAAGTTTATCTACTATAAGTTGACGATGAATTTAACGAATGTTGAAACCTCTACTATCGACTGTACGGAAGAACGAGAGATTAGAAAGAAGTATCGAAAACGGAGTATAGGTCTCTGATACAAAAAAACATAACCTAGGTTTTGATGAAACAATTTTGGGCGGTTCTAATAGTCTTACTTTCTTTTACCGCCATTTGGTCCACAAACGGTTGTGTATCTGCAAGAATGTCGGATCGAGCTTCTGATCGTCTGTTTCGTGAAGGACAATACAAAGAAGCAGCAAACAAGTTTCGTGAAGGTGTAAAAGAGCAGGGAGAAAACGGCCGCGATCTCTTGCTTTATCTTTTAGATTTGGGTTTGTCGCTTCATTCAGCCGGAAAGTACGAAGAAAGCAATAATGCATTTTTTCGTGCAGAAAAAATCGCGGAGATTTATGACTACACAAGCTTGGCTGCTGAAAGTGCTACTTTACTAGTCAGCGAAAACATCAAAGTTTATAAGGGCGAGGACTTTGAGAAGGTTCTGATTAATACCTACATAGCAATAAATTATGCGTTGATGGGTAAACTTGAAGATGCGCTTGTTGAAGCAAGAAGGGTTAATAGAAAATTACATCTTATGGTTACTGAAGGGCAGCGCAAGTATAAGCAGAACGCGTTTGCCCGGTATTTATCCGCGATCATTTATGAAGCTGAAAATAATTACAACGATGCTTACGTGGATTATAAGAAGACGCTTGAGCTGATACCAGATTATCCAGGATTAGGCAGAGATCTTTGGCGAATGGCCTGGCAGTTACGGATGCCGGATGAAATGGAAAAGTGGGATCAGAAATTTGAACTGACAAAACAGGATCACAAGTTGGCAACGTCGCTGGAACAAAAGAGGGGCAAATCGGAAATAATAGTAATTTTTGAAAATGGAATTTCGCCAGTCAAACGGCCGCATCCTTCTTTTTCTTCGATACCCAAGTTTTTTCCTCGTTATAATCCGGTTTCTTACGCAGAGGTTGTAGTAGATGGAGAGACTAAAGCTTCCACATCGTCGTTGCATGATGTAGAAAGTACGGCCATAGAAAATCTCGATGAAAAGTACGCGGGGATAATCGCCAAAAAAGTTGCTGGAATTGTCGCAAAAGAAGTCGTGGCGGATCAGATCGGAAGAAGAACTGATTCACCGCTGTTATGGTTTTTAACCCGAGTCGCACTTTATGCTGGCGATCAGGCGGATCTTCGATCCTGGAATCTCTTACCCAGGGATCTGCAGATTGCGCGAATTCCGGTGGAACCGGGGGTTCATACAGTAAAGGTGAAACCAGTTGGATTTACTGAACTTGGCGAGAAAACTGTCGAAGTCGCAGCGGGAAAAAAAGTTTTCGTCAATTTCAGATATATCCCCTATTATTAGGGTTTGGGAACGTAATTGGGGTTCAGGTAATATTTTTCGGGTTTATACGTGGCATTGTTATAGATTATCGCTCCTACGATGCGCCTCGGATTTAAATTTTTTGAGAAGATCACTTCATTTTCGAACATTTCGACTTTTTGCCGAACGTGCCTCACGAAGTCTTCTATAGATAAAAGTTCAGCATCTTTCGGATCTATGATGTATACGATTCCGTAACCTTTGAAGGTGTTACTGAAGTTTTTCGGACGCACAAAATATCTTGCTGCTTCGTAATCAGTGGTTGCGGAAAAGAACCCCGATGGATCGTCGTTAGTCGAGTTCATGTGGCGAGTTATATCTCTATGCGGGTTTGACACTCTGGTTTGTCTTCCATATTGAAACAGAAGATCGACTTTTTTCTCAGCGTCTTCCAACGACTGAGCGGGCCGGCCGTAGTAGATAAACTCCGTTCTTCCTGTCATCTTAACTTCAGCGGGCAATGAGGAGTACTGATAGGTTTTATTTGAATGGGTAAATGTGTCGAAAAACCCGCTATCCGTTATTTTTATATTTGCAGGGCCGACGATTCTCGTTTCTGGGAGCAAATTCATATTAATATAGATTGTTCTGCTTGCGTCACTTACTGAAGATGCTGTTATTCCCATTTTCGAAATCGGAGGCATGATGGTTTTGGCTAGCGTTGTCAGAGAGTACGCGAGCTCTTTATGAAAGTGTTTTGGAAAATACATCGTTTTGCCGGTTAACTTCTTATAAAGAATTTGTCCCAGCATTCTCGCCACGCGCCCGTTGCCGCCAGAAAATGGATGGATTATCAGAAGCTCTTGAACGGCATAAGCAGTAATGTATTCGGGCGGATATCTGTTTTTGATCATGAAGTTTAATCGCTCCAGATATGTTTCTACTGCTCGTCTCGGATTGCCCGTATAAGTGATAATGGTATCTCCACCATTTTTTCCCGGTTTTATGCTTCTGATTTCGTGGCCGTAGCTTTCAATTCGCTTTAATACTTCGGGATGAGGTTTTTGAACTGTGGCCGTTTCATTGGCATTTTTGAATCGCAGTTTTGGTGATACAAGTTGTCTACCTTGATGCGTAGAGAAGATTTCATTTGTAAATTTTCTTAAATCAATAAGATCCTCGAATTTGAGTTCGCCTGGTTTAATCGTTTGCATGCCGTTGCGGTAGGCATTAACCAGATTAAGACTCGGGTCTATTTCGAGTTCGTTGCCGATTCTGAAAACTCCTGTCGAACCGTCGACCACCAATTCATCGGCGAAGTTCCGAGTTATTCCCATCACCTCTTCAACTTCTAAGCCCGTTTTTTGTGCAATTTCTACTTCGTAGGCGTAAGCCCGTTCGCCGGAAGCAAAATTCGCTGTTTTTGTCGGGTCAACAGACTGCTCAGTCTGTTTTATTAATTTTGAGATTGCCGTTCTCAGACAGGCCGGATGGTCTGCCCATGCTTGGACCAAGAAACTCAGCAATAGGATAACTGATGTGGATAGCAGGGGTATCCTCATATAATGATAATCGGCTTTTATTAATAATTGGTTAAACTAATTGAAATCAAAGGCCATTTACTTTGCGAATGTTTGAGACCAATGGTGTATAATTTAAGTCAGGAATGTTGTTTGCCGATTAGTAAATAAAGGAAGGGAGGGGTATGCGAACTGTTCTTAATTCAGCCTATTGGGTGGTCGTCGGTGCTTCTCTCTGGTTTGCGATTGGTTGCGGTGTAAAACAGTATAATACCGAACTGCCGGAAGAGACCGCGCCAACAAAACGGTATACAAAAATGTTCGGGCCTTTCTGGGCCGCAGGTCAAGAAGGGCATGCGCTCTCGGCACCCACATGCCGATCGGGATCCGGAAGACCATGTATAAGAGCAAGGGCTTCGGTGGGGTTACCTTATCATTTTGATACCAATACAATTGATGGCGTTTCAGCTACCAATGATGGATCACCACCAACACCGGGAACTAATTACACGACCGTTGCTGGAGCAGGAAAGACAAAGTCCCCCTCGGGAGGAGGACGCCTAGAAAACAAAGACTTGCATACCATTCAAAAGCAACCAGGAGCGGCTCCCTACTCATTCTGATCGTTTTCAATTTTTTTTCCGGTTCTCGATAATACTAGTCTAGCAATAGGTTTATCTTCGGCTACAAATACTTTTTCAAAAAGAGTGACTTCTGGAATAGCAAGTAGTTTCGCATTTTCACTATTTTTATGAATGTTCATGTTCTGTTCGATGATTTTCCAATAGGGATTTGTTTCTTGAACAGCTTGAAGCATCCATTTGAAATATTCCTGGTGATCGGTTTTGATTTCAAATCGTCCGTTTTCTTTAACAAGCTTTGCAAGCTTTACAAGGTTTTCAACTTTTACGTATCTGTTTTTAAGCTGACTGGTTTTAGGCCAAGGATCGGGAAAAAATAGGTAAAGAGAATCTATTTCTCCCGGGCCAAACATATATTCAATCCGTTCGGCATGAGCTCTGAAAAAAACCAGATTTTGAATTCCTCTTTTCGTAGCTTTAACAGCACCCCGGTAGATTTGTTTAATCTTCCAATCTAATCCGACAAAGGCGTTTTCAGGAGCGTTTTGTGCCCATTCTAAAACGACGTGTCCGCCGTTACAGCCGATCTCTACGTGAAGTTCTCTGTTTGGTTTATTACAGTTCGGGTCTTTAAATAGGTTCAGCCATTTGCCCTGGTGCTTTTCGGTTTCATTACCATCGTAAATGACGTTTTTGAGCTCCTTCAGTTTCTGCTGATAAGGATTCCGAGAGAGAGGATAGCTATAATCCTTGTGAAAGAGAGTTAATTTTTTTGACCCTGTATCTGTCGTCACGGTTTCTGATTAGCCGATCTGTGCGACTTTTGTAAATGGTAGAAAATCCTAACTGAGCAGTTTAAGTGCTAAGCTGGCGTTTGCGTTTGCTTGAGCAAGGGTTGAGATGTTCGCCTGGCTGAGAATGTTCTGCTTCGTTAGTTCGCTTGATGATTCCGCCATGTCAGTGTCGCGGATTCGGCTATTTGCGCCTTCGAGATTTTCTCTATAGATATTCAGGTTGTTAATCGTTGATGTTAGTCTGTTTTGCAGGGCGCCGAGGCTGGATCTGTGAGAATTGAGTCGATAGATCGCCGAGTCGAGGAGTTCCATATTGCCTTGGGCGTTTTCTTTGCTCATTGTCGATACTTCTTTTATTCCCAGCGCCGCCAGGGTCGTCACTTGCGCGTTTGATTCAAAAAGCAGGCGATCCTGCTGAGGATCATTTTGAATACCGATTTGAATTTCAAGTTCCGGGGACGTTCCGTTTAAAAGTTTTGTTCCGTTGAATTCTGTAACGTTCGAGATTCTCTCGATTTCAGCTTTCAGGTGCTGCACTTCTTTGTCTACAAAAGTTCTTTCAGTGTCGCTTAACGTATCCGATGATGCTTGGATTGAAAGTTCGCGGAGACGGATAAGCATATTACTTATTTCGTTCATCGCGCCTTCAGCAACCTGGATAAGGCTGACGCCGTCATTTGCATTTCTCGTTGCTTGTTTCATGCTTCGGATGGCGCCCTTTAACTTCTCGCTGATTGCGAGGCCGGCAGCATCGTCGCCTGCGCGGTTAATCCTTGATCCGGAGGATAGTTTTTCCAATGAGCGGTTTTGAGATTCAGTATTTCCAGCTAAGAAGCGCTGGGCAGCTAACGATTGGACATTTGTCGCGATACGCAGACCCATTGTAGATTCCTCCTATAACGGTCGTTTCACCTCCTCCTTGGTTTGGTTGCTTTTGTGCCAGGCATTCCCTGCCTGTTACAACAAACCTATCGGAGCAAATTTTGCCTACTTTAAATTTTTTAAATAAAACAAATAGTTATACCGTATTGATTTGGTCGGCCTTAAGTTTGATCAATATTGTCTATTTAAAAAATCCGTTAGATTTCGAAGAAAAAATTATTGAAGTTCTAGAGCTTGTTTTGCCGATGCGTTATTTGTGAAGAGCTTTCGACCAGGATTTTTTCTTACAGTTATTGCGACTTTTCTCATCAGTCCAAGTTGTAATCAAGAGAATGTCGATGTTTGTGGCGAGAAGCTCCCGCAATTAGATCAGAAGCTCGAAAATGCCATCGCAGCGCTGCAGCCATGGTTGACTAATCAACCGGGCCGGTATCTCGCTTCGGCCACTGACATGATGGCTGAGGTGGATAAAAAGAGCTGGAGAGAATGGGGACAAAACGTATTAGTGGATGTTCAAAGGTATGCGGACTATATCGATTCCGATAGCTCGCTCATTCATCTTAAGTATCAGCTTTCGGCCGTCTCAAATGATTTAGTTAGTTTTGTTGGTTATGCGGATTCGGGTAATGCCAATAAGATGGTGATTGTTCTTGCTCGGATAAGAGAAAAGACTAAGCGATCTGAAGAGATGATTTGTAACTAATCAAAAGAAAATTAATGAGTTATTCTAATTTACTTTATTTAGGCTGATGTCTTGAGCAATTACTTTCCCGTTCTGATATACAAACTCAACTCTAATCTGGTTTTTGCCAGGACTAAGGGGAATATAATCAGTTGAATATTTTGCTGACGAAGTATCGGTGAAAACCGTTGCATTGAACTGATTCGCGCTGTTTAGAACCTGGGTTTTTATCAGACTGGATTCTGCTTGAGACGATAGGCCGCAAAGAGTCCCAGTAAGACGAACCTTTCCTGCGTTAATCTCTTTTTCTACTGCACTTTCACAATCTGTTTCAAAATTTGCGAACGTAGGGGCAACAGAAGCAGGCGAACGACCATCTGTTGTACTGTTGGTGTCGGAAGCAATTTCCATCACGTTTGCCGGCTGAAAGCCGTAGCGGTTATAGAAGAGATTATAAATTGAATGCATGCAAATAACGCTTACTGCAACAAATATAACTAATTCGATTGGATTAACCCGGAATCGTCTAACTTTTTGAGGCTGGTCCATACACTGAATTTATCGACGTTAGTAGAGTAATTCCTTAGCCGATTTTGCGAGTTACCGATTTTTAAGGGATTCTTTGCTCTTTGTCTTATCTCGTGAGAAATGTATCAGTAAGCTATGGATACGCTTGGTCAATCTTCATTATTAGTCGCGGTTATCAGTTTTGCGTTGGGTTTTTCAATTCTAGCGCGAAATGTTCGCAACAAGCTTTTCATCGCTTATTCTGTCCTGTGCATTTTGGTTTCTGGATGGGCGCTCACTTTTTTCTTAGAAAAAATATGGGGTTCAGGTCTTTTTTATCGTTTTCATCTGTTTTGTAATATCTGGTTAGGTCCGGCTGCTTTAGTTTTTATCCGGTTACTTCTCAGAATCCGGGATGACACCCTTAGTCGGCGGTTGTTGGATATCAACGTTATTACAGCTGTCCCGCTTTCTGCTGCTCTAGCTCTTGGTTTGGAATCCTATCCTTGGCTGCTTCAGCTTATGTATTATGCTCCAATATTTATCGCCGTTCAGATTTTAGAGTTGATGTGGATAGATCGGAGACTAAAACAGGGGATTAAGGTGTTGCCCAAACTTCCTACTGTTGGTCTCTCGCGTCGCTCATTAATCTACTTAGGCGGCCTCCTTGTATTAGCGTTCTCTTCGATGGATCATGCGCCCTGGATGGGGATTGTTGTTCCCTCTCTTGGTAACCTTGCTTTAACTGCTTATCTGTTTTTTATCAGCAAAGCGATTTCCCAACAGAGGTTGCTCAACTTCGAGGCTCTGTTCTCGAAGTTCCTCGTTTTGCTGGCAGTCGCTCTTACCTTGACGGCTGTTTACTCCCTACTAGTTGCGTGGATTCAGAATTCTCCGGGGTTGTTTTTTCTTAATTCCTTTATAGCCTCTTTTCTTATCCTGATGCTTTTGGAGCCGCTACGCGCTCTTGTTGGCTATTTCACAAAACGTTTACTTACACAAAAACATCGGTGGCTGGATCAGGTTTTGAACGAAGCCCAGCTAAAGCTTGCCGGAATTCTAGATCCAAGCTCTCTTTTCCAGGCAATATTGTTGACCGTTGAGCAAACGCTTCGTCCTCAAAGAGCAGCGCTTTTTATTCTGAGAAGTGATGGCACGAAGTATCGCCGGGTGCGTGCGGTCGGACAAGAGCCGCTTATCGAACCGGGTTCCTTGCCTCCGGTTAAAGAATTGCTCGCAAATCACCAGCTGCTTAATCATTGTGAACGGCTTAAACGTCGTGGAGAACTGCCAATACTACTTGATCAGGTTATCGAGAGTGAAATTGATCGAACAGCAAGTGCAAACCAGAGAGAACAATTAAACGGGTTGTTGAAAGGACTGAAAGCTTTAGGATGTAATCTTATCGTGCCGCTTTTTGATGCGGGAAAATTGCTCGGTTGTCACGATTTATGCTCCAGCACCTCCTGAACCATGGGGGAATAACTGGGGGTTGTTACAAGTTGTTTATCCGTACTTTGAAAGAGCGGCGGAGACGTTGAGGAATATGGAAGTGTATGTAAGGCAACGCGAAAAGGAACGCCTTGCAACAATAGGTGAAATGGCCGCAGGTTTAGCGCATGAAATCAGAAATCCTTTAGGCGCTATCAAGGGCGCAGCCCAATTTCTCGATCCTTCAATCGATAGACCTGAGAGTCGATTTCTCAAAGTCATCATTGAAGAAGCTGATCGGCTAAATCGAGTGGTTAGCCAGTTTCTGGATTATTCAAAACCACAAACGGTCGAACTCACTCCGGTTGATCTTTCTGTGCTAACAAAGAAAACTGTCGAATTGTTACGCCCGAGTCTGAGAGAAAATATTTTACTTGAGCTTAACGAGCCTTCTCAGCAAGTCACGGTTATGGCTTCACCGGAGCAGATTCGCCAGGTGTTGCTAAATCTTATTCAAAACAGTGCCAAAGCTCTTGGGGACCGACTTAAAGGTTATATTCGTGTAACGATCGATATCGAGGGTGAAGGAAAAAATCGGGAAGCTTTGGTATCGGTAGAGGATAATGGTTGTGGCATTAAAAGAGAAAATTTGGATAAAATATTCATTCCGTTTTTTACTACATCACCGAGCGGAACGGGGTTGGGGTTACCTATTAGCCAGAAAATCGTAGAAAATCATCGCGGAAGAATCGATGTAGTAAGCGAAGAGGGAAGGTTTACGAGATTTATGATTAGTTTACCTGTCGTGTCTGCGGGTACCGCTAATGTGACTGAGGGCCGGTTATGAAGGGTAGAGTGCTAGTAATCGATGACGAAAAGAACATTACTCTTGTAATGCAAGCGATGCTCGAGCGCGCCGGCTTTGAAACTATGGTTTATAACGACAGCCAATCCGCTCTGCAGATTATTGAAAATGAAGATCTGGATGTCGTAATTACTGATTTGTATATGCCCGGTCCCAGTGGAATGGACGTTCTTAATTATTGCCAATCTAATTCGCCAAGGCTCCCGGTTGTATTAATCACTGCCTATGGGACGGTGGAAGCGGCAGTCAGCGCCTTGAAGCAAGGCGCTTTTGATTTTATTACAAAGCCTTTTGACCAGAATGAATTGATCAATGTAGTGCAAAAAGCCGTTGATACTCACAGACAACGTGAAAAAGAGCCGGTCGGAATCCTTCAACTTTCCGAAAAACAGCACGCGCAGACAAGTGAGGGTCCGAATTTGTTTGTTTCTTCTATCATTGGATCCAGCCCTCCGATGCAAGAGGTATTCAAAGTTATTTCAAAAATCGCCGCGTCTCCTTCGACCGTTTTAATCAGCGGAGAAAGCGGAACGGGCAAAGAACTCGTGGCTTTCGAGATACATCGTAATTCGCCTAGAGTTAAAAAACCCTTCGTGAAAATTAATTGTGCTGCCATACCGGCCACACTTATTGAAAGTGAACTTTTTGGGTACGAAAGAGGTGCTTTTACCGGTGCCGTTACCTCTAAGCCTGGTCGATTTGAGCTAGCTAATGAAGGTACTTTGTTTCTTGATGAAGTGGCTGAGATGCCCCTTGAAATGCAAGTTAAACTGCTCCGAGTGTTACAGGAGCAGGAATTCGAACGAGTGGGCGGAATTAATTCAATCAACGTTGACGTGAGAATCATCGCCGCTACGAATAGGGATCTGGAGTCAGAGGTGAAAACGGGTAGGTTCAGAGATGATTTGTATTATCGACTGAACGTCGTGCCCATAAGGCTTCCTGCTTTACGAGAACGTAAAGACGACATCGATTTGTTAGTAAAGTTCTTCTTGCAACAATTCAACGTTAAGCTCGCAAAAGCGGTAACGAGCATCGAGCCGATTGTGCTGGACGCGCTAAGGGATTTTCCTTGGCCTGGCAACATTAGGCAGTTAGAAAACGTCCTTGAACGAATGGTACTGATGTCGGACGATTCCTTGCTCCGAGTTGCAGACCTCCCGGAAGATATAGCCCAACAAGCTAATCTGGTAATTCCGGCAGCTGTGAGCAGTACTTCGGAATCTGCGAGTTTCAAAGAAATAGTAAGAAAACAAACTCAACATCTTGAGCGGGAGCTGATCGAGAAGGCCTTAGAAGAGACGAATGGTAACATTACGAGAGCGGCTGAAAAACTCGGTCTTTCGCGAAAAGGTTTGCAGTTAAAAATGAAAGAACTAGGGCTTAAGCGCCCAATTGATTAATGCAATTGTAGCGATTGCCGCATTAGAAAGTGCAGTACAATTCAATTTTTCGAATTCAGTTCTCGCTTCGCTTAAATCAGGCCTGAGTGCGAGTTCGGCGTAGTTCGGTTGTCCTATTTTTTTTGGTAAGTCATACTCGCTATTCCTAAGATGAGAACCAAAAAAATTGAAAGTGGCTTTGCCAAAAGATGCTGAAAGCCTGCTAGATTCAGCTGCGACGGTGAGCGCAATTTCCTTGGGTTCTAGATTTTCAAGTTTTTCAAAATGAAGAGTAGCGGTTTTTTCCGGGTTCAACAGACAGTCTTTAAGAGGAAATATGCGCTTTTCATCCCGAATGCGAAAGTCTATATACTCTTCAACTGCCCAATGATAATTCGCTAAGCTCTGCGTTGTTCGTTTTACGAGCTTTTCAAAGCCTTTCGATGGTGGCCATTTGACAACCGAGTACCATGGAACCATTTTTAAGCTCGGAACCTGATCAGAATGAAAAGGCTGGGCTAAATCTTGAACATAATGGATCGACCAGCCAAGCAGTCTTACGCCCCAGGCAGTTTTCCAGTCCGTATGTGCTTTTGATTTCCACAGCAAGTCTTTGCCCGCTTTTGCGAGCAGCTCCACTCGATTTGGCGCCTCACCTGTTTGGCCAAGCGGGATCTGGAAGGTGGAGATCGGACGTCTGATTTTCCATCCTGCAAAATACATATGTCTGAAGCCTCGACTTGTCGCACCTTTTGATCCACCCATGAATTTTCTTTGATTATTTGGATCAAATGATTCGTCAAGATCGTCGTCGATTCCGGAATCGGGTTCATCCACTACAAAACTTGTAATGATATCTTTGAAGGTCACGGTCGATTTTCGAGCGCAGGCTTCAGCGTTAGTCGGAAGCACAAGAGTGTTTTTCTGTAGTTGAAGCTCGGGTACAAGTTCGGAAAAAAATTTGCTGTCATCTTCGGGGCACGGAGATTTAAGGTTTAGAAACACTTTTTTCTTAATTCGTCGCGTCGTAGGTGTCTCGCCGTTGGTGACTGATTCAAAGATTAGTGTTGTGAGTCCTTTATGATTGTTCCACGCAAAAGCCTGGCTGCCAAACAAGAGGAACGGTAGTATTAATAGGTGATTAGTTTTATTATTTAGAAGAGCCATGATTAAGAGATTAGTAAGGTTTTCTGTTTGAAGCAAGAACAGGAGTGCAAAGCTGAAGTCTATGAAAGAGAATAAGAAGATCAGAGTCGGCGTTCTGTACGGTGGTAGGTCTGGTGAACATGAAGTCTCCCTTCGGTCGGCGGCATCGGTCATCAAAAATTTGGATAGGGAAAAATTTATCGCTGTCCCAATTGCGATAACCAAAGAGGGAAAGTGGTTGTTGCAGGATCTGGAGTACATTATCAAGGGCGGAGATTCGCTTCTTATTGATCAAAAGGCGCCTCAAGTCCTGCTATCTACAAATCCAAAGGATAGCTCCGAACGAACGCTTATTTCCGTAGAGAAGGGCGAGAAGGAATGTCAGCAGCTCGACGTTTTCTTTCCAGTGATACACGGTCCTCTTTGTGAGGATGGCACGATCCAAGGTTTAATGGAGCTTGCTGAGGTTGCTTATGTCGGCTGCGGGGTTCTTGCCTCGTCGGTGGGGATGGATAAAGAAGTCGCAAAAAGACTTGCAAGAGATGTAGGACTTCCGATTGTCCCTTTTGTCTTGGTGAGAAGGGGAGAATGGAAAAGAAATTCTAGTTTATATTCCGGCCGAATTGCGACTGAATTATCATATCCGGTTTTTGTAAAGCCGGTGAATATGGGATCTAGTGTTGGTGTTCATAAAGTAAAAGATAAAGAGTTTTTGAAAGCAGCAATGGATGATGCATTCAAGTACGATACCAAGGTGCTTGTGGAACAGGCCATTGATGCTCGAGAAATTGAAGTAGCCGTGCTTGAGAATCAGGAAGAAGATGGTGAGCCACTCACAACTATTCCTGGGGAGATTACTCCGAATCACGAATTTTACTCTTACGAAGCGAAGTACCTCGATGATAAAGGCGCCGGGCTTTATATTCCGGCCAAATTAGATGTCCAGCAAGCTAAAGAGGTTCAGCGTATTGCTAAGGAAGCGTTCACGGTTCTTCAGGGCGAGGGGATGGCAAGAGCGGATTTTTTCTTAGATCGCAAGAGCGGGAAATTTTATTTTAACGAAGTAAATACGATTCCAGGTTTTACCAGTATCAGTATGTACCCCAAGCTTTGGGAAGCCAGTGGTTTATCGTATAAGGCCTTGCTTACGCGCTTGATCGAGCTTGCGACTTCTCGACAAAATCGAAAAAAGGCTCTCGCAAGGGAGTTCGTTAGGTAGCTCGAAGTTAAACCATTGTATTTGTTTCGATCGAAGGTTTCTCGGTGATCCTTCGTCCTAACGCTTCGTTTTGCTTTTCGGAAAGCTCTTCAGCGTCTTTTGGTGCTGCGGTAATGAAAGCGCCATAGCGCTTAATCTCTTCAAGCCTGCAGCTCCAATACATCTTGCCTTTGTAAACCGTCATGTCCGGACAGCTATCGCACATATTCATCCTGCCATCAGGCATGAAATCAATAGGCTGAATAACGGTGAAAGTTTGTAAGTGCATTTTTTTGAAAAGCAGTGAGGGATCGGTAAGGGTTGCACCCATGTAGCGTTTGGCGATTTTTCTCATTCCCTTATCAAAAAGACCAAAAACAAACGCAGCCGGTTTCCCTTTGTTGAGGCCTTGTGGAGCCGAATAGCTTACCCATTTGTCCTTGAATAAATGGTAAACGTTTTGAATAACTTCCATGAATCTTGGTGAGACATAGCCAAACGTCTTTGAACCGGTAGCGGCTCGTACCCCTAGTAGCCATTTCATGCTGTCAGGATCTACTGTGCCGTTTATGTATGCACTTGGTTCATAAAGCGGATCAACTTCTCGGATTTTTGCTACGACATCATTTGCCTTAAGGATTTTTGCTCCACCCCAGCCCGTGTCTTCGTACATGGTGTCAAGATGAATCTTTTTGCCATTGGCATAATAGTTAAACTGGCCCAGCATCTGCGGTTCTCGGTACAAAATGAAAACGACCGTATGAACTATCTCGGGATACTTGGTTGCCCAACGCACTACTTCTGGAATGTCTTTTAAAGTTTCGGCGTTTACTGTTTGGTTAAAAGAGCAAGAAATTCCGCCCTCTTCTGCGAGCATTTCAGCAAACTTATGTCTTAGTTGGATTAAATCTCTTTCGGTTGGTCCCGTCGCGTCGGATCGTTTTTGCGAAGTATCAATGTGAAAAGTAAAACCTACAACTCCTGCCCTTTTCAGGTCCTTTAACAGACTTCGAGTTAAAGCGAGACCGTTCGTATTAATGATCGGTTTCCATCCGCCTTCTGCGATCATTCTGGTGATTTCAACGATCTGTGGATGAACGAGCGGGTCGCCGCCGGCGACGCTCATGCAATCACTTTTTCTCTCTCTTTTAAAGACCGCTAAATCGTCCGCAATTTCTTCAAGCGTCTTATGGCCTTCAACGCTTTGATCTCTGTAGCAGCCCTTACATGCTAGGTTACATTTTGTAGTTACTTCCAGCCAAGAGATGCCATTATCTGTTAATGACCATGGGAGTCTGTAGTAGTTGCGCGGATTTAGCTCTGTTGACATAAGTATGTCCACCTCCGTAAAAATACTGACTGTCGCTTGCTTTACGTCGCTTGCTGGCCAAAATCAACCAAATTGGTCAGCAGCAGGCGGGCGATGATAGTTAAGTGCCTGTTTTGACTTCTGGCGTGGGAGTCTCAGCTTTTTGTTCAATGATTTCGCTGTATCCGCACTTCTTGCCGCAATAATGAATTGTGCCTTGGCGCTTCGAAATTTTCTCAAGAACAATAGCGAAACCGCATTGTGGGCAAGGTTTCGCTACAGGTTTATCCCAGGTGGCAAAATTACACTTGGGCCAGCGGTTACAACTGTAGAATAGGCGCTTATACCTTGATTGTTTTTGAATTAGCTCGCCTTCTTTGCAGACAGGGCAATCGATCCCAATAGGCATCGCTTGGGTAAACTTACAATTGGGGTAGTCGCTGCAGGCAAGAAATTTTCCAAATTTTCCGTTTTTTACAACCATCTGGTTGCCACATTTGTCGCACTTTTTATCGATAAACTCTTTTGGAATTACAACGATATTGCCTTGTTCGTCTTTTTTGAAATCCTGAGTATTTTTGCATTCGGGATAGTTTGAACAAGCCAGAAATGAGCCGGCTCTTCCCCATTTGATCACCATACGGTGGTCGCACCGCTCGCACATGATGTTAGTTGGCACTTCCTGTTGCTTTACGTTCTTCATGTGCTCTTTTGCGCTTTCGAGCACCTTTTCGAAGGGTTTCCAGAACTTGCCTATAATTTTTTTCCAGTCAGACTTGCCTTCTTCTATATCGTCCAGCTGGTTTTCCATCTCTGCTGTAAACTCGGTGTTCAGAATCGTCGGAAAGGAGGCGACCAGAAGTTCTGTCACCACAGTGCCGAGCTCGCTAGGAAAGTACTTTCCTTCGCGTTTTTCAACGTACTCTCGATCCTGAAGATTGGAGAGAATGCTGGCGTAAGTTGATGGTCTGCCGATTCCTTTTTCTTCAAGCTCACGAATCAAGGATGCATCACTATAGTGTGGTGGCGGTTGAGTGAAATGTTGTGTTGGAAAGAATTCTTTGGACTCTGCTGGGTCGCCCTTTTTTAGCGGCGGCAGCGTTAAAATCTGATTTTCGGCGTCCACTTCTTCACTGGGATCATTTTCTTCGGCTCCTGGCATTGCGTAAACGGCGCTAAAACCAGCAAACTTCATTACCGAACCGGTCGCTCGAAATAGAAGTTCTTTCTTTTCTTTCGTGGCTCCTTCGATATTCAGAATTGTCTGATCAAAGACTGCCGGAGTCATCTGGGATGCTAAAAAGCGGTTCCAGATCAACTGGTAAAGCCGAAAGTCGTCTTTTTCGAGACGGTGTTCGAGCTTTTCTGGTTCAAATTCTAAGGACGTAGGCCTGATTGCTTCGTGCGCTTCTTGGGCCGTTTTCTTTGATTTATATATATTGTATTCGGCAGGTACGTATTCTTTCCCGTACTTGTTCTGAATATACTCTTTTGCCGCTTCCTGAGCGCTGCCGTCGATTCTAACCGAGTCAGTTCGCATGTAAGTGATAAGACCATGCGTCCCCATGTCGCCGAGGTCGAGACCTTCGTACAGTCTTTGTGCGATGGCCATCGTTTTTTTTGCGCTGAAGCCGAGTTTTCTAGCGGCTTCCTGCTGTAGCCGGCTGGTAATGAAAGGAGCAGATGGTTTTCTTGTTCTTTCTTTCTGTTCGATCGATTCTATTCGCCAACGGTTTTCATCGAACGATTGAAGAAGAACCTCTACGGCTTGTTGGTTGCCTAATTCTGGATCGGCTCCGTTGATTTTAGCTAATCGTGCTTTGATCTCAGCCTTTGTATCGCCAACCAGAAAAAGTCCCTCGATCTGCCAGTATTCTTCTGATTTGAATGCTTTAATTTCCGCTTCGCGGTCTACAACCATCCGTAATGCGACTGATTGTACGCGCCCTGCTGATAGACCTCTTCGAACTTTATCCCAGAGAAGAGGGCTTATTTTATAGCCCACCAATCGGTCTAACACTCTTCGGGCCTGCTGAGCATGGTACTTATCCTCATTCAGTTTTTGAGGATTTTTCATGGCGGCTATAATTGACGGCTTCGTGATTGAGTTGAACAAAACCCTATGGGTTTTTTTGCCTCTTGCCTTCAGCTCTTCATGAATATGCCACGCGATCGCTTCGCCTTCTCGGTCCGGGTCGGTTGCGAGATATAGTTCGGGAACCTTGGAAGAAGCCTTTCGTAATTCTTCAATTATCTTTATTTTAGAAGGAATCAGCTGGTAGTCCGGCCTGAATCCCTTCTTAATGTCCACCCCCAGTTTGCTCTTAGGCAGATCTTTAATATGTCCTACGCTTGCTTTTACGACATATTCGCGACCCAGGTATTTCTGGATTGTTTTTGCTTTAGACGGAGATTCGACGATGACGAGGGCTTTCTTTGCCATGGTTATAATACTCTAGTCGGATGTTTATATATTTTTCAAGACTAGACCGTTGTCATTGACTAGTAGCTCTGCGTCAAGGGCTTTTTGCAGCTCGACATAGAATTCGTCCGTCGACCAACGTTCTTGCAACGCCCAATCGAGAAGCTCATTGATGTGAAGGCCCCCTCGCTCAAATGTTTCGTCTGAAACTTTTTGAATTAGAAGATTTTGTTTTGATGTGAAAAAATAGTTACACGACTGGTCGTAATTTTTGTTTTTGCGTTTGTTTTTTCGTCGTGCTGCTAATTCTATCCAACAGGATCCGAGACTATGACTTCCCCACATCGGATATGCGTTGTAGTCATCGATTAACGATTGGTTGCCGGCAAGACGAGGATCACCAGGAAAACATGGAGTGGCGTAACAAAATTTTTCCTGGCCTCTTGTCCATTTGGCAGTGCTTAGTGCCCCTGATTTGTAACTTGCTTCGACGATCCACGTTCCTTGAGACCATCCGGAAATAATTCTATTTCTGTTTAGAAAATTGGAAGGAAAGGGTATTGAGTCCGGCTCAAATTCTGATACGACCAGTCCTTGGTTTGAGATAATTTTTTCTCGTAGTTCGTGGTTTTCGGGAGGATAGGTTTTAGTTATTCCGCTTCCGAGTACAGCGATTGTATGCAGCCCGGAAGCTATTGCCGCTTTGTGGGCTTCGGCGTCAATGCCTTTGGCTAAACCCGAAATTATAACCAGACCGGTTCCTTCTAGTTCTGAAATTATTCTTCGGACTTCTTGTACAGATCGCGGACTTGGATATCTTGTTCCAACGACCGCAAATCCTCTTTGTGGCAATTGAAGAAGCAGCTTTAGGGCTTTATCCTGTCCTTCAACATAAAAATTTTGAGGTGGCTCAATAACATTAAAGAGATTTTCAAGGGAATTACCTTCAATTAGAGACGCACGGGATAGTTTGACGAATTTCATAGGGTCCGCAGAGAATGCAAAGTCGATGCTTGGTATAGTTATTATTCAAGGGGGGGCGGCGGTGGCGGAAGGTCTTCGTCTTCCACAGGTGCTGGTGGTTCCGCATCCGAAGAGGCTGGA
>Ga0208375_1000705_pt1 | contig 44656 bp, 52 predicted proteins | sample RifOxyD1_FD_184038 | JGI IMG/M metagenome (GOLD analysis project Ga0208375, IMG submission 184038) | Soil microbial communities from Rifle, Colorado - Rifle Oxygen_injection D1 (SPAdes) | ecosystem: Environmental > Terrestrial > Deep subsurface > Rock core/Sediment | place: Rifle, Colorado... | reverse complement strand
CAATCGCTAAGCTCGCGCATCTGCTGAAGCAAAATAATTTATCCTGCGTATTCGCGGCTTCTGACACATTCCGCGCCGCAAGCATAGAGCAGCTGAAAAAGCACGGGGAAAACACGAAGATAAAAGTCATCTCCCACGAATACGGAAGCGACCCTGCGGCAGTGGGTTTTGACGCGGTAAAGTACGCAAAAAAAAACCACATCAATTGCGTCCTCATAGACACTGCGGGAAGAATGCATACTTCAAAAAATCTCCTTAGCGAAATAGAAAAAATTTCAAAAGTTTGCAAGCCCGACTTGAAATTGTTTGTCGGGGAAAGCATCACAGGAAACGACGCCGTGGAGCAGGCAAAAAGCTTCAACTGGAGCATTGGAATTGACGGAATCATTTTGACAAAAGCGGACATTGACGAAAAAGGCGGAACAGCCCTTAGCGTCGGGTTCGTCACAAAAAAACCCATTCTCTTTCTTGGAACGGGGCAGGAGTACAATGAGATAGAAATATTTGACAAGAAAAAATTCATCGAGAGATTGGGATTGTGAAAAGATTGTAAATTTAGTAACAGAAAGCAGAGCTTTGGAAGATTTAATGCTCTCGCAATATCCTGGATTGTTATTTGAATGGCAAGTCAGGAAAGAAGGAGACGGTGAGGAGAAAAGATATATTTTTGTTGGTTTAGACTACAGAGAACTTAGTTTTTTTTAAGAGGAGTGAATGAAAATTTTTCTGTGTCAGAAAGCAAATCGCAAAGATTAATTGAAGGAAATCCGTCCGGCAAAAAGAAAAATTATCTCAATTAACATTCAAACACCTAAATTTTCTTCTCTTTCACAAAAACCAGAAGAACCAATGCAACAAGTCCCACGGCGGAAAGATAGTAAAACATAACATCGGGATTTATATTCCATAAAAATCCCGCAATAATTCCTCCGGGAATTGTTATAAGTCCCGTAGCCATATGGAAAAAACCCATGGCTGTCCCCTTCATATCTCCCGCAAAGTCGGAAGCAAGAGCCCTTTGATTTGAGCTTGTTGCGGCATAAACCAGCCCGTAAAGCGGAAACAAAATGAACAGATAAAAAAAGCTTTTCAAGAAAACAAATCCCAAAGCCACGGCTAGAAATAAAATATATCCTGCGTAAAGAATTTTTTTCCTTCCTATCTTGTCTGAAAGTTTCCCAAGCGGCACTGCAAAAGCCGCGAAAGTTATGTTAAACAAAACATACAGCAAAAGAGGATAAATTATATTTCCCGTTATTTGTTCCGCCATTAAAAGCAAGAACATGTACAGCCCGAAATTCGCAAGAGTAAAAACGGATACGACAAAAACAAAATATTTCAGCCTTTTGTCAAGAATCTGAACGCCTTTTATCAAGCTTCTTCTTGTTTTTTTAAACCTGGGCTCTTTAACAAAAATAAGGGGAAAAAGAGAGAGGAAGGAAATCCCCGCCGCAATGAATATGATTGTTTTGAAACTGAAATGAAATTTCCAAAACAAAAACAAAACAATGGAGGTTCCAACAACTGCCCCTCCTGTGTCAAGCATTTGCACTATTCCGTAATTTTTCCCCCTGTGATTTGACTGGCTGATTATGGCATCCCTTGGAGCATCCCTGAATTTTCCAAATCTCTCAAGAGACACAAACCATACAAGATGCTGCCACGAGTTTGCAAGCCCTATGAAAAACTTGAATATGAACGACAAAAAATACCCGAAAAAAACAAAAAGCCTTCTCTTTCCCACCCTGTCTGAAAGCCATCCTCCGAAAATCTTGAAAATGCTTGAAAGCCCTTCTCTCAATCCCGAAAGCAATCCTAGCGCGATTCCCCCTCCACCCAATGCAATTATATAAAATGGAAGTATCGGAGCAATCATGTCTCCTCCGGCATCGTTCAAAAAGCTCGAACCCCCCAGAAACCACGCGTTTCTTGAGCTGTTTGCGTCAGCACCCCTCTTCATTTTCATATTATTATTGCATAATTTATAAATTAAACTTAGTCCAAGGGTTATGAAAGAAGATTGCAAAGTTCCCAAACCCAAAACTTAAAAACATCCTGTTCCCTCTTTAAAATATGCTTGAAAAACTCGGAGAAGTTCTGAAAAAAGCCACGGACAGGATAGCGAACGCAATATTTCTTGACAAAAACCTCGTTGATTCCGTAATAAAGGAACTTCAAAGGGCATTGATTGAAGCGGATGTGAATGTTCACCTTGTAAAGGAGCTTACGGACAAAATCAGAACCGCAGCTTTTGACGAAAGAATAAAGGAGATTGGAAAAAAAGAGCACATGATAAAGCTTCTTCACGACGAGCTTTTAAAATTGCTTGGAGAAGAAAAAAAACTTCAGTTAAAGAAAGGGCAAAACAGGATTCTTCTTCTTGGACTTTACGGCTCGGGAAAGACAACCACTACTGCAAAACTTGGAAACTACTTTTCAAAACGGGGGAAAAAGGTCGCCCTTGTGGGATTGGATGTTCATCGTCCGGCGGCATCGGAGCAGCTAAAGCAGCTTGCGGAGAAAAACAAGCTGAATTTTTTCATAAACACTGAAGAAAAAAATCCCATAAAGATTTGGAAAAGCTTCGAAAAAAAACTTAAAGATTACGATGTTATACTTATTGACACTGCAGGAAGGCACAATCTTGACAAGGAACTAACCGAGGAAATAAAATCCATTGACAAGGAGATAAAGCCGACGGAATCAATTCTTGTCATGCCCGCAGACATAGGGCAGGCCGCAAAACAGCAGGCAAAGGAGTTCAGCAAGGCGGTGAGCATAACCGGAATGATTATCACCCGTATGGATTCTACCGCAAAAGCAGGCGGAGCATTAACAGCTTGTGGAGAAGTTTCTTCTGATGAAAAAGGCAAGGCAGGAGTTTATTTCATAACAACGGGGGAAAAAATCAATGACTTGGAAGAATTTAACCCGAAGCAGTTTCTTTCCCGTTTGCTGGGCATGGGGGATTTGCAGGCTCTGATTGAAAAGGTAAAATCAGTCACTGACGGGAAAAAGCAGGAAAAAATAAGCAAAAGCCTTGAAGAGGGAAAACTGAATCTGGAAGATGTTGTCTCTCAAGTAAAGGCAATGAACTCCCTTGGGGGTTTTGAAAAAATAAAGGACATGATTCCCGGTTTCAGCGGGATAGAAAAGAAAATTCCTGAAAATCTCATGGAAAACCAGCAAGAAAAAATTTCAAAGTGGGAGCACATCATAAAATCGATGACAAAAGAAGAAAAAGAAAATCCCGAAATTATCGAAAAACAAACAACCAGGATTGGAAGAATAGCAAAAGGCGCGGGAGTTCACACAAGCGACATCAGGAGTTTGTTGAAGCAATACAAAATGCTCAATGAAATGCTCAAGACTGGAAATCCAATGGAAAGCGGTTTGGGAGGGGGAATGAGCCAGAAACAAATGCAAAAGCTGGCAAAAAAATTCATGAAAGGGGGGAAATTTAAGTTTAGATGAAATCTCCAAAATACATTATTTTAATCATATTGTTTTCCATAGCTCTTATCAGCTCCGCAATTCTTGTGTTCTATGACTTTAAACCCATTCCGGAAATCTGCACCCCGGGAGAAGGGTGCTATGCGGTGAAAAACTCGCAATATAACACGATGTTTTTCGGAATTCCAAACGAGTATCTCGGAACTGGATTTTTCCTGATTATGATTCTCACAACTCTTTCCCAAATGCTGAATCCAACAAGAAAAAAATACATGGTCATTGTCCTGGGAATTTCGCTTGTCTCGATATTTGCACTTTACTCAATATACATTCAGATTTTCCTAATCAAGGCATACTGCAAATACTGCATGACAATAGACATAAGTTCGCTAATCGCGCTGGCGCTTATTTTAATCTTTAGAAAATGAAATCCAAAATTATGTTTCGCGGGGCAGAGGCGGAAATAACATTATATAAAAGAAAAAATTGGATATTCAAAGACAGAAATAAAAAATCTTACAGAATTCCGGAAATCGACGAGTTCCTAAGAAAAAGAAGAACCAAAAGCGAGGCGAGGCTTATGGAAAAAGCTTCAAAAGTTGCATTTGTGCCAAAAATTATAAGGGTTGATGAAAAGTCCAGCAGGATAGTTATGGAGTTTATAAAAGGAAAAAAACTCTCCGACAACCTTAATGATTTTTCAGAAAAAAAACAAAAGGAAATATTGCTCGAAGCGGGAAGGAATATTGCAAGACTTCACGATTTAGGCATAATTCACGGGGATTTGACAACCAGCAACATGATTTTGGTTGAAAAATCAAAGGAAAAATTAGTTAGTAAAAAAAATAAAATTGTTAATAGAAAAAATGAAATTAATAATACGCTTTCTCATTTTAAAAATTCTGATTTTGGGTGGGTAGGGGGGCACAAATCCAAAATATTTTTCATCGACTTCGGGCTTGGTTTTCACTCTGGCAAAATAGAAGACAAAGCCGTGGACTTGCATTTGCTAAAACAGGCGCTCGAAGCAAAGCATTTTTTGCGCTGGAAAATTTTATTCGCGAAAGTTGCCGAAGGATATAAAATCTCAAAAAATTATTCGGAAGTTCTCGAAAGAATGAAAAAAGTTGAGCAAAGAGGAAGGTACAAGGAGAAATACTGATGGAATCCGAAAAAGAAAGATGCGTTGTCTGCGGCTCTGAAGATGTTGCAGAATTGAAATGCAAAATTCAGTGTTTAAACTGCGGCTATAAAAGAGATTGCTCCGACCCCTAAAAAGCCTTATAAATATTATCCCTTTTTCTAAGTTTAGAGCCCCGTAGTTCAGTGGTCAAGAATTCAAGGTTTTGGTCCTTGAGACTCAGGTTCGAATCCTGACGGGGCTATTTGTAATTGAAATTAAAACCGAAACATAAAAATGTATTGCTTATTACGACCTCCACTACACAACTTAAGCACTGATGATTACAGAAGCAAAGATATAACACCTGAATCAGGTGAATCTTTGCTCAGAAATTACTGCCCCTCGTGTTTTTATAAAAAGCAATGTAAAATAAAGGGGAAATTAGAAGAATCAGTGTCCTCGGGAAAAACTTTTCAAAATCCTTCTTTAGCCGTATTATTTGAATTTCCAGAAGCGATAACAGAGGATTTTTATGCTGATGATGAACTCATAAAAAGAGAAGATGGATTAATAGAAACATTAGAGGGAGATATATTTCCGCCCTATAACCCTAACCAAATACCCAAATTCTCTGTATGTTTTTTGTACCAGAATCAACAAATGTCTTTTCCAGAAATTAAGACTGAACACCCCTGTTTTGTGCATCCTCTTTTAAAAATAATATAGTAGACTATCTAAAATAACTATCATAAAAAATTTCCCTGTTAACCTCTTGTTTTTTAAGGTTCGTCCTAAAAAAATCAGCAAACGAATTTCCTTTGTATTTCTCGCCTATGAGGATTCCTGCGAGCTTTTTGAACTCAATGCTTGCCCTGGAATTTGGCCTGAAGGAGGTGGAAGGAACAAAGCTCGACGCTGATTTTAGGAAATTAATGTCATGAGGAATTACGGCCAAAACAGGCACCTCCGTTGTTTTTTCAATGTCCTCCAGTGATATCTCAAAATTCCTGTTGTGCACCTTGTTTAAAATCATGCCGTTCACGGGCGTGTCTCTTTGCCTTGCAAGCTTTATTGCCTTAAGCGTCGTGCTTAGAGTCGCATAATCCGGAGTTGTCACAAGAATCAGCTCGTCGGAAGCCAGGATTGCCGCAAGAGTTTCCTCGTTCAGAGCAGGAGAAGAATCAATAAGAATAATGTCGTAGCTTCTTTTTATAGGACTAAGTTTTTTCCTAAGGTCAAAGGGGCTTATATGATTCCTGTTAAAGATTGACGCGGGAAGAACATCAAAATTTTCCGTATGATGTATTGCCTCTTTTAGGCTCGCCTTCCTTGCAAGAACATCATGAATGCTTTTCTCCGGATTGATTAGGTTCAGGTAAATCCCCAAGTTGGGCGCTGAAAAATTTGCGTCGACAAGGAGGACCTTTTTCCCAAAACCCGAAATCGCGTCTCCAAGGGCAATTACGCTTGCGGTTTTGCCAACACCTCCTTTTATGCTTAGTATCCCTATGGACTTCCCCATTTAATTTAATGATCAATTACATTTAAATAACTTTTCTGGAATGAATAGATTTAAAAATTAGTTTTTCGGATTAATAAAATGAAAAAAGAAAATAAGGAAACGGAAAAAACAAAGGAAAAAACTGTGAAAAAGCTTTCTCATCCGGAGTATGAAAAAAAAATAATAGAATTTGCAAAAAACGGGCTTACCTCAGAAAAAATAGGCGAAAAGCTCAGGCAGGAAAAAATTTATACCGATGATTACAGGGAAAAAATATCCAAAGTGCTTAAGGAAAACAATCTTTACACAAATCCCGATTTGAAAAACACTGAAGAAAAGCTGGGAAAATTAAAGAGCCATTCTGAAAAAAACAGGAAAGACAAGAGGGCAATGAGGGAAGTCACAAGAATTTCCGCAAAAGTGAGGAAAATGAAGAAGTACCTAAAAATTCCTGCCAGATGACAAACTTTAAAACAACTATTTTTCTGTTTAAAATATGAATCTTGAAGAAGGGGATTTGGTTTTGTGCACGGTTGAAAGAATAGACAAGACGATTGTATTTGTAAGCATGGCTCTGGACGGAAAAGAAGTCGAGGGAAGCATAATAACCAGCGAGATTGCCCCAGGGAGAATAAGAAACATAAGGGATTACGTGGTTCCGAAGAAAAAAATCGTATGCAAGGTTTTGAGAATTTCAAAATCCGGGAACATAGAACTTTCTTTCAGGAGAGTCACCCAAAAAGAAAGAAAAGAGCTTATGGAGGAGCTAAAGCAGGAAAAAAGCTATGTCAGCATTCTAAAAAGCGTTATGGGAGAAGATTCCATGAAGATCATTGAGGAGATCATGAAAAGCGGGAAGATTTTTGATTTTTTTGAGGATGCCAAAGAAAACCCGAAAAAACTGGAAATCCTCGTCGGGAAAGAAAATTCAAAAAAGATTATGGAAATTCTGAACACCCAAAAAGAAAAAAAGACAACTGTGAAGGGGGAAATCATTCTCAAGTCAACCGCAAAAAACGGGCTTGAAACGATAAAAAAGATTCTGGAAAAGATAAAAAATGCCGAAGTAAGATATATCTCCGCGGGAAGATACTCTCTTAAGGCGGAATCAAACAACATGAAGGATTCCGACAGGAGGATAAGGGAAATTGAAAAGGAAATTGAAGCTGACTCCAAAAAAGCGGGCGCCGAATTTGGCATTATAGAGAAGTAATCTGTCGTTTCTTTCAAAAAGTGAAAACTTTATTCCATAAACTTTAAATATGGATAAAAATGCTTAGTGGTATGGAAGACAAAACAAAGCTTCCTCAGTTTAGCGTCATAGGCTTGGCCGTCATATTTGATACTTCTAAGAAAAAAATACTGATAGGAAGAAGAGAAAATGACCCTTATTTAAAGGAATTGACATGGGCATTCCCTGGAGGAAGAGCGAATCATGAGGAAGATATAGACAAGTCATTAAAAAAAGCTGTCAAGGAAAAGACAGGGTACAGGATTAAAAACCTCGGGGCGATATTTGCGAAAACTTATCCTGAAAAACCCAATTTGCTGTCGGTATATTTCTTCTGCGAATACATAGAGGGAAAAGAAAAGGTTGGCGGTGATTTTAAAGAGCTCAAATGGGTTTCTCCAAAAGAAATTGAAAAACATTTTACAACCTCCTATCACCCTAAGCTTAAGGAATTTATCGATAATTTGGGATAATTTCGCTCGCTGACGCTCGCCCTCTGAGATAGATTATTAATTGATTTTTTGTTCAATATAAATGAAAATAGCATAAATAAAGTTTTTAAAACAATGCATTTTTATAATAATATGAAACTTCGCAAATGTAACTTTTGCAAAATTTATACTTTAAAATCTGTTTGTGGAAAATGCGGGAAAAAAACAAGCGACGCGCATTACAAGTTTATAGGAAAATTTGTGGAAAGAAATAAGCAAAATTACTAACGCTCAAATTTTTCCAAAGATGTTAAGATTAAACGCATTTTAGAAACTAAAGGCATCAAGTAATAACCAAACGAAGCAAAGACAATTTTCAAACTAATTTCTTATGCTTTATTTCAGATTTCACGATTTCCATGTCATCTTCCCACAGATTTAGCAAATCCCTTTTGTATATTATCGCCGCCGGATGAAACAGGGGAATCAGTTTTATTTTTAATCCGTGAAACTCAATAACCCTCATTTTCCCGTGAACCTGCGTGATTCCGGGCATATTGTCCATTTTATCGACGTCACCGTCAGCCAAAAAAAATTTCGTGGAATAATTTCCTAAAGAGCATATCACTTTTGGCTTTATTTGCTTTATTTGCTCAATAAGCCATGGTGTGTGGGCTTTTATCTCCTCGGGAAGAGGATTTCTGTTTTCCGGAGGCCTGCATTTCAGTATATTCGCAATGTACACATCATTCATAGTTAACCCCACTTTCTCAAGGAGATTGTCAAGGTTCTTTCCTGCAGCGCCAACAAAGGGCAATCCCTGCTCATCCTCGTTTCTTCCCGGCGCCTCTCCTATAAACATTATTCCTGCATTAAGGTTCCCCTTGCCTACAACGATATTCCTGCATTTTTTGCAAATCTCGGTATCTTTTGCCCTTCTGACATAATCCTCATCATCCATAATGAAAACAAAATCAAAGCAATTAAATAGTTTATGTTGTTCGCGGCTTTGATTAGAAGAGATTGTAAGATATCTTGTTAAATATTAAAAAACGCTGCTCATTTCACTCGCAGATTATATAGAGATTAATAAATCTTCAAAGTTTATTATATTAACAACCTACACCAATAAGCGATTACGCATACGCCTCGCGAAACACTGAACACACCAGGATTTTACCAATAAGCGAACGCAGTGAGCCTTTTGTCTGATAGTTTATAAAAATAAGGAAATTCCCAATAACCTATTCAGAGAAAAAATTATTCAACAAAAGAAAAATTACTTCCTTATCTTTCTCATTCCGTATCCTACTGCAATCACAACTACAACCACTCCTAGAATCCACCACCAGGTATTTTTGTTGTTTTTTATTGCATCGGTTATTCCCTGCTGGATTCCTCCGCTGCTGCCGGTTGCTGGCTCTTCAACAGCCTTTGCCCCTACGGCAAAATAGCTGAAGCTTGTTAACTCAACATTGTAGTAATAATAATCATCATCCTCGCTTGCATAAGTCGTGGAGAGATCATTCCATTCGCTGCCTGCTTCGTCAAACTTTGAAACAACAACATTCTCCTTGCTTATCCCATTGTCCGTTGCCCACGATTTCTTTACCTTGAATTCCACAGTTGCCTTGTCAAGCTTGTCAGCCACATTGTCAACCTTTATCTGCATATACTGGAAAACCTTTCCTGTCTTCTCTACGGACACTTCTGCGGGCTTTCCGTCGTATTTCGTAACTGTAACCTTTACATTTTGCGCTTCATTGTTCACATTAATCTGTATCTCCTTCAATCCAAGCTCAGGGTCTGTATATTGCTTTATAGAAGCCACTCCAGGGGTTACTTTTGAGAATGTATGTGAAGGAACGACTGTTGCAGTTACTACCCCGCTAGCTCCGGGGCTTCCCGAAGAGCTGCTGCTTGCGCCCGTGGAAATCTGAGTAACAGTATATGTTGTGGTGGTGCTTGCCGATAATCCTCCGTTATCTGTTATGGTACAAGTATGTACAAAAGTTCCTGTGTTCGCGATTGTTCCCGTTCCGTCAGGAGAATCTGAAGTGCTTGAATCCAAACTTCCATTCACTCCGGATGTTGCATCTGAACCTGAGCATGTGCAGGGAAACGCGTCTCCCGTTGAAACGCTTGTGGAAGTGCATGTTGAAGTTGGGCTTGGAGCAGTTGTATCAAGAGTAATCCTAAGCGTACTATTCAATCTCATATTATTAAGAGAATCATTTATGTATATATTAATTGTAAGATTTGCTGCATCACTTGCCCCAGTAAGATTAATATTATTTGTATTGCAGTATCCAGAAGTTCCGCCGGAACTGTTAATTGGAACAGAATGGTTATACTGTCCGTTAACATTAATCCAACAATAACGAGCATCAGAATCATTTAATCCTCTTGTAGGGTCGCTAATAGAAATATTCAATGTCAAATTATTAGTAGCAACTGCGGTTGATTTTACAGTTCCATTTACATAACCAATAAGAGTTCCTCCACTATAAACTTCAATAGTTGGAGCAGTATTATCTATGGTAACATTCGCAACACCAGTGGAATTCCCAATAAGAGAGACATTTGCCGTAACATTAAAAAAGGCGGAGAAAAGCTCACAAGACCAGTTGTATTGCAACCCATCAGTCAAACCAGTAATTGACTCATTAGCAGTAGTAAGATTAAACGATGTCTGATTAGCAGAGGTATTGTATATAGTTAAAAAAAGTGCATTTGTATTGGCTCCAGTAGCACTATACCAGAATCTTGCCGAGCCAGGATTATCCACAGTTGAAATACATGAGGCATTCATCGCAGTGGTGTAGTTACCTTTTGCAACAGGCATAAGCAAAGTCGCGGTCGCACTAACTACAAACAAAAAACTTACAAACATTACGGCGAAAACCACTGCCAAAAAATATTTTTTATTGTTCATCTAACCCTCTTTAATATGGGATATAAAAAAATAAAGTTTATAAATCTTTTTCTTTCTGTTATTATGATGGAAGAAAGAACGCTCGTGCTGATAAAACCCGATGCCGTGGCTAAAAAACTCGTCGGAAACATCATCTCGGATTTTAACTCTTTGAATTTGAAAATAATTGGACTGAAACTTGTGAATGTAAAAAAAGAGCTTGCCGAAAAACATTATGAAGAGCACAAAGGCAAAAAATTTTACAACGAACTGATTGATTACCTCACGGGAAAATTGCACAATGAAAATGTTGTCGCGATTGTATACAAGGGAAAGGACGCAATAAAAAAAATTCGGGATGTAACCGGCGAGGCAAACCCCGACAAGTCGGAGCTCTGCTCAATAAGGGGAAAATACGGAAAGATTAACAGCATAAGCAATTGCTTTGAGACGGTTGTCCATGCGTCCGACTCAAAAAAATCCGCGGAAAGGGAAATCAAATTGTGGTTCTCCCCGGAAGAATTGATTGAATAATTTACAATTCCGACGGCTCGCTTGTCATAAAAGGAGGGCAAAGATAGTTTTTTAACACAAATTTCATCTTATCTTGCATAAAAAGCCCTCATAGTTCAGCGGACAGAATTCAACCTTGCGGTGAGCGATGTTCACGAGACAATTGTGGATTACTCAAAAACGAGCGGGCTCGCGAACAGGTTGAGACCGAGGTTCAAATCCTCGTGGGGGCATTTAAAAATAATCAACAAAAGTTCCTTCTTCACTCATCTCTTTTCCAATGTGTTTAATAACTCCAAAAAATCCTCTGGATTTTTCTAATTGTCAAACTCTCTTACAGAGTTGTCAAATAAGATTACTCCTTTAAATTGGGGATTTAAGATTTCTAATCCTGTTTCCTCAAGCACTTCTCTAACAACAGATTCTAATCTTCCGTTTGGGTTTAGTCCTTTTTCAGAATCCTTTAATTTTCCTCCCGGAAGGGTATAAAGCCCGGAATTTGGATCACCTTCTCTTTCATTCTTTCGTATCATCAAGACTCTTCCAGTTATCTTCAAGATAGCATAAAGTTCCGTATTTCATTTTGTAAATTCAATAAATCATTTTGGATAATAAGGCTCCAAATCCTTCATGACTTCTTCCAATTTTCTTGCTCCGAATAATCTCAATCCGGTATACTTTTCCGAGGCGGAAGCATACATCTCTCCAACCAGATTAATCAGTCTCTTGTCAAGACTTACAGGCTGAATTTTAACCAGAGATTTCCAACTCTCTATGCCTCTTTCTTTCGCTTCTTTTTTTGCCCTTCCAACATCATTCACCCAATCTTTTTGCTCCGCTTTGAATACCTGCCTTAAAAATTCCTTGCTCACTTGCTGATTGCCTAACATGAATCTGTTTTCATCAAGGGTTCCAAAAACATCCACAATGGAAACTTTTCCATCAAAGCATCTGTATTCATGCTTGCCGTCAAAAACAAATAAACCCACATTAGCGGCTCTTTCCAAAACCAAATTTACTGCTTCCCGCCTTAATTCCGTCATTTGGATAAACTGTTCTTCCGTAAGTCCGGAAATCCTGTGCGCCTCATCGTCGCTTACCTTTCTGTCTGTGGGTTCATACTTCGTCGTGAAGTCATATCCTGTTTGGGAAAATAAATCTCCAGGTTTTGGTTTTTCAGTCAAGCCGTATTTTGCCAATAGTTTTTTTACTTCCTCAGTCTGCTCTTTTGCCTCCAAATCATCCAGGGTTTTAAGCAAGGAGCTTCCTTTAGGCGCACCGCTTCTGTAAATCACTTCCAGAGGCACGACAAAATTGTTTATTTTTCCCCTTCCGTCCGCAAAATAGGAATAATCAAAAACGCCGTCGACAAATCTTGGTTTCACTACTCTTGACAGGGAAACAGACATTGTATTTGAAGGCTTTGTCAAATCATCAACTCTTGCAAGTTTTCCATTATCCTCTCTTACTCCGAGATAATGCGACGGGAAACTTCTTCTTGTCATCTGCTCAAAATTCCATGCAGCCATCAGGCATAACGCCTTTCCCTTGTAAGGGATATGATCAGGCATTTCCCCCCAGTCAAAAACGGAAAATCTGTCCGAGAAAACAAAATCCCCTTTCCCCAGTTCTTTTTCCGTGGGCTCTCTGTAAACTATTAAATCTTTTACGCTTCCCATTTTCACTCAATCTCATCCCTTACGCCGCTTTTTGTCACAAAAAAAACAGATTCGTTGTCGGGAAGATTAGGAGAGTCAATCATCTTAGCCACTCTAGAGCCTTGCTTTCCTCTTCTAAGATAAATCCTGTAAGTGGACGCGTGCCCGACGATGTTTCCGCCTATTGCAACAGTGGGATCCCCGAACATCTGCGCGGGATTTGACATAACCTGATTTGTCACATAAACCGCAATGTTGTGCTGTTCAGCAAGCCTCATCAGTTCATGAAGATATTTGTTAAGCTTTTGCTGTCTGTCCGCAAGCTGCCCTCTTCCCGCAAACTCCGCCCTGAAATGCGCCGTCAAGGAATCAATAATCAAAAGCTTAATGGGTTCCTTGTTTTTTATCATCTCCGAAATTCTCTCCAAAAGCAAAATCTGGTGGTCTGAATTGAATGCCCTTGCCACAAAGATATTTTTCAGGACATTTTCAGGATTCAAACCGGCGCCTTCCGCAATCTCCCTTACCCTTGACGCCATGAATGTTCCTTCCGTGTCAATGAATGCGCATTTTCCGTTCGCACCCCCTTTCTCCTCAGGCAGCTGCACATTAACCGCGAGCGTCAGTCCCACTTGCGTCTTCCCAGAGCCGTAAGTTCCGTAAGTTTCGGTGATTGCCTTGCTATGGATTCCCTTTCCTCCGAGAAGCTCGTCAAAATTTTTGCTCCCCGTGGCAATGTATATCATGTTCCCTCTTTTTCTTGCATATTCCACTCCATCTGTGAAACCCAAGTCCAGCATGTTTCTCGCCGCCTTAATCGCTTTTCTTGCAACTCCCGCGCTTACGCCCGCAACATCGCTCAGTTCATTTGGAGACATCACTGCAAGGCTCATTAAGTCATAAATCCCTGCATTTTCAAGCTTGGATGAAACGGCAGGCCCTATGCCCGGAAGATCCGTAAGCTTGTACTCCTTCCCCTCTTCCCTTACAAACTCCTTTTCCTCTTCATCATCTTCAGAATCAGTTTCCTTCTTTTTTACCATACAAAATTTTAAGCAGGGCGCTTTATAAAGATTATTTGGATTTGAAATACTCTATAAAAAAACATCATTTTTCCGTCAAAAAACCATAAAATCCTGCCAACACGCCTCCCAAAATCCCGAGAAACAAGTCCGCCATTGTGTCATTCAAATTCCCTTGAAATCCAAAACCGGTTATATAAGTGAGCAAAAACTCAAAAAACTCCCAGGATACCGCAAACAAAGAAACAAATGAAACAATAAACACAAATCTTGTCATATTGTCCAATCCGATTGCTTCAATATCCTGAAGGTAGTTTAGTGTAAGGAAAATGCTCATTCCCACAAGAATCCCTCCTAGAAGATGCAAAGGGATGTCAATCCACGAAAACACTCCAAAGGCGCCTATATACAAAAGAAGGAAATCAAAAGCAACAAGAAGGAAAAGAAACGAAAAAAATCCGAAAATTCTCATCCAATTGATTTTATTTTTCATTTTCGAGGCGGTTTAGAATTTCATCTACATTTATTTCTTCCACCTCTTCTATTACAAACTCAGGGTTGTTGAAAAACTTGTTCGTCTTCACATTCCCGTAAAAAATCATTTCTTTCCCGAGAATTTCCTGTTTTTTCTGCGCTGAAAATTCCCCGTCCGCGGAAACGCCCATTTGCCCCAGTTTTTCATGAAACAGCACCGTTCTTATCGTCTCCGTCCCATCGTCAAGGACGATGTTCATCAATGCCCTTCTCTCAGGAACCACCTTTCCGTGCTCCTTGCATACGAAGCCGTCCGCCTCGCTCACAACGCTTTTTTTGCATTCACCGCACACATTGAAAAATTTTGGCTCAAAAACCTGGACAACAAACGCCCTTGTTTTTGCATTGTCGGAAATTTCAAAATCGGAAATATTTTTTTCCTTGAACACCTTCTTAGTCATTAGGGAAGAAAAAGTCTCGCTGCTCTGCCTGAATTCGGAAAAGCTACCGAGATGAATCTCGTTTCCCCTTGTGCTTCCGTTGGAAATCTCAACGCTTGTTCCCACGGAGATTTTTCCTGTTTCAATAAGTTCAATGTGGTTCGCATCCCAAAGAACAACTTTTATGTTGGAGGTATCGTCGGCAATTACAATGTTTGCAACCTTGGACGCCTGCCCGTTCCTTACAAAACTTCTCACGGGAGATATATTTATCACATTTCCCACGACATTAACCCTTCTCATACCCGGAACAATTTCAATTATTTTTGATTTCTCGTTTTCGAGGCTTACTCCAAGCTCCGCGGCGATTATCTGGGCGGCTCCTTCGCGGCTTATCATTCCCGAAATTTTCTGCTGTTTAAGGTTTATTTTCTCCGCAATCTCCTCTTCCTTCAAACCGGAAGACCTTGAGATTTTTTCAATAAGGCTTTGGAAATTTCCATTGGACATAAAATGCAGAGATAAAGTGGATTTTTAAAAATTGCTGTACATTCCAAAATCACAATAAATTTATAAATCGATATACTTAAGGCAAAAGAATGACTGCAATAGTAAAAATAAAGCTGATGCCTTCTTCTGTGGATGAAAATTTCAAAAATCTCAAATGGGCTGTGAAAAAAATCGTGGAAAACGGCGGAGGAGAAAACATAAATTTTGAGGAGGAGCCAATTGCGTTCGGATTGAAGGCGTTGATAATTTTCTTTCTCTGGTCCGAGGAAAAAGAGCTGGAGAGCCTTGAAAAAGAGCTTGGGGAAATCGAAGAGGTAAATTCCGTTGAAGTTCTGGACATAAGAAAAGCGTTGGGGTAACCAAATTATATTGATAATGTTTATATATCGCATTATTTTTCGTTAAAATAAAATGATTCCCGACGAACAGGCTGTGGAAATAAAAAAGCTGCTACTTGAACAAATAGAAAACACTTTTCCCAAGGAGTCAAAACCATCTGCAAAGGAGAAAATAGACTCGATGGACAATGAACAGCTTGAAGTATTTCTAAAGGAAAACAACCTAATCTCCCAGGGAAATAACGAACAAAAGTGTATTTTTTGCTCTATTGTCTTTTCGGATATTCCTTCACATAAAATCTCGGAGAATTTGGAAGCCATGGCTGTATTGGAGATAAATCCTGTTTCAAGAGGGCATATCCTGATAATTCCAAAAAAGCATATTTCAATTCCTGATGGAAAAACTCCAGAAAAGATTTCGGAGCTCTCAAAAGAAATTGAAAAAAGGATGAAATCCGTTTTGAAGCCGAAAAAAATCCTTTACGAAAAAAATTCCCTTTTCGGGCACGATGTGATAAACCTTATTCCCGTTTATAAAAACGAATCCCTTAAATCAAAAAGGTACAAGGCAGACAAAAAAGAGTTGGAAGAAATCCTTGGACTGCTCTCAAAAGAGGAAGAGACGCCAAAGAAAGAGCAGAAAAAATCTCCAGAGTCCAAGAGTGAAAAAGTAAGGGTTCCAAGAAGAATTCCTTGATTATAAAATGACTCGCCTTCGGCTCGCTTATTCATATAATTATTAATAACAAAGTATTACAAATTAGACTGCAGGAATTATATTTGACAATTAAATCCTAGAAATTAAATAAATTTCCAAGTCACAAGTAAGTTCTCCGATTGTTAGAATAAACAAAAATCAAAACAAACTTCCAAGCAGATTCTCAATTATTAAAAAATTCCAAAAGTAAAAATAAACCAAAAGTAAAAAGCCAATCAGGAAAACTGGCACGAAGGGAATGCCCTCCTTTATCTTTACGATTTTGAATCTTTTCCTTATTTCTTTTATTTCTTTTTCACTTAATCCGTACCCTCCCGCATTGATGGTTTTACCCTTTATCTTTAAATTTTTGTAAAGTAAATCCCCTTCCTCAAGGTTTTTCGCTTTAATATTTTTCACCATGCATTCATCCGCTGCTTTTGCGCCAAAATACAAAAAAGGAGCAAAAAGGGAAAAAATCCCCAAATAAACAAAAAATATTTCATAAAATCCCAGTGCAAAAACTATCAGTGAGAAAAGCATGAAAAAGTTGAGCATTTTTTTGTTCTTTGCCAGCCGAGCCTTAAACTCTTTTTTAAAATAGCTGAAATGTCTGGATATTATAAAAATGCTCCAAAGAATTCCGTAAGCCCCTCCCGTAAGAAAAAATAAAAATAAAAACAGCGCAAGAATCTCAAGATTCACAAAAAAATTCCATGTGAACGGCAAAACGGCGCCAAGCGCAATCATGAGTTTTGCGTCTCCTCCCGCAAAAACTCTCCCGTAATAAAACAGGTTTCCCAAAACAAAAAAGATTCCGAGTCCTATCAGCCCCTGGTAAAAAAATCCAAATGACATATCATGTAAAGATGACGAGAAAAGGGAATAAAAAAACCTGAATCCAAGCGCGAAAATTATCAGGGAAAAACTTATCCAGTTTGAAATGCTTCTTGTTTTCCAGTCCTGGACGCTCGCAAAACCCATCCACAAGACTGCTAGAACAATCAAAAAAATTGTTTCATACATAATCAAAAAAGCAAAAAGGATTTTATAAAATCTTTTAATACGCTCACGCTAAAGCGCTCGTATGTTGATTATGAAACTTAACTTCAAAATGCTAAAATTTTAAAGATTTATTATCTGTTTAAATTAATAAGCGAGCAAAGCGAGTGAACAAAATGTTTTTTACTTCTTAGACTCTAAAGTTCTTCTCCACCCGCCTTTTTTATACGGATTCTTTTTCTTGTTTCTTCTCTTGTCTTTTCCTTTGTTCCTCCGTTCAGAATCCCCTCTAGCCATAATTCAAATTGGGGAAAATTGTTTAAATAATTTTTTGAGATTCAATATTTACAGATTTATTCAAAAAACTTACTCTTAGACAATAGGGCATAATCTGCTCAGCAATGTTTTCCCGTCAGCACTCAGAGTATAAACCGTTCTTCCACTGGTGTTAACCACCGCTTTATTCACAGTAACCGTGTCCCCGCAAGCATAGGAGTATGTAGCAAGAGCAGTTTGGTCGGCAATCTTGCCTTTAACTTCATCGCCCAAGAGAACAACATTACTGCAGGTCACTGCAGCGCATTTATTGATTCCGTATTTTGTTTGCTCCACTGAAAGATAATAGCAGGTAACATCCTTTAATTCCTCGGCTTCCGCCTTCAAATCTCTCTTTGACGTGCAAAAATCATACTGGCTGTGTGTTGCGCAGGAAGTGTCGCAGGCGGAAACAATATCATTGACATTATTGCTTTTGGAAACAAACGGAAGAAGCTTGTTCCATCCTATTGTGAATCCCAAAACCAGTACAGCCAAAACAACAACTCCAAGTATTATGAGAATTATTGCGTTAACGCTCAATCCCTGCCCTTTTTTTCCCAAAAGAAAACCGGTCTCTTTTTCCATTTCCATACAAAAGATAAATTTCTTTAAAAATCTTTCTTATTTTTTGGCTTTGTCTAATAAGTAATCGCTATTTAATAATCGCTATTTAAAATTGTTCGCTGACGCCCATAATTGATAAAATAACTAACTAAAAACCAACTTGTTTTGTACCACTATTATAAATCAGCGATTACGCATACGCTTCGCGAAACACTGAATACACCAAGATTTTACCAATAAGCTAACGAATGAAATGAGTGAGCCATTTCTGTTTAATAAGTAAATAAGAATAAGGATTTTCTAAACAAAATTTTATTTTTTGTAAATTACTTTCACAAGTTCTTTCCCTTTCTCTGTGTAAGTTCCCGTGAAAACATTTCCTTCTATTGACACCTTCACGTTGTTCTTAACAAACAGATTTTGATAATCCGTTTTTAAATCCGAGCTTGATTCAAAATTTTTTTCCGAAGCAACCGAGTTAATCGTCTCTATCAATCCTACTCCAAGCATTTTTCCCTCATGAGAGCTGTCAAACCTGACGAAACTCAAAATCGTAAGAAAGCACACGGCTATGATCCCCAGCACGAGGACAGTTATTGAAATATCCGCTTTTTTGTTTCTCAAAATTTTCTTCATTTTAACCGCAGATGCCCTGGCATTCTTTCCAGAATTTTAATTTAATTTCATTTGAATTTAAGTTTGTTTCAAACGCAGGAATCCCCGAGCCACTTATGGGATCAACGGCAATAACATTGTAAGTGTCAACATCTGTTTTTTTGCCGTCTTTTTCCAATTCAAGATTCCATGCTCCTGGATTTTTTCCAAAAGTTCCCAAAATATCATAAAGAATCCTTTTCATTTTAAGTTCAATTTTTTCTTTGTCCCCGCTTTTCAGCAAATCTACATTTTCCTTCTTTGACAAAAAGCTTGTTATTGATTTTGTTGCAAGAAAGTCCTTTTCCTTGTCAACAAGAGAGGCGTTTTTCTTTCCCGGAAACGCAAAGTTCACGGCTGCTATTGAAATTCCAAGAACAACAATTATTATCAGTGTTGCAACAATCCAGGTTGTTGTCGTTCCGGTCTGCGCTTTCCTTGAATTGAAAAATTTATCCTGCATTTTTATTGACTTTGTTTATGTAAACATTCATCTTCACGGTAACTTCATTTGAATTTTTGTCCAGTGAATAAAAAGATTTTGAGCCTGAAAAAACAGAATTCTTGTTTGAGTTGTTTTTGAGGTTGGGATTCCCCTCGGAAATCCTGAAGCCTTTTTCGAAAAATTCAATTTCCAGATAGTACTGCCCCTCGGGCTCTTCCGTTTCCAGATTGATGTGGCAAATGTTCAAAAATCCATTTTTTAATTCGTTATTTAATTCATACTTCAAATGCCCGTTCTCCAAAATGCAGTCTGCAACATTGTTCATCATGATGTCTGATTCCAATCCCTTTACATCATACGGGTTCCCATAAAAAATCAATACCATATAAACCACTGCTCCTGCCGTCAGCGCGAGAATTGCAAACCAATAAATGGAAATCATCTTCTCCATTCCTTTCTTGTTTTTTCCTGTCATTTTGCATAACCCGTGATTTTAATTCTGTAACTGTCTGCATTCTTGTCGTTGTCCGTGTCAATTGGATACACGTTTTCCATAGCAACATTATTGAAAAATTCATAAGAGTACCCCCCTTCTCCCCTAAGTTTTACAGTAACAGTGTTTCCAGAAACCGAAACAATGTTTTTTTTGTCGAAATTATTTTTGTCGGCTTCCCTGAAGGCATCCTCCATGTTCAGATGAATTTCCATTTCGGGTTTAGCGGAATCAATGATTAATGCTATCTGTTTCGCGTATTTTTCCTCTAAGATGGCATCTCCTCCTGACTTTGAATACACGAACAAGATTAAAATTGAAAGAAAAATCAAATTAAGCACAAGAAACATCACATTCTCCACAAGAATCTGCCCCTTTTTTCGAAGACGTTTCCTCATAAGCAACCAAGTTTAAAATTGTTAATAAAATTATCTGATTCTACGCTTTGGTTACGAAGTTGTCGCAGCCAATCTTTTTCAAATCTTCCTGATTAACCACAACAACTGGGAATGTTCCGTAATTATTTGACTTATCAAGTTTTGTGAATTCTATAAAAGGAACAAAGCTGTTAAGTAGATCTATTCCGCTTCCAAACCAATTATTAACCGAAGTCAAAACACTTGCCTGGGCAATTCCGGTAACAACATAATATTTTTGGCTCAAGTCAACAGAACTCAAGAGGGAATTCACTTTGTCCAAATCATTTGTCCCGTAAAGAAAGTATGAATAAGATTGTGAACCAGATTGTTTTGTATTTTTCAAGAAATTTCCAAAGGAAGACTTGTCAATCTCTTTAAGGTTTGTCAAATCTCCTGAGAAACTCACCGCAGAACAAAGGGCGCAATTCACCTTCCCTATTGTTGCGCCTTCAACATTAAAACCGACATAATCCACTTTCCCCTCTCCAAATGTCCACCAGCATTCAGCCATTTGGTCTGCAATTGCCTTAAAAACTTCATCCTTGCTATCCAGACTTACCTTTATTGTTTCCGTAGGAATTATATCTTTGCAGTCGCTTCCTCCTGAAATGCAAACATAATTCGTTTTGCAGTCAAGAGCCCCTCCAAGAATGGACTTTCCTTTTAGTATAACAGAATTATGGCAGATTTCCTTACGGGTTTCCTCTCCAAGATTAAGCCTGAAAAGAAAAAACAAAATGACTGCAAAACTTGCGATTAACACAATCAGAAGAACAATCTGCTGTGTCGTCAGCTCCGCTTTGTTTTCAAAAATTCTTTTCATTTAAACCCCCAATTGCTTGAACAAAAAATACAACGCTCCCGCAATTATTGAAAAAAACACAATCCATATTAAGTATTTTGTCAATTCGTCAAAGCTCATTTTTTTGATATGATTTTATTTTCATAATCTATGTTTAAAGTGACGGGGGGGTTGTTTATTAAAATAGGCAGTTGTGTATCCTTTTCAAAAGTCCTGAAATTGCTCTCCAAACAAAAGCCGTTTTCATCGGAATTCTTTCTGTACTTTTCCTGGATGCTGTCTGTGTAAGGGAGCATGGATGAAAATTGCTGAAAAATATTCGTATTCTTTGACATGCACAGGCAACCATTCCATCCCAGATTTGAGCAATAATTTGGCTTTTTGTTTTTCTTTCCGTCAGGCCACGAAATCAAAACCCACCCTTCAGGATTGTAAATATCAACTTTCGCGCTTCCCTTGCTTATCTCGCTGGTTAAATGCTCCAGCGAGGACTTTGCAAACTCCAAATCCTCCGAGCTTCTGTTTGCAAAATACAATGAAGTGAGAAAGTAAGCGAGAAAAACAAGGCTGATAACAGCGATTATTATTTTCAGTGTTTCCTCAGCAAGCAAGAATCCTTTTTTGTTTTTCATTTTCCCATTAGTGAAAGAATTATTTTTTGGGTTTCGTTTGCAGGAAGGACATTCCTGAAAAAGTCATTCACATATCCTCCAAAAAAATAAAATCCAAGAGCAACAACTGCAACGACTATGACTCCTATGATTATTTTTATCAGCTGGTTTATGACAATCATTTAAAATCTGAACAAATTTTTAATTTTGTCTATCAATGAAGAGCCCTGTCCGCTAATTGTGAATATTACTATCATTAAAATAACCAAAACTGCAAGCGCTATGAGCATCCAAGGAAGATACTCTGTAATCACGCCCCTTTTTTCCCTCATTAAAGCAAAAAATCAAGCGAATTAATAAATGTTTTTCCTTCTTGGGTGTTATTCAATAGCCAGTTTCTGTTTAAATTTGGTTCGCCTCTCGGCTCACAATTGATAAAAAAATTAATGAAAAAACAGTCTTTTATATTAGCAACCTATGATAATATGCGAACGAATGAAATGAGTTAGCCGTTTATTGATAAGTCAAAAAAAATCAAAAATTAAAGCTACTACCCACAAAGACAAAATCAGGTTTAAAGTCCGCCTATGACTATGCTTGCAAGGAAGAACAGCGAAATTGTCGAGACAAGTCCTGTAATGAAATAAAGCAGGATTCCTTTGTTCAGGTTTTTTCCCGTTTGGTTTGTTTTTTGAAGCTTGTCCTCTCCTGAATTTATTATTACAAGGGTATTTGTAAGAATGAAAACCATTTCAATTAGGTATATCCCTATTATTATCTGGAGATAGTAAGGAGGAATCATTTTTGAAACCTCAAAAATGCTCAGCAAATTCTGGAAATTTCCCACCCCTGCAGCACCCTGATGGGTAAGTTCGGAAACCCTCAGTCTTGTGAGGATTGAAGTTATCATCGCAGCCAGTCCGACGACAACCCCCGAAAGAAGAGGAGCAAGAAAAGTCATGTTGCTTTTCATATCGCTTATGATTTCCGCAAGCATATCTTTCAGCCTTTCCGTGATTTTTTGTATGTTCTTCACGTACTGGGAAATGCTCATAAGGCTTGTAGCAGCAACCTTGAGCCCTTTTTTCGCGGATTCAACAAGAACTCTCATGCTCGTGGCAATCAATTCAGACGGATAATCATTTATCACGCCCCTTCTGGAATCAAAAATCGCCCTTTCCACGTTCATGCCGTTCTGCCTTATATTGTAATTCACTTTTCTGAAAAAATCCTCGGTAATCAGTCCTCTTGATGATTCTGCCACGCTCCCGAATGCAACTTCCGAGGGCAATCCGTTCCCTATTCTGTTTCCAAGCTGAAATAGTGAATTGTTGAACTCGTCTTCAAGCTGCTTTGTTTTGTTCCTCTCAACAATAAGCTCTTTTGTTTTTTCCGAGTAAGCAACTGAAAAAAACAAAGCCACTCCCAAAGGAATGAACATGCTCAGAACCAATGCGCCGATTCCGAAGGGCCCCGTGCTTCCCGAGCCCGATGAAGAGGGAATAAATCCAAAAAACATATCGCTTCCAAAAATTCCCAACCCTATCTGTGAATACGAAAAATCGTTTGAAATCCCCATCAGTTGAGGAAGAGGCGTAAACTGAAAAATCAAGGGCAAAAAACCAATCAGAAGCAAAGGCATCGCAATCAAAAACGCTTTCGAATAAGCCTTGCCGCTTTTATACTTGAGATAAGACTTGTTTCTCTCGAGAAGTTCCGTTTCTCCGTAACCTCCGGGCCTTAGAAAAATGATTTTGTCCGTGAGAAAAAAAGACACGAAAGGCAGGATAAGGGTGTAAACAACGAGGATATGATACCATTTAAGGTAATCGCCAATCATCGCGGATGCAAGCGGAAGAAGCGCGATTCCCAAAACAGGCAAAACTGTTGTAAGCATATAAACATTAGTCAAAGGGCTTCTTACATCGTGCGTAAACCTCAACATTTTGTCATAAACTCCGTCAAGAATTACCTGAAGGGCTTTTTCAAGGGTCTGTATTCTCCTGTCATTATCAGGCTCGAAAAGGCTGCTCTCAATCAAATGAAAAGATTCTATGAACTCAATGTTGTAATCTCTCCACACATCAAGATAATTGTCAAGGCTTTCCTTAAGCGTGGAAAATTTTCTGACCTGCACATTGTAAAAAATTTTCTTGAAGTCCAGCGCCAAAGGATACTGAAGATGCTGCGACGCAAACGCGATTGCTTTTTCAAAATTCGGGGTGTGTCTCATGTAGACAACTATGTAAAGAATGGCGGGAACCATCTGGCTCGAAGCCTTCAAACGCCACTGGTTTGCAAGCCTTTGGGGATAGCCGTTCACAAAATAAAAAAGAAAAATTGAAACAAAAATCACCAGAAAAAAGAACAAAAACGGAAAAGCGAGCAGACTTCCGTTGATTAAGACAATTGCCAGCGAAATAAAAAGTCCTAAAAGAAAAACCGAGACAAAAGACATGACGCTGAGAGTAAGCGCCTGCCACGGCTCCGCGTCAATGTGCGCAATCTCAAGGTTTTTCCTCGCCTGTTCCTCGTCCTTTTTTGAGATATTAAGCTTTATAACGCTTCCCAGGGTTCTGCACCATCGCTCATACCTTGTAAGATGCGGCGCCATCTCCGTCTTGAAAGTCTGATACTCCCTGCTGTAATCCCCTGCACTGATATCCGCAGTTTCAACCTGGCTTTGAATTTGCCTTGAATATTTTTTCAGGACTTCGTCAACGCTCAATTTTTTCCCGGGAAAATTTTTATCGGGCATGTTTCACCTTCTCGAAAAAAGGAAAAGTTGTTAATAAATGTTCTTGGTTAAGAGCTAAAAAAAACCACATCTTCACAAGAATAATTTTTATCTTTAGTATATATTCTTTTTAGGCAATTTATTATCTCTTCGTCTAGTTCTCTTGTTTCATGACCTATGTTCAAGTTCATAATGCTAAATCTGTTAGTAATATGATCAAAACCCAAAGTATGCAAGATTTCATGCATTTCCACAGTTGGATGCGCAGTGCATTCATATTTGCTACAATCCACATCATACAAGTTTATTATCCCTCCAACTATCTCATTTGTATTTTTAAGTATAGGTGATCCTTCTCCAGCAACTACATAATTGTCATCAATAATCTCTTCTTTGAAGCAATTTATCTGTATTGATTTTTCAGTTTTTCCCTCTTGAAATAAAACTACCCTATCTGTAAATTGTTTTATTGTACTTAGACCTACCTCAAATTTTCTTATTTGTTCAGAGGTACAATTATTTTTGTTAGTATAATAGTAATATATTGGTTGAGATTTCCACGAAGGGTACTCAAAAAAATATTCCTGTTCAACAGAAGCATTAAGAGAACTATTATCAATAGAGTAATTAGACACATAACTTTTTGATAAATCTGTATCATTTTCTATTTTATTTTCTGGCGAATGTGCTGTGTACACTAAGTAAAATCCAAAAAAAGAAAATATTATAACTAAAAAAAATATGATGCCTCTTTCCCTATACTCATCAATGGTAAGTCCGTCACCCACTCTTTCTCCTTTTCCTCAATTCCCCGTCCAGCCATTTTTTCCATTCGGGAAAAACCTTCTCGGAAAGAGGCAGTCCCGTTTCCTGGGAAACACTGTCGGAAATCCTGTGAAATGCATCATTCGCAAGAACATTGAACTCCGCCTCAAGCAACTCCGAATTTTGGGTTCTGTCGGAAGCTTTCACAATTTCCTCTTTGATTCTGGCTCTTAGAAGAATGTTGTCGTAAACGGCATCCCAGTTTCCCGCCCACCCTTTTACATTTGAGGCAATCTCCTTTATCACCTCGGAGTCTCCGTTAATCAAATCCTCAGTTGGCTCGAGAGTATCCGTCTCTACATTATATCTGAGCAAATCAACAAACCCCTTTTCAGCCAGAGGATCCGACGTCCAGTGCTTCCTTACTTCGGTAACCCTTATCAGCCTCTTCCACGAGTGCAATCCGTCTGGAGATTTTATGGGATTAACAACAATTATTATATCCGTTGCCTTGAAGCTTGTAACAGGAACTCCCAGGTCATTTACCACTCTGTCAAAAACCGCGTATGGGGATGCTCCGTGAATAGTTCCCGCGACGACATTTGCCAAAGCTCCAATTCTCATTGCCTCGTACAATGCCTTTGCCTCAACGCTCCTTACCTCCCCGACTATCAGTGAGCTGTCTCCCAGTCTCAGGCTTGTTCTTATTCCGTCGTCTGCGGAAACTTCCGTGGTTGTTTTTAAAAGCGCGGAGCGAACCTTCATTCTTAATATGTCATAATTCAGTTTTCTCATTGAATCCACCGGCAATTCAAGGGAGTCCTCTATGACAATTGTCCTGTACTTTGGAAGAATCTCAAGCATCAGACTTCCCAACAGGGAAGTTTTTCCCGAACTTCTCGTTCCTGCAACAAGAAGGGTTCTCGAGCCGTCAATCAAAAAGCTCAAAAGCCCCGCCGCGAAAGAGTTAATCATCCTGTTTTGTATAAACAATGGAAGAGTCCATGGCTGCTCCCTGTGTCTTCTGATTGCGTAAGCCAGTCCTTTAGGCGAAAGAGGCTCCTGTATTATCGCTATTCTTGCATTGACATTTCCAAGCTCCAGTTGAGTGTCAAGAATTGGATTTGCCTCGTCCAATGGCCTGCCTGAAATCATACGGAACTTTGCCGCCCATGAATCCGCGTCCTCCTGGCTTGGAATAATATTTGTCATGCATTCATCATATTTCTGGTGTAGGACAAAAATATTTGTCAATGATATTGGGGCATTAAGAACGATGTCCTGCAGGTTTTTGTCCTGGAGCAAAACCTCAAGAATTCCAAAACCTATCGTGTGCCTTACAAGAATCGTTGCGAGCCTGTTCAAATCAGGATAGCTTACCTTGATTCCCTTGGAAGTCGCAAGGTCCTGGAGTAAGTCCTTTGAAATGTTGAAAAAAACCTGCCTTGTCCTCTCGGTGTCCGTAAATTCCTCCGCGCGGGGCTGGTGCTCAATAAGCACACTTCTTGCAAGATTCAGGAGCATGTTGTGCGTTTCGCCCAACGAATTCTCGGGAGGAACAATATGGTAAAGGAGCTTTGACTCATTTTTTATTTTCAAGATTGTAACAATGGACTCGTCATAGCTTCCGGAAGCGATTTTGTACTGATTCACAATTTCCCCGTCGTCCGGCAATTCGGCAACCAGTCTCGTGAAGGTGAAGTTGGGGATAACGTCCGGCCTGAAAATTTTGCCGTATATCTCCCTTGAACCCGATTGGTAATCTTTAATATAAGGAATTGCTGTCTGTATCAGCCTCGTTTTTTCAAGAAGCTTCAGAACCCTGTTCAAAAGCATGATATAGTTCTTTTGGTCAAGGTCATAAACAGGATCGATTTTTTCAAGGAACAAGTTTGCTTCAACGATTGTTTTCTTCAAATCATGGTAGGCGGCAATCGGGTCCTGCTTGAGAAGGAAAAGAAAATAAAAAACGTCGTTGTATCTCTTTGCGAAAAACTGCTCGTAGCTCGTCACGAGTTTTTCCTGCGAGAGAATCCTTTCCTGCCTCACAAGATAAACATAAAGGCTGGAGATTTCCAAAAGCAAGGTAGTCTCGTTTGAGTCATAATTGTAATTTTTCTGCTGGACAAAAACAATCCTCGACACGTTGGGGTTTCCCATAAGCACGTCCACTGTCTGCTCCATTACCTTTCCGGAATCCGAAAGACTCGGAACAAACGGCGCTCCGAGATAATTTATATAAAGGATGTCCTCCCCGCCTTCTCTCTGAACTTCGTAGCTGTAAAGCTTGCTTCCGTCTTTGAACTGCATTCAAAAACTAAGAAGTTCTAACTTTAAAATTTTATGCAAGGAGTTTTCCACAAAAAACATTTAAACTGCATTATCATTATTTCGCTATGCCTGACGAACAAATGCAAACCTCGAGCGCGTCTTATACTTCAAATCTCCAAATGAAAGACATTGAAGAAAAGCAGAACATTCTAAGGGAAAGGCTTCTGCTTATAGGAAAAAATCTTGTGGATATAAAGGAGAACACCTCGGACAAAATTCTTGGGATAAAAAAGGAGCTTGAACTGATGAAAAACGAAATTGAAAGAATAAAATCATTCCTGGATTCAATTTCATACCAAATGGGAAAATTTGCAAAAAAAGAGGATGTGGAAATTCTTGCAAAGCAGATGAGAATGTTCCAGCCCTTTTTAAGAAAATAAAATGAGCATAATGGAGGACGCATCGAGAATGAGAAGCAGGGGAATGTCAAACGGCGAAATCATAAAATCTCTTCAGGATAATGGAGCTTCGCCAAAAACAATAAACGATGCGCTAAACCAGTTGGACATAAAAAAAGCCGTTTCAAACGAGTCTGCGCAATATGGAAACAATCAGTACGAACAGGAACAGCCGCAGGAGGAATACAATAATCAGAGAGGATATCAAAGAACTCAGGAAGTTCCGGAATCCGACACGTATCTCCCCCAGCAACAGGAGGAAGTTTACGACGGCTATCCGAACCAGCAGCAGGGGGGTGAATATGATTATCAAAGTTCCGGAATTGACACAAGCACTGTGATAGAAATCTCTGAACAGGTTTTCTCCGAGAAGATGCAGAGCATACAGAAAAAAATTGACGAAGTCTCCGAATTCAAGGTTCTTTCGGAATCAAAATTGGAGCATCTCAATGAAAGGCTGAAAAAAATTGAATCAATAATCGACAATCTCCAGGTAACCATACTCGAAAAAGTGGGGGGTTACGGGCACGGAATAGAAAGCATCAAAAAAGAAATGTCCATGATGCAGGATTCTTTCGGGAAACTCGCCGGAAGAGAAACCATTCCCAAAAGGCAAAAAACGGACGCTAAAAAACTTTCGCAAAAAGGCAAAGAATCACGATAGAATATTTTTATTATATATAGATATTTTATTATTATATCTCTATTTAAAATTGTCTCGTGCAAATGCTCGGCTAAAAACTAACTAGTTTTATATTAACATTTAAAGGAAGGTTAAGCGAAGGAAACCTTGGTGTCCTCGCTATGCGAACGACGAAGAAGTAAGTCTTTTGTTTAATAAGTTATAAATATCAGGACATTCTTCCGCATAAATTCTTAAAAAATCAGTCTCCGCCAAGCGCCCTTGAAAGCACGGATTCTATTGGTGTTTTGTTTTTATCCCCCGTAGAACCTATAATCATTCCTACAATTGCTATGATTCCCGTCCATGTCAAAAGCGTCGTTATATTGTCGCTCCACCAACTTCCAAAAATTCCAAGAGAAGTTGCTTCCGCGGTGTCTATAAGTATTGAAATAAGAATTACAATCCCCACTCCAAAAAATATCCAGTTTGTCGCCGCGCTCTTTGCTTCCATGAACATACCCATGAATATAAGCGCAAGCAAAAGCAGAACGATTCCCACACCCACTCTTGGGAAAACTTCCCGGAAAAATATTGGGACAAAATCAAACTGCAAAGCCATCAGCCCGACTGAAAGCGCAATGATTCCGTTTATGGCTTTGTTCTCCTTGAAAATTTTCAGGCTGGAAAGTATGCCGAAAATAATTGAGAAAATTATCAAAAAGGGAAGTATGTAATCAAAGAAGCCCAATTGCTCCAAATTATTCAGAACACTTCCAAAATCGTTTCCATAAAAACCGAACTGCGCAAACAGCACCCCTGAACTCATTTTAAAATTTATGAAGCAATATTTAAATATGTTTCTGCATCACAAAAAGACTTCCTGAAAATATCCATTCCTTCAAAACCACCGCGAGCGCCCCTGCAACCACGATGACAAAAAGCGCATTTGTCCAGAATGTCTTGCTCCAGCTCTGGTTAAAGAAAAAATTAATCACTCCTGCGTCAATCCCTGAAGCCCAAATCAATGCGAGAACAACCGCAATCAGTATCACAACAGTTATTATCCCTGTTACCCACGTTTTGCTAACCTCAAGGTCTTTTCCCGTTGAGAAACCCCAAAGCATCAGAACCACAAAAACAACCACAAGGGCAACCGAAAGGAACAAAACCATGTTCTGGACTATTCCTTTTGGATACGCAAACCCCACGAAAATCAGCCCGAGAACAAACGCGACAAGAGCGTCAATTTGCTTCTTGTCCTCCCCGAAAACTTTCGTTTTCTCCAAAACAGCGAAGACTATGAAAAAAATCAAAAGAAAAGGTAGTACGAAATCAGTAAATATCCAGTTTTGAAATATGGTTTCCAAGGCCATTTACATCGCCTCTTCTGAAACTTCCGCAAATTCTTCTGTTCTGGAAGGTAATGCCGCCCTGTTTATCAAAAAGACTTCGTTTATCGCACTTACAAACCTGTGCGGAACTATCACGCCGCGAGCCCCGCTTATCAGACCGCTCATCCCGCCAGCAACCTTTATTTTCCATCCGTCGACCTTGTTGCCGAGAATATTGGCTTCCTCGACTTCCCCGAAATAATCTCCTCCTGTCGTGTAAACCTTCAGCCCCATAACTTCCGTCATTTTCTTTATTATCATAATTAAAATGATAATGCAATATTTAAATAGTTTTCCATAACAAAAAATATAATTCATTCTATATATAACAGCTTTATTTGAAACGTCTTTATTCTTATTGACTTATTAAAAAATAGCTCACTCCTTCGTCGTTCACTTATTGATGAAAGTTGCTAATGTAAAAGTTGTTTTTTGTTAATTTTTTGTCAATTGTGGGCCGAGGGGCGAACCAATTTTAAACAGAAACTGATTGTTAAACAAAGCCATATATAACAAAATTTATAAGAACCCCTGAACTTAAAATTAGGATGACAAGCAAAAAAGAAATTCTCAACATTCTGCTGATAGTGTTGATTCTCGCTTTCACGGCAAGCCTTGCAAGCTCTTTTGAAAATTTTGCGAAGATGTCTGCTTTTGTGCTGGTGATTGTATCGGCAAATGTTTTTGCAAAAAAAATCTCCGCTTTTTACCTTGATTCCGAAGTGGAAGTCAAAATGTGGGAGATTAACAGATACGGGTTCAAGCCAGGCTCTCATTTCATGAAGTCTTTTCCGGCAGGAGCTTTCTTCCCAATAATAATCGCCGCATTTTCCCTCGGCTATCTTAAATGGATGGCCTGCCTTGTCTTTGACGTAAAGGCAAAGGTTTACCGCGCGGCGAAGAGATACGGAATATACAATTTTTCGGAAATGACGGAGCACCATCTCGGGCTCATCGCGGCATCCGGAATTTTGATAAATCTCCTTCTTGCAACAGTGGGTTATTTGATTGGGGAAGGATTTGAGAGCTTTGTGAACCTTAATATTTATTATGCATTTTTCAACATGCTTCCTATATCGGATCTTGACGGAAACAAAATATTCTTCGGGAACATTGTCCTGTGGAGCTTTCTCGCGGCTTTGTGCCTTATAGGGCTGGTTTTCGTCTTTTTTGTAATCTAAAAATATTTAAACGGGATGCTTTTCAGAAAAATATTCTTATAAAATAAAGAGGTAAAATGGATTTTCTAAAAGAAGTTTCCCCAAGGGAATATCAAAAAAAGATACTTAGTACCTGCATGAAGAAAAATTGCCTGGTTGTTCTGCCCACGGGATTAGGGAAAACCCTGATAGCTTTAATGCTTTCAATTGAAAGAATAAAAAGTTTTCCCGAGGAAAAGGTGCTGTTTCTCGCTCCGACAAAACCTCTTGCAGAGCAGCATCTTGCATATTTCAAGAAGCATCTTCCGGAACTCTTTGTGGAAATGCAGCTGTTCACGGGGAATGTAAAACCGGGGCAAAGGAAAAAATCATGGATTTCATCGGATATAATTTTTTCAACTCCCCAATGCATAGCGAATGACATCAAAAACAACCTCTATAACCTTAACAGCGTATGTCTTCTCGTTCAGGACGAGGCTCACCGCTGTTTGAAAAACTACGATTACAATTATATTGCAAAGCAATACAAGGTCCAGGCAAAAAACCAGAGAATAATAGGGCTTACTGCAAGTCCGGGAAGTGAAAAATCAAGAATAAGCGAGATTTGCAGAAATTTATCAATAGAAGAGGTTGAGCTTCGCACAAGAGAGAGCGAGGATGTTAAAGAATATCTGCAGGAGCTTGAATTTGAAAAGATTATGATAGATTTTCCGGAAGAATTTATCAAGATAAGGAATTGCCTTAAAAAAATCCATGACAAATGTATAAATGAGCTTCGCGCGAGAAAATTACTATTTGGTTTTGCAACAAAAACGGAGCTGATAAACCTACAGAAAAAAATCTCTTTCAGCATTTCCATGGGAAACAAAAATTTTAATTATCTCTTGGGGGCGAGCATCTGCGCGCAGGCGATAAAAATCCAGCACGCAATGGAACTGTTGGAAACCCAGACATTAAACGGCTTCATTGAATACATGAAAGGGCTTTTTGAACAGGCGGACAAAAAGCAAAGCAAAGGGGTTTCTAAACTGGTTTCAAATCCTGAGTTCGTATCTGCTTTCAAAATGGCAAATATTCTCATGCAAAAAAACGTTGAGCATCCCAAGATAGAAAAACTTATGGAAATTGTAAAATCGGAAAAAGAAAACAATGAAAACGCGAAAATAATAGTCTTCACCCAGTTTAGGGATACCGCATCGGCAATTTCCAAAAAGCTAAACGAAATTCCTGGTGTTCTGTCAAAAATTTTTGTCGGACAGGCATTGAAAAAAAATACCGGATTAAGCCAAAAGGAGCAAAAAAGAATTATTAATGAGTTTTCAAGAGGGGAAATAAACATTCTTTGCGCCACATGCATAGGGGAAGAAGGACTGGACATTCCCGAAGTCAACGCTGTAATTTTTTACGAGCCGGTTGCATCCGCAATAAGAACCATCCAGCGCTCGGGAAGAACTGCAAGATTAAACAAGGGAAAAATCATCGTGCTGATGGCTAAAAAAACAAGGGATGAGGCGCATTATTATGCGTCAAAAAGCAGGGAAAGAAAAATGCACTTGGCTATCGGCTTGGTGAAAGAAGAAATGAACAGGAATGGAAAATTACAAGCAGGATTTAAGCAGAAAAAAATTGGAAGTTTTTTTTAAAAAATGAGAACAAAAGATTTATTTGATATTTTTTCCAGGAAAAAAACAAAGAAAAAAGATGAGATGTGGAAAAAAATCACTGTCGATTACAGGGAAAAAAATTCATTGGTTATCTCCGAACTGGTAAGCATGGGTTTTGAGATAAACTTCAAGGAATTAAAGGTTGCGGATTATCTTGTCAAGGGAGTTGCAATAGAAAGAAAAACCGTAAGTGATTTCATCTCTTCCATAAAAAACAAAAGAATGACAAGCCAGCTTGAGGAGATTCAGCAATACAAGGACAGACTGCTCATCATAGAGGGAATGGACGAACAGGAGCTGTATTCGGACGACTTTTCCGGGGAAAGAATAGGCATGCACCCAAACGCAATAAGGGGGTTTCTTCTTTCAGTCATTCTAAAATACAAAGTGCCAATAATATTCACAAAAAATTCGGAAGACACCGCAAAATTCATTTTGGTTCTTTCAAAAAAAGAAAACAAAGAGGCGCCTTTGAATGTGTCAAAAAAGAATTTAACCAAGAAGGAAAGGAAGCAGTTTATTCTTGAATCTTTCAGTAACATAGGCCCGAAAACCGCGAAAAAGCTTTTGAAAAAATTTAGGACAATCAGGAGCATAATAAACGCATCTCAAGAGGAGATTAGGGAGTCAATTGGGAAAAAATCGGAATCTTTTAAGGTTGTTGAGGAGGAGTATTAATCCACGGAAATTCTGACAAAGGTATTCTTTCGGATAATCTCTGTTTTAGTTTATATTGATATGGCAATAACACCTCATCAAATACGAGTCCTTCTACTCCTTTGTACACCCCCAAATTAAATACTGTCGTGCTAAGAATCCCGTTTCTAAACCTTAGCACCTCTCTTATAAGTTCCAAATATCTTCTTTCTTCTTCAGGACCATCATAATCTGTTACAAATTTTTCAAACCCAATCATGCGCCCCGAAGAATAATGTTGAGCGCATAAACCAAATAATCTATCTTTTTGTCCTTCATCCATTAAAATCCTAGCAAACAAGGTATATTCTTAAAAATATATAACACAAAATATATATTTCACAATACACAAATCATATAAAAGGCGAAATTCTTTTTACTTTATATTTCAATTTTTAAGCCCAAATCTTTCCAGAATCTTATATTTTGGCCCTTCCGGAAAAAGTTCGGATTTCATCAAAACAAATTCCTCTACTTCAAAACCAAGTTTTTTAAAATAAATTTTTTTAATTTCTTCCAAGAACCCCTCTTTGTTCTTGACAGACTCAACCCTTATTGCAGTAATATGGGAATTAAAATCCTTGTAGTCTGGCTTAATTTCCTTAAATTTCCTGCTTATCGTTTCATATAAATTTTTTGCTTCTCCTGATATGGCTTCCACCCAAACCACTCTTATATAATTCTCGTCAAAAAAACCCGTTTTTCCTATTTTGCAGGAAAAAGGTTTTAATTTTATTTCATGCAACCCTTTCTTTATTTTCTCCACTTCACTTTCCGTTGATTCCCCAAAAAATTTCAGTGTTAAATGAAGGTTTTCCTTTTTCGTGAATTTTCCGACAACAAAATTTTTCTTTTTCAGGATTTCAAACTCGTGAAAAATTTTTGATTTTATATGTTCTGGCAATTCTATAGCTATAAAAATTCTCATTTTAGATTACTCCGGAATTAACGCAAAAAAGCTGTATTTTTTTATTTTAGCCATATTTTTTACGTCATTTAGCCTTACTGCTCTTATGTTCTTTTCAAAATCGTAAAATTCTTTTGCCACGCCGTTCGCTTCCGATTCAAGAAGGTTAACCATCTCATCATGTGAATCCTCCATGGAAATCCTGAACCTTCCGATAATTTTTTCCTTGTTTCTTTCCAATTCCTCGTGTGAAAGCTCAATGGAGATTTTTCTGAGCTCTTCCAGAATTATTTTTTTAACTTCGCTTATACTCTTTTTTTGCGTGCCGACATAAACAAGGTTATATGCAAAATTTTTCGCTATTTCGGACATGCCTTTTATGTCATAAGCGAGGTTTCTTTTTTCCCTAGATTCCAGATAAACCCTCGAGGACATCCCTTCCGCCATGATTTCGTTCAGAATCCTTGCAGTATATGATTTCCTGTCCTTAATGTGGGGAATATGGTATGCAAAGACAAGATTTGCCTGGGAAAGCCCTTTTCTTTTCTCTGTTGAAGATTTGTTTTTTTCACTAATCTTGATTTTTGGAAGACTCCCTTTTTTGTTCCCGAAATTCTTCGCTGCAAATCTAGCAATTTTTCCAAAATTTGCATTTCCCACAACACAGAGGATAATGTTTCCGGGAGTGTATATCTCCCTGAATCTTTTCATTATTTTTTCCCTCGTGATTGAATTTATCGTTTTCTCCGTGCCTATCATGTTGTCTCCAAATGGCTTTCCGTAAAGAAAGCTGTGGATTCTGTCCAAAGTGTAAATAGACGGGTTGTCCCTCCTCATTTTTATTTCTTCAAAAATAACCTTCCTCTCTTTTTTCATTTCACTTTCATCAAAAAGGGGGTTTTTTATCATGTCGCTCAAAACGTCCAATGCAATGTCCAAATGCTCGCCCGGAATCTTGCACCAAAAAGCGGTAAGATTTTCGTCGGTAAATCCGTTTAAAACACCCCCGTTATTTTCTATGTCGCCCGAAATGCGCAGGTAATTTCGCTTCGGAGTTCCTTTGTAAAGCATGTGTTCAATAAAATGGGATATCCCTTTCTCGTTCCCTTTTTCATGAATGCCCCCCGTTCTTACGGCAAATGCAACGCTTACTATTGGCGCCTTTCTTTTTTTGAAAAGAATCGTCAATCCGTTTTTAAGGACTTTTCTTCTAAAATTTTCCTTCATACAAAAAAAAAGACTGAAGGATATATAAATATAATCAATCGTTTTTTTCGAAAACTATGTATTTTTCCCCGCCAAGCTCAAATTTATCCAAAACCTTAAAATTATCCTCTATAAATGTCAAAATCCAGTTCCTGTTAACTGAAAATTTTTTCCCCTTCCCCAGGCTTCTTGTTGCAAAGCTCAAAACCACTCTTTCCGAAAAAGGCGCTATTTCGTCAATTAACTCCTTTGAATAATCCCTCTTCATGGACTCCAAGGAATCTATGACCTTCATCAAAAAAACAATCCTCGGCTTTTTTTGTTTTTTGATTAATTCCGCAACTTTCTCCGCCTCAAAAAGGCTAAAGTGGAACGCCTTGCCGTTTATCTTGTTTTCCTTGAAATAGTTATTCATTAAATCAACCAACTGCCCCACTGCTTCAACACCGATATAGTCCACTTTAACATTCACCTTTTCAAAGAACCCGTAGCTCAAACCGTTTATTCCGGCTCCAAAATCAATTACGCTGCATTCTTTCATTCCATGAAAAATTCTTCTGTAAACTTCTTCATAAAACGGAAATCTCTCTTTTGTCGACTTGTGTTTTTTTAGATACCATCCCACGTCTTTTTCTTTCCCAAGAGTAAGAAGCTTCCTGCTTGAAAAGCTTGAGTACAACCCGCGAAGAAAATTTCTCGTTAATTTTAATTTTTGGTAATCCGAGTTTCTTTCTTTATTGAATTTCTCAAAAGCCATTTCCACGTCTTTTTCCGGCAGGCGGGAAAATTCTTTTTTCTCAGTGATTTTTTTTATCAGCTCTTCGTCGTTCATTTTCTGCTCACATGCTTGTTATCTTTTATGTAAAATCTCATTTTTTCAGGAATATCTTTTGAAACACCTATTCTATATTTTTCAACTATCTCAATAATCTTGGTTCCATTACCTTCCTCAACCCATATCTCACTGGAGTTAAACAAGTTTTCTTTATGATGCTTTTTGTTTATCTTTAATAATCTCGTCAGCAATCCCGGGCCTTTTCCGTTTCCATTGAAATTCAAAGGTTCCACAGCGCGTATCAAGACGGCTTCCGCTTTCCCTTTTCTTCCCGTTACAAAGTTTACAAGCCAGTTATTATGAACCCCATAAACCAGTATGGTTCCCGCAGGCATTTTCATTGTCTTTTTCAAATCTCCGTTTCCCCTGCTTGCCTTTGACGCGGGATCTTTCTCGTCGAAATAAGCTTCGGTCTCGACAATTCTCGTTTTGTAAAATTTTCCGTTAATTTTTCTTGCCAAACTCTTCCCAAGCAATTCTCTTGCAACAACTTTAGCGTTTCTTGAAAAAAAATCCTTTTTCAATTTCTTAGCCATTATTTTTTTAAGTTAATCCGGTTTTAAAAATCACCCCTAAGGCATTTCAAGGGAAAATTTGATAAAGAAAACACTGGTTATATTCATATGCCCATAAACGCGCACCCGGATTACCTTGCGGCAGAGAAGGAGTACCTCTCGGCGGAAAGTTTGGAAAGTAAGCTAAAATCGCTGGAAAAATTGATTTCCCTGTCTCCAAAACACAAGGGCGCTGAAAACCTGCGGGCGCAGTTAAAAACTCGTTATAAAAAACTAAAAGAGCAGATTGAAAAGTCAAGAAAAGCAAAAAAATCCTCCGGGAAAAAAGGAATTAAAAAAGAGGATATGCAGGCGGTTATTATAGGGTTTACAAACTCCGGAAAATCCACTCTCCTTTCTGTCCTTACAAATGCAAAACCAAAGATTTCTTCCAAAGGTGTTTCATTCACAACAAAAATCCCAGAAGTGGGAATGATGAGTTATGGAAAGGGTGTTCAGATACAGATTGTTGAAGTCCCTTCGGTAGGTTCCGAATATTATGACAAATCCGTTGTAAATACTGCAGATGTGGTTTTAGTTCTAATCACAAAACTGGAAGAGCTTGATGAAATAAAAAAACTGACTGAAAACTGCAAGGGAAAGAAAATTTTCGTGTTCAACAAATCGGACATGTTAAGTGAAAAGGAAAAAAGGAAAGTTTCCTCAAACCTGCAAAGCAGAAAATATAATTTCTCTTTGGTTTCTGCAAAAACGCTTGAGGGTATTGAAGAATTAAGAGAAAAGATTTTCACGGGCTTTGACAGGATAAGAATCTATACAAAACAGCCCGGAAAGGAAAAAACGGAAAAACCCATCATTTTAGACAGGGGCTCGGCGGTAAGGGACGTTGCCGAGAAAATTTTTCACGGCTTTTCCGACAAAGTTAAGGAAATAAGAATCACTGGACCAAGCAGCAAGTTCCCAAACCAAATAGTTGGCTTAAAGCATATTCTAAAAGACAAAGATATTGTTGAATTCAGGATGAAGTAAAAAATTAATTATACCCTTCTTTCCATAACTTCAAAAGTTCAATTCTTTTTTTACGAATGGGTACCAAAAGTTCATTAATTTCAAAGGATACTGCATTTTTTAAATCAAGAGGGTGAATTTTTTTGGATTTGAAATCCTTTTCAACAGATTCATAATCCATATAAGAAAGATTTCCGCCATATTTTTCTGCTCTTTCGATTACAAATTTTTCATTTCTATCTTTCTTTATCATCATTAAAACGTGTTTCAGAAATGCCATTAAACCATTATCAGGATTTCCTGCAACACATTCTGCGCCATTAATTTTTTTCCTTACTTCTTCCTCGCTATCCAGCAAATCTATTTTGCTCTCCTTTACAGAAGAGGACATCTTTTTCCCCACGAGACCCGGAATTATCAGAGTCATAATGTGGACTCTCTTTTTGTAATTTATTTTAGGAAGAATTTCTGTTGCAAGAACAAAAATTTTCCGTTGGTCCAACCCACCATATTGCACATCAACTCCGAGATATTCTTCATCAAGCGCCTGCATTAAAGGGTAAATCAACCCGGAAATCTTCGGATTTTTCCCCTGTTTCACCACTTCGGAGGCCGCCTTAGTGGCGTCTCTAACACTAACAAGCGTGGCAAGCTTTAACAAATCCTCCTGATAATCTTTTTTTAATTCAAAACTGCTTCCTTTCACAAATTCCAAATCTTTTGTGTTAACGCCAAGAGATTCAAACATTAAAGGAACAATTTTTTCATAATATCCAAACCTTTTTTCCAAAATCTCCCAGGGGGTGCCGTCAAGAGCGCCATGCAAATCCGCAAGCAAAATCTTAACCTTAAAACCAGCCTTCAAAAAATCCGCAAGTTTTAAAACCCATAAGAAATAGGCGACATGCGGGCTCCCTGTAATCGCAGTGCCCAGATAAACAACTGGTTTTTGCTTTGAATTTAGCAGTTTTTCCAATTCCGCCTCTCCTAAAATTTCCACAACATTTCTCTTTACCAACTCTATCTTCTTGTCAACGCTTAATTTCTCTGCCATATTAATAAAACAAGAAAACAATTATTAAATGTTTTTATCTAAAATAATAGTTATAAAAATTATTAACTACTTCCCCAGTAATTATTGGTTCGGATGCAGGGGAAGTTTCCGTCGTTCCGGAGCTTTCGGTTGTTTCAGGCGCGGGTTCGGTAAACTGCTCTTCAGGAGGTATAAATCCTTCGCCTTCCTGAAACTCATTAAACTCTCCGGGCTCGTTGAAATTTTCTTGAGGGATTTGTTCTCTAAATTCTTCCGGAGGGCGATTTTCTCTAATTCCTCCGCAATCTTCGGGACATGCATAAGAATGAGTTCTCTCAAATTCATCGCAAGTGTTATCAGGACATTTTTGCCCTTCAATCTGTCTGTAGTTTCTTACCTCTTTCCTGTTCATTTCCATTTTTTCGGCTCTTTCCCCTATTCCTTGTGTGACTCCATCATAACACTTTAACCTTTCTTCCGGATTTTGTATTTCACGGCAGTTTCCTCCGAATCCACCCTGCCTTGGCCCTTCCCTGTTTCCCTCAAAACCTCCCATAATTTCCTCGCATTTTTTTGGGTCATTTCTGTTCTCGCCTGTTATTCCCGCGTCAATGCATTCCTGTGGAGCATTCTGCTGAAACATAAGCTTTCCGCATTCTTTAGGATTTGTCAGTCCCGCTTCAACACATTCAGGGGGTGCGTTCAACTCAAACATGATTTTGTCACAAATCTCCCTTCCTTCCCTCTCATTTTTGACATTCGCGTCCAAAAGCGCCTGTCTGCACTCTTCAGGAGCGTTGGTTTGAATCATGATTTTTCTGCACGCATCCGAATTTGTAGCCCCTGCTTCCCTGCATTCAATAGGCATATGCAGGTCTATCCTTGAGCCGGAAACGTCATTTTCCAAACTGTCCATTACATCTTGAAGATAAGAAGGAAGCTCGGGCATTTCCAAATTATCCAGTTTTTCGCAGGCGGCTTCGTTTCCTTCAATATTGCAGGCAGTAGCCAATGGCGCCGCAATGGAGCACGTGCTTGCAAAATCTGTGAAAGGAATTTCCTCGCAGGCGCACTGCTGTCCCGCGGTTTCAAAGCACTGCTGCATTATCTTCCCAAATTTTTCCGCCTCTTTTCTTTGCTCATCCGTTAAATCCTTGTTAAGTTTTTTCTGCCAGGATGGAGCATCACCTTCCGTCTTACATACCCTCGCATATTCCAAAGGATCCATCTTTGCAAGAGATTCGCAAAGGTCCCTAATCTTGAAAGCTATCTCGCTTGCAGTTATAATTCCTTTCTCTTTTTCCACCACATTGTCCACAAAATCACCTCTGTCTCCCTCGGGAATCTGGTCTTCAATTTCCTTCAAAGTATTATAAATCGCGGATGCGCTCCTTCTTGCCTCATCCCTTTCTTCAGGAGCAACCTCTCTTTCAAACTCGTCAGCATGTGCATTGTAGCTTTCAAGCGCAACTCTTGCCTCGTCTATCTTTCCTTCTTCCACCATTGCCTTTATCTCAGCAACTTTCTCTTCTCTTACCTGAAGATTGTCTCCAAACCCGTCAAAAAACTCGTCGATAAAATACAATGCAGAATCGGGAGTTGTTCCGCTGTCCGTTCCAAGTTCGACGCCCGCTTCAAAATCATCAGAAATGGAATCTTCTGGTAGCGTGTTTAACTCTCCAGAGTCCGCCGAAACGTCTTGGGAGTCATCTCCAGTTGGTTCGATAGCCTGCTCGACTTCTTCCGTTTGATTTTGCGCATAAACGCCTGCAGAAAGAAACACGCTTAAAAATACGAATGTTAGAAAGAACAAGCCACCTCTTCTTAAAAGCATAAGGCAGTATGTAAAAGCACATTTATAAAATTTTATGTTGATATGGGTTTGTTTAACAATTAACCATTGTTTAAAATTGGTTCGCCTTCTGCTCCCGACCCTGCGCGGAATCAAGTTTAAATATTCTTTAGAAGTTTATTCTGCATGAAAAGAAAGGTGATTGGAGTGATTTACAGCGGGAATTCGTTTGGAAAAGATGAAAAAATTCTTTTGGAACTGGCAAAAAACAAAAAGGTTGAATTAATCATGATAAACATCTTCAAGAACATAGACGAAGATGAGCTGGAAGAAAAAATAAAAAAATGCGACATTATATACAATAATACGGCGGAAGATTTTTCAATAGAAATCGCAAAAACCATCGAGGTATTGGGCAAGAAGGTGATAGACTCCCCTGAAGATTTCTATTTTACCGAAGACAAGTGGATGTTTTTTATGAAATGCAGGGAAAACAAGATACCCACTCCGGAAACAATTTTGCTTTCTGAAAATTGGGGGATAGCAAAAAAACAGCTCAAGGATTTCAAGCATTGGCCCGTAATTTTGAAAAGAATATCCGGAACAATGGGGGAATATGTTGATATGGCAAAAAATGTTGAGCACGCCGAAAAAATAATCTTAAGATTTTGGCAGAAGGGGTCTGAAAAACTGCCTATAATAGCCCAGGAATTCATAAAATCCCCTAGTTACAGGGTAACGCTGATAGGCGACAAGATTGTGCAGACAGCCCTGAAGCAAAACAAAAAAGGATGGAAAGCGACGGGAAACTACGCCAAAACTTTTGACAAATTTTCCATAGACAAGAAACTTGAAAAAATAATAAAAAAAGTCATGAAAACCGTAAAAATAAATATTTGTGGGATAGACTTGCTGAAAAAAAACGATGAATGGGTCGTATTGGAAGTCAATTCAGAGCCGGGATTTGATTTCTTCGAGAACGAAAGAGAAATGCTTGTTGAGGAAACCCTTGATTTTTTGATAAAAAGCATAAGGAAAATGAACAAAAAATAAAAATTTTCAAGAATTGTAAATCTTTTCAATTTTCTTTATCTGGTTAAGATTGATTTTTGCGGTTATGATTCCCTCTCTTCTCACAATTTTTTTTAGGATTCTCGTTGGAGATGCAATGGCTGTATAAGATATTTGGAATTTTGAATCCATTACGGGATTGCACAAAGCCATAAAATAAACGTTTTCATAAGCCCTCGACATGAGCAAAGATTCCAAAATTTTCAGCTCCCTTGCCTCATGCCTTTCTTCATGGGCTTTTGCGTCATACCACCACTGCGCGGGACAAAAAACAATTTCCGCGCCCCTCCTCTTTAATTTCTTGAACAGCTCCGAAAAGGCCAAGTCCCAGCAGATAGCCAAGCCTATTTTTCCAAAATCGGTTTTAAACACCCTTATTTTTTTTCCTGCATTCACCTTGTCCCCGTAAAGATGAATTTTTTTATAATCCCCTTTTATTTTCCCGCTTCTGTCTATCAAGAAGGCTGAATTGTATAATTTACCCCCCTTGTAAACATCTTCCGTTACGATGCACCATATGGAGTTTTTCCTGCATTCCTCCCTTATTTGCCTTATGAATTTATGCTCCTTCTCTAGCGCATTCTTGCTTATGCACGACTCGGGAAAACAGATTATATCCGCCCCTTTTTTCTTGGCTAGTTTTATGTATCTTTTAATCTTCTCCAAATTGTTCTGCCTCGAGATGTCATAATATTTTATCTGCGCAAGAGCTATCGTCGCATTTCTTGGATGGGTTCTCTTTTTCATCCAAACAAAAGGCAAAAACACTTTAAATATTTGATTCCATAATTTTGTTGGAGATTTTTTATTTTATAAAAATAAAATGTTATTGGAAATTATTCTATTCTTAATTCTTGGAATTTTTATAGGAACCTTCACAGGCTTAACGCCGGGGGTTCATATAAATTTAATAGGTGCCATTCTTGTTTCTCTTTCGGCATCCGTATTTTTCGGCATAAATCCGCTGTACTTCGTAGTTTTTATCGTCGCAATGTCAATAACACACGTGTTCGTGGATTTTATTCCAAGTATTTTCCTGGGGTGTCCGGATACTGACACTGTGCTGTCCTCCCTGCCGGGGCATATCCTCCTAAAAAATGGAAAGGGTTACGAGGCTATTATGCTTACAAGTTACGGCTGCCTGGCATCGGTTTTTATCCTGATTTTGATTTTTTTCCCGCTGGCTATGCTCATTCCAAAAATATACCACCTGATAAACAAAGCCATTCCTTACTTGCTAATAATAGTTTCTTTGTTTTTGATAGCCTCTGAAAAGAACAAGTTTGGGGCATTATTTGCATTCGTTCTTACAGGAATCTTGGGATTAATAACTCTGAATATTTTCAATGATTCCGATAAAGTTTTGCTTCCTTTGCTTAGCGGATTGTTTGGAAGTTCAATGCTGCTTATCAGCATAAGAAACAAAATAAAAATCCCGAAACAGAAAATGACAAAACCAAAGATAAAATTCCTAAAGCCGTTAACGGCTGCGGTGATTGCCTCGCCTCTTTCGGTTTTTCTTCCAGCGCTGGGGAGCGGGCAGATAGCAATCATAGGAACGACAATCACCAAAACAAACAGCAAGGAATTTTTATTTTTGCTTGGAGCCACAAACATATTAGCCATGAGTTTTTCTTTCCTGGCGCTTTACACAATTTCAAAAACCAGAACGGGTTCAGCGGCAGCCATACAGCAAATCCTTGGAAGCATTTCTCCGCGTGCATTAATTCTTATCTTGATAATAATTGTAATAAGCGGAATTGCCTCTTTCTTTCTGGTGAAAATTCTGGTGAAATTCGCATCTGAAGTAATCGGCAGGACTGATTACACAAAACTTTCAATAATAATTTTGAGTTTCCTGACTTTGATGATTTTGATTTTTTCAGGAATCATCGGGCTCATAATATTCGCAGTATCCACGTTTACGGGAATTTATGTCATGCTTACGGACGTAAGAAAAACAAATATGATGGGTTGTTTAATTTTGCCGACGATAATCTTATATCTGTTCTAGGAGGAAAATTTCGTTCTCATTTTTCAAAACCATTTCTTTAATGCTTCCTGTTTCTCGGCTTCCCTGCCAAAAATGCTTTCGATATAGCTTTTAATAAGCTCAAGATTTTGCTTCATGTATTTTGAGGGTTGGTACTTATTGACAAGCTCCAGCGCCGGCTCAAGGTATTTTCTTATTCCGCCTTCGTTGACTGTGAAAATAATTTTTCCGTTGCATTGGGGGCAGGCGCCTTTAAGCAGGGGGCGCCTGACTATCTCGTTGCATGACACGCAGCGAAACTGCTGTGTTGAAAATTTTCTAAGATTTCCCCTCATGTCTTTTATAAAATGCTTGTCAATAACCAGCCTCGCCGCATCCGCAGTGTCCACCGCCCTTATTTTCTCGACAAGAGCCATCTGATGATCCAATTTGTCTTTCATGGTTGCAAGGGATTTGTATGAGGAGCAAACAACGCCGTCGTTTAAATTTGAAGTCGAATGGGTAAAACCTATATTGACAAAAGGGTCTCTTCCTTCTCTTAGAGCCTGTTTTACATTGGAAATTTTTACCTCAGAAGGGTGTTTCTCCTGTTCCGCAAGCCTGTAAAGTTCCAGAGGGTACTTGCTGGTAAGCTCCAAATCCAGAATTTGGTCGTCAACTTCCCCCGCATCTATTTTTGCATTTAAAACCAAAGGAGCATCCTGTGTTCCTCCCCTGTGTTTTGGAAGAAATTCTCTGGAGAAGTTAAGCAAAACGTCTGTAAGAAGCATCAGCGCAGCCTCATCTCCGTCGCAGTCTCTTCTTATCGCAGCGTGCATGTAAGGAGACGCAAAAAGCCCCTGGGTGTTTGAAAAGCCGATTATCCTGCATATGACTCCTGCGCAATTGTGGGGTGCCATGCAAACACCCATCTGTC
>Ga0208375_1000701_pt1 | contig 44738 bp, 62 predicted proteins | sample RifOxyD1_FD_184038 | JGI IMG/M metagenome (GOLD analysis project Ga0208375, IMG submission 184038) | Soil microbial communities from Rifle, Colorado - Rifle Oxygen_injection D1 (SPAdes) | ecosystem: Environmental > Terrestrial > Deep subsurface > Rock core/Sediment | place: Rifle, Colorado... | reverse complement strand
TTTAAAGATACTCCGTCAGAGGATGAATTTGGTACAGCAACTCATAGTATTTTGATTAGGAAATTTTTGGCTAGTGCCGGATTAACTTACACTACTGCAAGGTTTAAAACAACTCCTTGGCCTATATTTCAAGCTACTAAAGAATGTATCAAAGAATATATAAAAGCTTTGTATGAAGGAGAGGCAACGTCATTAGAAGGTCATATAGAAATGACGATGGCTTCTGAACAAATTATTAGAGATGTTCAAATATTACTACTCAGATTTGGAATCAGGTCTCAATTAGAACCTAGATATAATGAAGTGTATGATTATACATATTGGCGTATTAATATCACAGGAGATGATGCAAGAAAGTTTCACAGAAAGATAGGATTTATATCCTCCAAAAAAATAATCATACCACAAGAAGATCTATGTAATACAAATCTTGATATTGTTCCTGGATGTAAAAGTATAATAGATAGATGTTGGACACTCTTAAAGAAAGTTACTATAGCTAAAGGATCTAATGCAAATAGAATGGGGAGTGGTGTAAAACAATTTGGAGAGTCTTTTAGAAATAAAATGAAATGGGTTAGATTTGGACATAGAGATCCCTCCTATGATTTTCTAAAAGAAATATCTTGTAATTTAGCTAAATTTGATATCATAGACCTTGAGTTGGAGCAAATTATAAAAGATAATTATTTCTATGATCCTATTGCAACTATACAAGATGGAACATCAGAAGTAATGGATTTAGAGATAGATGACTCTTCTCATATGTTTGTAGGTAACGGATTTCAAAATCATAATACTGTCGAGTTTATAGGTACTTACAGCTATTTACTTGAGAAAAATCCAAATCTTAAATTGCTTATAATAGCTCCTAAGTCTGCAACATCTCAGTGGGTAGATGAGTTTGCGAAATTCACAAATGGAATAACCTGTCAAAGATTAGAAAATTTTGGTAAATCCTCTCGCATCAAACAATATGAAGAGTTTTGGACGGACCCTAATAAGCATGTAATGGTCATGCACTATCATTTCTTTAGAGAAGATTTCAGACTATACGAGCAATATTTGAATAGAGATTTCGTTCTGGTAATGGATGAAATCACTGCTGTCAAGTCACATACCAGTAAAACACACAAAGTAGCATGCTTAGTGGCTGAAAAAGCTAAGAGATGTTACGGGCTTACCGCTACTCTACTTAAGAATAACCTTCTTGAAGGCTACGGGATTTACAAAGTAGTTCTTCCTTCCTTATTTGGTAATATCACCAGGTTCAAAACTCATTATTGTGTGGAGAAAAAACAAGACATAGGTGGTAGAAAAATACCTGTAGTAGTTGGGTATAAGAACGTCGATCACTTCCGTAAAATGATAGACCCATTCTTCTTGGGTCGAAATAAATACGATGTGAGCACAGAGCTCCCTGAGCTAATCACTAAAGAAATATCCTGTTCTATGAGTGATAGACAGTGGGATTATTATACTCAGGCTCTTGGGGATACTCTTACTTTACCCACGGCGGAAGGTGAGTTAGTAGAAAAAGAAATGAGTCCTTTAACCAGACTCGGGTATTTCCAACAAATCGTAAACCATCCAGAAACATTAGGGCTTGAAGGAGAGTCTGAAAAAGAACGAGAGCTATATAGATTATTAGCAGAAGACTTAGAAGGAGAGAAAGTCATCATCTTCAGTAAGTATAAGAAGATGGTGAATATCATACAAAGAGAATTAGCCGTCCAGAACATAGACACTCTCAGAATAACCGGAGATGAGGACGAAGATCAACGTACTCTCAATAAACTTATCTTTCAGGAAGATCAAGAAGCCATATTTAGATGGTTAAAAGCAAATGTAGGACCTGAAGCAGATGATAGAACCCGAAATAGAGTATTGCGTACATGTAAGACTCAGTTGAGGTATATACGAGACAAAAAGTATCCTAACATTATACTCCTAACACCGGCAGGTACAGAGGCGCTTAATCTCCAGGCTGCTGGGGCCTTTATCTTTTATGATATACCTTGGTCTCCTGGTGACTATGATCAATTGTTAGGACGTATGATTAGAATAGGGTCTGAACATAAAACAGTTTTAGCTATTCACCTCATGTGTAAGGGTACAATAGATGACTACGTACTGCAAACAGTATTGCGCAAATCTAAAGTGATCCGAAGGGTATTAGGAGAGCAAACTAAAGGCGCATTACAGTTCGAAAGAGATTCTGATATATCAGATCTGCTAAACAAGCTTAGATCAGATGCAGAATTATTAAGAACCAAAGGTAAAGGTGCCTTTGTAAAGGAGGTAAAGGATGAATAATCTAAGGATGGAAATTATTAAAATTCAATCAGAAAATGACGATGTGTATAAGGTTGCCATAGAGAATGCTGGAAAACCTAAGATTCTGAAACCTACCCACATGCCTTCTGGTAATACTGTCGAAGAAATGCAGACAATAGATTCGTTGGTTCAAGAAAACGATCCTCCTCATAATGATGTTGTTGATACTAGAGGTCTCTGGAAAACCGACCCTGATATAACTTTTTTGATGCGAGAATCAGACAAACAAATACAAGAAGCCTCTTCAAAACCAAAGAAAGGTTTTCTTACCAAAGAATACTTTCTCAGTGAGATTGAATAAGCATGCCATCAGATAAAAATTGTTTAAAATGTGGTGGCACAGGCCACATTATAATAGATAGTCTTAACGCAAAGAGATGTACATGTCTGTTGCAAAGCCTGTACGCTAAAAAACTAGGTAGGATATTATACCACGTAAAACCTGATCCTAACTCTTTTTTGTTGAAAAAACTTGACTCAAATGTGCTTTTGGTATCCGACGACGATGATATCAACCCACATCTTAAAGCTGGATTCCTACGTTTAGGGCTAGAAGCGAACTGGGTCTATGTTGACGATAGTAACGTTTTACAAGCGTGGTTAGGCAAACCCAATACTGCAAACGCGGAAAATTTGAATGAGTTAATAGAATATCCTTTTATGGTATTACGGCTTGGAGTAGTCGGTTATCAGAATAAAGCCTTACCAGGAGTAATTTGTGAGCTTTTGATGGGACGGGTATTAGGGTACAAACCTACATGGATAGTATCCCCTAGAGATATAAATCCTGAAACATGCCTCGAATATTCGGATGAGCTTGATAATCTATTGAGAAGGTATTTTGAATTCAATAATAGATTCAAACCTAATCAAAAAGAAAAACCAAGATCTCAATCAACTACATCCTACGAAACAGTTTCATTGACCACAGAAAAAGAATTAGAAATAAATGGATCTGGAAACGCCAGCATAACGGATGCGTTACGGAGAAGTAATTTATGGAGTAAAACGAAGTGAAGAGAATATTAAGGTCAATCATAGATGTTGACGGGACTGTAAGTCAAGAAAATTTACGTATCAATTATTTTTTATTGGGGGAGACTGGGTTAGAGTTTCCTAGAGATCAAGACCTAGCTATACACAAATATATACAAGAATTTTTCGGCGAGTCTCGAGAGAGTGATCTTCCTTCTTATCAATCTATTTCTGATTATTTTGAAGCTACAGGCAGGCCAGACGTTTTAGAGCGTCTTTTAGAGATTAAAGAAGGTCAATCTTACATACGGTCTAACTATAGACGACTTTGTAAGGATTTATATCAAGAGCAAAAATCAAGGAAATTAGATTCTTTACTACGTGAAACCTCTGTAATTAAATCTAGTGGTATGCACATAGGAGACAAGAAAGGCCCTCTCAAAAAAGGGGTTAGAGACGCTGTTGAGCATTTCATCTCGAAAGCGGATGAACTTCTTACCGTAGAAAGTAATGCCAAGCTTAAAGGTGACATCATAGATGATGGGGATGAAGTATTAGCAGAGTACCAACGTCAGAAAACCAATCCAAAGATAGGAAGACTTACAGGTCTCAGTAACATTGATCATACCATGAAAGGACTTCGTCCAGGGGAATTGATGTTAGTTTTAGGCTTTGTTGGCGAGTTAAAAACGACTTGGGCCTTAAATTACGCATATAATACCTCCATCTACTATAACTGGAATGTAATGTACTTCAGCTTGGAGATGAAGTATGAGCAGGTACGGCGAATCCTTTATTGTATTCACTCCACACACGATAAATTCAAAACACATATGGGTCGACACAGATTTATTGATTATGGTAGACTCCGTGACGGTGAATTGTCTCCAGACGAAGAGGCATTATTGATTGATGTGGTGGCTGATTTTAAAGAACGTGAGCAGAGTGATTATGGTAAAATAATCATTGAGAGACCTACTGGAGACATTACTGTACCAGAAATAAAATTGAAGGCCGAGATAGAGCACAGAAAACATGAGCTTGGATTATTAATAGCAGACCATGCGGGTCTTATTGAAAATGATAAAGGTAGGTCTGTTAATAACTTTGGGATGAGTCTCAATTACGTAATGAAGGATTTAAGCCAGTTAGCCCTGAATTTTAATGACGGTGAAGGTATACCTGTTTGCTCACCATTCCAAGCAAATAGAGAAGGGTGGAAGGCCGCATGTAAAAATAACGGTCACTATAAGCTGGACGCTCTTTCTTGGGCAAACGAAGCCGAGAGAAGTGCAAGTGTAATCATCTATACCTTTTTGGGTGACACAAATGAACTTCGAAATAATGGAGAAGGCAAGATTGGTTGTCTTAAGAATCGAGACGGAAATCACTTTGACCAATTCACGGCGTCAGTGCATTTTCAATCTAGAAGAATTAGAAACCCAGTCGACGGACCATCGGGGGAGGGCGGTGACGTCTTAGACGAGATAGGTATAGGAGAATCATTAGTCAATGAGTAGTAATCTATTCGCACATCTAAAATCTCTCCGTTATTATGACAAGCTTATTTTGAAAGGGAAACGAGTAGAGCAGAAAGAGAATATGATTAAGTGTTCTCTTTCTGGACATGAACCCTTGTTAGGATTTCTGAACTTATATGTGGATGATCCTACCGTGAGAGAAAATTGTTATAGATGGGATCCTATTTCAGAGAAACAATTATCTCATGTTTTGAACTGTAAAGTATGCATGTCCAAGATATTTTCTATTCCGGATCCCAACCTAAGAACAAAAGTGTCTACCCTTCTTAGATCACATCTGTAATGTTACTTACCAAAGAAGAATTTTTCAAACATAGAATAGAGAAGGTCAAAGAAATCTCCTCTCTATTTGGTATTATGTCCAGATATGGACATGCCCCTCGTTACGAAGATAGGTCTGCTCAGCTACATTGTTGTTTTCTTGATTATCACTCTAGTGGTCGAGACACAAAACCGTCAGCCCGGTATTATCCAAAAGGGGAGCGTGGAGATTTTGAAACTTATTATTGTTGGGTATGCACGCCAAAACCTTTAGACGTAATAGGGTTTGTACAAAGAACTGAAGACATATCTTTTGGGCAGGCTATTCATAAATTAGAGCAATTTTATAGTATCCAATATGAAGATATAGATCTTGAAAAAGACTTTGACCCGACTCTTACACATACTTCGAAAATAGATCCAAAAATTCTATTTAGGTATAATGAAAAACTGTTGAAAGACAATAGGATGTTCTTTAAATTGGAATCTTTTAAAAGGGTATGTTACGTTTTGGATAAAATTTATGCATCTTATGATGAAAATAACCCTACTATAACAGTCAAAAGACTAACAGAATGGTCTAAAAAGGTACAAGTTATGTTACAGAAAGGACCAGAGTAATTTGGAACATGGAAAAATAGAGTTGATCATATCCCTTGAATATGAAGCTGTACAACATTTATTGTCCGAAGGTAAAACTACTATCAAAGAAGTAGTTTTAGATGCTTTGACAGAAGGATTAGAAAAAGCCCAAACAATGTCAGACCAACCCCTAGTGAAGATCCAAACTTACGAAATATCTCTGAAATGGGCCTTGAAAAATGACCAGCAACCTTCTGACTTCACGAATAGATTCTCCATTCTTATGGACGGGTAATATTTCTCTCTTACTGACTTAACAACAGGGTCCGTTATTTATTCCAATAAACCCACTATTGGAAAGGACCTTATGATTAGCAAAACTCTAAATCTTCTAAAATGGCTTGTTGGAGAAGCCATGGAAAAGATAAATGTTGTTGAAAAATGGCGCGAGATTAAGGCTGAGGGTAAGAAATACGGCAAACGGTTTATCGTCGGTGCTGTTCTTTGGGAGTGTGTAGAGGACATTTTGTTTCCTTCTCTGGCATGGTACTTCGGAATGAAATGGCTCATCCCAGTTTTCCTATGTCTGCATTTTGAGCCTATCATTTATCCTATCATGTTTTTCTGTTTCCGAACCTATGACCGTATGATGGGCAGAGAGAAATGGGACCCGGATCGGAAGGCATGTAGCAAAGGGTATCGTACAGCGGCTAAGGCTATTGCATACCGTACCATTGCATTGGGGGCTTTTGGGGCTGTCCTTTACGGACTCAACATTAACATGTGGCTCCTTGTAGTGTACTCGTTGCTTATGACGATGTTTGGAGCTGTTCATGAACGTCTATGGCATGATAGCAATTATGGCATTACCCAGAATGACCAGGTAGAGACGAAACGTATGCTACTCAAGACATTTACGTATCGAGGGGCGAGTGCTTTGATTATGTTGGGAGTGTTTCTTGGTGCTCTTGGATCTGTACCTTGGATGGCCTTCCTTTCATATCAAGTCGTGATGTTGACCTGTTATTTCTCTCTTGAGGCTCTATGGAGTAAGACCTCTTGGGGCATTCGACCTACTGTTGCTTAAAACCTCACCAAAATCTTTCTGCCTCATCAAATTCTCCTTTTATAGACTTATAGACTAAATTTATCTTTCTGCGCGTTTATTAGAGACACTATTCTCTTACAATTACGTAGAGTAGGCTTGTAATGCTTCAAGTAGTACCCACACAAAATATCGGCCATATTCATAAACATGAGATGATAAGTGGCCTAAAGGTCGGCACCCAATTTTTAGTCATAGATAGATTCGGGGCAAAATATAAAATAACAGAGATAGAATACCAAGACGGACCGTCTTGGTTATATGATTTGATAACAGCTGTAGACAAAAGAGATATAAGACTGGCCTTAGATGGCTACCCTGAACCACTCATATTAAAAATACGATACACACCCATCCAAATTTTTGATAGAATTCCACCTGGATTTAAATATTGTACTATGCGCAAAGGATGTTATGGCTGGAAAGAAAATGTTTGCACTAACTTAGCTAAAAATACCTGTCCCTTAATACAGTTACCAGATATGTATGGTAATCTGTCTTCAGACCTAACAAAATTATATCATCTTTGGAAAGAAGATTATAACCTCGTCCGAGTTACATAAATAATAGACTAAAGTAAATCCACATGTCATTCTACCAATGTATTTGGAGGTAAAATGACAGTCTGGAAAAAAGGTGTAGAAGTACAAATAGACCCCTTTGGCAATCCAATGGGTGGTTTGTCTGAAGATGCGGTTCCATCTTGGATGCAAGGAAAATCCTTTGTCCTCGTTAACAAACTATCCATCCTTAATGAGCTTGTAGAAGAAGCTCTAAAATCTAAACTAGTAGTGATAGACTTAGAATCTCAAGGTTTAGACAACAGAGTCTATAATGGTAGACCTGTTCATCATATAGTAGGGTTTGCTATATGTTACGATGGAGAAACTGGTTTTTACATACCTGTCCGACATACATCTGCACACCCAAACATATCTCATCAAGATAATGGGAACATGTCTTGGGATATAGTAGCGCCTCAGATACAAAAAATATTAGACGAATGTACTTGTATCTATCATAACGCTACCTTCGACCAAGAGTTACTATGGGCCGAGGGGTTTAACGTCAAAGAAGATCCAGAATCTTTTGATGATACTCAAATAATGGGGTGGTTGATCGACTCTAACCGAAAACGCATAGGCTTAAAAGCCATGTCGGAAGATATACTCGGTTGGAAAATGATAGAATTCAAATCACTGTTCCCCAAAGGTACAAAAATACCTAGATTTGAAGAGCTACACCCAGAAGAGGCTTACATATATGCTTCTTCCGACGGTATATGCACTTGGAATTTAAGGAAGATATATAAAGACAATGATCTTCTTAGACAACAGTCTGTTGTCTACAAAATAGAAAAAATGCTTATACCTGTTCTTCGCAGAATGACTCGGAACAGAGTTAAGATAGATGTAGATTACCTTAAAGAGTTAGATAAAGTTTTAGAGGCAAAAGGTAGCAAAATACAAGAGGATATACGACGGCTGTGTGATAATCAGGACCTAAACATAGATAGTGCCAAACAAATCGGAGACGCATTATTTGATAAATTGGGGGTACCTAATGGTGGTAAAACAGAATCATCAAGTCCACAATGGAAAACAGACAGGCAAACTCTCGAGGAACTAGATGAGAAATTCAAAGGTAAGTATCCTGCTTTAAGTTTACTGGTAGAATACAGGCAGCTTCAGAAACTTCGTGGTACATACATTGAAAACCTTATAAACAACCTCGATGAAAACCAAGAGGGAAGATTTGGTATACAAGCATGTGGGGCACCTACAGGACGATTTGCTGCTCCTGGTGGAGACTCAGACCAAGGGTATACGGGAGTAAATTCTCAAGCCATACCAAAAGTAAGTAAGAACAAACCCAATATACGTCGGGCATTCATAGCTAGACCGGGGTTTGTTATCCTAGCAATAGATTTCGGAGGTGTGGAACTCCGTATAGCTGGTAACGTTTCAAATGAGAAAAAGTGGATAGACGAGTTCAGACATGCCGAGTGTATTGCAAAATACGAAAATGATTATGAAATATTGGAATTAAGTCCTTTATCAAAAATATGTCCTTATTGCAGAAAAGAAGTAGGTGATATCCATTCTCAGACCAGCATGAACGTATTTGGTACAGTTGAAAAAATGTACCGAGATAAAGCTAAAGGTGTAAATTTCGGCATTTTGTACGGAGCCGGTGGTAAGACTATAGCTGAAAACGTTCATGTAAGTGAAGATGAAGGGTATAGAATTGTAAAAACCTTCTTAGACGCTCTTCCAGGTATTAAAAGATGGATTAAAGAGCAACACAAAATAGCGGCTGCTACACAGATGGTTAAGACCGCTTTTGGCCGTATTCGTCTCATACCTGAGATGAAAAGTGACAATAAGCAACAAGTGGCCTTTGGTGAGAGAACAGCGGTTAATACAGTTGTGCAGGGAGCTTCGGCGGACATAACTAAGATAGCTATGGTGGGTTGTGATAGGTTAATACAAAAGCAAGGGTGGCAGGAACATTGTCGAATGCTCCTGACTGTGCATGATGAAATAGTATTTGAGATACGAGAGTCCATGAAAGACATAATCATACCTGCACTGGCTCTCACGATGTGTAAATGTGGCCCTAAAGGCTGGAAGATACCTTTGGTAGTAGACGCCGAATGGGGAACGTCTTGGGGCACGGTTGATAATGCTTGGCAACCACCAGCACCAAAACTTAAAGCTTTACGTCCAGACGTAAAGCCACTTCATCCAGGAGATTTATTTTATGACGGGGCTGTTTATCTAGAAAATGGAGAGAAAGGTCCATCCAAACAAGAAAAAGAAGAAACCCTAGAAGTTGAAGAGACACCTGAAGAAACTATCCAAGAATCTAAAATTGAGACAGAAACCCTTGAACGACAAGATATTGTTGAAAAGATACAAGAGTACATACCACAACAGACAGATCTATTATTCGAATTCATATTGAAACGTCCATACACTATTTGTAAGTGGAGGAAGATGGAAGCTTTATTTATATTGACAGGTACTGGTAAGACCAAACTCAGACTATTGAGTGATACGGGTCAAGATTTGTTAGGAAATAGACAAATTTTAATAGACCCTGTCTATTTCCAGTATAAAGCCTCTGAATGGGGATTATGATATGGAAAGAAAAAGTCTTATAGACGAGTGCAACCCAAATGGTAAAATACCAGATAAGGTATTTTATGACTCTATTTGCTCACAATGCGCGAACCCTAGATGTGATAGATCTAGATACTCGGATAGTGCCACACAAAAGAAATTGCAACGAAGAGAAAAATTACAGTCCTATATAGATCCGACTACGGTATCTATAAGTGATCTTTCAGAATACCCCTCTGAGTTTAAAGTAGTAACACATAAGGCAGAACCACCTACTAAAATAGAAAATTCTTCTAAACTAGATGAGTCTATAAAAGAATTGGGCATATTACGACCTTCTGAAAAGAACGAAGTCAGTAAAGTCTCTATTTCAGAATCTAAGGTAGAGACCCTTAAACTAGACCCTTGGGCGGCACCGTCAAGAGAGAGTCTACACAAAGAATATTCAAATATAGAGGAAGACCCTTGGAGCTCAAATTATTCTGGAGGGTTGAATTTGAAAGTAGCATCTAAAGCTATTATACGGATGCCAAAAAAATGATAAAGCCTCAAAGTCGCAAGGAGTTAATAGAGTCATTAACTCCTTTAGTTCTCCCTTTGATTAGGGACAAAGCTAAAGTCAGCAATCCAATACCAGGTAATAGTGATACTTCAGTTGTGTATATACAACACGAAGGTCTGAGTGCTTACATATCTTCGGAAATGTATGAGACTTTGAGATTAGACGTATTACTGTACGTCCAGAATTATCTTAACACAGAATCTGGCTTGTTTTTGAGGTATACGGATGTTAAAGCTATTATAAAAAACAGACTAGAACAGGTATTTGATGACATATGAAATTACAAAAAACTGAACTCTCCATCTTTATAGAGGAGAAAGATCTTTTACAGGTCTTGTTCGATAAATATCGAACCCAAATAGAAGATGCGGGTATTACCTCTGGTTCTTCACTTATAAGAAATTTCACTATAGACAACGATGGGAAATGTGTTTTTCGTATATGTGCTATGATTCTTTTAGATGAACCGATAGTAGAAATAAGTAATAGACCCTTAGAGTCAGAAGTGATTCCTCCAAGTTCGATTAGAATAAGAAAGTCTAAAAAAGACTCTAACAATCCTTAGAAATAGACCGTTATAGTACCCGAACACAAACAAGGTCATATTGACCCTGTAACAACAAACAACTTAAAGGAGTGCTTTAAATGAGTGAGTCTCGAAGCGAGTATGAAATTCGGATCAAGCCAAAGGGCGAAGTAGTTACCACCCTCGTTCGTGAGGGTGTGACTCAGACTCAGGCATGTGCTGCCGTTCTAAACTTGACCCGATCCATGGGACCCGTGACTCGGCATGATGAGCGGTGCGCGCCAGACCAGCCGGTGAATGTTGGCCTCAACATCCCTGGATTGAAGTAATCGAACTATACTGGAAAATAAAACGTAGTTTTAGCATTTTCAGTGTTTTTGAATGGTAGTAAGATGTGACGGGAGTGTTTCCCGTTTGCAAGCAAACTTAAAGGAGAAGATAACATGTCGCATAAGATTTCTGTTGAGGGTAATTTCGGTTCCGCTGAATCGCTTCGTGATGAGCTCACTGAGCGTGGTGTGAAGTTCGACGAGAAGAGTGAGGGGGGCGAGACCTTCCTTACCTTCTCGGATAGCCGCTTCAACCGGTATGGCAATCCTCTACGGATCAGCCTGACCAATCCTCAGACCTCGACCATGGATGCGGACATCGGCCGTGAGGTCGCTGGCTGGTATCAAGGGTCCATGACTCGACACGTTCGTTACCTCTGTGCAATGCAGGGTATCAGCGTGACCAGCCAGACTGAGGATCGCGGTGACATCGTCCTTCGTGTTGCGGTTGGCTAATACCTGCCGTGTCATAGGATGACGTACACAGTACCGTAACCTACAAAACCCCCGGAGTCTATGATTTCGGGGGTTTTGTGTTTTTGGAAGAGCTATTCTCAAATATAATAAAGATTAAGAATCATTAGAAACCATCTAACTTTTAGAGTTAATATTCCGTTGAAGATATGTTAGTATTTATAAGTCTTCATACAAACCTTATCGAAAGGAAGTTTCAGTGGCAGACAACGAGGAACTAAGGCGAGCTATTAGCACTCTGGCACCGTTTATCTTCATCCAAACAGATGAAGAAGGTCAGTGTCTCAAGTGGATCCAAAGAGAGTTTGGTCCTAAGAAGAGACATTCGTTCCGGTGCTGGAACCCTACTTTAGGTCTTAAGACTCTTCAGGAGTATACTCAGCTCTGGGAGCAGTTCAATCAACAAACCCTGAGGATGGATACCGCAACATCGGATGCGAACGGGTTTTTGTCTCGAGTGCTAGCCGACGCTACACCCGATGGTAGGCTATACACTATCTTCCTGGGGGCTACAAACACCCTCCTCTCTGGTCGAGACCCGATGTTGGACCGACGATTGACAGATATTGCGGTTCAGCTACAGATGAATAGGCAGTCGTTCAAGAGCTTGATTTTCATCGGGAACACGCTCCAAATCCCCGCAAACCTTGAACGGATGTTCAAGGTTTGTTATTTCGACCTACCCACGGTTGAGGAGCATCGTAAGATGCTCGATGAGATCCTCAGCTCAGATCACCTCAGCAAGAGGCTCACTGCCCCAGTAGATGTGGCGTCCGTAGCAGTGTCGATGAGTGGAATGACACACTATGAGGCCGAGCAGACCGCATTGGCGGCTCTTGGGTTGTACAAGAATCTATCCGCTGAGCATGTCCGTAATGCAAAGCGGGAAGCGATTAATAAGAACCCTCTTCTAACACTGGTGAACCCGAAGATGTCCTTTGCCGACATCGGAGGTATGTCCAGACTGAAACAGTACCTTATGGAGCGTAATGGTTCTTGGGGTGAAGAAGGTAAGAGTTACGGCCTGCCTCGCTTCAGGGGAGTGCTACAGGTAGGACTGCCCGGTAACGGTAAGAGCCTTAGCTGTAAGGCTATTGGTAGAGAATACGGCCTTCCGGTGATCCAGTTCGATCCTGGTAAGGTGTTCGGGGGTCAGGTAGGTCAATCCGAAGGAAATATGAGGAAGGCACTTAAGACCATGGAGGCGATGGCTCCGTGTGTTGTGTGGATCGACGAGATTGAAAAGGGCCTCGCAGGTATGCACAGCAGCTCGTTTAGTGACTCTGGTACGACTGCACGGGTTATTGGTACATTCCTTAACTGGATGCAGGAGTGTGAGGCTGACGTAATCCTTATGGCGACTGCTAACAACATTGTTGATCTTCCTCCTGAGCTTTTACGAAGGTTCGACGAGATCTTCTTCGTAGGGCTACCAGGGCGAGACCAGAGACGTGAGATTTGGGAAATCCAAATCCGAGCTAAGGGCCGGGATCCTAAGAATTTCGACCTGGACGAGTTGATTGCGGAAAGCAATCAACGATCTGGGTCCGAGATCGAAACAGCAGTGAATGCGGCTATGTTCACGGCATTCAGCGATAAGAGACGTGAAATGACCTCGGCAGACCTTGTAAAAGCCGTGAAGACCAAGCCTCCGCTGCTTGTTACAATGCGTGAGCAACTTACTTCGATCATTGATTGGGTAGGAAAGGATCCTCAGACCAGTGATGGTATCCGGGCTCGGTTCGCACACGCCCTCGAAAATGAAGTTGAGATGGAGGTAGTATAGGCATAATCCAGGTTTATATATTTACTGATCTGAATAAACCTGGATTGTCTTATGCTACATGCATCCAAAACTATCTCTCCTATTAGAGGATTCAACTCCTCAAATCCTTCCCGCTTCTATTAAATATAAGATTCAATACCTAGAAGATCTTATATCTACTTCTGATGTGTGGGATACCGGACGTAGCAAATCAGATTTGCTACGTAATATAGAAATTTATTCTCTTCCACACGATTCAGACATGTACACAGAAACTATACGACTTCAGTTTATGGTACCTGTAACTAAGATACATCAAGCTTCTGTGTACATCATTGATGTTTATGAGAGATTAGATTCTGATCTGGAGCATAAGTATATTTTGGCCTTACAGGGAGCTTACTTGTATTCATCCCTAATGGACTATCTTCGTAATCACGGACCTAAGGATACATATTTATTGGGGAGAGATTGTACCACTAAACAAAGTGGTTATCCATATGTATGTTTATCTTGTCCAAACACTCTAATAAATAATCTAGGAAAGTTATACCTTGAAGGTCCTAAAGTAAATACTTTTGCGACATGGTATGAAGATAGCCAAATATGTCTAACCCTAAGTTTTAGGTATGCATTTGACTTAAAAGAAGTGCGTGCTTTTATTGGTAATTTTGTGAATTATTAAAGGATTAGATACAATAGATTTGTACGTTCTTTTAAATTCATCTTGTCTCACAAGAGACAGTCAGAAAGACTGTATAACTTTTATGGAGAATTAGAAAATGTCAATAACTAATACGTTGCTGATCGATCGAGTCGTATCTCAAACCAATCTAACAGAATCCCAAGTACGTGAGGCTCTTGCTGGATTTTTGAGTGTGATTCAAGCTGAGTTGTCTACTGCTGGTAACAAGGTTACTATCCACGGCTTGGGAACCTTTAAGGCAAATCCAAAAGGCGACAAAACCGCCAGAAATCCACGGACAGGAGAGCAATGCTATGTTAAACCTTATACCAAGGTTACTTTTGCATCTTCTACTCTATTTTATGATATAACCAACGGCAAAAGATAATTTTATGGGTGCGGAACGTTGGGTGAGGTTTGTATCTCTGAAAGAAGCCAACAGGTTTAAACTAGATCTAGGATCTACTACAGATTTAGGTATAGATGGCAAGTTTGGATGTTGGTTTAGTTGGCATAAATCAACTGTCTTAAAAATTGGACATACTCTTTACTTTTTGAATACCTTGTTTGCCGACATGCTGACCCGTGAGATATGCACGAGCTATAATGTGCGCTCTATAGGAGCAGATAGTGTTGGTTGGTACAAAAATTTAGATATAGATGATGAGAGAAAACAAAAATACAAGACATGGGTTGACTATTTTCAGAATTACTCACCCAAACGTGACCGCATGGTTAGATTTTTGGAGGAAGAGGAATTACAAGAGTTTGAAAAATATGCTAACAGTTTAATTCAAACTTTATTTACTAAACCTCTCGTTTAGAAACTATTTCCTGCAATCGTGAATATTCTCCGTCCAATATATGAAGCCATTCTCTATACTGTTTGATATATTGCTCCGCCAGCTCTAATTCTTTGAAATTTATTTTCATCTTTTTTAAATAATCATCGTCAGACCTTATAAGTCTTGATTGCCATTTAGGAAAATACGAGTCTCCAATTTCTAATTCTGCCAACCCGCTTAGCATCTCAAATTCTGATTGACAGCTATTAACTTTGTTTGGAAGATCCCAAAGTTTTTGCTTTAAGTCATACATAGCATTAAAATCTATATGAGTTTGGGCATTGATTTTTCTGGATAAAGATGCCAACCTATCAAATGTATTTTTCATTAAAGACTCCACAATTATTCATTGTTATAATGTCTCAATAAAAGATATATGAAGTAGATTCACTTAGAATTATGAAAAGGTATAGCATGGCCAAATATTTGATAATAATAGAGTCCCCAAACAAGATCAAATCTTACAGAAAATATCTCGGGTCTGACTACGACATAGTGGCAACTAAAGGCCATATAATGGATTTACCTTCTGGTAAAATAGGGGTAAATACACGAAGCAAGAAATTTGAAATGGATTATGAGATAAACTCCGACAAAAAAAGTACCGTAGCTGATATTGTAAAAAAGTCTAAAGACGTTGAAGTCATATATTTGATGACGGACCCAGACCGTGAAGGATCTGGGATCGCAGCGTGTGTTTATAGGAATTTATCACCCAAAGTTCAAGCTAAGTGTAAAAGAGCCTCTACAATTTCTATAACTAAAACTGCTATTTTAGACGCTATCAAAAATGCAGGGTGCATAGATCAAAATATGGTAGCAGCCTTCGAAGCCAGAAGGGTGACGGACAGGCTTGTAGGCTATAAGGTAAGCCCTGTAATGTGGCGCAAAGGTATAATAGGTTCCTCGGCAGGACGGGTACAGAGCGTAGCACTTAAATATGTCGTAGACAGAGACCGTGAAATAGAAGCCTTCAAACCTGAAGAGTACTGGGACATAGACGCTAATTTATCCGCTTTTAAGTCTAGTTTCTGGGGTTTAGATGGAATAGAAAGAGTAATACGTAATGAAAAGTCTGCTACTTCGCTAAAAAAGATGTTAATGGAAAGTTGTAAAAAACTTAGGGTATCCTCTATAGAAAAGAAAACTCGAAAACGTGAGGCGGCTCCCCCATTTATCACCAGTACTTTACAACAGGCGGCTAATAGCATATTGGGATGGCCAGTCGATAAGACTATGAAAATAGCACAAGATGTCTTCGCAAAAGGCGGAATAACGTATCACAGAACAGATTCTTTTGATATTGATAAAGAAAAGACTGCAGAGTTACGAAAAGATTTGACTAGTAAATATGGTCAGAAGTATGTAAGTGAATCTGTAAATACTTTCAAAGCAAAAAAAGCTTCTCAAGAAGCTCACGAGGCTATTAGGCCTACTGGGGAGGACCCTACAGATTTAAATGATGATGAGCAAAAACTATACAATCTCATTAGAGACCGATATGTAGCATCTCAGATGGCTGACGCTATTTTTGAACAGATGCACGTTGAATTTGTCAGTATAGATACCAAAATGATTGCAAATTTCAGAATCAATGGGTCAAAACAAATATTCGATGGATTCTTGAAAGTACACGGGTCCTCTACCGCAGATGTTATCTTACCTGACTTAAAAGTAGGGGATGAATTACCCTTTTCTGATATAGAAATGGTCCAGAAGTTTACGCAACCACCATCAAGGTACAGTGACGCTTCGATGGTTAAGAAAATGGAGACTGATGGTGTAGGTCGACCCGCTACCTATGCGGCTACTATTAAAACCCTGGTAGACAGAAAATTCATTGTAAAGGATGGTAAGGTTTTTAAGGCTACGGATTTAGGTAAGATAGTAAATGATTATCTTGTCAAATTTTTTCCGAACCTTGTAGATCCGTCCTTTACGGCTGACATGGAGAACCAACTAGATGAAGTAGCTTCTGGCCGGCTAACCTATATAGCCTCGATGAATGCTTTTTATGATCCATTCAAAGTAGCATTAAAGAATGCTTCAGAAGGAGATGCAAAAGATATATTCAAGACTACACACCTATGCCCATCCTGCAAAGTCGGGTATTTACTTAAAAGACCGGAGAAAGATGAAGGTTGGTGGTATCCTTGTGACAGATACCCAGAATGTAAAGCTGTTGCCTTGACTGAAAAGGGAGAGGTTCTAATTAAAGACGGTAAAGTTCAAGTCAAAGAAATTATCCCAGAGCCTGAGCTAGCAGAAGGAACAGAAATACCTGATTGTCTTTTGTGTGAAAGTCCTATGAAACTCAGATCCGGAAAATTTGGAAGTTTCTGGGGGTGTACATCATATAAGACAGGATGTAAAGGCACTAAACCATATGAAGACCCCAATGCTTCTACTCAAACAGAACAGGTTACATTCAAAGGTTTGGTATGTCCAGAATGTGAAACATCCTTAGTCAAGTCTGGTGGTAAATTCGGGGAGTATATGAAATGTCCTAAGCAAGGTTGTAAAGGGTCTTCTCCAATCCCAGTTGGGGTATGTCCAACATGTGATGCTTGGGCGGTAGAAAGGTATAGTAAAAAGAAAAAGTCTAATTTCTATTGTTGCATCAAATGGTCGGACAAATGTGATTTTGTAACCAGTAATAAGAAAGATCTCAAGCCATTAGAATAATTTATTTTTTGATAACGAGTATAGGTCTACCCTTTATAGATATATACAAATCTTTTAAGCTAATGTAAACAGGGTGTTTTTTATTAGACATAGGAATGTCTTGTAACATGTCTGCGGTCTCAAGATCCAACATATGACCAGACCATTTTCCAGTTTCCCATCCACCTCTAGTCTTAGTCCTGCTTCTCCATAGATAAATGGCGTTTTTGTCTAAAATTACAGATGCTGTCTTTATCGTAATATCTTTGACTTCTTGCTTTAATTCTTCAAATTCAGACTGTAAAATCCTACAAGCTTGTTGGTATTCACTAAATAAGTCTCCTAATTTCAAATACTTACTTATCATAGATTCTGCGGCTACTTCGAAATTACCATTCAAAATGTCTAACGTCTCTTTTGAGAGACCTTCTTTTTGTCCTCGTCGTAATACATTCAAAAACCTTATTATGTCAATAGGACGTAAATCTTCATTTAAGAAAGTCTTTACCTTGTGTAAAGACTCATCCACATCTTTTATGGATTCGTCTCTAAAGGAAGCGGTTTTTACTTTATAATATTTCTCGATTAATCTTAGATAATCTTTTGCTACTTCGTGCTTATAGCCGATATCCCATCGCCCTAATTTCAAAGTCTTTACATCTTTATCTTGAAATATTATACTGAACTCAGTAACTGGTTTTAAAGGAGACCCGTCACGTTTCCAGTTTTGATATACAGATATTAACAATGTGTCTTCTCTTTCTAGAGCTATTCCTCTAGAGGTTGAGGTCGCTACAAAATTTCTTAGACTCCAATTTTTATTGTCTTGACGAGATAGTTCATTAGCTACTTCTGTCCAGTAGTCTTTACTATCATATAACTGCCGAAGACGATCTTCTCCAGGTCCTGCCATTCGTAACTGACTTGCTAATTTCGATAATCTATGTAATATCATAAAATCTCTATTGTTGGTGCTTTCTTGGTATGCCTAACAAATCTGCCATTACACAGAACTCCCCTTCATGTGGCTCATGTTCAATATTTGTATCTAATACGTAGTGGATTAATTCATGAGTTAGAACTATTTGAAGGTATTTTTGGTCCTCTAAAGTCTTTGTCTGGATGGATATGACTCCAGCTACGTCATCTATTCCTTCGTATTTCTGGTATACTGCTATTTTATCTTCTGGTGGTATAGCATTACTAAACCCTACGGACAGATCTATTAGGATAGGATCAAAACCTTTGATGGTTTTGTAAGCTTTCAGAACCCCTGGGAATATTTGCTTAACCACTTCATCAAGCCAAGATGACCATGCGTCTATGTTGTCTACTTCATCTTTTATTTCTTGTATATAGTCGTTCTCAAACAGATCCAAAGTACTCAATAACCATGAATAAGTTTTAGTCCACACATCTGACCCAACGGTCAGAATATCATAATCTTCAAAATCCTCGGGTACGTCATCTATATCTGCCTCCACATACCAACCCTCTTCTGAATCTGTGACTACACACTTTAAAGCTATGAGATCGGATATGACGTAAATCCAAGCCGTTATATTGGTATCTCTTTCGACTGGAATAATTCTAATGCTATCTGTAATCTTGGCTATTTCAAAACAAAGATATTCCAGATTATGTTCGTCATATAGGTCTGATCTAGATTCCCAAGCCTCTAAAGCAACTTCTAATCTGTCTTCTAGTATGTCTATCATCTTGGTAATTTATCTCTATGGTTAAGGGCTTGTTTACAAACTTCATCAAAAGTTAATATTTCTGTGTCCTCTTCTTTTCCGGCGGACCCGCCCGACCGTGTTATCGGAATCATAGAGCTGCTTCTACCAGCTGCCCCATTAAAAGGCATCGCCGAAGCATCGTAATAGTATGTATTTCCTGGATTATAAGAAGGGTATTGCTTTGTGTGTAAGTCTGTGAAATTTTCACGACCTAAACTATTTGCATGACGTATAGCTTCTGCTATATTGGCGGGCTGTTTATAGATTGGCTCTGCATCAGAACCTGTATAGACGCCCACAGGTCTATCGTCATCTCCGGATGAAAGTCCACATAATTTTGCTTGTAGGTATTCTTGAATTGTTTTCATAAATCTAGGGAGTACAAAAGAATCATGATTCTTTTGTACTCCCTTAACAAAATCGGAGGGTTTTATGAGTTTAAGTAACACAATCAAAAGCTTATCAAAACAAGCATCCACAGATAAAACTGTGTACATCACCCCTCAAGGTGGCAGCACTAAAAACATTTCTTTTTCTATATCCTCTCAAATAGACTTGAGACCAGGTACTCCTGGATTGGAAGTAATAAAACTCATCAACTCTATGAAAGTAGATGTAGATGAGACTGTTAATACCGTATTGCAGAGTCCTAACGTCCTTTCTAAAGGCTATGTATCTTTATTTGGTAAAGGATCCGGTATAACCTTAAATTATTCGTTTCTTATTGAGGATAGTGCAGCCAGGTATTCTTTGGAAGAAGAGAAATATTTATTGCTAAATTTGAAATCAAAGTTTACCTCTAATGGATGGAGAGTTAAGTGACATGCCCACGTCAACATTTTCCAGAATAGCATCTTTATCACATCTGCTTAAACAAGCGGAAGATAATATAGAGCTTCGTAACCGAACTCTATATATGATAAAAACGGAAGGTCCTTCTACTATTAGAGACCTATTTGGTCCTGTGTTATTTGATTCAGATTTGTCCAGATCCTTATTAAAGAAATGGGAGAATGATGACATTTTAGAGCAAAATGGAGAGGATTTTGTTATGACTGAAGTCGGCAAGAAATTATATTTTGGGTTGAACAAAAGCGGTTGGAAATACCCTAAACCCTAAGATCCAGGTATCAGCAATTCCATTCTATAAATTGGAACAACACTACCTCTTCCAGTAGTTTGATAATGTTTTACTCGTCCATCTAAAGTTTGTATTAAGTATCTATCTTCTATAACGACTTTCCATAAGTCTCTTACACCATTACCAGCTAAATCAGAAGCAAGACCTAAGGCATCTTCCACATCAGAAGACAAGAAAATATTGACAGGAATGTCTTTTGCACCTTCATATCTATTTCTATCCTTAACTGGACGCGCAGTATATAACACTTTCTTTTTTCCAGGCTTACTTGTGGATCCTGGGTTACGCAATTCCTTAATCAAATCAAAATAGTCTTCTTGCTCTTCATTGTTTCTGAATAAGTCTGTATCCCCTCCTTCTAAGACATCGTCTATTACGACACTGGTGCTCTGAAGCATAGCGAAGAAAGATATGTCTTTTCTACCGACTGATACCTGGAAGCTGTTAGCACCTTGTTCTAAGTTAACCTCTCTGCTATTGTATGGAGCATGAGCCGTTATCCATATAGGAGCTTTCCATCCTTCTATACGTCGTACCGCCTTGAACAATACGTCAGATAACGCTTGAGCATTTTGATTAGTTTCTATTATCAATCTGTCAGCAGTGTTTAAATATTCTTGTCTTAAATCTGATTCAGAAACTTCCCCTTCGTTACTCAATACATCTATGTATTCACGCATTATTTTCAATAACTCAAACGGCATGTCTGTTTCAGATAACATGGCTTTATAAACCTGAAACACAGACCCCCAGTCTTCTGGATCCTTCCAAAATCTTTCAATATAAGGAGAGGATGACCCGTATGCTTTAGCTATAGCTGATCTAACCAACTCCTTTGTTAGACTGGATTTACGAGATTTCTCTATCTTCTCTATAGAATATTCTAATAAGTCCGCAATAGCAATATGTATAGCTTTGACATACTCTTCTATGTCTGTAGCTACAAGGCTTGAATGTTTAAGGCTTTTAGATACCTTTCGTATTTTATCAATAATCGAGAATTTACTTTTCTCTAAATTAGCAATGAAATTTACTTTTGATGAGTCGTAATTTTCCAGATCACTATTATTTTCTAATATATTTAAGGTTGATCCTTTTGATTTTGCCCATTTTATGGTAAAGGTCTCACCATTTTTTGAATAAGAATTTGAAGTGAATATGTCTCCAGGTTTCATCATAGCAAACATAGCATCATATAGCTTGGTGGCTATACTTTGTTTTTGAAAGTCTTCTCTAACGTCAACCCACGAATGTCCCCAATATTTGCCTTTGATTGGGGGTAAGCCTAATTCTAACCTGTACTCATTATTAAAATGTCTCTCTACATCTTTGACATATACTTTGTTTGCTCCTACCAAGTCTCTATTTCGGAAATATAAGAAATACAAGGCTTTTGCATGATAGTCTGAGTCATTATAAAAAGGTTCTATGAAATCGTACCTAACATAATGAAACTTTGGCAGTTTATAATATAAGTCGTAGAAGGTTTCACTGTCTAAGGATTTCTTTTTTCGTTTTATCCGTTTAAAATGCTCTTGAAATATAGGGTCTAATAGAGCCCTAACTTGGTTTGCATTCAATACCTGAATTTCTTCCATATTAACTCCTTGCTTCGTCATAGTCACAAATAAATCATAATTTCGACATTTTTCCGAAATATCAAAGTTACAAATATCATGCACATTTGGAGACCAAACTATGAATAACCCCAAAGGTCTTACTCCTATAGAAAAGCGAGACGATATTTGGATTAAAAGAGACGACAAATTCAGTATAGCCGGAGTACCTGGAGGAAAGGTTAGAACATGTTGGCATCTTGCCCAAGGGGCAAATGGACTTGTGACAGCAGGGTCTAGAAGCAGTCCACAAGTTAATATAGTAGCACATATAGCTCATCATTTAGGCATACCGTGTCGGGTACATACTCCTCAAGGGGAGTTGTCACCAGAAGTACAAGCCGCAAAAAACATGGGAGCTGAAGTAATACAACATAAGGCTGGCTATAATAGTGTTATCATAGCCAGAGCCCGTGAAGATGCCAAAAAACAAGGGTGGACAGAAATCCCATTTGGGATGGATTGTTGGGAGGCTATTACACAGACCAGATCACAGGTCAAGAACATACCAAAAGAAGTAAAACGAATAGTCATACCTGTAGGGTCTAGTATGTCTTTATCTGGACTTCTTCATGGCTTATTAGATGAAGACTTGGATATACCTGTTATTGGGGTTGTAGTAGGGGCGGACCCAGAAGATAGGCTGAATAGATACGCACCTATAGAAGATGATTATGTGAGTGCTTTTGCCTCTGGCAAACAGAATCTAAGACATAAGTCCTGGACAGAAATGGTGACTTTAGTGAGATCGCCCCTAGATTATCATACTCCATATAGAGACAACGTTTGGAGAGGGGTAACTCTGGACCCTGTTTATGAAGCTAAATGTATTCCTTTTCTAGAACCTGATGATTTATTTTGGGTTGTAGGTATTCGACAAACAATGCAATGTGATGATATTAATGAAACAGTTTGACACTTTTATAACACCCCTGACTATAACGGACATTCCGCTTATATTAGCTAACATTCCAAAAGACTCCACTAATTACTACGACTGTATACCCTATGCTATAGGAGCAAATACATATGGAGTATTCCAAGGGTTTAAGTATTATGATGGAGAGGTTTTAATTCTCTTCAACACTAAATATCAAAAATATTGGAAAGTGTACAAAGCATACGGTCCTAATGATCAAATCATATGTGACAGACTATGGGACTGGTGGGCATACTATAAATCCAAAACTGAAAAAGACTTGGCTTTAAATAACCTGACAGAATCACAATATAAAATACTTCTAAGCAGAGCCAAGAAAGAAGGTATTAAGATATCAAAAACATCTTGTGAAGAAGACGTGTTTGATATCCGTGGCATAAAAGATTTGAAAGGTGGCACATGGGCCAAACTTCGAATGATGATCAATGTATTCAAACGTCAAGAGTTAAATCACACTGTAGAACATATTTCTGAGTCCAACCTTGAAGAGTCTCGCAATCTCCTCAAATATTGGGTAAAACAAATGAAAGATAATGGAGCAATACAGCTCAATTATCGACAATATGAGTATGTACTGCTATACCACTCATTCCAAGGATCTGATACCTGTAGCTATGTCCACAAGATTGATGGAAAACCAAAAGCAATTGTCTTGATGAACAAAATATCCGACAATTGTTTTGCGCAAACCTCTAGCTTTGCGGATAGAGACGTCAAAGGTATTAGTGAGTATTCGATATATCACGCATTTGCAGAAGCCTCCGAACGAGGAATAGACTATGCTGCTTCTGGATTAAGGATGGTTTCGACTTGGAACTTTAAGAATAAATACAACCCGGTACAACCTTCTCCTGTCTGGTATAAAATAGGATTACCTGGAGAGGTAGTAAAAGATTCATTACCATTTTTTGAATAGGGAAATCATATGGCGGTATTTGGGAAGCCAGATAAAGTTCAAAGGTCTTATGCCAATAGTGCAAAGAAATATGCAGGAGACGATCCTAGAAGATTTCAGTGGTATGGCTTCACAAAAGAGCAGCTTGCAGCTATTCAACAAGACACTGTGAATCTTATACCCAAGAATGTCAAAACAGTATTAGAGGTAGGTTGTGGGGTTGGGTTCTTAGCTGAGTTGATTAGGACCCAACGACCTGATATTCATTATCGTGGGTTTGATATAGTACAACAAAACGTACAAGAGGCCCAAGAGAGAAACCCTGGACTAGACATTTTTCAAGGCAATTATTGGAAAGTATTGGCTGATTACACGCCTGGAGATTGGGAGTTTGTCATTTCGGTAGGAGTTTTATTCACAACTACTGATCCAGAACATCGTGAATTATTACTTACCTTATTAGACCGATCCTCACCAAAAGGGTTTATATCCTTATGTCTTGGGGGGTCATGGGGCCTTTCCTCTGCCCAGAAAGCTGATTTTTTTGGCAGGTCCTTGTCCAACTCCGTAGGAGAAACTTTTGCTTACTACAAAGGTAAGAGGGCTTTTTACCCACAAAATGTAATTACCTACCAACATCCTTTTATTCTGTTTCGAGAAGGTGTAATAGAAACACCTAATCTTCCAAAAGTACCATTAGAACTTTTGGAGTATAAAGAACCAGAACTAATCGATGACCCAGAAGAAACTTTTTTCATTTCGTAAAGACTACGGATCTGACCTGTATATTATCCAATCTGCTGTAACTGGATCTATAAAGATAGGACGTACTTCTGATTTAAATGCTCGCATAGAACAACTTCAGACAGGATGCCCACATCTTCTTAGAATTTTACTTCATATCCAAGGCCAAGGATCTTTAGAAAAGTATCTTCACGAACGGTTGAGGTATTACAGACTAAGGGGCAATGGTGAATGGTTTTCTGAAGAAGGTCTTCCCTCTCTTCCAGACTCACTTTATGAGAAGATAGATTTAGAAATACTAGACTGGTGGAGAGATCCCAAATATCTTCCTAAATCCAATTTAAGCTAACCTAACCCCGATTCTCCTTAAAATAAAATTAAGATTCGATTTCACCCTTTCTCATTTTTATATAGTTAAACTAAGTAATATTTACCAGGATCTGATTGATGATGTATATATCAAATCAAGAATATTTTGCTACTTATGACCCCACTATATATCACAACCCACCGGTGGCAGTAGATGTGGTGTTGGTAAATAGTGAAGGACAGGTATTTTTGATAGAACGTAAAGCGCCTCCGGAGCATTTGAAATGGGCATTACCAGGGTCTTTTGTTCATAGAGATGAATCCCTAATAGAAACAGTACAACACACTATCCAGAAATACGTTCCAAGTTGGTGGAATGATATTCCGAACTCACATATATCTCAAATCCAAGTATTTGACGGTATAAATAGAGACATTAGAGATAGGGTTATATCGGTTGCTCACCTAGTTACTGTAAAAGGTCTTTGGACTAAATTTACATTATACCCTATAGACTCTGATAAATCTGACACTAGATTCGTTGAGTTTGATGACGCACTTAAAATAGTGTCCGCTTTTGATCATGCGGACATACTTAAAGTAGCAAGACAGTATTTAGCAGACCATGTATGGGATCTGAAAATTATGTCAGGGTTGCTACCGGATAGTTTCACATTACGAGAGTACAAAAATCTCGTAGAAAAATTGACCGGCAAACCCATAAATGCGTCCAATTTCAGAAAAAGGGCTCTAGCCTTTGGAATTATAGAGCCAGAGAAGAATGTAGGTAGAGGAAAAACAACAATGTATCGTTTTACCAAGGAGTGAATCATGAAATATGTTCTAGTAGATGTTGACACACAGAATGCTTTCGCTTCCACATCTGGCAACCTTTCGGTATATAAGGATGGATTGACAAATGTGGTTCTACAAAATATTGTAAGCCTCGTTCGTAAGGCTGAAGAAACAGGAACACCGATTATCGGATCCGTTGACTCTCATAGTTATGACGCTTGGGAGTTTGCCGAGAACGGCGGACCTTTCCCGGCCCATGCTGTGAAGGGTACCTCCGATTGGCTTAAGATTCCAGGCACCCTTCCGAAGCGATTCCGTTTCGTGCCCATGAGTAAGGAAGGCCAGCTTATGGTAGGGGAGTCGAAACAGGGTGAAAATAACAGGGTCTATAGCTTTAGGTCTTTTTATACGGAAGCCCTAAAAGGAGTGGGTCTTTACTTTGAGAAAGAAGTATATAGTCTGTTCTCCAATCCAAACTCGGGGGATTTTATTGCAGGACTTCGAGATCGGATGGTAGCAGAAAATGAAAATAACGTTACTTTCATTGTTGTTGGATTTTGTACTGGTGGGTTCTGCTGCGATCAAGCAGCTCTTGGACTTAAGGAAGAGGGGTATAATGTTGCTGTTGTGTCTGACGCCACTCAAGCTATTGACGGAGTGAACGCTCCTGATGGAGCCGCGTATAGTTTTGACATTTTCCGTCAAAATGGCATAGATGTTATTGATACTGCTACGGCTTTGTCCTACTTTCGATAATAAATAAAGAAACCCTCTTACTTTTCCTACCATTGTGTCGTTAATCATTCAAAGCAATGCCCATAAAAGGAGAATAAGCATGAACGTTAAGCGACTGTTCCAAGTTGGACAGATGATAGAGGTTTGCAATACCTCATCTGAAATGGATGGTATGTATGCAAATGTCATGGGAGAGTTGGGACACAGCCTTGTAGGTTTGTCTAACGAACCCGGAAGCATCTTGCTTCTTAAATTAGACCCTAGCAGAGGTCCTGTAGAGAAATTTAATCCGGTCATTAATTTGACCCTTTCCTGTGTTCAACACCTAAAATAAGGAAGTAAAATGTCATATCTAATCCCCACAGTTGTCGAAAAAACCCAAAGCGGGGAACGATCTTTTGATTTGTTTTCTCGACTTATGCGTGACCGCATCATCTATCTCGGCACTCAGGTAGATGCGGACTCAGCTCGAATTATCGTAGGTCAGATGCTTTTCTTGGAGGCAGAAAAGCCAGGGGCTCCTATCGAGTTTTACATCAACTCTCCCGGAGGGTCAGTGATTGATGGGCTCAGCATCTATGATACGATGCAGCTTATCACGTCACCTGTTCATACGACTTGTATCGGACTTGCGGCATCGATGGGAGCTTTTCTTCTGGCAGGTGGACATCCAGGCAAACGTCGGACCCTACCCAACAGTGAAGTGATGATCCATCAGCTTGCGGGAGGTGCTCAAGGTAAAGGTACGGATGTTCAAATCCAGTTTGAGCATATGATGCGCCTCAAAGAGACCCTGACGCGTCTTTTGGCGGAAAATGTCGGGAAAACCTATCAGCAAGTGTATGATGATTGTGAGCGTGACAAATGGCTCTCAGCACAAGAGGCCCTTGCTTACGGATTGGTCGATGAGGTTGTAGGCAGTGACCGTGAAGCGAAGAGAGTGCGTGTGTCCGAAGCAGAGGCAAAGGAAAAAGCCTAATACCTCACATACATACTCTCATGGACTCACCTAAACAAAGGATCAAAAATGTCTGTGAACTCCAGAGTTCTCCTCCTTATGGAAGAGGACTTACCCCCAAAAACGGATCCATTACGAAATGATTTAGTTTTAACAGCTCAAGTCAGTAGGTATGAATATTATCGGCCTTCTGGTGGTAACCTGACTTATGAGGAATCTTATCCTCCATGTGAAGAGAAAGAAGGGCCACTTTGTGGATGTACACACAAAGTAATCGCCCGTCCAGAAGGCGTACCCACTGGCACAGCTCAATATGTTCGAGTCAATTGTGCTGTAGGAGAAATGCGATTAGATGTAGAACTCTCACAAATGGATTTTATCTTTCGTTGGGGTAATGCACAGGATCATGCCTTTTTCTTTTTTAGAAAAGATTCCGTAAGAATAGAAATCACACTACCCGGACATGGTTATGTAGATTGTTTTTTTGGAAAACTTTATATGGGCAATGACGTAGACATCAGTCGTCTTATGAATGGACACTCTCCTTCAAAAATCATCAAATTGAATGAGATTGGACCAAATCAGCTTTGGATGCACGACTGTTCTTGGGGTCGTGAAGCTATGGAGATCCTCCTCAATACACCTGAGACACAAAGGTGGCGTGATGTATTCTATACCATCCGAGAACTAAGAATCAACTCTACCCATTATATGGACCAATCTGTTCCCGTAAAGGATCACCATGATAGGCTGCTTCAGGATTCTTCTATTATGGCCGATGTTAGAAATGTGACTTTATTTTTGAAAGACTTTATCGAACAAATTAAAGGCACTGAGATTTTCAATTGTAGCGTCAGGATAGACACCCTTGTTCATGGAGTTAAGATAAATGAAGGTAACGAATAAAGAGGTAGCGTTTGAACTTTGTGAGAAAAGGTTTAACCTACCCGCTACTATTGATGGGGTATGTCCCAAATGCGGGTCACCGTTCAGTAAGAATTACGAAGATCATTATCTCTCGTATCCTTTTACTAATAAAGATATGACTGAACATTTATATTGTAGTCATTGCGAACACGAATGGAATGTTAAAATTCGTCTAACACTCAAATTAGAAATAGTAGATTGATGGTTTCCGACTATACAGGCAGGTTAGCTTTGGATGCTGGGTTTGTAGACCCTATCTTTGAGATAAGGGGTGATAAAATATTTCTCATTATAATTAAAGATGGAATAGAGTCTGTCCAAGCAGAAGCTAAAAATGAAAAAGAAATGCAAGCAGAATTATCTCGTTTGTTATGCGATCAAATGTCAGGGCCTCTTTTAGAAGAATGGGAAGAATATGAGAAAAAGCTCAGGTAAATCTACTTCTGTAGATGGTAAAGGGTTCATGATTAGGAAGAAAGGAACAGATTTATATAGTCAAGGTGGTGCCCCTAAATATTTGTACAATCGTGGTGATCTGAATGATCGTAGTTTTGTGCCACCTGAATTTGGGCCAAAAGAGAAGGGTAAGATATGGACAGCCAATGCTTTAGGGACGCATCTGGCTCAATATCGAAAAAGAAATTATCAGAAGAAGACCCTTACTCTGGAGATACCTGAGGATTGGGAAATAATCCCGGTGGAGGTTTTGATTATTGAGAGAGGAGAGCCTTTCAATGCCTTAGAATATATTCGTAATGGCAAATCCCACAAACACGAAGTGGTTAAAGCTTCTATTTGGGGGTATAGAGAGGAAATAAATGGCTCGCGTACTTGAAGAGATACCCGTAAAATATGACAGGATTATGTGTCCTCATCCTTCCTGTCAAAAAGAAATACCTGTCAAAGGTTATTGATTCTTCTTAGTTTTAAACCACCTCATTCGTTATCTTCATACTACCTTAAAATACTATTGCTGTGGAAAATATGGAATTTCCTAACGGGTTGGTCGAAGGGGTAACAGACCTTACTATTGATAGGTTCAATGTAACCTCTTTTGTATGTGTTCGAGAAAGACAGTATTTTATAATTGTATACCCTCCTGTGGATGGTCAAGGATTTGGCTCTGCATACCTATATGCAGCAGATGGGTATGGAATGTGCAAGACAGAAACCATTGGGAAGGGTGGGTTTTTGGATAAACTGATAAAGGCCATTAATCAACTACCACAATTTCAAGAGATATTACAAAAGGCTCGAAAGAAGGAGTCTTACAACATTAGATTTGAATTGTTTATGGACGACGAATGAAGGTTTGTATTCAAAATATACCATGCATAGCTAGAAAAACCGCTATTCATATGATGACGTCCGGAAGACCTATTCCAAACGATTTATGGAAATTAGGATCTGAGGTATTTGACAAGAAAAACGAGGAAGTCGGTCTCTACAAAGCTGCTTGGCTTGACTTATTTGTGGAAATTTTTCGAAATACTTTAACACCAAATCGTAGACCTGAATTTCAGGTCTTTGTTTTACAACCGCTTGATTTTAAATCAGAAAATATTATTGCTGAAGTTGGAAAATCTTTTTATCTGATAGAAAAACTCCCAATGATCCCAGGGCCAATCCCTTTATTAGATGCTAAGGAAGCCTGGTTAGTATGTTCTAAAGAAAAGTATCTTAATGGCAAGGAGAAAATTTATTGGAGAGGATGGTTTAGGATTGGAGTAGAAGTAGAAGTGGTCCAGTCGATTGATCGGATCTTTTTATTAATGGAAGACAAATGATTCAAACTATAAGGAATGCAAAAGCTACAGTATATGGTGTCTTTGCCACGGTCCCATGGACTGGAAGTTACTGGATGATGTTCGCACATGTAGTATTGTCCCGTGTGCCTTTTAAGAAACTAAAAATAGGGAGTCTTGAACATGTCTCTTAAAACTGTTAGTTGGTGGGGTATAAGTATCAGTGTATGGGTACTTATTTATCAAGGTGCGTATAATCATGTCGAATGGTATGAAAATATATTACAATTTTATGTCGGTATTATAACATTTTTATCTATCCTATATGTGTTATTCTTCAAGTCTTTCAAAGTTATGGCAAAACAAAGGTCAGTACCAACTAGGGTTGCGGTAACGGTTGGAATATTTGAAACTGTAGCTTTTGCCGGAGCAGGATGGTTTTGGAGTGCTTGTATCGTTTTATTTGGAACTTTTATAGAATATTTAATATATGACGTGGATTGATTTCTCTTTTCTATAAAAAACTGCTGTTGATTCTTTCTAACCAAAACAAAGGAATCAACATGAAATACCTTACCCCTCAAGAAATAGTATCTTTAGGCATTTTACAAGAGCTGAATAGACGCGAGTTACATCCAAGAGGCCTTGCTTTAGAAATAGAATGCGAAAATGATGGAACTCCTCTCCGTATAATCGACATTCAAGACCATAGAGATGAAATAGACGGTGTCGCCTTTATAAATATTGATGTTGACAAAGTCAAAACTTATGAGGAACTATCTAAGGCTGAAGATCGCTATGCTACCTTAGGTTATGTTGTCCAACCTTTGGACTCAGAAGTAGTAAATCATTTATATCCTTACTGGATCATGATTTACACTCGTAGAGACGGAGAAAAGATAGTATTTGAATCTCCTACTTTATCCAGGTTAAGAGATGAATGGAATGACAAGCAGAAACCTAACTGTATTATTGAATTGATAGACAATGATATTCCGGTTCATTGCATTGAAGGCGATGCTGTATACCTTCTTTTTTCTACTCTTTAAGAGTGTCCTATTAGAGGACCTCACATGCCAAAAGAATTGATCGATCAGTTAATGCTGCTACCCTCTTTAGAAGATGGATGGAATGGATATAAAGCACCCAAACCAAACCCGAACTCACTACAAAAAACAAAAGATTTTTTAGTTGAGATATTATATAACAAAATCGTTCCTATAAGTATAGTGCCATCTGCAGAAGGTGGGGTAGGTATTGTTTTTAAGTTTGATGAATGGTATATAGACTTAGAAATTTTTAATGATGGAAAAATGGTAGGATGTTTCTCTAAACCTGAGAATATACATGTGTGGGAAGTATTTTCTGTACAAGAAGCTTCTCAGAAAATAACAGAGTTTATGTCAAACCGTTCAACAAATCTTTCATTGTGGTGACTTTATTATGAGTAACCTAGAAACATTGCTGAAAGCTATCTATGACTTCCCATATATAGATGAGGTGACGGAAGATCCAGAATGGACTCACTTGGATGCTTATGTCTATATTGGCAAGTTAGCTGTAGAAGCTGAAAATGAAATTTTAGCTTTAATTCCGTCTCCCGTGAAGTAGAAACAAGAGATATTTATGAATATTATTCAAAATGTAGTATCAGGTAGCGGATCTGTAGCTGTGTCTGGGTCAAATAATTCTACAGCTACAGATGGTATTTCCATATCTGGTTATATGGGCCTTTCTGTAACCGGAGATGGTGGTATTTCCAAAACAGGAGATAATGGTCAAGCTGTTGCTGGTGTAAATGGACGTGTTTTTGGCGGTGATAATTCCATTTTGGAACTTAAGTGGGTAGATTCTACTGGCAGAAGGAGAATTTCAACCGCATATGTTGGTGAAGATGGTATTTTACCAAATGTTATGTATCGTCTCGATGCCTTAGGCAATTTTGTAAAAGTTTAGGAGCCCTTATGCCCACTTTTGGAGTGAGTGATTTTTGTAAGCATCGTCATGGAGCGGATAGCCGTTTTACAGCCTTTTATGGATCTTGGGAGAAGCTGCACGACATAGTGCAGCTTGACTGGGAACGAAGGATTCCTGGATATCGAGAAGGAGTTGTCATCATTCCAGTGGATTTGTCTGAAGACTGGAACACTACGGGTCTTTATAATAAATTCTCTGCCCCTGTTGTAGAGCTTAATGAGAATGACCTCTTCGAAGGCTCTTATAGTAGTAGAGTACCTGGGGAAACTCCTCGTAAGACAACATACGTAAGCCGTGTCAATAAATTGGGAGCGGAACGCAAAGCGTCAACGGCTACTCACATTGACATCATCCTTTATAGCAAAGAAACCCTCGCGGAGAAGGATGAACCACGTACAGGTGCCGACTGGGACGTTATTACGGTTCTTGGAAAATTGTCTGCAGATTCTCAGCCCATGACTCCTGGAACTCTGATGGCAAATCATTTTGGAGCCGATGGCGGGTCTAATACGTTAATGGGTCCCGTAGAGTTCGAGCAGGCTCTTAGAGAAAGTTTTGATTTTTGGAAAAATAAAGGCCTCCTAGCCCCTTGATATCTGAGTTAACTCTTATATTCTCCGTTATGTCGTAAACAACAAAAGGAAAGTATAATGGACCCAGACATCTCACTTCCTCTCCCTATCGATAGAAAAACTCTACGAGAGCAAATTATTAAAGAGCCTTGTAGTAATCGTTTTAACGCATTGATGGCTCGTAATGCCATGCGAAGTATGGCACAGACTCCGATTGAGGAGAGAAATATGGGATGGTGGCATGACTATCCTCCCAAGGCTCGTACTGTTGTGCGGTGTGAAGGTCTATGTAAAGAAGCTGGGCATAATCACGAATACCACCCTCTTGACGAGGATTTGGTACATTATTACGACCCATTCAAGAAAGAGTGGGATATTATCTAGGAAGATGTTACTAACTTTTCTGTTCTTATTCTTTGTATCATATGTGACCTTTTAAGGAGAAAACATGGCACGGGTAGTAGAAGAGATTCCGGTTCAATACAATCGAGTTTTGTGTCAGAATTGTGGACGTACCATTGAATATGTCCAGGCAGAAGTTAAGTCATACCACGGAACAGACTATAGTGGTGGGTCAGATGGTCGTGAGTGGGTCGTTTGCCCACATTGCGGTAAAGACATAACCCTTAAATCTTGGTGAGGTCAAAATGTTGTCGGATTTGATAAAAGCCCTTCAGATTTTTCTGAAATATCGCGATGTAGATTGTCCAACACATTGCGAACATGATGTGATGGTGATCTCATCTTTCACAAAAGATGAGATATCTGAAGAAGATCGAGTTGCTTTAGATAAACTAGGCTTTCATTTCAGCGTGACTGATGGGCATTGGATTTCGTATAAATACGGTAAAGCATAAGGAATTCAAAAATTATGGGATCATTCACGTATAATTGTGCTATCTCTGGGTTACCTGTAGGTGCTGGGGATGACGTTATGTTTTTACTGCTTACCAAAAATCGATCGTATCGGGAACATGCAGTTTATATGACAGATTGGTGGTATCCTCGTACTTTCCCGCTTAAAGCAAAATATAATGATTACGGGTCTGTAGAGGACGTTCAAGAAGGTCCCATGAAGGATCTTTGGATGAAAGGGTTCCAACTAGACCTTATGGAAAAGGGAGTTGGAGACAATAGTTGTCATGATGTTGCTATTTTCAAAGACTCTACCTTTGATCAGATGTTGGATGCGCTCGGAGAGTTTCGCATTGAAGTAAGTAGGTCTCATAATCCTCAGAAATCTATTCCTGATGAAACTAGACATGAAACCTTTGATATAGCTTATCCAAGCATACGTCGCGTCATGGATGCTATGAGATTTTGTGGGTTTGAAATTGTAGGAGATTCTAAACCTGCACCTAGTAACTCTTTTTATGTTGATGAAGAGGTTTTTGGATCTGTGCGAGTAAGGCTAGCCTCTTATGGTGATATGGAACATCATGTCACGGCTTTAAGATATGTACAAGCAGCCTTGAAAAATCAATGGTCAACAATGATAGCTACTGGGTCTGGTAGCTATTCAAACCCTGCTGAGTTAATTATACGGCCTTTTCCGGACAATACGCAGAGAGTAAGAGTGCATACCAGTAATAAGACGGAAGATTACACAAAACCTCAAAAAGTGTACTCTTGCATGATCCGTCAAGATGTCTGGGATGCTTTGCTTACTATCCCAGTACAGATGGGGTATAGCCGAGATCCAGCTTGGACTTTGGACACCTTTAGAAGCATGGTGAAAAAAGATTGGGAGTCTCTATTGCCCATGTTCCGTAAATTGGAAGATCTTAGAGCCGAGCCACAGACGTCTAATAAAGACGATATGGATAAACTCAGAGAGATCTGGAAATTAGAGGATGAAATAGACCTCGAAAAAAGCAATAATAGAGAATTGGTTATTGCTTCTTTTCTTAAAGATTCCAATCTACCCTACTCAGTTAATTGGGCGACAAATTGGCAAATGATGTTAAACAAACACATCAAAACCCAGCTTAATTCTGAAGTTGTTGAAGAATGGCTGGAAAGGGTCGCACAGACCCTTATGATTAAGTCGGTGCTAGAAACGATCCGATATTGGTGGAGACCTTCTAACTCTGTAGGATCACAGGTAGGTGAGTGGGGCTGTCATAAGAAAGTGCATAAAGCTATTAGTAAAGTGGTTACGGGGCACAAGAGTAGGTGGAGTTAGATCAATGCTTTAGCAAGTTCTAGAAGATAACGAGAACCTTTGATTCTCTTTTGATAAGGTGTATTCCCTATGGTTAGTGCCCAATCCCCTGCATTTCCCATTCCAAGCCCGTCTCCAAGTATTGACACTTTGCCCATAGATGTTTGGACCTCCTTATAGGTTTTATTATCAGGTACTTCTCTCATTCCTCTATTTACGTCAACTAAAAGCCTTGCCACTACTCGAGCATCCTCTGTAGTAAGCATTACATCATCTGCTTGACGTTGACGTAATATTACCATATCTTCGTCTGTTATGACAAATACGGGAAAATAACCGTTTGCTTGTTCAATTCTGGTTTCATCTTCAGATGCTTTTTTATTGTTACCCCATCCATCTACTCTAGGTCCATACCTTTCTGTATCAAGTTTTTCTCTATATTTCAATTCCTGTTCTAAATCATAAGGTTTTTGTTTTACTATCGGAATTTTAAGCGGAATCTTAGTAGTTAAAAGGTTTTCTATTCTATTCCAGAAATCATTTTCGTTAGTTGTTTTGAATGTCCCCAATAACTTGGTAGTATTCTTTTTAACTTCAAACCATAATTCATAACGACCATTTCTCATGGATATATTTATTTTAGGAGAAGTTGTAATGTTTAGGTAAAACTCACCGGATGGAGTTATTTGTAGATGCTTTTTTAAGACGTCAATTTCAACATTTGCTTTCTTTACTGTAACTTTCTTTTCCTTTACTTCTAGACTTTGTGGGTCCCCTTTAGGTTTATAGTCTTTGTAATCATAAATCTTTACTGTGACTTTTGGTTTTCTACCCAACTTATTGACTATACCTTTAAACTTTACTTTGCCGGGTACGAGATATACACTTAGAACTAAGTTCTCTAAATCTAGAGTCATTTGAGACGTAGTCATCATGTTTTTCGTATCTCTGACCATATTATTAGGATGGTCTCTTTCTACACGCCTTCGTTTCATCATCTCGGAGGGTACATTTTCCAACTTATCCACGTCCTGCACCAAGTCCATAGCTCTTTCTCTTCTGTAAAGAGACGATATCAAATCGTCTCCTTCAGTATAGCCTGCATCGTAATAGGCTAAGCCATGATTGGTTCTAATATATTTCTTGGTAGTTTGTAAGTCATTGACATGAGAGTCATGTTTACTGGTTTGTTCTAAAGAGTACCCACCATCCTTGTTTGCTATAAATGTATGACCACGTATACCACCTTTAAAAGTTTTGGCTCTTTTCAAAGACTCTTCAATGTCATCTGTTGCTAACGCATTTACAATTTTTTCTCCATCCGAGCTTTTTTTACCGACTTCTTTGACAATTTTCTTTTCTGCTTCATCTTGACCTACCATTAGAGCTGTATTGACTATACCTATACCATGTTCATTGATTCCTTCACACCATCCTGTTATTATGTCATGTAAATAACATATCTCAACCCCATTTTTTTCATCATGGATTATTTCTATGTCTGGGACGTAGTTTCTATCCCGTATTTTTACTAAGCCAGATACATCCCACGTACCATAAGCTGTTATGCACCCTATCTTAGGCCTCACGGTTTGTGCAAGCTTTTGTATTCTTTGTGTGACGCTCATTATAATACCCTCGCAGATTTAGTTGTTTTCAAACATCACAAAAAGATTATATTCCTCTTACATAAGCTCAAGGATTCTCGTTTAGTATGTTAAGTATTGGCTTTTTAATAATAAACCTAATGGAGTAATACAGCATGAAAGTGAAGTTTGCAATTTATGTCAGCAATGGCCAGGATGGTTCGGCGAACGTACATTTTTTCAAGAACGAAGAAGGGGCAGAAAAATATGCATCTCGTGATGATTGTAGATTTGAAGATGATGTAAGAACTGTCGAGCTTGAGTTCGACAATGATGGAAATCTCCTTACTGGCGATCCTGTTCATTGGATGGAATAAGGTGATATATCATGTTAAAAGAGAGCCGTCTATTAGATGAAGAGATGGACACAGAACTTCAAAGAATTCTTATCCATGATTTCCGTATAGAAATACACGGGTCCTATTCTGGGTCCAAATGGATTTTTTTAGAGTGGGTCAAGGGTAAATTAACAGAACTTCAAGAAATGGGTATAACTGTAGGAAGTTGTAAGGTAACTTCCGAAATAGTTCTTTCAGTATTTGAACCAGAATCTGTAAATATTCTTGACCCGGAGGACTTAAAATTCTTACTGAATTCTTTAAAGGATAGAAAGACATGAATGTTCAAGGAAGACTACCTAATGAATCTGAGTGTCAAGAGTTATTCCTTAACAAAGGTTATTGGTTCGTTCAGGGTAAACCAGACGGAGATGGACCATGGGGTCCATTAACACCATTGGCCTGGGACACTCCCGGTTGGGTTGTTGATTGTATATTTCATCCTCGTCCTATTGGTGACGAAGATTACGTTGCGTATTATGGACTCATTTCCAAATAATCCTCTGAAAATATACTTTATCTGACCGTTGTGTCTTCATACCCTTATTAGGAGCAATCAACATGGAAGATAAGATTAACCTGTATGTTTATATTGGACGCATGAGCCCAGCTCACGTGGGACATCAGAGGATCATCCATGAGGCATTGAAGCGTGTTCCGGAGAGCAACTTTCTTCTTGTCCTTGGATCTTCGAACGCCCCTACGAGTTACCGTAACATGTTTACTCTAGGAGACAGAACGAAGTTCGTAAGGGCTTTGTTCCCTCATATCAATATTGTAAGCCTTGCAGACCAGACTGATGGAACCCCTGAGAGCTGTAATGAGGAATGGCTCTTGTCTTTGAACCAACTCATCGAATCTTGGCGTTACGGACGGGAAGACGCTTCCTCCAGAAATATTATATTTTGTGCCGGAAGCTACGAAGATGTGAGCTGGTTTTTGGAGTGCGGCTATCAAATTGAGGTTTTTAACAGGTATGACGGAAGCGGACCTGGCATGAACATTTCCGCTTCCGGAATTAGAGACGCTCTTGTGTCTGGACGTACCATCAGCGGCATGGTAGATGACCGAATTGTTTCAATGGTAGAAAATACCTTCAATACGCGATGGGCAAAATTTAAGAACCGTTAGAAACATTCTTACTTGTCCTTATAAATAATCGTTAGTATTGCATGACAAAAGTTACGCTGATATGCAATATATGCGGCAAGAAATGTCGTCGCAAGTTAATGAACGAACCCGGCAGTCGAGGGGTACATGAAACCTCTAGCGAGCCAGCCTACTGTCCTGAGGGGCATGGCCTTATGGTTCGCGAAGATGGTGTAAAGCAAGAAAATTGGGCCTCATGGAGTAAAAAGTGATTTTAGAATCTATTCTTAAAGGTAAACGACCTTGGTATAAGACCTCTTTAGCTACGGATGCTTACAAGATGAGCATGGCCCTTGGAGGACGGCCTGAGGAAGAAGAAGCTTTCTACCTTAGTTACAGGAGCGGAGGGGCAATGTTTATGCCTCTCAATCTCGAAGACATCGTTGACGAATGTATTCCGGATGTGGCCGATATTGATTTTAAAGCTGATGAAGAATGGCTTGTCTCTAAAGGATTTCCGGTTACTCAGAAAATCCTCCGGACGGCGGTAGATAGTTCTAATTTGAAAATTGTGTATGCCGCTCCAAAAGGAGAGCTTGTATGCCCTAGAGAGCCTTTGTTGACTTTGAAGGGACCGCAAGCCCTTATGAGTTGGCCAGAATCTCTTTTGATTGGTCGTGTTAGTTATCAAATGCAGGTTGCGTCTGCCGTTAAGAAAGCAGCTGACTCAGGCTCTTGGGAAGAGTTTGAAGCTCGCATTTCGAAAGTGACTTGTGAGCGCCAAAAAGAACTTACTTTAGAGGCTTGCAGGGGTGCCGGGCTTGGAGATGAGGACATTGAACATCTTGCAAGTTTGATTCAAGTAGACGAACAAGGTTATTATGACGCAGTGCAAGCAAATGCTAAGAAATTGCTTGCGACAGGCGTTGACGTTAACAGGTTTTTTGAGGTAGGGCTACGAGCCGCGACCTGCATGGAACAACACCTCATCGCCCTTAAGGCCCTGAAAGACCTTGGGTTCACACGGACTTCCAATGTATATGGTGCATATGTATTGGACATGATCCCTATAGGCACTCTTGGACATGAAGGAGTCACGAGATGGGGCGGTAATGATGAGGTTGCTTTCAGAAAACACCTAAAAGTGCTTCCGGTTCTCATAATGCTGCTGGACACGAATGATACATTGAAAGTCGGATTGCCAACGGCCTTTAAATTGATGCAAGAGTTTCCTGACCGGAATGACGGCGTACGCCCAGACAGCGGAAATCTTGAAGATCAATTCAGGGTTTTTGAAAAGGGTTTGAAAAAATACAACATCAGACCTCGGCCTTGGGTTTTTGAAGACGGTTTGGATGATGTTTCAGTAGCCTTTTATGAAAACCTTCGTGAAGAGTTAGAGTACCCAGCAGAAAAGACGCTCTTTGGGTTGGGTGGGTTCTTTATTGATCGACCTGAGTTTACAGGTTTCAGACGAGGCCTTATATCAATGATATATAAGCTGAGCTGGACTGAATCTTACGGACCAGCGATGAAGTTCGGAAACGAAGAAGAGAAAGGCGACTCTGGAAAACAATCCATTCCAGGTATTCCAGTGTTAGCTGTATGTGATGACAATTTTGAAACTTCACCCCTCCGAGGTGATAAAGATGTAATGGTATGTCAGGAAGGCAATCTTCCTGAGGGATGGAGGATTTACTCTAAAGGTGATTCTAATAAGCGGAGGTTTGTTAGGGACCGACCCGTATTGGATGAAATAACTGAGAGTATCAAGTCAGACTGTATGGCAAACAGACAGAACATCATTGATAGCTATGTTTAATCCTATCATTTTTGAAACCACAAAAGAATTTGATTTATATTGGTATTGACATAAATGGGGCAAGTAGTCATTCATTATTCCAAAAGAATTCCTGAAGAAGTGCCCCCTGAATATCAAGGAGATAAATTTAAATGGGATACTCATAAAATGGTCATAGTCCGGTCTGATTATGGCGGCCAACCGGATGGTAGTGTAGGTACATGGTGTGACATGTTTCATATCAATAGATGTTTAAATAGAGGATGGGATGTTTTGATATATCATAATGTTCCGTCAGACACTACTCGACTAAGGTTATTAATGGATGAAAATGCCTAAACTAGAGTTGGAGTATTTTGTAGAATACTCCTCTTGTAGTGGACTAGGCCATCTTGTTTTAAAGATAATTTATTCAGAACACCCTAGATATATTAAAGGTCAATGTTTACAAGCATCACGAATTGTAAAAGCAATGTTCGATGGATGTGAAATATCAATAAAGCCTCTTACTAAAGAGGTAGATGAAGACGTTGATATGTTAACTAAATTTGAACTCTTTGAGGACTAATCATGTTTAAAGCAGGTGAAGAAGCAATTGTACGGACCACAGATCAAAAGGTGAAGATATTGTCTCGAGACGGAGAATATCTTCATGTATCTTTTGATGGTGAGACTCCAGTCGACGATAAGCTCGGCCTCCCGAAGAATATCTTTAAGGAAGATGATCTAAAACGGCCCTTACCAAAATCAGATACATATGAGGATATGATTGAACGCAACCCACGTTTTAAGTCAATGCAAGATCTGCAAGGTCAATGGGAATTGATGAGTCTATTGGGTAAATTGAATTTTACTCCAAAAAGGATCAAATGGAATGGTCATTGGAAAAATGGGTCCGTATGGACCAGCAGCAAACATTCAAAAGAATACCTTACAAGTTCCCTAAAGTCTCTTGGCTTGATGACGGACGCATCTCAAGAAGATTCGAATAGTCTTCTCCAGGTTATAAAAGCTAAGAAAAAACTGAAGACTCCTGTTTATATTGGATCCACCTACCAGCTCGAATGTAGCTATTGTGGAGAGAAGGTTCGTTGGGGTTTTGATGGTAAAACTATTTCCATTTTCAGTTCTTGTACACAACCGGATGGTTTAGACACTACTATTTGGGAACTAAATGTTCCCTCGGGTAAGATGGTAGTAGCCAACGATCTTAGAGACCTATTCCCGTGTGATGAAGAATATGACATCAATAAGACCCGAGGAATACACCTTCAACAGCTTGAATATGCTTCCGTAGGCATGTCTCACGGGTTTGTAGGTAATACATGTCCGCGAGTATATAAGTTCCCTGACGGTACCATTCAGGTTAGAACTGATCCTTCAGATGAAACTTGGAACGGTAAAAAGTATGTCCCCAATCCTTTTTACGAAGAGTGGGTAAAGACTTTTGAGGGAGAGAAGGTAGCTCATGTCGGTACAGATTTGTGGTGGTACTCAATAGTAGATGCGGATGAGTTTGAGAGACGGCTTAATCATGAGTATGGTGATAAAGAAGAGGAGAAAGAAAACTATCGTAAACAGGTAGAGTATGTAGACGTAAAGCCTGGAGTTTACCAGTTCACGCAACATAATGAAGCGAACCGAGATGATTTTGATCATGGGTGTGTCTACACAGACATTGTTTGGGTAAAGGACTCAGACCCAGTAAAAAACTATGTTTCTGAAGAACAAGTAAAAGAGAATATACCCGAAACCCTATTAGTCCAACATGCGAAGGCATACCCGTCTCTTTATATGAATGACAAGTCGTGGGAAGAATTGACTTATGACGAGAGAGTACAAGCAGTAGCAGCCGTTGCAGATCAAATAATGGTAACTAACGGAAACGGTATGGACTGGCACGAAAACGGGTTCCCTCGTGCTAAAGACCCTGGACCGGATGCAGAAAGGTTTGAGATACCGGCTTTTAATTTTCATAGACATTGGTATCCAATGTCAGAGGGGTTCAGCACTATTACCAGAGCTGCTGGCATTTACTCTTCCTATAAAGATCCATCTAAAGGAGAGGAAAACATGCACCCCTCCTGGGTACGCCTTGCGTTAAACGTATGTGCCTCTATTATTAGTTACGGACAGGGTCCACAAGAATCAGGTGGCAAGAGATATGTTAAAGAAGCTCGAGATATTATGTCTCTTGCCGCGAAATCATACCTTGAGCTTCGTAAGAAATATTCTGGAGTAACCCCTGTGGACTCGGACTTTGACACTTGGATGAAAGACATGTCTTACAAGTCATGGGTCAAAAATTTTGACTTAGGACCGGATACTTATAGGACATTAGCTCAAAGCGTTCTCACAACTAAGATAAACACTGAACCAGGACTTGAAAATTAAGAAACAATAACTTTGACTAAAGTCACGAACGGCTAGTAAATTTTGCACATTCGACCTAATATTAGGTTCATATATTATGAAAAGCTATTGAGAAAGAGTTACAACAAAGATCAGAACTCAAAGAATAGTTTGAAGGTGGTCTTTATGAAATTGATATACATCTTAGAAACTCTCTGAGATTTGAGTTTACCAAAACGTTTTATAAGAGTAAAGCATAGAGACAGTAAAGATTCTTTCGAAAGACCCGGATACTAAATGGTGGTTCCGTAATATTTCGGATGAAGTACTCAATCAAAAGGATATGTAATGGATAGGGCAGCGTTAGTAAAAACTGGTGACGAGGCTTTTCGAAAGTACCTTGATAAGCTTGGAAAGGTCAACCTCAAGACTCGAAGTGGAGACTATCAGATCCTGACTCGAGATAGAGCCCGTGAGGTGTACCGACTACTTGTTGAAAATGCAGCAACACATCTTCGAGGGGTTAAGTTCCGAAGCGTTACCGTCCCGGCATCTGGAGGGGCAGACAGCACGTTCATGCTTAAGATCCTTCGAGATGCTTCCGATAAGATCGTCAACGAGGGAGGGCCTAAAGTAGAAATCATCGGACTCACCCTGCCGTGCAAACTGCAAAGTGACGCAGAGTATTATGATGACATGGGTCGATGGGCATGTGAGTTGTATGCGGATGACTATGCTACCATCAACATCCTCCCGGCTCATGAAATGATTCTAGATAGTCTTCTGAATCTAGACGCTATCCAGATGCAGAAAAGCGGCAAGACGGCTAGATCTGTGTTTGACCGTGTTTCCCCCAAGTATGCTGAACGTGAGTACAAGGTAGACCGGGGTAATGCTGCTGCAAGGCTCCGAATGATTACCGCTTATGGCCTCTCCAAGATGTTTAGCGGAGCGCCATGCTCCACCGACAATCTTAGTGAGAAGTTGACCGGGTTCTGGACTCTCTGCGGGGATGAGGGTACGTTTAAGTATATCCAGAATATTTGGAAGGGGCTCGAACAGCCTTTGATCATGCATGCCGCAGGGATCCCTACACCGTTCTACACTCAGACCCCTACGGATGGGTTAGGTGTTGGAGACGGGGATGTACATCAGATGTACGGAAGACTTCATACCGGTAAAGAGGATTATATTGATGTGGACATCGTCCTCATCAATTTTATGGACGGGAACCCATATCCGGATCCGATCAACCCGACTGTACCATCTCATGAGCATCCCGTTTGTAGGCTGAAGGTAAACACTGAGTTCAAGAGGACTCCTTTTTCGCTGAGCCGAGTTGACCTTGACCTACACGCCTTCCCTTATTGATGATTCTGCATATCTTTTCTTAAATCCTGCCTTTTATGCCCGTTTATCCTATAGGCCTATAATTCCTAACAATCCATCTATATGTTAGGTTTGTTTAAACACGGGTCAGTTTTTATTGGTTTAAGCGCACCACTTTTGGAGATTTAGAATGCCAGGACAAAAGACTGAGGTTAAACTACTACATAAAAAATATATTCTTATTGTGGTATTTATTCTGGTAGTTTGTATGAACACGGACTATAACTCTATTCCATTCCATCCAGAACATATGTCTGACATAAGCATTTTCTTCACTCTGGTGGCGGCTTTTGTTCTGTTCCGGGTCATTCTCCCAATATTGCTTGCAATGCCTTTTGCATTACTTATTGCATATATTAAGAGGCGTTCAGAGAGAAGGTCCTTGTCTAGGTCTTTTGATAATATTTTTCGTAATACACGAGTCCGAACTTTTTCAAGCGCACCTCCTCTAATACCCCCGATAGTAAGGCCAACTACTATGCCAAGAAGGGTTGTTACACCACCCGTGAGAGAGTATACAGATATCAGGGTTGAAGACGGGAATACAATGATTCGGAAGATGCAGGGTTCCGAGGTCGAAAAGAAAGAAAATCAAGAAAAAACTGAAGAAAAAATTCCTGATTTAGATTGGTTCGACTTGATGAATGATTCGAAGTAAATCGCAATTCACATCTTACTATCTTTGTTCATATATCGTTTCAAATGTACACTACCTATAGAGGAAACGATTTATGGATTTTGACATTCTACCCCATACCATCTTACTTACCGTTGCGGGATCTCGAGCTTACGGGATTCACACTCACGCCTCTGACGTGGATATCAAAGGCGTGGCTATCCCGCCTCGGAAATACATCCTTGGTTTTCGAGGTAGGTTCGAGCAATGCGATGACAAGAATCTTATTGCTCCTTTTGTCCAGTTTTTGAATAATGAACAGAAAGAAGCAGTAGCTCGCGAAAAGCTTGAGGGCACAGTTTATGACCTCCGGAAGTTCATGAGACTGGCTACTGAATGTAACCCCAACATTCTTGATGTTTTGTTTTGCCGTGATGAAGAGGTAGCATACATCACACCTCTTGGCCATATTCT
>Ga0208375_1000700_pt1 | contig 44740 bp, 56 predicted proteins | sample RifOxyD1_FD_184038 | JGI IMG/M metagenome (GOLD analysis project Ga0208375, IMG submission 184038) | Soil microbial communities from Rifle, Colorado - Rifle Oxygen_injection D1 (SPAdes) | ecosystem: Environmental > Terrestrial > Deep subsurface > Rock core/Sediment | place: Rifle, Colorado... | reverse complement strand
TGCCGTTTCTCCTTTTTTCTCAATCTCATCTAGCCACTCCTGTTTATATTCATTACCCTTAAATAACTCTCTGGCTTCCTGTACTGAAATCTCCTGTTTTTTAATTGGTAAATTGGCCGCCGCAATCTTATTCATTTCTGTCTCAATTTTAGAAAAATCCTTCTCACTAATCGCATCACCACTATTTTTTGTTGAAGAAATAAATTCAAAATCAAAATAAAACCCATCATCAGTTGCAGGACCCATTGCCATTTTTACACCAGGAAAAAGCGCAAGAACTGCCTGAGTCAAAACATGCTCAGCACTATGCCTGATTTTCCATAAGTCTTGCTCTCTTTTTCCTAATTTTTGAAATTTTTCAGTACTTTCTCCCGACATATTTTTCGCAACAACCAAATTATACAAGAAACTCTACCAAACCAGAAGCACCTCAAAATTATTGAGGAGAAATAATAATTGATTTTTTAACCAATGAAACCTGTGTTGTTGCTATGATATCAGCAATAAATCTACCAACAATTGGAAGTCCGCCTGCATATTGAAGAAGATATATTAAAAATGAAGAAATAATTAAAAATCCAACAGTAACTCCCATACTCCATCCAATTCCGTTTACCAAACCCTCTTTAAATTTTTCAAAATGATTCTTTTTCACTAATTAAATATATACTCCTCTTGCTCCAGTTTACAACTCTTAGTAAGAGATTATATATTTACAAACTCGAGTTTGTTAAGCATAACAAAAAATGCCGGTGAAAGCTAAAGATAAGTTTCACCGGCGTCATTTATGGTCAGTCAGGGATTGGCTCTGTTAGCCATTTTACAAGCTGAATGAACAGTGCAACAGAAAACGCGAGTCCAACCGGCTCGTATAATTTATGGTGGGAGGGAAAAAGAAAAATTCCAATCGCCCACACACCCAGAAATACCCAAGCCGTCGAGCACACCCTTATTTCATCTGAAAGAGGTTTAAGGGCACTACATAAAAGCCAGAAACGTAAGCCTTCCAACACAAACCTCCCCACATCATCTTACAGGATAAAGAATATTCATCATTATACCAAATCCTATAGCAAAAAGCAATAAAAATCCCCACACTCTTTTCTTTTGTAAATGTGAGGAAAACCTTTGGTGGACCCGGGGGGAATCGAACCCCCTACTCTTCCATGCCATGGAAGCATGTTACCGGTATACCACGGGCCCATTATGTAAACGTATCTTACCACAATAAAACACCTGTTGTAACTCTTTTGAAGTCAAAACAGGTGTTCCACACTGGTAGGTTATTTTGCCAGGTGATATTTATTTTCAAGACGAACACAATTTACAGGATCAGCAAAAAACATTTCAACCATTGCTCTCACATGAGACGATAAAACTCTTGGCTCTTCCATCTCAATGCTGGTGGTTGCTTTAGATAAAGCTATCGCAAGCTCAAGCAAAAATGCTTTATCACACCAAATTTCAGCCATCGAGCGTGAGTTAGCAACTTTTTGTCTCAAACCCTCAAAATGCTCAACAAAGTGAGACATCGCACGCATCAACTCTTCGGAAACCGGCATGAAAGGTCGTCTTTCAACAATGAATTGCCTTAGCCCTGCAATTCCCTGAGATAGTTGAGCGGTTGATGGATATGAACCTAGCTGAATTCCAAATTCTAATTCAAATTCCAGCTGTACTCTGTCGATCTCAGTCTCAAGTTCTTCGACGCCACGCGTTCCGGTTATTGCCAGTGCATATGTCACGGCATATTCCAACTCTAAATCACTCAAGGAAAGCCCAAGAACCTCACGCGCAAAATCAATCAAAATAGCCTTAAACTCTTCTTCGTTTGTTAATGAACGTTCCTTGGTAATTCGTTTAAAAAGAGCCAGAAAGTAAAAATAAAAGGTTTCGGGAATCCTTGAATACTTAGACATTGCTAAATACTCTGAAAAAAGTTCGCTTTTTGAACTAGTCACTAAAAGTCTCCTTCTCCAATTCAACTCTAAACTACAGGACGTCTGAAATTATAATCACTGCATAATTGAAATGCAAGCAATCCACCAGTATAATAGTTTTACCTGAACTCGTAGCTCAGTTGGTTAGAGCGTTCGCTTGACGTGCGAAAGGTCACAGGTTCGAGCCCTGTCGAGTTCACAAACAATCAAATCATCATTTTAATCTTTCGAGATATCCAAAGGGTTAAATACTGTAGACATATCAATCATCTTATAGTACAATAGTTCTCCTTTTGTTTTTCAAACATGAATGAAACATATCGATCACTATTTTTAGTCTATCTCGGCTTCGCCGGGGTTGTCATCATGAGTAATCTAGTTGCTCTAATTTTAAAATTTGTTCTTGATTTATTTGTATTTGCAAAATCATTCACAGGTCAATTAACAGGTATGTTTAAACGATGGTGTTAAAAAGAATTAAAAAAAATTTATTTTTCGCTGTGAAAGGCATTGTCTTAACAACTGCCCTTTTTTTAAGCATGATTATTTTCCTAAACAGCTATGAGCTTTTTTTTAATCAGGATCTTGATTACGCCTGGGCAATAACAACAACACAAGCAAAAAGCCACTTTTCAGCTTCAGATAATTCCTTTAAAGTTGAAAAAGAACCTAACCTCTCCGGTGATCCAATAGGAAACTATGGCAGAATCACCAATCTTATTGTTCCTGGAATTGGTAAAAGACTAGAAATTCTACCAGGACTTGAAAACAATAAAGGCTGGCTTAGCAGAAGTAACAAAGCCCAGTACTTTATTTCACGCTCAAATGATAAAGAAGAACTAAAATATATTGTTTTCTACCTTAACAAATCTTGGCGCACAATTGACGCGCCCGAGCTTATTGCTGCAGGTGATAATCTATTTATTGATACTGATCGCCAGTGGCGCTATTCATTTCGAGTAGACGAAGTAGGCACCTTGCCCCTTGGAGTTTCGCTTATTGTATCGGAAACTAAAAACACCGGTGTTGTTCTTCTTATTGAAGATCCAAAAACCCAAAAAAGCTATTACGCCCGAGGGGAATTTTTAACCATTTTAAATATTAGACAATGAACGCATTTGAATTTTTAAGAAACACTACTTTTATTTTTGCCACGCTCATGTTGGTTAAATATTTTGTCTTTCTTGTTCTTGCGCCTTTCTACCCCTTTAAAGAAAAATTAAGAAAATTAAAATGGAAAAGCGTAAGATACAACCCTTTAGTTTCAGTTGTCATTCCCGCCTGGAATGAAGAGGTTGGTGTAACCAACAGTATTAACTCACTTATTAAAAATACCTATCAAAATATTGAAGTTATTGTTGTAGATGATGGCTCCCAGGATAAAACCAGTCAAGTTGTTAAAGCAACAATCAATTCCAATCCAAACAAAAACATCTCAATAAAGCTTTTCCAAAAAGAAAATGGAGGTAAAGGCTCAGCTTTAAGCTTTGGAATTGAGAAGGCAAACGGAGAAATTATTGTAACCATGGATGCAGATTCAGCCTATGAAAAACACGCAATTGAGCGGATAGTTGAATATTTTAAAGATCCTGAGATTGATGCCATTGTTGGCAATGTCAAAGTATCAGAAAATGAAACTCTAGTCGGTTCTATTCAAAAGCTTGAATATTTATTTGGTTTTTATTTTAAAAGAGCTCATGCAGTAATGGGAGCAGAATATATTTTTGGTGGAGCTTGTGCCGCTTTTCGCAAATCCACAACTTTTGACAAATATGGCCTTTTTGATACCACAAATAAAACCGAAGACATTGAAATGTCTATGCGACTTCGTTTCTTCGGTATCAATTGTACTTACGCCGAAAATGTCCTCTGTTACACAGAAGGAGCATCATCGATACTCGGCCTCGTCAATCAACGCTTAAGATGGAAAAAGGGCAGATTTGATACTTTTATGAAATACCGTCGTATGTTTTTTTCGCTTGACAGAAATCACAACAAATTTTTATCATGGTTCATACTCCCCTATTCACTCTTGGCTGAAATACAACTATTGTTTGAACCTTTAGCAATTACTCTTCTTGCTGCATACAGTTTCATTTCAGGTGATTATCTTTCGCTAGCACTTGGTAGTCTATTTGTTTTTGTCATCTATTTTGTCAGCGCCATTTTCGGTGAAAATTTCAACCCCGGACTTCTTATTTCTTATTTCTACACCTGGCCACTTTTTTATTTTCTAGTTTGGATTGAATATCTTGCCCTTATGAAAAGCCTAAAGCTCATTCTTCGCGGAGAAGATATTACCTGGCAAAAATGGGATCGTGTTGGTATTAAAGAAAAAATCTGAAAAAATAAATATATGAAACTAAAAGGAATTATACTCATCAGTCTTTTTATCATACTCACAAGCCTCTGGACTTTTAATGTTGTTTTTAATGCCCTAACAGGCTCAAAGTTTTTTGACTTGAGCAAATTTATAACAACCAAGCAAATAGCTACTGATCTCACAAAATCAAAAAGTCTAAACCTTGAAAAATGTAGTGACAAACAAGCCATTAATTTTCAGGATACAGCCGATGAACACCTGACAAGACTTGAAGATTATCAAGATCTCTGCGGCTCATTTCTTACTGATTCCATGATGATTTTTACTGATATGCCAAAAGACAATCAAATTGCCCAAAAAAAAGCAAAAGAAATGTCTATTAAACTTAAAGAATTTAATAAATATAAAGTCCAACCTATTGTAATTGTCGAACCAATTACCCAGTGGGGTTTAATTGATTTTACCGAATTTGACAGTGGATTTTACGACTCCTGGATAAAAACCTATTTCCTCACTCTCCAAAAAGAAGGTATTACTGATCAAATGATGGGTACCTGGGTTCCTTTTCCAGAGGCTAATTTACCATATTGGAACCACGCCAGTGCCACTCCTGCTGATTTCTCAAGAATTGTCAATAAATATCTCAAATTCTTAAAAACCTATTTTCCCGAGGCAAAAGGATCAATTCTTCTAAATTCAGCCACTTATGAAACAGACGATTTTGACTGGGCAAATGGTGAATATGTCAGCTTAAGCCAATATGTTTCAGGACTTGATAAAAAATATATTGATAGTTTTGGTATTCAAGGCTTTCCCTGGTCACCACCTGCAACCAGCAAAGACGCAGCTGCTATTTTTAATGCCAGAGAGTTTTTAAACGAAGATCTTATTTCAGAGGCTGCCGATCTTTTGGGTACAAAAAACATTTGGATTAACACTGGAACTTTTTCACAAAAATATACACTTGATTCTGAACAAACAATAACAATTACTCCTGAAGTTAGGCTTGATGTGCTAAACAGTATTCTCTCACAAGCAGTCAAATTAAAACAAAAAAAGTACAATGTTTCAATCAATATTTTTGCTCAGGATAAAAGCGAAACAGCCGAAGCAACTAACTGGTCATATCAAGGGATATATAAAAATGTTTTTGTAAATTTTGCAGCTCGGGCCAACAGTGAAAATATTATTCTTACTATTTTTGACAGAGAAAATCAGTAAAATTCTACTATGGGTTGCCTCCTTTGTCTTCCTGGTATACAATTCTCTTGCACCTATCATATTTAGTATAAAAAGGACAAAAAATGAGTGACTGTGTAACATTCACATTTCGAGTTTTTGCGGGGGATGAATCATTAACAGAAAAATATGAAAAAATTCGCGCTCGACTACGTAAATCTGGTTTTGTTTACACCCCGCCTGTTTATGAACTAAGCAAACAATACACCTTTCTATACACGCATCCTCTATTTCAGGATATGAAATGGAAAGCGCGTTACGTTTTAGTTCTAATTTGGTTTAACGACAGCTCTCACGTTCTTGAAGTTGTTATCAAGGGGACGAGTAAAGAATTTGCAGCAGAAATAAACAACGCAATTCGTGCGTTGTTTGAAAAGTAAAACAACAAAAAGGCCGCTTTTATAAAAAAACTAGCGGCCTTTATTTAAGGTTTTTCAAAAATTCTAAATTTGTTCTAATTCCCCGCTCAAACATGTTAAGTGATAATTTTTCATTCGGGCTATGCAGACCATCATCTGGCAGCCCATAACCCATAAGCACACTATCTATATTTAAAAGGCGCTTAAATATGGCAGTAACTGGAATGGAACCTCCAGAAAGCTCATACAAAGGCACCCGACCAAATACTTTTTTGTATGCATCCTCTGCTGCCTTAAAATATTTACTTCCAGTATCCATCAAAATTGGCTCTCCCCCTGATAATTCTTCGATTTCTACACTAATACCTTGTGGAGTGATTGTTCTAACATAGTCAGTAAACTTTTGGGCAATTTCCTCTGAGGACTGGTTTGGAACAAGCCGCATTGAAATTTTTGCGTTTACCTCAGCAGGAATTATCGTTTTTGGTCCCTCTTCCTGGTATCCTCCCCAAATACCGTTTACATCCAAAGTCGGTCTTGCTCCAGCCCTTTCAATCACACTATATTCTTTTTCACCAACAACAATTTCTGCCCCAGTTTCTAGGCACACTTCGCGCTCTTTAAATGGAAAAAGTGAAAGTTTGTCTCTCTCGTCTTTTGTTAAAACACGTACATTATCATAAAATCCAGGAATTCTAATCTTGTGATTTTCATCTTTCAGCTTTGTGATAATTTGAGCAAGCACATTTGCTGGGTTATAGACATTTCCGCCGTACAAACCACTATGTGCGTCCTTGCCTAAGCACTTTACATTAATTTGCATATAACAAAGGCCGCGAAGACCATAACAAATAAGGGGCACTGTTTCACTTAAGCAGTGTGTATCTGAAATCACAGCAATATCAGCAGTAAGAAGCGATTGATTTTCATGAATAAAATCATTCAGGTTTTTACTTCCAATTTCTTCTTCACCTTCAATCAAAAATTTAATATTAATTGGAAAAGGTTTTCGTGTCTTTGCATTACCGTCTTTTGTTAATTCATCAAGGCCAGCAATCCAAGTATAAAGTTGCCCTTTATCATCTGAGGTTCCCCTTCCATAAATATTTCCGTTTCTAATTTCAGGCTTAAATGGATCACTTGTCCATTCAGAAATAGGATCAGGACTTTGTACATCATAGTGGCCATACACTAAAATTGTAGGCTTTTCACTACCCGCCTTTAAATTTTCAGCATAAACAACCATATGCCCTTTTGTCGGTAAAATATCAACCTCAAAGCCAAGAGATTTCAGTTTTGTTTCCAGCCAAACACAGCCCTTTTTCATGTCCAAAACATGCTTTTTTTGAGCCGATATCGTTGGAATTGCTAAAAATTCTGATAATTCTGATATATACTTTTTCGTATTCATTTTTTTGTTTGGTATAAACTTTGTTTTAAGATGTAAACTAGGTAGTGCAGGCAAGCTATTTCACATTTTAATGCTAGACAAAATCAGACTTAAAGGAAAGGTCCTGGGCTTATTGCTTCTTCTCGGTGTTTGCTGCAAAGAAGAAGCAAAGCAGAGTGTCCAATAATGAGCATGTGTTTGTGATTTTGATCATATCCATCGCCCACACGATCGAGATGACCATTCAAGATATCTGCTCGACATTGCTGACATCGCACCTTAGATGCCAACCTGTCTCTTTCCTGATAGTTCAGAAAAAGGTTATGGTTCATTGTTTCTCTCCCATCTGTGCTTGCCTGCACATCTTAAAACAAAGTTTATACCAAATAAAAAGTACGCCTACTAAAAAAACTCCCTTTGGGGGAGCTTTTGCTTTCTTTGTTGTTTATTATTCTATCAAACAAATTCTCCCACCAAAACGAACCTCCTAATAAAGAGGTTCCACATACGGTGGTAACAAGAACTTGTTTGTTTCATATTTCAAATATCATAAAGCGAAGAAGAAGACTTGTCAACCTGCTGATCTTGACACATAATGCTCACCAGATAAAAGATATTTTGCCCCGTATTTTTTATAATTCGCCCCCCATGCATTCTTTTTCTGCGCACGTTGATTAGTCACCATCAACCAATATCTGGCGCTTTCCACCTTCTTTCGAAAACTGGCAATAAAATCCAAAAGATGCTGGAAAAAATTAAGCTCGTATATACTTGGCTCAATTGGAGACTGCATTGCTGCAATTTGAATTTCCTGATTCAATCTAGGAGTTTCTGCTACCAGCTTAATTACTTCCTCTTGTACCGCATGAATTTGAAGACTAAGTTCCTGACCCCGCTTTTCGATAAGGATTTTTTCTTCTTCCCGGAGCCGTCGCTCAAGGACAAGCTGTTTTTTTAATATATCTTCCTGGTTTTGTTTACCCGACAACACCTTACTCATTTCCAAAGTCTCTCCCCTACCAATTTCACCATGAAACTGCCGCCTGGGAAGACCGAACACTTGCTCTGATACACTTCTCCCCAAAGGAGCCAGTATTTCCCGAGAGATAGTATTAAGTGGATTTTCTCCAAAATCACGCATTGCCTCAAGTGGATTTACTTTTTGGATCAGCCTTTTTCGTTTTGAAGCGTTATTTTGATCCATAGATGAAACTTATCTTATTACACCAAGGTCAAGGAGTCTAGTACTTTTCGTTTTTTCAAAAGAGAAACAATAATTTGTCTTTGTTCAGCTGTTTCCAGTCTTTTTAAAAGCTCTGGATCCCCTGATGCTGCATTAATAAAAGCAGAAACCTCATCCTCTGAAACCTGAATTTTTTCTAATCGGGCAATTTCATTTAATATAAGCTCAAGCTTTATAATTTCCTCAGCTTGTTTCTCATACTCTTCTCGCAGTTCATTTACATTCTTTTTAATTGATGCCAAATAACTTTCAAGCGTCAGACCAAGCTTCTCAACTCTTTCCAAAAGCTGTGCCAACTTAATATCTGCCTCTTGGTGTACTAGCATGTGAGGAATAGTTAGGGAAATTTCTTTCAAAAGAACCGAAATTGCTTCATTTTCTTTTTCTTCCTTGGTTGGCTCTTTTTCAGAATCTTCTGTTTTTGAACCAGGAACCCAAAGTTTTTTTGCTCGAAGCGCTCCATTTACCTTTTCTTTGTAATCGCCAAGTTTAATCTCACCAATTTCACAGGTTTGAGCCCTTACTTCCCAGTCCTCCTCTTTATTGGTACTAAGAAGTTCAAACTTAGGATACATTGCGGGTTTAATTTTATGCTCCAAAATTACATCGGAAAATATTAGCGGAAGTATCCTCTGCAAACTTTTTTCAACTAATGCTTCATAGGATACATGGCCGAGAACTTGGTCAACTGGAGCCTTTCCTTTTCTAAAGCCAGGTATTTCGACAGTCTTTCCCATTTCCTCAGCAGCCTTATTCATATTCTTTTTTATTTCATCCCAGGAAATAGTGAAGGTAATTTGAACACTACCATCGCTAGTTTTAGCAACGCTCGCCGAATATGTTTTTTCTTTCTTTGCCTTTTTCTTTTCAGTCATTTTTCTTTATATTAAAAAAGTCAGGATTTCCTGACAAGCAGATTATAGCAAGTTTATTACAAGGTGTCATATTTAATTTTGTTTTAAACGCAGATATATAGCCTCTATATATAAAAAGGTATTTTAATTGGCCATATAGCAAGCTTGAAGCTTAAACTCAAATAAAAAGGCCAAACTTATTTTTAATGAAGAAAGCTATTGCTCTTACCCTTTATGTTGTGTTTTAAACTGTCCAGGATTAAATTTTATGCCTCCTGGCTTCATGTTTCCCCCAAATGTTTTACCTATAAAAAACTTTGCAGTCCTAAACCCCGGTCCTGTCGCATTTGGACCCTGTTTAATTTTCTTGAAAGCTTTTGGATTTTGTGTTTTTGACATTTATTTTAAACCCTAGGTATTTATTATTCTGAAGCAACCTTACCTAAAAAGGCAGTAACAAGGGCTAAAACTATTGAAGCTATTGTGGCAGTCATAAAACTATCAATTTCAAATCCAGGAACAACATATGAAATCCCCCACAACAAAAACACGTTCACAAAAAAGGCAAATACCCCAAGTGTGACAATTGAAATAGGTAAAACTAAAATCTGAACTACTGGACGAATAAACGTATTTACTACTCCAATCACAATAGCCGCAACAATTAATGCCCGAGTATCAACCAAACTAAAACCAGGAATTAAATACTCAACTACAAGTAAGGCTAAAATATTAATAATCAATTTTCCAACCAATTTCATATATATGCTAATTTTGCATATGCTTTTGAAAAAAGTCAAGATCTCGTGCAATCACACTATCCCAAAACGGCTTCATATTATGATCCCCTCCAGGGTAACTAAAATAATTAATATCCCTATCTAGTTTTTTAAGTTTGTTTGAAAACCCTAGGTTCCAAATCTCTGGAACTGCATCATCACCAGTACCCTGATGAATCATAAGAGGAGCATTAATTTGTGAAAGATAATTGGTAAAAGAAAATTTATTTAAATCGTATTTTTCCTCAAGCATATAAAGTTCCTTACGAATCAAAGCCCCACCATCCTCTGATTCATCTGTGTAATACAAAATATTATAAGGAAAAGGCTTTGTAACCGGAGCCCAAAGCGTTGTTGGTATATTTTTCCCTGTAATAGAAAGCACAGAAAGTCCAATCTGCCCACCATTTGAATGAGCCCAGAAAAAGACATTTTCACCATCCCATTTGGAAATATCATTAAGAGAATTTAAAAGACTGATAACCGTGACATAAGTTTGAAAACGAGACTCAAAAATATTTCCAGACTCACTATCACTACCACCGTATCCCAAAAAGTCGGGTGCAACTGTTATGAAACCATTTTGAGCAAAAAACTCACCAGCCTTGCTTGTTCCCATTCCAATTGTATACACTTCTTGATCAACATATCCTCGGATCATAATAATTGCAGGAAACTTACCTTCCCCTTCTGGAATATTGATAAGACCGGTTGTTTTTTTTGACAAAAGCCCATTGATTTCAGGTTTAAATCTCAATTCAAACAAAAATGAAGAGAACCCATCTAGTTTTCTTTGCACATCGCCAATATTAATAGTTCCGGACATTTCAGCTTCTTTGGACAAATTATCAAAATAGTATTTTTCATAAGGAGTTAAATTAACTTGCGGCAAGCTATTTTCAATTGTTAACGTGGATTCCAGATCAAATTTTTCTCTTAAGTAAAAATAAGTAAGGCAAGAACTCAGTCCCACCAGAAAACCAATCAAAAATATTAATCCTTTTTTCATTTATTCATTTAGATTAAAGCCTTAACAACATTTTCATAAATTACAATCATGCTGAAAAATCCATAAAACAAAAATGAACAAATAATTACGCCCTGTCTTATTAAAGATGGCCTAATTGGTTTTGGTAATAGGGTGTTGTTTAGCCAAAAAATAAGACCAGAGTAAACAAACATCGAGAATGCATTCAAAACAGCTCCCAAAACAACAAGTTTTAGAGGCTCATTAAATCCTAAAATGAAAATAACAATCCCTGCTGCGATTTGTAACCATAAAAACATATAAAAATACAACGAAATATATTTGCCTCCTAACTTTTTCCAAGTCAAAATTGCCAAATTTTCAGTCATTATTCTACTAGTTGAACCAAGTACTGAAAACTGTGTGAAAAACAGCATTGTTCCAACAATTAACAAAAATACCCCTCCAAGCCACTGGGTAGATTTTGTTGAAATTACTCGTGATTCATTTAAAATAAAGCCAATACCAGCTTGATTATCATTCGAATTAAATACTGTTGAAAATGCCAAAACCGCTAAGATCAGTATTGTTATCCCCCCTGTCAACCAAAAAACAACAGCGTGTTCAAGGTTCATTCGTCTCCACCAGATATTAAACCGACTCAAATTCTTTTTATTCATTTCAAACACAAATCCAGTTAATCTGATATCTTCCTTTTTACCAGTGAACAAACTTGTTATTTGACCTGAATATTTTCCCATTCCATACCCTTTTGCTTTGACATACAAAGATTGTGCCAAATTTAAATTACCCCCAGCTCCTGCATAAGCCATTGCTCCTAAAAATGCTGCCATTGATAAATCTTTTGGTAAAAACCAAAAATTAACTCCCTTTCCCAAAAGTCCCAAGCCAAGCTCTTGCCAATCAGCGGGTTTAGCTAAGAAAAAAGTAATTGCAAATACAACTGGTACACCTATCCAAATCACAATTTTTTGTAAATTCTCTTGAGTTTTGTATAAAACAGGACCAAGAGATAAAATCAAGCCAATTACACAAAGAAGAGTAATTGGAAGAACTGCAGTATATGTCAGTCCAAAAAGATTAGCTAAGATTAGACCACTACTTGCAACAATCCCTGGCCAAATCCAAGGTATTAAAGTTGAAAATATAAACCAATAAGGTGACAAAATCCCAAATTTCCTTGTCAATCCAACAAACACGCTTTCTCCAGTGGCCAAACTATAACGGGCAATCTCCATATTCAAAAAAAATTGCATTGATATTCCAAAAACAGCAGCCCAAATAATCCCGAGACCAAATTGACTAACCAAAAAAGGCCACAAAATAATTTCTCCACTCCCAAGCCCAAGCCCCAAAAGAATAAAACTAGGACCAATAAGTTTTCCTAAGGAAACTGGTTTTGGCAATTCTTTTTTCTCAAAGTCAGTGAACATTTCTTCATCATGGTAACAGCCTTTGACTAAAAACTGCAAACCTTGGTATAATTGCACACCTTGATCATACTTTGCTACAGTAGATAAGGATTTCCTGGCAGAGGAAAATCGCTCTTTAATTACAAAACAAACGAAAAAAGAAAAAAAGGAGTAGTTCATGTCAGATCTTCAAGAAACTAAAACGCCGATCACGGCTGCCTTTCTGCACTGTCATTCGCATTTAATTCTGAAGAATGTACGGCGAAATATTCCAAGTAAAGACAGGCAAAGAGTCGCGTCGGTCAATGTAGAAGATCACGGTGAAGTTCGTTATGAGGAAGAACTGCTTAAGGTTTGGGCAAATGGCGGTGGCCTAATTACAGCCATTAATCGCTAAGCCCTAGTATTTCCTTTTTCTGCCAGGAATTTTTTTGAAAACAAAATAAAAGCCCAAGACAAGTTAATCAAACACTCATCTTGGGCATTTTTATGCTACGAAATAAGAACAATCTTTCCTGACGCAAGAAACTTGAAACGCTTGCCGCTGGGAGTCCTGTAATCCTTGCTGAACCAACTACCAGTGCCAGGATACAAGTGTACTGCCTCCTCTATAACCGGGACTGTCAAATGTACAAGGTTTTCATCTTCGCCAATAATATGTCCTTGTACACGAATTTGCCCAGGTAATTCCGATGGGTACAGTACAAATTCCTTCTGCACATATGCCTCTGTTCCGAGGATAAATCCAAGTATTAACATTAGCTTTGGCAGAACATGCTGCAAAGTTAATGTATCGTACTTGACTAAAAATTCTTCTGCACCCTCAGTCGAATATGCATACCATTCATTTGTTGAATTTGCCCCCCCGATTTTTCTTGTATAAAAATAACTATCAAACCGAGGGATACCACTTGATCGGTTAATCGAAACCATAAGACAATACGTATGTCCTGTATGCTCGGCCATCGCACAAGCCCAATACTCAATCAAGCCAACCGGACTTTTTTTGATTAAGACTGGTTTTGTAAATGAGTACCAGGAACCATCTTCGACAGCGCCCTTTTCTGCAAACAACAAGAATTCTTCGTATCTCATTCCAACATCCTCTTTTACCTAAATACTACAAAGACGATAATAGTATTTTATCAGAATATTACACATTTTACAAATTATAGGACTGTAAATTCACTCTTGACTTAGGGTTTAATTCGGGTTAAAAATATTCTTGTGACTACCCAAAAAATATCCGAACCAGTTTCTGTATCTCTGTCCTACAATAGCCAAAGGCAAGAAGTTTTTCCAAAATGGGTTGTTTGGCATGGGAGGGTTTATCCTATTCTTAAAGTTGGTCTCCACCATACCTATACCCAAGGAAAAACTCTCTTTCATGTTTTTTCAGTTGTCAGTAAGTCAATCTTTTTCCGGCTTGAGCTTAACACAAAAACCCTTCACTGGCGTCTTGAGTCAATTGCGAACGACCTGTAAATTTATGCCTCAAAACATAAATAACAATTTAGGTTTTACTCCCACTTCTTCAAATAAAATGCATCTTGATCTCAACTCTTGTTTCGCCAGTATTGAACAACAAGCCAACCCTTTTTTAAGAGGAAAACCTCTTGTTGTTGCAGCTTATAATTCTCCAGGTGGATGTATTCTAGCCTCTTCAATTGAAGCCAAAAAACTTAATATCAAAACCGGCATGCGGGTTAAGGACGCCAGAAGTATCTATCCAGATATTTTAGTGACTACACCTGACCCAAATAAATATCGGCAGGTTCATCTTGATTTAAAAAAAATTCTCTTTGTCTACTCCCCTCAGGTTTCACCAAAATCAATTGATGAATTTGTCATTGATTTCACCAATTGTCTAAATGTTAAAAAAGGACTTTTTGAAATTGCGCGTGAAATTAAAACTCGGATTAAATCAAATCTGGGAGAATGGCTTACAGTTTCTATAGGTATTGCCCCAAGCCGCTTTTTAGCAAAGACTGCTTCAAACCTACAAAAACCCGATGGTTTAAATGAAATTAACAAAATCAATTTTTTAAAAATTTATCAAAATTTAAAATTAACCGATCTTCATGGAATCAATATTCGAAACGAACTTCGTTTAAATAATGTCGGCATTCATTCTGTTGTTGATTTCTATCTTGCCGACAAACTTCGACTTAAGGCTGCATTCAAGTCAATTGCTGCTGATTATTGGTATGCGCGCTTACGCGGTTATGAAGTTGACGCAGTTGATTTTTCCCGCAAAACCTTTGGCAACTCTTACGCCTTACCTCATTCCAAGGGTACTACCGAAGAACTCCTACCCATTCTTCAAAAACTAGTTGAAAAAACAGGTGCACGTCTACGCCAAGCCGGATTCTTCGCCCAAGGCATACATCTTTCCCTTTTTTTTCGCGATCATACACTTTGGCATAAAAGCTGTTTTTTAAAAAAGACAATTTTTGATTCGCGTGATATTTATCAAGAAGCCGTGCATATTTTAAAACAATGTCCTCTAAAACCTGTACACACTCTTTCAGTTAATTGTTTTGCACTTGTTCCCAACAAAAATATGCAATTGGAAATCTTTACAGATGTTGAAGAAAAACAAAACCTTGTCAAATCAATTGATAAAATTAACACCCGCTTTGGAAATTTTATTCTTACTCCAGCAAGAATGGTTTTAGTTAAAGACAAAGTTATTGATCGTATCGCCTTTGGTGGTGTAAAAGAAATCTAACAAACTTGTTAATCATACAATCTCATAATATAATGATTTACGCTTTTTAACATTTTATAGCAAACTAAAAACAAATGACGGTTTTTAATCTTTATGATTTGAGTTCGATATATAACTATATAAAGGAGTTTGCCAAATGGCATACGACGTCAAAATCACCCTTAAGATTTTTGATAACCCAGAAAAAGTTATCGAAAAGTTAACACAAGCCGGATTTGAGGATGACGGTTTTACGATTAAGCCATCTGATGATCACGCAATCCGAACACTCAAACGGGCAAACATGCATTTGACTGTTTCATATGACCATCATGGTTTTGGATTAAAAATAATTGAAATTCAAGCCAAACATGAAGGGGAGCTACAAGCACAAACAATGCTTGAAAAACTAACCGCATACACACTTGAATTGCTACGTATTCTTTAGGTTGAAAAACAAAAAAAGACATTGCTTTTTGCTCTCAGCAATGTCTTTTAATTAAAAAACCCGACTTAAATCAATCTCCATACCAACTTCTATTCCCTTTGCCTCGCAAAACCCGGAAGTTACCTCCAAAACATAATCAATTGGGATTGTTGGCGAATACAACTTCAGCATTTTATCTGGAGTATCCTGTGGTGCCGGCGGTATGCTGCTATCTATTTGTACGATCTTGCCATCATTAATCCAAATAATATCAATTGGAAATTTCATATCTTTCATCCAAAACACTGGGCGTATATCCTTTTCTTCAAACACAAATAAAAGACCACTGTTTTCAGCTAAAGCATCTCGACCAGAAAGCCCTTTTCTTCTCTCAAATTCACTATCTGCAACCTCAACAAAAATTTTTGTGTCCCCGATTACAACATATTTATCTGCCATTTCAGCACGAAAGGCACCGGTGTTTTTATCATTCTCTTGGCTTGTGCTCACTCCTCCAAACTGAGGAGGGAGCGTCCTTTGGTAATAAATACCAAGAACCACCGCAAAAACCACAATAGGAATAAAAAGAAAAAAAATATATGTACTGCTGTGAAGCTTTGGAGTATGTGTATGTATTTTTTCCTCTTCCATCACTTTAAGTATATACAAAGAATAATAAATAGTTAACAAAAAACCTCCAGTGTAGTAAATCAAAATTACACCAGAGGTTATATCAATTCTTACAATGTTGAGCGTATGGCTAAAGCTGCAATCAGACAAATAAATGCCAAACAGCCCGGTGTTGGATCATAATATCTGCTAGGATTCACAACTTCCGCAATGCCTTGAATCAAATTAAAAACAAATACCAATCCGCTAAGTACGATAGCGAGCAACAGAAAACCATCTAACATCTTAACCTCCAATATTCTCTTTAGACGTGAAGTGATTATACAATAAAAGTGATAAATAATCTAAAAACAAAGTGCCCTCGAGAGGACTCGCCATACAAAACACAAAGTTCTACTGCTTGTATTCCTCGAGTAATCGAGTGGACACGAGTTTTTACGAGTGCCCTCGAGAGGACTCGAACCTCTAAGAGTTTAACCTCACATGATCCTAAATCATGCGCGTCTGCCAATTTCGCCACGAGGGCATTTTTAAAAAAAATGCTTCTGCAATTATATCATTACTCCTATATAATCCCCTTAGAAAAGAAAACCCCCCGAGTTTGCACTCGGGGGATTTCCAGGAAATTCCAACGCTCGACCCGAAAAACGGGTTCTGCCTCAGAACGTAGCAGATACTATAACAAATAACTACAAGATAGTCAAATACTTCCTGTGTTTATATTTTTCTTGCTAAAACAAAAATTGAAGGACCAAAAAAGATTTTTGCTAGAGGTCTTTGAAAAATTTTTTCAATCCACAGTAAAAACTCAATTGGTAAGTTTTCTTTCAAAAAATTATTTCTTACATTTGACACAGATCTGAGCTCAAGTATCTCAAAATTATTATTTTTTAAAATCTCAATGATTTTACCTGGATGAAAATTTAAAAAAGGAATTGATTGATCTTTGATGTTTTTCAGACTCCTTTTGTCACTTGGAAAAATGTCATAAGGAAAAGTTAAATTACCCCTGCAAATATTTTTAAAAACCGCTTTTGAGTGAAGTTTGTTTGCAAACTCTAAAATGAGATACCCTCTTGGTTCAAGAATTAAGCCTATGTTTTTAATCGCTTGATCTGGATCTTCAATATGATGCATAACGCGAATCATAAGAGCCAAACTAAATTTTCGAGAATGTAACTTTTTTGGTAAATGCTCTATCTTAGTTTGTAGGCAATTAACTTTTCGGTATGATTGATATTTCTCGCGCGCAAGCGCAAGTAAACTTGCAGAAGCATCAGTCAATAGTATTTTTTTTCCACGATGAATATATGAAGGCGTCAAACGTCCAAAGCCGCAACCAATATCGATAATCTTGTCAATCACAGGAATCCGACTCAAAAATTCTTTTAAAACTAAAACTTCAGATTCATGCTCATAACTACGATTCTTCCAGTACAAAGGATAATCGAACTTGTCATATGCAGCTGCCATGTTTTTTTGGGTAAATACTATTTTATAACATTCGATCAGAAAATCACTACTACAAGTGGATGTGTTTCAAAATACCATCTGGCATAAGCCAGTGGTAGTTTATTCCATTTCTTGCATAAATGCTTGCACACCTTGTGCCCAAGCACCTTGAGGAGAATGTGGTACCCACTTACTCATAATTTCCAAAGGTGTAACATACCCCAAATCATAATAATCTTTTCGAATTCCGCGGGTAACAACTTCAATTCCATGTTCAAACGACTCAAATCCCAAGGTACCCTTGCTGTGAATTCCCCAACCCCAACAATTATAAGTTTCTTCTGGGATTTTTTTACACAAATTTGATTCCTGCTGAGCAATCGCAGTAATCAGGCGAAAATCAACATCATATTTGTCTGCCATTTGTACAATGATATCAGCCTGAGCCGACAAAGGAGATTCATATCTTTGAAGATACTGTCGCACAATTTCCGCTCTTGCATCTGTGGAATTGGACTCTAAATTAAAAAGGGGAGTTGTTTCTGGAAGAGAAGCATATATTTGTGTTCCCAAAACACCGGAACTAGCCAAAGTTTCAGCCTCTTTGGCCAAGGCAATACCATTTTTTTGCGAGTAAGAAAAGGTAAATAATGCATACAAACTGGTAATCAGTGCAATTGGAGTCAGCACAAAAAAAGTTGAAACAAGTAACAAACTATTTCCGTAAGTATCTTTTTCCATATAGTCATATTAAATCAAAATGTTAGATAACATTTTGATTGGCAAATATATAATTTCTATATATCAAACTCAAATCATAAAGATTAAAAACCGTCGTTTTGTTTTGAGTTTGCTATAGCTTAAAAAGAAAGACATTCTCTTTTCATTAAACAGCATGCCACAGTAAAAGCCCAAAAGTCAACTTTGGATACTTAAGTGGGCTGTACAGGGCTCGAACCTGTAACCTACCGGTTAAGAGCCGGTTGCTCTACCATTGAGCTAACAGCCCAAGAAACATTCATCTTAAATAAAACTTTGTGCCCCGTGAGGGAATCGAACCCCCAATTAATCCTTAGAAGGGACTTGTTATATCCATTTAACTAACGGGGCCTATTTAACGAAAAACTAAAACTATTTTATGCTCAACAAACTCGAATTTGCACATGCAAATATGAGTTTTTGAATATATAATCTCTTACAATTCCAATAAGAGGAGTATAACACCATTTTCACTAAAAATCCTGTTTTTAAGGTTAACTCATAAAAAGCCAGCAATTATTTTTCAATTGCTGGCAAATGTGATTTAATTTTTCTTAGGGAAATATCATCCCCAAAAAAACATACTTAGGAGGTTTTATGAAATTGGTGTTACGCCAGACCTCAATTGGCATCTTTATTTTGTTTGCCAAAATCTGAAGCCTTTCAATGTCAAAAGGAACACAGACTAGGTATTCTGGTACCGATCGCTTCTTTTTAGAAGGCCGACTGTACCAAGATTTACGTTCTAATAATGAATTCTCACCAAAAATCTGGGCAATCTCATCAACTGTTATTGATCTGCTGGTGAAAAAATCACTCCACCTGAGCCTTACTTTGAAATCTTGTTCTAAAAATTGATCCTCAAACGGTAAAACATAACCAGAACAAAATGCCAAACCATCAGGAAACCGAAGATTATAAAGAACAGAAAAAGCACAAACCAATTTTCTCTCCACAATTATCCTTTCTTTCCAAAGCAGATTAATCAAAAACCTTTTGACTATGCTCCAGCATGTGCTCGTAGTATTCCCTGCTAAACAAGGTCGCCTTTAGGAATTCATCCCAGCTTTGATCAGGATGATTCTCTTCATATTTTGTTTGAGCTGCAATCAGCCCATCTGTAGGTAATCCTTGTTTATCAAGAAATTGACGAATTTCTGCACTAACTAGTGCATTAGCATTTGCTGCTTCAAGACGCGGCCAACGCAGATCACGTTGTCTTGGTGAAACCATTTTCTCCCAAGCTTTTTCTCCATGCAGCTCAACAAACTCATCTTGTCGCATTCCTTGTTCTCCTTTTTATAAATTAAAGTTCGTTGGTAACAAAAAGTGAGCGGGTGAAGAGTTTCGAACTCTCGACCTTCAGTTTGGAAAACTGACGCTCTAACCAACTGAGCTACACCCGCATTTACTATCAATCTGCTCAGTTGTATAAGGTAATCCTTAAGCACTGAGCTACACCTTTACTGTGCTGAGAGCAGGAGTCGAACCCGCATCTGACGCTCTTCAGGCGCCCGCCGTGACCACCTTGGCTATCTCAGCTAATAATATTTATATAAACCTTCACCAACTAGGCTGCATTATTATAGCATTACATCTTACTAAATTTCACTTTAGCACCGTGGAACAATATCTGATCATAACTAAATAAAAAATCATTTGCTTCTCCAACAACATGCCCACTCGATATATTAGAAAAAACATTAACACCTAATTCTTTATATCTTCGTAAAACAGCCAAAGAAAACGCCCATGCATTTCGCTCACCCACAACTCTTTTTCCCCAGTCGCTCGAAATATCCAACCCCACTCGATTGTCATTTATTTTTCCATACAAACCCAATCTGTAGTACAGGCGTCCAGCTAAATCATTAACACGATCCAAAACGGTTGAATTTTCCCTCAAGGACTGATATTGAACTGTGTGACCCGTTTCATGTACCGCCATGGATGGGAAATACTTCGTTATTCTTTCAGAATCTTCAGTTGTCTGACGTCTCATTTCTATTGTTTTTTTTAAAACACCTGGAAGGTCTGGTGAAAAATCAAGGTGCGCCATTACTCCTTTAGGGAAAAGATCAGTTAAATCAGCAACAAGACCTGTTTGAGTGTCAAGAATTAAATCATGTTTATAAGTTAATTTGTTGTGAAGCCCCCCAAAACCGGGCCAATATTTGTTTTCCTCAGGCACAACAAATATTTCAAGATATGTAACTTTTTCTTGGGGATTTTTACCATGATCTATGACAATCAACCTCTCCCGAGTAGAAGTTTCCAATTCTGTCAGAAAGACTCTTGCCTCAGGTGAATATCTTTGCGCGACAGCAAGGACTTGAGTTAAAAATTTACTATCAGGTTCAATCTTTCTTTTCTCCCCAATCGCTGTAGCAAGTTCTTTTCCAATCTTTTCTTCAAGTGTGCCAACGGTTAATTTTTCTAAAATCTTTCTTTGTTCTGGAACTACCGCTCGATCATATCTAGACCGCCAGTATGTTTCTGACTTAGAAGATTTTATGTCAAATTGGTCAAATTCGTCAGCCATATTATTTGTCTAGTCATTATAAAACTAATTTCCAAAATAGTGAACGCACAAGGACTCGAACCTTGGGCCTCCGCTGTGTAAAAGCGGCGCTCTAACCAACTGAGCTATGCGTTCTTATTTTTAATATGTGCGAAGTTGGATAAGGTAATCCTTTACCAACTTAAGCTATGCGTTCATTTCTCCTATTTTAACAAATATACCCCAATATAGTCATATTAAATCAAAATGTACTAACATTTTGATTGACAAGCTTAGAATTTCTATATATCAAACTTAAAAACGTTATATTTTAAGTTTAGATATAAATAAAAAAGCCCAGAAACAAACCAAAACATATGGTTTAATCTGGGCTCAAAATTTCTTTAAATATATTCCTTTTTCCCCTTTGGGACAGTGGGTGGTGTTAAGGCAGGTCCTGGAAAGTGAATTTTCATAACAACTCCTGTCCAAAGACTTGCAATCCCAACCATTACCATTGCTGCCACAAACCAATCTACCAAGCCAAACATATATCCTGAATCAAGAAAGTAAGGCTGGTAAATGAAACAAACGGCAAAAGACACCCAATGACTTGTGCAATAGGCACATCGTACTAATCTACCCAACCAAGGGTTCAGAATTTCCATCTGCTCACGCATTGGACCAAAAACATGCGACCGGGAAACAGTCACTGAAATAGCAGATACTGCTCCCGACAGCAAAAACAAAGTAATCAGTGTTTCACGCATTTTTGTTTTCCTTTACTAGGAACAACCACAGCGTCGTTGCACAAGATACTCAGTTTCCAAAAGCAACTGATCAATTTGCTCATGTAGAGCTACTGTGTCAATTGTTTCAGTCACTGGTACACCAGTATCACCATCTGATGGTGAGGACGAATCTTTCTTCTGTTTTCGTCGCTTCCTCGGATTTTTTGATTCTTGCATCTTCCTCTCCTTTAATTATTTGTGCCTCTTGCTCTTGCTTGAGTGTTTTTACGAATTCCTACTGCCCGTTGCCCATACTCGGCTTCTGCCATTTGCATTACAGCATCATCATGATTCAGGTTGCGATTGGCATCAACGGTTGCACTAATGGCTTTTGTTAAGTCCGTCAACTCAAGTCCATCAGCCTCCTTGAGATTAACTTCCCGCCGAAATGCGTAAGAGGCAGCTTGCTGCACAATACCCTCAATCATTGCGCCTGAAATGATATGCCGCAAGCAAAATGGAACAGTCCGACCATCCTCAAGCTCAACATTAAACAGAACATGATAATCAGACATCAACTTTTCTGCTGCAACCTCTGCCATTTGACTCCAAGAATAACCATTGGAAAACGGCACATTGCGAAGATACAACCCAAAAATTTGTTGAGTTGTTCTTTGATCAGGCCGTCCGATATAGAGTTTTCTATCCATCCTCTGATCTCGCGCAATTGCCGGATCAATCATGTCTGCACGGTTGGTCGCAATAATTACAATCACCGGCTCCTCGTCCAGTCCATCCATTTCAGATAAAAACTGGGCAACTGCTGAATTGATTGCATCATTACCACGGCCTTGTCTGCGCACACCCATTATGGCGTCTGCTTCATCAACAAAAATCACAGCAGGTGAATCATGCTGACGATGAAACTCACGTGCCTTTGCAAACACCGCTCGGATTGCAGCTTCAGTATTACCAACATACATGTCAAAAACCTCAGGTCCTTTAATGTAAAAAAAGCCGACCCGACCATTTCGGCATAGCTGTGTTGCCACTGCTTTTGCCATCATTGTTTTACCGCAACCCGGAGGGCCGGAAAGCATTACACCCTTGATCGGACGCATATTATATTTAGCAAAAAGACGCGGGTGATCAAAAGCAGCGCCAATTGCCTCCTGAAGCGTCCTTTTGGCCTCCTCATAACCAGCAATCTTGTCCCACGGCACATGCACATCACCTGCAAAGTCATGCTTGGTATCTGAAGGCAGTCTGTCCATAATGACGATGCCCGAAAAGCCATCAAGTTGAACACGATTGCCAACCTTAAGCTCTCCAGCAAATTTACCAGGGAAAACAACACGAGTAGAACCTTGAAAACTTACTTCGCAGTTCTCACTCTCAAGTACTCGCAGTACAACTGAAACCTCGCCGGGTAAAGGAGAAATAGCAGCTCTATAAAGAATGTTTCCACCCTCTCCAATTAAAACCATTTCTCCCGGAGTCAGATCAGTTAGATTAAACGGTTTTGTTACCTGAAAATATCCCTCTCCAATCAGAACTGTTATTTCTGGAGTTGGGACTTGACCTTCAAATTCGATATCTCGTGGCTTCATCCACTTTTCTGAACCATCGTGAAAACGAACCCGAATGTCACCATCATAATCTATCCCGTCGTAAATAAGCTTTCCTCTCAGACCGTGAAAATCGGAATCGGGTCTATTGACGCGGACTTTTTGCAGAGCATGTAAATCTTCAGATTTATAACTTTGTTGTTTTCTTTGAGAAACAGCAAGAACCAGACCTAATCGATATGGTTCAGTGGTTAACTCTGCAATTTGCGCCTCAAGTTCATAAATCGTATCCTGAGCAGCCGCAAGAGCAGCTCTAAATTTTACAAGCAATTCTTGTTCACTCACAATTTGTCTCCTATATGGATTATTTTTTAAGATAAAACGTGCTTTTTCAAAAACTAGATCTGAAGTATAAATTAAACAAATATTGAAGTCAACTAGTTATAGGTTAACAAAAAACAAACAAATCTAACGAAATTTATTTAATAAGTAGATTTAAAAAAATCAACTATCGGCTCTACTTCCAGTAAAACTTTGCTCGGCAATCATCATTTTCTTCCTTTGCAATTCCGCCATAAAAACACTTGTTCCAAGCGCTTTCATTTGGAAACCATTCAGCCAGCTGGTCTATTAGCAAAGGATCAATTTTGTTTTGCCGTGTACCAACGTCAAATCTCAAAACATTCTCCGGTGGCAGCATCTGTCCGAATTCGCAGTAATCAGTAAATACCTGATACACCCGATGTCCATTTGGACCAGAGTCCAGACACTGCTCAATTGACGCATACATGGCGTGTTTGCCGCGGGAAACATAAAAAACTGGCTGTCCACCAATGCATTGCAATTTGCCTGGATAATATGTCGTCCACCGTGTATGTTGCTTTACGCGGATGCGATCAATAATCCAGACATTCTCCTCGCCGCTAAGTTTTAAAAGGTGAATTCGCAAGGTTTCGACATCTCCTTTGTGTGCATCAACCTTATCGACCATTGAAAAAGTTAAGGTCTCAAAAAGAGTGATGCTGATTGTCGAACCATAATCGCGGGAATAAAGAAATGAAATTGTTATTTCCACCTCATCCTCATCCAACGATATCACCTGATAAAGAGCGGCAAATCTAGAATCATCTGGAAAATCACCCCTGACATAAAACAAAACAGGCCAAAACCGCACTGCCATTTGCTGCATCAGCTCGCTTTGCTCCTCGCCATTAAAAATCTGCTTTGCGCAAGAGCTAAATTTTGGATCATACGAATTAGATAGATCAACTCGCAGTCCAAAAATCGAAATGGCAACTGACATTAAAAGGATCAGACACAGCAATATGCAACCACAGCCTTTTGCGAATCTTTTCATTTTTTCCTCCCTTCCTGGTTTTAAAGAGCCGATAGTTACTTTGTATAATACACTAGATTTCGGCTGACATGTAAATATAAAAAAAATACCCCATCAACACATTTTCATGTCTCAGGGGTATCCATTTCATTTAAAAACTGGCTGCATATTCTTCTAGTTTACTTACAAACTCCGTAAGAAGCCGAACATTATTATCCTGTAAGTATTGTTGAAGCTCTTGTTCATTATCATCACGGATTAATATTTCTTGATAACCCAAATCCATAAACAATGCATACGCTTCAACAAAAACAGGAAGACCGCCGGAAAGTAAATATCCCCTCATCCCCAGCATGTCCATCTTTCCTGAAAAAGACCCATCAGAAGACACGACAAGACCAGACTTGCCACCATCACCAGAAATAACACACACACTGATTACGGGATACTCTGGATAACCACTTTTACGAATCTTCTCAATTTTTTCAACTAATGCTACATATACGGTATCAAAACGTGCTTCCAATTCTTCAATTTGTTGTGTAGACACCTTCTCACACACCTAGTCTTTACCAGGTTTTAACTCAACTAAAATATCAATTTCAACCAAAGCTTCAGTCGTACCACTTTTACGAAAATACAAAGTGGCATCTGATTCACTATTAGTAAAACTGCCGTTGTGCATCCGCGTCACCGTACCAGAACACATTTTGTCTCCCCTACCAATTACAACTACATAAGTAAGAGGAACAAAACTGTACTGTTGACCATCATCAGTCTCCAAAATAAGTCCTTCAAACTGATGAATTGCGGTTACCACCTGTCGTTCTGTCACCGGAGTTAATACTGTTTTCAAGGTATTTCCCTCTACTAATCAAAAACCAAAAATTGTGCGACTAGTATACCTCAAATGTTCAAAGCATTCAAATACATTAAAAGCCTTTCTAGAATTTAAGATGAAATAACAAAAGTAAGCAGAGAAACTGAAACAACTAAAAAAAGAAAAACTAGAAGTATTAAAAATGATTAGTAAAGTACTAGAAGTAAAACAATTATTTAAGAAGTCGATAAAAAAGCTACTGGTCTCGAAATCTGATAAAATAGAATTCAGCTTCCTCATCAGAATTGTTCTCGATTTCGTGTTTTGTATTTGAAGTAAAAATGAACCTATCACCAGCAATAAAAGGCTCAACACCTCCATTAGAATCTTTAATCACTCCACAACCTTTCGTTACTACGCATATTTCAACAATATTGTCGTGATCATGCATTTCCCACTTTATACCAGGTGGTAAATACCCGTAGGTAAAAGCCTCAAAATACTTAGAGGTCGTTTCGTCTTTATTAACAAGCATTTTTCTAGAACCAGAAGAATGTGAAGTTCCTTCAATCGACATTTCATTTAAATTTTTCTTTGAAAACATATTATATGTAGTGTATCAAATACAGGTTGTCATCGTGACAACCTACTGTGCCGAGGACAGGACTTGAACCTGCACGCCCTAAAGGGCACTACGTCCTCAACGTAGCCTGTATACCAATTTCAGCACCTCGGCTTAACAAATCATATTTTACCAAAAATTAAGAAAAAATGTTACTTATCTAGTATCTCTTCAATAATAGACTTTAGCACCTAAAGACAAAGCGTGAACCTATGTACCGAAAGGGTATACTGCCGTCCTCAATAATATTCCCTGATTCTTAAAGAAAATGTTATACGTTTATGAAGTTTGTTAATACATTTACCAATCAGGATTAAGGCGACTACTTCCTGGCTTCTCTCTAAAAGTTTCTGGAAAATCTGTGAATTCAATTCTTGGTGTTTCAGCACTAGCCATTAGTTCATAACCACTTACCTTGCGTCCATTTGGCAAACTCATAAAAGCACTATTTGTATACACATGCACGCTTTTCCCAGATCTGTTAAATATTTTCTCAAGCTCATGAAAATGAAGTAGTTGTCTACCAAGAGCCGCAAGTTCACGCTCATCCGGAATGATCAAAACGTCACTTAAATGACGCTCTATGACATTTAATACATTGGTTTCATAAAGTAGGTTATTTTTATCTACCAATGACGGATATGCTTGAGATATAACACCTAGTATTTTAGGGTCTTTTATACTGCCATATACAAAATGAAGGCGATCTCGGCTTGCCAGTTCAGCCAATTTGTCGAAATTTCGATACAAACTTGCCGCAACACTAAGTGATCCACGCCAAGATTCAAAGTTATCATTTTGCACAACCGCCTTTATAGATCGAACCGAAGCTTCATCCCCCCTTTTTCTCAAAAGTCTAAACTCCCGCAAGGTATTCTCATAAGCATCAGATTCTTCGAAAAATCCTTTTACAGCATCCGGCTGATCATTCAAAGCTCTTCTTAGAATATTTTCCAAGTCGTCATCTGGCTTAGTGTTCCCACCCTCTGACCCAATTCCCAAAATTTTTTGACTCTCTTCATCCCAATCATCAGTACCAAACAATAACTTAATCACATCTTCTTTTGTTCTTTTTCCCTCAGCCACTTCTTTGGCCAATATTCTAATCATCTCACCAGCCAGAACAACGCGTGGCTCAACATCGATTCCAATTAAACATTCAGGAACAGCGTCTGGGTTTTCCTGAATTGCAGAATATATGTCGAGCATGTTAAAAATATTGCCTGCTCCCACCCCAATAATTCCTCCATCAAGCGATCCCTTTTCTATCCCCTCTTGTCTTTCCTTCCATGTTGAAAAATCTTGCACATAATCTATCTCAACATTATCAACGCCCAAGTTGCGCGATGGATTTAGATTTTTACCTAAAGATTCATTTGTATCAATAAAAGCCAGTTTAGCAAGTCCTGGATTTGACTCAAAATCCACATTTTTATAATGCTCATTTAGAAGAATACTCAGTCTATCTCGTTTATTGTCTGTGTCGATGTAATCATGTTCGCCCGCCATAACGCATTCTTTTTAATAACAACAGTTTACCATATTCCTTACACCTTAAAATTAATGTCAAAGGATGTCCACAGTATTGTGCCCTTGAGAGGACTTGAACCTCTACCCCAGATTATTGGGACACGGTTCTGAACCGTGCGCGTCTGCCAATTCCGCCACAAGGGCATATTCTTCTACCTCCATATTATACCAGCAAGCGAAAAATACTTGAAAAATCACCGATTATAGGGTATAATATAACAGTTCTGAATCTAAAGTACTTAAAAACGAGGTTACAATGAATCTATCGCAAAAGGAACGCAATACAATTGCGTTCATTGTTTTTTGCCTAGAATCCATTCTGTATCTGATGGTTCTATGGCAAATCATCTTCTGGCTCCTTGAGATTCCAGTGTTTCGACAGGGCATCTTGGATTATGGTTGGATGCCAGGAAATTTTGTTGGCAGGGAATTGGCCGTCGCCTTTTCTGAAGAATCTTTGTTTCGGCTATTGCCCATGGTGGTCATCTACACACTAGGGCTAAACCGTATCCTAGCAATCAAGCTGGTTGTGGTTAGCTTAACAGCAGGAGCGTTCGCCTATGTACATGGCATTTTATATTTACCCTTTTATGCCAGTGCGGGCTTAATGCTCTCAGTGTTGTTTTTTGAAGTCGAGTCCTTTTGGAAAGAAAAAACACTTCCAATAAGACTTTTGATTTCATATCTTGCAGTTGTTTCAACACACCTTTGTTGGAACATATTGGTGCATTTAATTAATTTTCTCACCTGAGGGTTGAAAGGAATTTTCTTCTTTTAACCCTCATACAAACCTCACTTGCATTCCTTCTTGAACTCTTGTGTTTAAGGATACTTCCTGTCCAGGAAACTTTGCTCCGCTATTCCATATTTTCGCTCGTTTTTTATCTTCCAAAAAATCAGACCCAATTTTTAGGGCAACATCTTTTAAAGTGTTGTTTGTTTTCATAATCATTGGATTTTTAAAACTTGGCTCTTCATCACCACGCACCAAAAAAACCTCAACAAAATTCAAGCTTTGCCAAATCAAATCTTGCAATTTTGGTAAACCAACTCCTTCTGATGCGCTAATCAAAAGATCAATCGAAAAAGAATCAGAAACCGCTCCCATATCTGCTTTATTCAAAATAAATATTGCCGGTACATATACTCTGCTTCTGCTAAAAGCATCAATCAAGCTGTCCATGGTAATTTTTTCGTTTATCGATATCTCAGCATTCTTAATCCCCATATCCCTGGCAATTTCCTTTATGGTTTCGTTGTCAAGATCTTGCCTAATATTTGTATGAATTGAAATTCCGCCATTAAGTTTCTTTTCAATGTTTACTTTTGGCCTTGCTTTATTAATCCTTACTCCATTATTCTCAAGTGTCTTTTTGATCTCTTCAATCTCACGCACTCTGGTAAGATCACTCATGATCACAAGAAGATCTGCCGCTCTAACCACTGATAGTACCTCTCTACCTCTTCCCTTGCCCTCATGGGCCCCTTCAATCAGTCCAGGGACGTCTAGAATTTGAATATATGCACTCTTCATCCTCATCATTCCCGGAATTACACTTACAGTAGTAAAAGCATATGGAGCAACTTTGCTTTTAGCGTTAGTAAGTTTATTGATCAAAGTAGATTTTCCAGCGCTTGGAGGACCAACCAACACAACAGTTGCATCACCCTGTTTCTTTACTGCATATCCCCCACCCCCACCACTCTTTTTAGTTGACTGGTTTAACACTTTGTCACGAAGCTGAGAAAGCCGTGCTCTAAGCTTCCCAATATGATGCTCCGTACCTTTGTGGTACGGGGTTTCCCTAATCTCTTTTTCTATTTCAAGTATTTGTTCATTAATATCAGCCATCATATCAATTTTACCATTTTTAGGCACAAAAAACCGACTGATGAAAATTTAACCAGTCGGTTACATAAAAAAGCAAAAAAAGTTATGCAGGCGGAATAGTTTCCAAACGTCCTTTCAGTTGATTTTCAAGTCCAGGGAAACCGCCGGAAAACTTAATTAGCCGCAGCGCTTCAGATGTAACTAGGCGCACTTTGTCAAATTCCCCCTGGCTGTAATACACAGCCGCCAAAGTATCGAGATAATTGGCAATATGCATAATCAGCAGACGGATTGATCGAAAAGACAAACTTAGAGCCAAATTAAGCTCTTGTTGCGTCGAATCCGGTGCACGCGCAATATCCCAAGCGTTTTGGTTGTCTGTTCCAGCATCCTCTCCTGGAGGTAAAAAATTTCCTACTACTATTGCCTGATTCGCATCACCTAAAAGGTCAAATAAACCGCCTAATAAATCACTCATGAAACCTTGGGTGTTATTCTCTTGTGCCATTTCTCTCTCCTTAATAAATATGGACAAGTCCCCATAATATACCCTAATGGTCAAATATTTTCAATATATCGCCTTTTTAGATATAATACTAATATTATTTAGCATCTGTAGCTTTAGACAAAGTCGCAAGATACAGAATTAACATAATTTTTAGCCTCTGTAGCTCAACTGGATAGAGTGCATCGCTTCGGACGATGAGGTTGGGGGTTCAAATCCCTCCAGAGGCACAAAAATAAGCAAGCTTCCTGCTTAGTATTAAAACCTGACATTTTTGTTTTAAACTTGCTATTGTTAAAATACTATAATTTGTACACTTAAAAATAACATTTTGAATATATAATCTCTAACATAGTGTTTTAATTCAAGTGAGAGGAGTATATAATAATTTCTTCTGTCGGTAAGCACATCTAAAAGGAAGGTCTAGCCATGGAACTTTATCATGGTTTTATCTGTGGTAGTCGTACAAGCGGTATTGGAAAAATTATCTGGAAAATCCGTATCCAGGATGAGCGATCAAGTCATAACGGTGAAAAGATCGAAGCAATCTCATTTTTAGGAGCAAAGGATGATGATTTTCATATTGGAGATACTGTTGTCTTTCGCCTTGTTGCTGACACAAACCATCGACTTTCTGCAAGTCGAGTTCACAAAGCATCACTATCACACACAAAATAAATTAGTAATCCCACCCCAAGCATCAAACACTTGGGGTACTTTGTTGCCCGGTTAGGCTAAGCGTAGTAAAATATCAATGTCTCTTAAGGAAAAATTCATTAGCCGGGGTGGCGGAATGGCAGACGCTCAAGACTTAAAATCTTGTGTCGCATTTGCGACGTGGAGGTTCGAGTCCTCTCCTCGGCACAAAGTAAAAAAACAAAAAAGCACATTAATTTAAAAATCTTTACTTGTAAGGAGAAAAAAGTGAACAACGACAAAGTAACCATTGGTAGTTTGCGGTTCTCAGTAAGAAGCTGCGAGGTAATAGTTTTTATTTGGGTAGTACTGGTGATCACATCTCTTTTCATATTTATAGGTATGCTCATATTCAACAGGTTTGAATATGAAGAAGAGATGGTTGCGTTCACTGATTCAGCAACGCCATCATACAACTGTGATTGGAGTTCAAATTGGTATGTGGTGACGGAAGAAAAAGGCATTACTGCCTACAACAAACCCGGTCCGTCAGCCAAGTATGCAGTTTTTCTACCTCAGGGAACTGCTTTTCAATCAACAAAGAATGAACTCTTTGAAATCAAACTTCCTGGTAGATTCTGGAAAGAACACAAGTTTGGTTGGTGGAATAATGTCATTTCTGACAGTATTGGCATAATTACAGAGTATCAGGAACTCTGGTTTAACACTGGCAACATTGAGTATTTACCCTGCCTACCCATACAATAACGTAAAGGTTTTATTTAAAGATATGTATATTAAATTATTTCCTTTAATATACATATCATTCTATCGGGGTGTAGCTCAGTTGGTAGAGTGTGCGGTTTGGGACCGCAAGGTCGCCGGTTCGAGCCCGGCCACCCCGACCAATTTTTCAAATATGATATTCTTAATTTAATGCCAATCAAAAATCTAAAAGTTTTTGCCATTTCACTTCTTTCCCCTTTTCTCTTTGCCTTTATCGGCCAAGTTTTTACCACGCCTTCTATTTCAACTTGGTATGCTACTCTAAACAAACTATCCTTTAGTCCACCCAATTGGCTCTTTGGTCCTGTTTGGACAATCCTTTATCTATTAATGGGTATTTCTCTCTACCTTATCTGGTCAAAATCAAAAAAGAATTTTTTTCTGGTCAAACTTTTTTATCTTCATCTGGCCATAAATTCACTCTGGAGCATACTTTTCTTCGGTTTAAAAAATCCAACTCTTGCCTTGATTGACATAATTGCCCTTTTTGCCTTCATTGTGTTTTTTGTTTATAAATTCTACCCAATAAACAAAACCGCGAGCTATCTATTACTGCCTTATCTACTCTGGGTTTCCTTTGCCTCAATATTAAATCTCTCAATTGTTCTTCTAAACTAATTTCAAGAAAGCACTGTTTTGATATATTTGATATAATAATGATAATTTTGCGGGAGTAGCTCAGTGGTAGAGCGTCTCGTTGCCAACGAGAAGGTCGCGGGTTCGACCCCCGTTTCCCGCTCCATAAGTGACAGAAATCACCATAAAATGTACAGTAATCGACAGAAGGTGATACAATAAAATCATGAAAAATACGAAAGCACTACTCAAGGCAATTGCATTTTTGATTGATAACTTCTTGATTTATCTGGTTTCCAGCCTGATATCAACCTTTATAAATCCCTATGCTTCTAGTTCAGAAAATCAGTTTAATTCTATGTTGATTTACATCATCACACTACTTGTTTACATAACTTTTGTTGAATTTAAATTTAATACGACTCTTGGTAAAAAGATCCTGAAGATAAATAATTAAACTTTCCCCTAAAATCGCAAATTAGCTTGGCTCGGGCCAAGCTTTTTGTTTTAATGACTTAGCTGGAGGTCAGAGATACTGGTGACCGGAATCGAACTCTTATGCTTATAGTAATCAAGTTATTCGTTTGCTAAAATCCAAGTAATTATGAGTAGAGATGATTATCTTTTTATCGAGTACGACTTGCGTAGGGTGATCGAAAGCCACGAAAAAGCGATGAACGATGAGATTGATGGCATCGAAGGTAATCGGCTTTTAAATACAAAGTTCGACGAGCTAGTAACCTATTTTAAAGACAAATATCTGCTACAAGCTCCAAAACTTTTTGAAGATAAAATTTCAGTAGATCAGAATGAGGCAAAAATTGATGTGAGTCGTGACCCTAATCGTTTTATTTTTGATAGGGATGAGCCATTCTATATTACAGGCACAAAGATAGATTTCTATATACCTTATGAAGGAGACAAAGACTTATTTAAGTGTCAACCTTCCACCTATTCCCTTAATCCCCCAAAAGGAACGGTTACAGAAACGGACGTAATTCTTACTTACCATACCACGGATCACAACGGTGATTCCATCAAGGGGGAATTTCAGAGAACATTTGACCAGATAAAGAGCTACTTGAAGAACATAGAGTCAAGCTGTGTTGAGTTTAATAACCAGGTTGAGGACAAAATCAGAGCAAGAATTAACTCTAGACAAGAAAAGGTGAAAAATGATCAAGGTATGGTGGCATCACTTGGTTTTCCAATGCGAAAAAGAGACGATGCCCTTCAGACTTTTGTTGTACCAGATATCAAAAGAAAAATTACTCCCCGCATGCCTGAACCAACAATGCCCGCTGCTGAACCAGAACCAATTTTGGATATAACGGAATATGAACATATCCTAGAAATAGTCACTAGTATGGTTACTGTAATGGAGCGTAGTCCAAGGGCTTTTGTGGATATGGGCGAGGAAGACTTAAGAACCCATTTTCTTGTTCAACTCAATGGACAATACGAGGGTCAAGCGACAGGAGAAACCTTTAATTCCAATGGAAAAACAGATATTTTGATCAGAGTTAATAATAAAAATATCTTCATAGCTGAGTGTAAGTTTTGGAAGGGTGAAGAATATTTCAAGAGCGCTATTGACCAACTGTTGGGTTACACATCATGGAGAGACACAAAAACAGCAATCTTGCTATTTAACAGGAACAAGGACACCAGTGCTGTTTTGTCTCAAATCTCTAAAATTGTTGAGGCGCATCCTAACTATGCCAGGCGAGAAGAATACGCCTCTGAAACGGGATTCCGATTTGTAATGCGACATAATAATGACAGAGAAAGAGAAGCCACACTTACAGTGCTTGTTTTTGATATTCCTGCTTAGTGTAATGGAGTTAACTTTGGCTAGTATTTTTCTCTAAACGGGTTACAACCTCGTTCATTGTGTAGTGAACAAACTGCTTACCGAGTTCAGTAAGTACATATGGTTTAGTATCTTCAAACGCTGATTCTATTGTAGGACCAGAGCTTCTTTTTCCAGCATAGGGATTTTTATTCTTTAGGAACTGACCAGAGGCATTTGTTTCCCTCTCCTGTCGTATAACTCTGCCGATGTTCAGGTCGCTTATTATCAGTTTAAATAAATCTGCTTCCGCGGAATCATCTCGTGGAAATTCGCCTCTAATTTCCTTCCAAATACCATTGCGTGTGATACCAGGATTTTTGTATATGGCTCTTATAACAGCAAAATGTACTTCGTCGTAAAGATCCAGCCATTCAATAAACAACCGGATCACATCATCAGAGCATAATTTAGTCCCCGCAGCATTCGAGATTACATTAGCAAAGTATTTTCTTTTTTCATCTGTATTTGCTCTATCCCAAGCTCTAAAAGCTTGTCTTACTAAATTTAAGTATTCCTCACTTTGAATTCTCTCGTCGATTTCATCACCTAAATTACTAAGACGCCGTGAAATATCTTGAACGCTCTCAGAAAGTTTTACTATTTTCTTTTGATGCTCCTTAATCCATTGAGTTTGAAGATGGTTATATTCTCTTTCAGACTCGTCAGTTTTCAAGCTGGCAGCGGCACTTAAAAAACCACCTACCCAAGGTATACTGCCAAGCGCTGCAAGAAAAAATTTTTCGAAAACTTGCTCCTTTGTTGAAGAAGAAACATTAGCAATTTCTTTCGGTACGGTTTCCTGCAGGCCATTATCTTGTGTTTTGATTAAATCTGAATCAGTCATTTTTCGCGCCCACCCGGCATAAAAAGATAGTTATATTGAGTAAAGTTGGGTTCAAATTTAGCCTTATTTAACAAAGTATCTGCAATTTCCTCATCGTTCATTGAATAATTGAGGTAGTAGTTAGAATTTACGTCGATTGTATTTTTGTCAGCTTTGATTGACTCTTCCTTTCCGGGAGTGGAATCAGTTACTGTTTCCAGTAGCTTTCTAAATTTTGCCTCATCATCAATAAAGCCATAGTAATAAAGATTGCCAACGACTCCTTGGAGTGTGCTGCTTGGACTTAATCTAAGCATAACTCCATCAGAAGCCATTGTTTTAGCTTCTTCAGCACTTACTCTCATATGTTCCATGAAATAATCCTCGACTGTCTTTCGTGAAGTTAACTCATCTTGCATTGGAGGTAATGGCCTATTGAGAAGAAAAGAAACACCAGCCAGTAGTGAAACAAGTAATATAATTCCAATAATTACCCAGTTTTTCTTCATAATTTTGATACCCCTAGTATAACAAAATGTCTCACTAGTTGTATTATTTGTATAGAGATAATACCCCCAGTAGGGGTACCATCTACTACCATTTAATACTGAATCGTTTGTTTTGACGTAAGAAAGTCAGCGTTTCTGCGGACTATCTCCCTATGATTTAAACTGGGCATAGTGTTTATAAAAAACCTCATAACTTGGAATATTTAGATATTCTTTCAACTCCTTAAGTTGTACAATTAACTCAGGAGTAATGTAGTACCGTAGACCGATTTTGATAAAAGAAATAAACGGTAAATCTGGTTGAAGTAGATATTGTTTGATATATTCATCCAGGCTAAAGTGGTTCGAGCCAATTACGGTCACCAGCTCCCACAGTATATTCAAACATACTGTATACTGAATCTGTTATGAAAGGCTTTTCAGACAATATTGAAAAATTAACTCGAGAAAATAGTGATTTCCGCCGTGTTTTATACACTGGAAAACACAGCCAGCTAGTTTTAATGTCTCTACTTCCAGGTGAAGAAATTGGCCTGGAGACTCATACCGATAACGATCAATTCTTTCGTATTGAACAAGGACAGGGTAAATGTGTCATTGACGAGTCCGAATACGATCTCGCAGATGGATCAGCAATTGTTGTTCCTGCTGGTGCAAAGCACAATATCATTAACACTTCAGAAACTGAAACACTCAAGCTTTATACTATCTATTCACCCGCACACCATAAAGATGCTATTATCAGAAACACAAAAAACGAAGCACAAAATAATGAAGCAGAATTTGATGGTGTTACTACTGAATAAATATTTTTAGCATGTCAGGATTAGAATACGAACCAGCAGAGACACAAATTGAGGAAGAAATTGCTAAAACCACCAAAACTTTAGCTGAGTATGGAATTTCTACTGAAAACTGGGGAAAAGATTCCGCAAAAACAGTTCGACACCTTGCCATAGAAATTCTCAAAGGCGAATCAAGACTTGAATCAGATCCAGATACAGGCAAACTCATTCGCCATGTCGCTTTTGTCCATGTTGATGTTCGTTATATCACCGAGGATAGGACTGAACTTCAGTTGGTTGAAGATGAACAGATTTTTCATGATCGTCCTACGCCAAAAATACGCAATCAAATCGGAGTTAGCGAAAAACTTACTTCTAGCCAAACCCCGCTCGATGCAGCTCGATTTGGGTTACGTTCTGAATTGGGAATTCAGTCTGATTTAAATTATTCTGAACCTAAAACTGAGACGTTTGATGATGTGTCGCCAACCTACCCGGGCCTGCTTAACAGAAAGACAAAACATGCTGTGCAGGTCTATATAGGTAAAGATGATTACAAACCCAAATATCAAGAGGTGCAATGGGACAAAACAACCAACTTTTCTTGGCGTGAAGTAAAGGCTATATAACAAAAATAATTAGTGGTTGCATAGTTATTTACAGATTGTATAGAATAAGCCCATCATGGCCAGACAAAAACCAGAAGAAATAAAAAAAGAGCTGCAAAAACAAGAAGACGAAGTTTACGGCGATGAAACCTGGGGTGGTTCAAACCCCCGACCTTCATCAGATGACGACGTTGAAGAAGAACTAAAAGAAGTCACAGGTGATGAACCGATTGAAGGTGAGCCATATTCCATCTCAGACGCAGTAAACGAAGATACTCCCGGATCCACCTCCTATACCCCCTCAGATAGTGAAGAACAAGAGGAAGACAACGAATAAATCAAAATTTTTCAAAAAAACACTTTTAAGGTATAATTCGTTATATCATAATGGTGGTTGTAGCTCAGTTGGTTAGAGCGTCCCCCTGTGGAGGGGAAGGTCGCGAGTTCGATTCTCGTCAACCACCCCATTATTAAAGCAAATTTTTATCCCTAAACTTTAGGATAATTCTCTCTTTAAACAAAAAAGTTATGTTTTACTTCTAATTTATTCTTTCTTTTCCTCAAAACCATTTCAATAAAAATTAATTGATCTTTTCGTAGGATTGGTAACTTCTCAAAAGCAAAAAATCTGGCCCGGCTTACTTCTTTTGAAGGTTTAAATTCTCCTCCGATAAACACACCCGCGTAAGTAATATCCAGTCTTGCCGTTTCTCTGTCTGTACGTATTTTTACTCGTTCGTCCACACTAACGATAAAACCGGTTTCCTCTTCAATCTCTCTTTCTAAACCTTCTCTTGGATGTTCTTTACCTTTCAGATACCCTCCAGGTAAGCTCCAAGAGTTACCCCGATAAGTATGTTTACAAAGAAGAACCTCATTTTTATCATTAAAAATTATTCCAGTTACTCCAACTAAAAATTTATCCTGCACAAACCCCATTATTTTTAACTGAATATTTTTTGATAGTCCAAGTTTTTTCCAAAGAGCAGCAAGAAGAGTCATAATATTTTAGATTGAATCTTCGTCAACTTCGTCTTTACCAAGTTCTGTTTCAAGCTTTGTATTTTCAAGCTCAAGCTTATGAACTGTTTTAGTTAACTCATGCACCTCACCTCTCATTTTTTGAATCTCTTTTTCTTTTTTACCAAGCTTTCTATTTGTCGAAAACCATTTTACGAAATTGAAAGTCATTGTAATTAAAACCCCTATTCCAATGGAAACAAGAACAACAAAGTATAAAGGAATAGGTGTTGTTGAATACTTCAAAAAATGAATAACCACACTAGAAGTATTTTGTGTTGAGAAGTAACCAAACACAAGGCCGATAACTATCAATATTAAAGTTATCATGTTTCCACACATTATACAGATAATAACGTCACGCTTCAAACCAAACAAAAATCATAAAGTTATGCCATAGCTCAATTTATTTTTTTTGTTATCATATACCTATGGCCATAAATATTGAACTAGAAAATCTATATTATGCTGATAAAAAAGAACGAGATGAATTAGATGAAACAAAAAAATCTCTAAATGTACTTCTCAAGCACGACCAACATAGACTTTCAAAACTCAAAGAACTTCTACCTCAAATTGACGCTGATGAGATTTGGAATTGCCACTATCTCGCCTATCTCTTTCAACACGGTGAAACCATAAAAGACTATGAAAATGCCCACCAATATGCAAAAAAAGCAATCGAGATGGGAAGTACAGTGACAAAATGGTTATATGCCGCAACGCTTGATAGGTTATTGGTTTCCCAAGGTAAACTCCAGATGTACGGAACACAATTCAAAAAAATTAATAAAAAATGGGAATTACTACCAGTTGATAACCAAATCACAGATGAAGAGCGAGCCAAATATGGTGTACCACCGCTACATGAAGCCTTAAGCAAATTTCAATCAAAATACTCTTAATTTATCTTAATTCGACATTTTTTTAATTTGCTATAAAATACAATTGTTCGTTCAAACAATATTAAAAGGAGAAAACTATTCATGTGGATTCCGAATAGTACCAAACCAAAAGATCCTGATGTGTGCTTGGCGGTCATAACCTCAGCCGCTGCATTAGGGGCTGCTGTTGGTCTTATTAACCTTTTGCGCGAGCTATATCTTGAGTTGGCAAAGGCATATGGTAATAAAATACCAGGCTCTATTAAGGTTTCAACACATCATTTTGAAGGTGAAGGTTTTCAGCTCACACCAGTTCAAGCTTACCACGCAAATGAATTAAATTTGCTGGGCAAAGAAGAACACAGATCAGAAAGTGGCTGGGGTGCAACAAATTACACCCGTCATTTTTCCTGGCGAAAGCTTAATGTCGTCAAATTATACGAACTTCTCTCTGATGAATCTCTTCCTGCACCAAAATACTACAGGAAACCAAACAAACTAACTTAGATTCAAAAAATAAGACGTGAAAGCTTTTGTTGCATTAGCTCACCTACATATTCACTAAACAAAATAGGTCTAGTAGTATTTTTTTTACTAGACCTACTTACCTTTTTTTGTTAAAGACTAGAAAAAAATATTGATTATCCAACTCAACTGCTGCATAATACACTCACTAAATTTGTTACTGCACACTAAAACAACATCTTAGCTCTAATAAGAATATAAGCGGAGTGAAAAAATGAAAAAAGCAGCCTTGCTTCTAGTCCTTTATTTCTACGCACTCGGAAAGTATTTACTAAGACAAACTACTCACACAAAACCAAAAGGTGAGGAAGGCAAAGCAATATTTCTTTTTTGTGATCACAAAACAAGCCGGAAATTACATGGCGTTGTAGCTTTTGTTTTGCCACAGGAGCAAATCTTAGTCAATATAAACAAGATTTATATGGCCCATTTGGTTATTCCAGTGAAATAAGTATTCAGGGATACCATCTATATGGTCGTGATACTTGGGGGGTAGCCAATAACGGGCAAATTATTGCCAATCGCCCTCTACTTGATTTATTGATTAAGTATCCTGGTCACATAATTTTACTTGCTGGTGTCAGGAAACTTTGGGGACACCACATCTTTCCCCTAAATAAACCTGAAAGTTTTATTCTTGTAAAGAAATAAATATATCAGTAGGGACTTATGACATTTATAAGTCCCTTACTTTTTCCTGTACACAATCAAGAAATCAGGCACAAGTCCCAAGCTCTTGTCCTCCAATCTATCACCAATACGCTCAAAATCTTCATCGAGTACACCTTGTTCAATCATATTAAGTGCTTGTTTACTTGGTCCAAGCACCAAATAACTACCAGGCTTTATTATCTTATTCCACTGCTCAACCATACCTATTTCAGCAAACGGATCAGAAGGATACCAATAAATAACATCAGCATTCAACTTTCCCGAGCTGTCCAGAAGATGATTATCATTCAAAGCGTCGTGATTGGATTTATTCAACTCGTGCAATATAATTTCTGGTGTCACTTCCTGAGGAGGTATATCATTAATTCCAAGACTCATGCCAACAGACCATCGTGTTAAAAATTTATCACTAAAGATTCGTGGTTCATTACTTTTTATCCATTGGTTTTTTATTCCTGGCCAATATTGATCGGAATAATATGATCCTGAATACAATGAAACAGAACCTTCTTTCAAAATATCCATGGCTTTAAAGTCGTGTACATAATCTTGTGCAGCCTTGTTTAATGTTGCTTTAACTTCAATGCCACTTGAATGCACATATTTTCCGGTATTTTGAGCAACAACCGAAACCAAACCATCACCCGAACCTAAATCTAAAAATGAGGGCTTTCTTCCTTGTTCATCCTGAAATCTCTCCGCAACACCAGACAGAGAATTACTTAAAAAACCAAGCACACCTCTTGTTTCGTCGTGGTGTATCGGATACCAATCCCCTAGCATTATTCTAGCTGGCACTGGACGATTTCCTTCACTGATTATCCTTTCCTAAAAATAACGAGTAATTTCATCTAAATTTTGTTGAATTCGCCTTTCTTCAGATTCAATATCACCATCAATGTCCGCTTCTGCTTCAATCATATTGTCATCCTCGTCTGCCATATTAACTTTGATATTATCACAAATCTAAACACAACCAACTTGTTTTAAAAATTGAAATTTATAATCTTCTACCCTATATAGCTGATTCAAAACAAAATAAACGAAGCTATTTATCAAGGTTTAAAACAAAATACAACATTTTTGTTTTAAACTTGCTATAATCAGTCTCTTACCGTCTATTTGTTTTTCTTTCTTATGGAGATTGGTCTTTGAAATCACAACCAACTAAAAAGCCAAAAACAATTGTCCTGGTTATCCGTCGGTCAAAACTAAAAACATATAGTCTTGCTTGTTTTGAAACAGGAGTAATTCTGACAATCTTAGCTGCGCCGGGTGACCCATACCAAGATCTTAACGGTCTTTCCCAAATTGTTTCGCCTGATAGTTTATTAATTCAATTGCAACATCAAAACCACGAAGCAGTAGACTTTGGTCCATTCTGGCAAAGGTTTAGTAAAATTGAAGAAATATCAAAAGCAGTAAATTAAAAAACATCTTAACAAGGGAGTATTTGAAAGCCTTAAGTACTCCTTTATTTATAAATTTATTTTTCAAAGACGCTTCGCTTAACTAGCTTTGCAACATAAACAATTTGTTTGAGGTCTCCATTTTCATCCTCAAATTCGTTTGTACCAGAAAGATTTTGAAACTGAGATAAATAATATGACAAGGACTCTTCAAGTTCTTTTTTCTCATCACGCACAGCCTGAATTTTATTTGGCAAATCATCCGCCCCAGGCTGAGAAAGCAAAGATTGTTTTATCGAACTCTTTTTTCCAGACGCAGTTTTTGCAAGCTTACTAGCCTCAACATATTCAGGGCTATTCTCAAGATAGCTTTTCAGCATCTCGTTTAACTTTTTTTGTTTTTCTTTAACCTCTGCCAGTTTTTTATTTCTTTCACGAATTGCACTCTCTACCAAAGGAAGAGAGCTGACATCAGTATTATCAGATGTCACAGGCAGAGCTACAACCAGCTCATCAATTTGTGGAGTTTGTGAATCTGCTAACAAATCATCATTCATATTTGAGAATTAAAGATAACAGAAGTCTATCCCCTCTTTCAAGACTTGACTTTACTCAAAAAACCATGAGACGAATTTAACCTATTACTCTTTAAACTGTTAAGTTATGATTAAACTATTAAAGTAAGGCTCTCCCTATGGATAAAAATCAAACTGATAAATTAACTTTCAAAGATTTTATTCTCTCTTTAACCTGGAGTCTTAAAATTTTCTGGAAAATTAGTCCCAAATTAAGTACGCTTATTCTTTTTTCGACTATTATTGATAGTTTAAGATCTCTTGCATATTCATATATTCTGGCAAAGGGTATTGATCAAATAATTTCTCTTTCTCGCTCTCCAAATCCTTCATTAATGTCATTAACACCAACAATTCTAAGTTTTTTTATATTTAGTCTTGGATTTAGTCTCATCGGCAATCTAAATAATTTCGCTGACAACCAACTCCGTCTTGTTATGAATCCCAAAATGCGCGTTCTTCTATATCAGGTTTTGCGATCTTCAGGAATCCAGACTCTAGAAAGCCCAGACATCAACAATAGTATTGAAAGAGCCAGGAATAATCTCCATTATCTTCAACAAAGACTAAATCTGATCACCGGTCTTATTAGTTCTCTCACAAGTACCATAGGTTCTGGCATAATCATTTACTTCTTTGCCCCCTGGTTTATCCCGCTTACCATTATCGCCTCAATCCCGGTTGTACTAAGCGACCAACACTTTCTCCGAAAGCTCTGGAATTTGGAAAGAGAAACTACTGAATCCGGTCGTCAAGCTTGGGAATCAATTCACTTTCTTATTGATCCAAAAAGCCTTCACGAACTACTTATCACCAAAGGCTATAAATTATTAGTAGACAAATTTAATCGCCATATAAGCTATGTCATTACTCTTAATACCAAAATACGTATTCGTTGGTATTTTATCAATCTAGTTTTTGGCCTTGTTAGAACCGCAAGTCGACTAGCCGGGTTTGCTTTTGCTTTTTGGCGCTATATCCTTGGTAAAACCAGTATTGGTACAGTCACCTTTTACATAAATGCCATTGAACAATTTTCAACCGGTATTTTTCGTATTTCAATGGATATCAATAATATGTATGAATCATCCCATCGCATCAATGAGATCCGAAATGTATTTAATTTAAAGCCTTCATTTGCCGACGGAAAAATAAAGCTTCCCATTCTTGAAAAAGGTCCCCAAATCCGCTTTTCTAACGTTTCTTTCGCATACCCTGGTGCAACCACAAAAGTAATTAACAACCTTAATCTTACAATAAAACCAGGTGAAAAAATTGCCATCGTAGGGCATAACGGCGCAGGCAAAACAACCCTTGTTAAACTTATTACGCGTTTTTACCAAATTACAGAGGGGGAACTGCTAATTCACGGCCACAACATTAACCAACTTAAAATCACCTCTTTATACAAAAACTTAAGTGTTTTATTTCAAGAATATAACCGCTATCCCCACCTTACTGCCTCCGAAAATATTTACATTGGTAATGTAAATAAAACTAAAAACCAAGCCAAAATTACCAAATCCAGCAAAAAGGCCGATGCCGACAACTTTATCTCTGAATATCAATATAAATACGATCAGACTTTAAGTGAAAAATATAAAGGCGGAATAAGACCAAGTACCGGTCAATGGCAAAAAATTGCCATTGCCAGATTTTTTTATCGCAACACACCAATTATTATTTTTGATGAACCAACTTCTGCAATTGACGCAGTAAGTGAAAGCAAAATATTTAACAAGATTTATCGTTTTTTTAAGAACAAAACAGTTATTATCATCTCTCACCGCTTTTCTACTGTTAGAAATGCAGACCGAATTATTGTTTTTGATCATGGTCAAATCATTGAGCATGGAAGTCACAAAGAGCTGATGGATATAAAAGGCGCATATTATAAAGCCTTTAAACTTCAAGCTGAAGGCTACAAAGCCTAAAAAATATACAAAATATTGTACAAATAAAGTATAATATAGGTACATTACCACTAGGAGAGTTAAAAATGTGTGACAATCAAAGTCACGTGGTACCAAATGCTCGTTGCACTTTATGTGGATCTGGCCGGGTCTATGTTGAATGGCCTGGTTTTCGTTGCCAACAATGTTGGACATATTTTGTTGTAAAACCTGTCCAACTCACCAAACCTGTGCAACCATTACCCGAAAAAAGTAAATGAATGAAAAAGGCGTGAATAGAACAACAAATCTATATCACGCCATTTTTTACTTCTCTACCACTTGTTATTTTCCACCCCATAATGTAAACTACGTTTAGTTTACTCGATTCCATTTAAAAATCTAAGGAGTAAAGAGAATGGATACAGAAAAACAAGCATCCTGGAAAACAGCCTTATTCACAGTTTGGATGGCAGTATTCTTGTTTGCGATATATTGTTCAGCAAAAACAGTATCAGGCCTTTTTCATTTAGACCTGGCAATGGGTTTTTTGATTTTCGCAGTTTACTTGATTATTTTTGTTGCTTTGGTTTCTGTCCTTGCTGGACGAATTGATCGCCCACGAGGTAAAACTAATCAAATCAACGCGGTTGTTTCGTATATTCCACTGATTTTGCTAGTCTTGGCAACAAGCGCCTTTATGATTTATGCCACGCTCAAAGTAGCAAAAATCAATGATTGGCCTCTTTTAAAAATTGCACTTGGCGCGCTAGGAGGCGGAGTAACAATTATCTTAGCTAAAATTTCCAGTTTTCGCAGGGCGAGAAAAGAAAAGCAAATGCTCGCCAAAGTAACACCAAAGCAAAGTCGAGCTAATCAAGCATAAATTCGGTTATATTGGGGTTTTTGTGTATAATTGAGGTATGAAAACCCCAAGTTTTTTTCAAACACAAAATAACAAAAAAATTTCTCTCCCCATTTTTTTTCCTGATGCCACTAGAGCGGTTTTAAAAACCCTTGATTCTATTGATATTAAAAATACCCAAACACCCGGCATTCTTGTTAATACACTACACTTAAAACTTGAACTAGGAAGCAGAATCTTGAAAAAATTTAAAGGGGTTAGAAATTTCATGAACTGGGATGGTGGTGTTATCAGCGATTCGGGTGGTTTTCAAGTATTATCACTTGTCAAGTCAAAAGGCGGTCAAGGAAAAGTTACAGACGAGGGAGTAAT
>Ga0208375_1000697_pt1 | contig 44818 bp, 34 predicted proteins | sample RifOxyD1_FD_184038 | JGI IMG/M metagenome (GOLD analysis project Ga0208375, IMG submission 184038) | Soil microbial communities from Rifle, Colorado - Rifle Oxygen_injection D1 (SPAdes) | ecosystem: Environmental > Terrestrial > Deep subsurface > Rock core/Sediment | place: Rifle, Colorado... | reverse complement strand
GGTCCGTGTCTCAGTACCATCGGTGGGGGTCAGGCTCTCACCTCCCCTAGACGTCATAGCCTTGGTAGGCCATTACCCTACCAACTAGCTGATATCCCGCAGGCCGCTCCAGAAGCGATAAATCTTTACCCCTAAGGGACCATCATGTATTACCCGACCTTTCGGCCGGCTATTCATGACTTCTGGGTGCGTTCCTACGTGTTACTACCTCGTTTGCCGGTCCGCCCGAAGGCGGCCCTCGACTTGCATGCCTTATCCACGTCGCCAGCGTTCATCCTGAGCCAAGATCAAACTCTCAAAGAAAAGCGAAACGTTTTAGTTTACTCACTAAAAGTGAGTAAACTAAAGCTGACTCTGGTCAAGCTGATAAAATCGGCCAGCCGAGTCTAGTTTCGCATGAACGGAACACTAGAAAAAATAACAGAAACTTTTTTTGCGTTTGGATCTAAATTTTCAATGACCGAAATAAAACAACAACCTATTGAAATAGGTAGTAAGGGTATTATATAGGAAGCGAAATGGATGTCAACCCTGTGGAATAGGGCCTTAATTTGTCCCTCAAATCCTTAAAATAGGCCATAAAAAAGCGACGGGAGAGCCAACTTAAACGGTCTTATTCTGGGAGAATAAGACCGTTTAAGTGGACTAGAATTTTAAACTAACCCCGACGACTAGACCACTTGTCCCAAGTCACTAAAAGCGGAGCGGCTAAGAAGATTGACGAGTAGGTACCGACAGTCATACCGATAGTTAAAGCTAAAGCAAAGTCTTTAGTAGTGGTACCTCCAAAAATATACAAAGCCAATAGGACTACAATAATGGTCAAGGAAGTATTAATTGACCGCGCATAAGTTTGCTGTAAACTCAAACCTACCACGTCTTCAAAATGCGGAGCGACCTTATTTTTTAAGTTTTCTCGGATGCGATCAAAAACGACAATTGTGTCGTTAACAGATAAACCTAAAATAGTCAGCATGGCGGTTAAAAAGAGGGCGTCAATTTCGACTCCATACAAATAGCCCAACACAGCAAACACCCCGGTTGGAATAATAATGTCATGGAGCAAAGTGAGCACTGCCACCAAGCCATACTTCCAAGAGCTAACTGGCTCCGACACGTGGCGAAAAACAAAGGCAATAAATAAAACAATTAAAATTACCACGATCACCAGGGCCAAACCCGCCCGGCGAGCCAGCTCACCACTAATGGTTGGACCAATCGAGCTAAATCGCTCTTCCGTCAGCGTCTGAGCCGAAACTTCGGCCAAAGTACTAATAAGCTCCTCCTTTTCGGCTTCGTCAATGGCTTGCAAACGGAGAATAACATTACTGTCACCAGCTGGTTGCACCTGGCTAGCCGCAAAAGGAGTCGTAGCCAAAGAATTTTTAATTTCACCTGCGGTTGGCCGGCCCTCCGGATAGCGCAATTCTAAAATACTACCCCCAGTAAAATCGGTACCAAAATTTAAACCAAAGTATAAAATGGCCGCCACCGCCAATCCCACCACTAAAGCGGAAATAGCAAAAAATTTGCGGCGATGTTTAATAACAAACATATTATTTAGTGAACCCGTTACTGAATAAGAAAGTAGACACTCGGCCCTTATGCTTTACCCCTAGGGCCAGAAGCAAGGTCCTAGTCACCGTGATAGCCGTAAACATACTAACGATAATACCGATAAGTAAAACCAAGGCAAAGCCTTTGATCAAACTGGTACCAAACCAAAACAAGACAATAGCAGACAGTATGCCAGATAAGTTTGAATCTCGAATGGACAACCAGGCTCGAGCAAAACCTTCTTTAACCGCTTCCGGAATTGATCGCCCTCGCTTCATTTCCTCTTTTAGTCTTTCAAAAATTAAAACATTGGCATCAACCGCAATACCAATCGACAAAATAAAACCGGCAATACCGGCGGCTGTCAGAGTAACCGGGATCAATTTAAAAATTGCCAACATTATGACCACGTAAACCGTAAGCGACAAAACAGCCACCAGTCCCGGCAAGCGATACCATAAAATCATAAAGAGGGCGAGCACGATAAAGCCGATGAGTCCGGCCCGCAGACCAGCGTCAAGAACGTCCGCCCCCAAGCTAGGACCAATGGTTTGTGTAGAATCTAGTTCGATTGGCACTGGTAAGGCTCCTAAATTAAGATCGCGCACCAACGTCTTGGCCTCGTCGACAGTAAAATTGCCGGTAATTTGGGCTTCACCCGCGGTAATTTCTTCCTGTACTACCGGCGCTGACACTAACTCCCCATCTAGAAAAATCCCGACCGTTTTACCGATATTATCGCGGGTTATAGTGGCAAAAAGTTCCGCCCCATCAGGAGTAAACTCGACCAAAACCGTCGGACCAGTTGGGGCAGTACCAGCGGCCGGTGGTGGAAATATTACCTGGGCTCGTTTTAAGTATTTACCAGTTAGACCCGAGTCTTGATACATTGAAGCCAGGCTAATCATCGTAGTCGAAGCATTCGAGTCGGCCGACACTGAAGCCGCCAAACTCCTAGCCAAAGCCGCTTCGTCGACCCCCTCCACTTTAAATTCTAGAAGCGGGGTTTTACTGATAACTGCTAGGGCTTCCTCGACATCCGTTACCCCCGGCAATTCCACAATAAGCTTATTACTGGCTCCGTCCCCTAGACCACTAGATTCAACTTGAATGATGGGCTCCGATACCCCAAAAATATTAATGCGGCGTTCTATCACCTCCTTAAGGGCCGCCATTGATTCAGCAATGTCGCCGGCGGGTACTTCGGTAACATCGGCTCGGTAAACCAAGTGGGTTCCACCTGATAAATCAAGGCCCAAGCGAAAAGGTCGGGACCAAGCGGCCTCAGTTTGTTCGGAAGTATAAACAAAATAACTCAGGGCTAAGCTGCCTAAAACTAGCAATACCGCCCCCACCCGATAGATATTCATCATTGGCAATTATAAGCTAAAAAGGCTAAAAGGCAAGCTAACTCTGCCTTTTGACTAAGTCAAAAAAATTCTTAAATAGCATAGCAATAGTCAGCGGACCCACCCCACCTGGCACCGGGGTAAAAACGGCACATTTCTTAGCACAATCAGGATCGGCATCCCCAGCTAGGCGACCAGCCACCTCGCTCGTGGCAGCGTCGATTAAAACAGCACCCTCCTTGATCATATCCGGTTTCACCAGACCAGGCTCTCCAGCCCCTAAAACAATAATATCAGCTAAGGCTAAAGCGCCAGCCAAATTATCGGTACTTTTAGTGACCAGTTCTACTGCCCCACCCTCTTCGGTAAACCATTTAGCCAGTGGTCGCCCCACCAAGCGACCCGCCCCCACCACCACCACTTGCCGGTCGGTAACTTTAACCTTGTATTGATCCAATATTTCCTTAACCGCTTCCACCACCGGAGACTCCACCATTGGTTCCAAGCCCAAGGCATCAACGTCTTTACTGGCCGGAATGGCTGACAAAATTTTTTCTGTATCTAAATGAGTCGGTAGTGGTAATTGTACAACCACTCCCCCTATCGACTGATCAATAGTCAACCGCTCAATTTCGTTTATTAATTCTTCCTCATGAATGGACGAGTCAAACTCTCTCACTGTCACCTCAACCTCAATAGCTTGTCCAAATGCCACCTTACGGTCCACATAGCGAGCTGAAACTTTATTGTCACCCACCAAAACAACCGCCAGCTTAAGCTTGATATTGTTGTCAGTCACTTCCTGGCTAAGCTTCCTCTGAATCTGACTTGCGATCTGGCGCCCATCTACGATTACAGTGTTCTTCATTAGGCTGTTTCTCTTAGTTTTTTTAACTCTTTGATACCCTCTTCAATACTGATGGTCGGCTGCCAGTCCAGATAAGTTTTAGCTTTACTATTATCCGCTAAAGTATCTTTGGGTTCGAGACGGGCCGGAACGTATTCAACCGGTCCACCTACTAACTCTGCAATTTCTTTAATCGTCATATTGCAACCTGATCCAATATTAAAGACTTCCCCACCGGCCACTTCTGTCTTTTCCATGGCTAAAATATTAGCTCTCACCACGTCATAAACGTGAGTAAAATCTCGAGACTGACTGCCGTCGCCGGTAATAGTCATTGGTTCACCTCGATGTCTTTGCTCTAAAAACTTTCCAATAACTAAAGCGTAAGCCCCCTCCGCCGAGTAGCGTGGTCCATAAACATTAAAATAACGTAGGCAAACGGTCGGTAATCCATACACGTTATTAAAAACCCGAGCATACATTTCGCCAATGTATTTTTGCAAACCATAAGGACTCTTGGGATTGGCCGGCATAGATTCTTCAAGAGGCAAGACCGGCTGATCACCATAAGCGGAACTCGAAGCAGAATAAATTACTTTTTTAACCTTAGCCTCTTTAGCGGCAATTAAAACATTAACCGTGCCGGTAACATTCGTTTCATTACTCTCAGCCGGATGCTCAATGGAGTAGGCTACTCTTGGCAAAGCTGCGAGATGAAAAACATAATCCACACCCTCAAACAAAGGTAGGATTGCCCCTAAATTGCAAATATCCACTTGGTGCAAAACTGCCTTCTTGTTTACATTACCAACCTTGCCACCCACTAAATTGTCCAAAACCTGAACACTATGGCCCAAGTCGCAAAGTTTATCGGTTAAATGTGACCCAATAAAACCCGCTCCACCCGTAACTAATACTTTCATAAAATATGTTAAAAATTAAGTAACTTTAAATTCCACTCCGTGACAGTAAAATTCTAATCGTTTTCAAAGCAATTTTTAGATCAAGTAAAATATTTCTATTTTTAAGATAGTAAATATCATAAGACAGTTTATTCTTGGTGGCCTCTATACCTATAGTATGATGAGTTTTCTCCCCGCTGTACCTTTGCTCATAAATTTGAGCCCAGCCCGATAGACCCGGCTTTAGCAAGTGTCTAATATTATAATACTTAATTTCCTGGGAGTAATGACGTACGGCCTCGGCAAATTCAGGCCGTGGGCCAATAAGTGATAAGTCCCCTTTTATCACATTCCACAACTGAGGCAGCTCATCTATTCTTGACCGACGTAACCACGAACCAAGTCGAGTCACCTGATTATCGGTCGACTGCCAGTGGCCACCATCATTGGCAATTTCCATGGTCCTGAACTTATATAATTTTACCGGTCGATTATTTTGGCCCACTCGTTCCTGGATACTAAACAAACTCCCGCCGTCACCCAGCTTTACTAAAATCCACACCAAGGGGTAAACCCATATGGTTACCGAACCAAGGGTACCGGCAATGAGAATATCCATCAGACGCTTGAATAAATCATAAACCGGTTTTGGTTGAGTGGAAACCGATTCTAAAAACCAACGCTCCGAAATATTAGCGACCGGTACCCGTCCGAAAACCGTCTCGTATAAACTATCTAAAGTGATAAAACGAGCACCAAAGGACATCATATTATAAAAACCCAACAAGCGTCCAGAATCGCTATCGTGAGTATTTATAACCACCAAAGGCTCCATCGTATTTTGCTCAGACTTGGCCTCTTCTTCAGCTATTAGCTTGATCCGATATAAAGGATTGGTAGTTATTTCTTCGACCAGCTCGGTCACCGCCACTCCGGCACAAGCAAAGAAAAGTTGCTGCTCACTACCTCTAATCACCCAGACGGCCAAATAGCGCCGCCAACCAATTAATAACACAAATGACACTAAAAGAAACAGGAATAAATTAGTCTTGGGCGTAATATAAAAGTAAGGAATGAAATAGAAAAAAGCCAAGGCGATAATACTATTAACAATATGAGCACTACTTAAAACTGAATCTAGCTGGCGTTGAAAAAAAGTGGTTTGCTCACTATAGAGGTCGTAAATGAAGTAAACTCCAAGCCAAATAAGAAATATCACCGAAAAAGGTACCAAATGGCTTTCAAAGACTGCTGAGGAAGGCAAATCAGCATAGCGAAGAACTAAGGTAAGCCACAGGGCCAAAACCAGGGCTACAATATCCCCCAACACCAGCAATACTGGCTGACCGGTAATTCTTATTTTCATTGGTAGAGATAATACAACAAAATACCCCCAAGCGCCATCCCCTATCAGCCCCCAAACAAGCACCTTCTCCATTTAAAAATTGCTCTTTCCGCCAGAGGTTTATCATGCTTAAATTACGTTATGTGGTCATAGCTATGGTGCCTTCCCCATCCACCACCTTCATAATTAATTATCAACATGCCAGCTAAAATTAAAATATTATATTTAATCACTAAGTCTACTTGGGGCGGGGCGGGGCGTTATGTCTATGATTTAGCTACCGCCTTACCCCGAGATGAATTTGAGCCCCTGGTGGCTAGTGGTGGTAGCGGCCTCCTCACCCGTCGTCTGCAAGCAGCTGAAATCCCAACCATTACTATCCCCTATCTGGAGCGAGATATTTACTTATTCAATGACCTGCGTGTCTTCTGGCAACTCCTTAAACTATTCCGATCAGTCCAGCCAGACATTGTCCACCTAAATAGTTCAAAAATCGGAGGCTTAGGAGCATTAGCCGGCCGGCTAACCGGTGTTAAAAAAATAATATTTACCGGCCATGGCTGGGCTTTTAATGAAGATCGCTCGCTTGTCACTAAAATAATGATTGCCATCGGTCACTGGCTAACTATCACTTTATCCCACCAAGTTATTGCAGTGTGCCAAAGAATAAAAGATCAAATTAAAAGTTGGCCCGGAACCAAGCGTAAAGTGGAAGTAATTTACAATGGGCTCGACCCCTACCCCTTGATTGATCGGCACCTAGCTCGCCAAACTCTAACCAAGGCCACCAACTTCACCGCCAAGCCAGCCGATGAATATATTTGGATCGGCATGATCAATGAATTGCACCAAAATAAAGGAGTAGATATTGCCATTCGGGCCTTTGCCCTAATAGCCAGTAAATTTCCGCAAGCCCACCTGGTAATTATTGGTGAGGGAGAAAAAAGACAAGAGCTAACCAGCTTAACAGACAAATTAACTATATCCAACCAGATTCATTTAGCCGGGGCTCTGGAAGACGCCCGCGGTTATATAAAAGCTTTGGACTTATTCTTGATAGCTTCACGCACAGAAGCCTTCCCTTACGTCTTACTGGAAGCTGGACTCGCTAGGGTGCCAGTGATCGCTTCTCGAGTAGGTGGTATTCCGGAAGTCATAACCCATCAGGAATCCGGCTTACTTTTCCAGTCTAAACACGTTGATGAACTGGCTTACCAACTGGAACAAGCCCTTAGTCAGCCTCAAGTTATGAAAGAAATGGCCGAACAATTAGCTAAACATATTAGGGAAAAGTTTAGCCAAAATCAGATGGTCCAAGCTACTATAAACTTGTACTATCGTTAACTATTTCGGTCCTAAAAACTCATTGTGAATATCATCCCGATGGAAAACATTGGAGTATTTTCTCATTCCCATCAGCATACCAAGACCCATAAAGACGGTTAATAGATGAGACCCTCCGTATGACATAAATGAAACCGGTAAGCCGGTCACTGGTAAGAGGCCAATATTCATCCCCACGTGGATAATAAAATGAGACATTAAAAGTATCGACAACCCGAGACCAAACAAGACTTCAAAATTCGTGGCTCCGTTTAAAGCGACAAGTACAATACGCCAGATAATAATTCCGAACAACAAAAAAACTAACAACACTCCAATAAAACCCCACTCTTCGGCAAAGGCCGCAAAAATAAAGTCGGTTTGGTGCTCAGGCAGGAAGTTTAAGCGGGACTGACTCCCGTAACCAACCCCTTTACCTAAAATCTGACCCGACCCCACCGCCACAGTGGACTGAAAAGCGTTATAACCAGCCCCTTGAATGTCAGCCAGTGGATGGATGAAGGTTTTAATCCGATCCTTTTGATAATCGGCAAAAGCAAAAATCCACAAGCCACTAAAAGCCAAAGTGCCTACCAAAAACACCAAAGCCAAATGCTTTTTGGAAATACCCGATACCATGGTCATACCCAGCCAAATAAAGAAAATTACCATAGCGGACCCAAAGTCCGGCTGAAGCGCCACCAATACAAAGGGCACAAAGGCATAGAGCCCGGAAATAACCACATGCTGAACGCGGGCTATTTCAATATGGCGCCGGGAAAAATACTTAGCTAGAATAATAATTAACAGCAGTTTCATAAATTCCGAGGTCTGAATAGACACGCCAGCAAAAGACAGGGCACTCTGGACATTTCGACTGACTTGCCCAAACAAAGCCACCCCCACTAAGCCAACTAAACCTAAAACATAGAAAATCACCACCGCCTCAGTTCGACGCAAAAAGCGCCAATCCACAAAACTGAAAATAAAAAAAATAGCAAAAGAAACAATAATCCAAAAAACCTGCCGATCGAAGTAATAACTATCCACCGTAAAGGAATTCATCGTCAAAAGTCCGGCCAGCAAAAGCGGAATGGTAGCGGAAACCAATATCCAATCAATGGAAACCCGTCCGAGAATGGACCTGAGATTCATCGTCATAACTACTAAATTTGCGGCAAATCGAACACACTTGTCCTGGGGTACAAGTCAAATAGCACCGGTTCGCTACTAAAAGACAAAGGCCAGGTAAAACTAATTTGAGCTTGTCCACCGGCTGGCAAACGGTCGACTAAAGTGGCACTACCGGTGAAAGAGTTGCCGTTTTGATCGGAAATGACCACCACGACCGGCAAATTGTTTATATCGTAAATAGAACCATTGGTCACTTCAGCCGTGAGCCTCGGGGTGGGTAGTAATTCTAAACCCGTTTGGCGAATTGATAGTTTTGGCACTTCCCGACTTAGCTTCTTCCATTCAATCGGTTCGGTAAATTCGATGTAAGCACTTTTAACTGAGCCCGTTGTCGCTCGGATATTACCGATAAAAATTGGCAAACGTTCACTAGGATTCACGAAAGTATAACCAGTACCACTAGCTACCACTCGTCCGGTTTCATCGGCTAAATCTATCTTGTAAGCTAAATAAGGAACACCCAGATTACGGTTCGGATTTTCGACGTAAGCAACAGCCGAGTAAACCCCGGGGGAAATTTCAAAGGGTCGGGTCCATAAAGTTATTAGAGGTATCGCCTGGTCACTACAAATTTTAACGCAGGTTCCTCCGCAGTCGACTCCTTGTTCAGCGCCATTTTGGACCCCATCAAAACAAGTCGGAGCCGGACGCGTGTAAAAGTAAATCAGACTAAAAATCACAGCAAAAAACACCAAAATTACAAAAACGATAGTCAGTTGTCGACGAAAGCGCCAAGTCATATTACTCTATTATAACAGACACGGGCTCGGCTGACACCAAATGTAAATGGAAACTTAAGACAAAAGAAAAAACCAGCTATCCAGCTGGTTTTTTTCCTAAAATCGTTAAGATTATGTGTTCTGGCGGCTAGCTACTCTCCCCCAAAGGAGTACCATCGCCACTACAGTGCTTAACTTCTCTGTTCGGAATGGTAAGAGGTGTGACCACTGCGTCAAACCGCCAAAACACATAATCCTAACTTAATATAATTTGAAACAACATTGTAAACTTCACAATCAAAAATCGTGTCTAAGCTAAATTTTTCAGCTCAGATTGATTTTCTAATTTCCTAATAGGAATGGACGAATTAGTACACCACGGCTGAACGCCTTACAGCGCTTACACCTAGTGCCTATCAACGTGGTCATCTTCCACGGGTCTCATAACGATACCTAATCTTGAGGTTGGCTTCCCGCTTAGATGCTTTCAGCGGTTATCCTTTCCCGACTTAGCTACCCGGCGGTGCCGTTGGCACGACAGCCGGTAGACCAGAGGTCAGTTCATCTCGGTCCTCTCGTACTAGAGACAAATCCTCTCAAGTATCAACGCCTGCAGCAGATAGGAGACCAACCTGTCTCACGCATGTTTTCACTTATTACTAAGTGCATTGGACTGTAACTTCATCCCTCTTCGGGCGAACAATTATAAAATTGTTTTAGCCTAAAGTTTGAGATGTCTGACATTCAGTCTCTACGGGTACAAGGACTAATTAGTGCCTGCTTCCCTCGGTATCGCCCAAATATGGTTAATATTTTAGGGTTTTACCGATATAAGTCAGCTTGTCCTAACATTTAAATGTTAGGCCGCCGTGATTATGGTTGTCTCATCCGCCAAAGTTTTATCCCTTGACAGATTTCTATTCTTAATTTCATAGACGAAAAAACTAAAACTTTCTACTCGAAGGGATTCAAACTGCACTTCTACCAATTTTGCAATTAGTCTCAGTACGGTTTGAACCCAGCTCGCGTAACTTTTTAAATGGCGAACAGCCATACCCTTGGGACCTTCTCCAGCCCCAGGATAAGTTGAGCCGACATCGAGGTGCCGAACACCGCCGTCGCTATGGACGCTTGGGCGGTACCAGCCTGTTATCCCCAGGGTAGCTTTTATCCGTTAATCTTCGGCCGTTTCTAAGGCGGACCGTCGGTTCACTATGCTCTGCTTTCGCACCTGCTCGACATGCACGTCTTGCAGTTAAGCCAGCTTATGCCATTACACTATCGGCACGGTTTCCATTCGCGCCTAGCTGACCTTAATAGACTCCTCCGTTACTTTTTAGGAGGATAGCGCCCCACTAAAACTACCCACCAGATACTGTCTCAACCCGGTTTAAACGGGCTGGTTAGAACATACATTCAGACAGAGTGGTATTTCACTGTCGGCTCCATGCACCCCGAAAGGTACACTTCAAAGCCTCCCACCTATTCTACGCAGTCAAAACATATGCTCAATATCAAGCTATAGTAAAGCTCCTGGGGTCTTTTCGTCTAGCTGCAGGTAGAGGGCATCTTCACCCCCATTGCATTTTCACCGGGCTACTCCTCGAGACAGTTCCCCAGTCGTTACGCCATTCGTGCACGTCTGAACTTACCAGACAAGGAATTTCGCTCTTCTATTCCTCCAAGAAGGACTATGTCTTCATCCTGTCCCGCCAAAGGCGGGACAGGAGCACGGCGTATAGTCTCTTCGTGCCGTGATGGATCATTCGCGCGTTGCCACGCGATGAGGTAGCTTTAAATGACGTATTTGTCTTCTGCTTATCTTGCCTATAACCGCCCCAATCCGTTCCGCGCTCGAATTATCAAGCGCAGAACCTTAGGACGATTATAGTTATCGCCGACATTCACCCGGGCTTATAAAGCAAGCTTACCGCATTGAAACCGCTATCTAAAGCCAAGACTTGACTCTAGTAACGAACTCAATGCGATAAACCCACCTTATTTGACCTTCGGGCATTGGTCAGGCGTCACCCCCTATACATACTCTTACGAGTTCGCAGGGAGCTGTGTTTTTGATAAACAGTCGCCAGGGATTCTTTAGCTGCGTCCGTCCCCATAAATGGGGGTTAGGAAGGCCTTATTGCAAACTTACGGCCGCTTTTTTGCCGAGTTCCTTGAGGAGCAATCACCCGTTCGCCTTGGTCTTCTCGACCTGACTACCTGTGTCGGTTTACGGTACGGTTTCTATAGTGTTATGCTTAGAGAATTTTCTTGGAAGCGCGCTTTGTCAAATTCCCTTTGGTTGCCCGCAGGGTCTTCGCTTCGCTTGGGAGTGGCCTTGCGGCCTTGCTTCCGGATTTACCTAGAAGCTTCCCTGACGACCCGAACGTAAATCCAATAATACGCTCGACATACTGCACTCCGTCCTCCCATCGCACACTACAGAAGTCACGGAATATTAACCGTGTGTCCATCGCCTACGCCTTTCGGCATCGGCTTAGGCCCGACTAACCCTTGGCTGATCAGCATTGCCAAGGAAACCTTAGTCTTTCGGCGGGCAGGGATCTCACCTGCCTTGCGGTTACTTGTGCCAACATTCTCACTTCCCCACGCTCCACCAGGCCTCGCGACCTGACTTCACAGCGGAGGGGAACGCTCTCCTACCACGCAATTTATCCGAAGATAAATCACATCCTCACCTTCGGTACCACACTTAGCCCCGATAATTTGCGGCGCAAGATCTCTGAATGAGTGAGCTATTACGCTTTCTTTAAAGGATGGCTGCTTCTAAGCCAACCTCCTCATTGTCGGAGAAATTTCACCTCCTTAAGTGCACTTAGTGTAGATTTAGGGACCTTAGATTGAGATCTGGGCTGTTTCCCTTTTGACCAATGGACCTTAGCGCCCACAGTCTAACTGCCAGACTTTTGACTTTTGGTATTCGGAGTTTGATAGAATTGACGAGGTTTCCCCCTATTCAACTCTTCCAGTGCTCTACCCCCAAAAGGAACATCTGACGCTATCCCAAAAGATATTTCGGAGAGAACCAGCTATTACCAGGTTCGATTAGCTTTTCACTCCATACCACAAGTCATCCGATGGAATTGCACGACCAACCGGTTCGGGCCTCCCCCCACGTTTCCGCGGGGTTCACCCTGCTCATGGCAAGCTCACCTGGCTTCGGGTCTTATGCGTAATACTAAATTGCGCTATTCACACTTGGTTTCCCTGCGGCTCCGCCCCATAAGGGCTTAGCCTCGCAATACGCATAAACTCGTTGGCTCATTCTTCAATAGGCACGCGGTCACCAAGCACCAAAAGGTGCTCGGCTCCCACTCCTTGTAAGCATATGGTTTCAGGTCTATTTCAACGCCCTTATGGGGCTGCTTTTCACCTTTCCCTCACGGTACTAGTTCACTATCGATCACAAAATGTATTTAGCCTTACCGGTTAGTTCCGGTTGATTCCCTCAAGGTTATCATTCCTCGAGGTACTCAAGATCGTAAACAAGAAAGATATTTTGTTTTCGCTTACAGGGCCATTACCTTCTGCGGCGCTGCTTCCCAGCAGCTTCAGCTAACAAAATATTTTTTTACTTTCCTAGATAACTACGTTTACGTCTTACAACCCCCACAAGTAAACTCATGGGTTTGGGCTCCTCCCTGTTCGCTCGCCACTACTAAGGGAATGCTAAGAACCTCGTAGTTTGGAAGCCAGAAAGCTTTCCGCCTCCAAACTAGGAAGTTCATTTAGTCTCTTTTCCTCCAGGTACTGAGATGTTTCACTTCCCTGGGTTTACTCTCCGCTAAAGCGGAGTAATCGAGCTTTACTCGATTGGGTTTCCCCATTCGGAAACCTCCGGATCAAAGGTTGCTAGGCACCTCCCCGAAGCGTATCGCCGCCAAGCCGCGTCCTTCATCGCCATTTTGTGTCAAGGCATCCACCATATGCTCTTAATTTCCTATTAGGAAATTAAAAAACCACTTTTTTTGATTGCTTTTACTTACAATGTTTTCTACCTTCTGTCTCCGCCATCGAAAAGACCCCTAAAACATTTTTCTTTGAGAAGAATGTTTAGCGATCATCTGCCAAAGGCGAGATGATCTAGATTTATTCACCAAAAGGTAAAGAAACCTACTCATTGCTAGAATGACGCACTAGAGTTGATAACGGGACAGGATTTACCCTGTGGAATAAAAAATCCGAAGTTATCCTGACTATTTAAAATTCATAACGAATATTAAAATTTTTCAGGTCGTTCAGATACTTTATTCCACAGGGTGTAATTGTCAAAGGTCGATCGATCTGAAAAAATAAACCGCCCTGCGGGCGGAAGGTATAGCCCAATCTAAGATCCGAGCTATGTATTCCGCCTAGTTTTAAGGTTTATTTTATTGGTCATACTGACAGGGACCATTATATACGAAACAAAAAAAGCGTCAAGTTTTACCTTGACGCTTTTTTTGGCTTAGATTAAAGCTTATTTAGTGGTTTTACTAACGACTTTCAGAAATGTCTTCTCTTAGTTTATCGATATAACGAGCAGCCGCATCTCGCCCCCCTAAACCGAAGGCTAAGCCTCCCGCTAGCGCAAGCATTGCTACCAATCCCGTAAACAAGGTTTGAGCAAAAACGGCTCCAATATTTAGCTGATTAAAGGCAGCTAAAATGGCAAACAACCAAATCGCCCACTTAGTAATTCCCCCCAAGAGGTCGGCATACACGATGCCGGCGGCCCGAGCCGAACCAATTACTACATTACGCAAAACGTCACCAATGACCGCAGCCAACATCAAGATCAAAGCGGCTGCTAAAACGTTTGGCACATAAGACAATACTACCACTTTCAAAAACTCATTAATTTCCTGAAGACCTAAAACTTCAAGGGCGGCAATCAAGAACACCACAATCACAAACAACTTAACAATGGCTCCAATAAAAGCCCCCGAATCTAACCGGTAACCGGCTCGATTGACCAAGTCTTGGATACCCAAACTCTGCAAGGCGGTATCAATTTTTAGCGATCGAATCAGACTAGCAATCCATTTGCCAATCAAGCTAGCGAAAACCCAACCGACCACAAAAATTATGATCGACACCAAAATGTTCGGAACATACGCAATGATATCCTCCCATAGGTTTTGGAAAGAAGTAACCAAAACGTCGCTCCAATTTTGAAGTAACATATTTATCTTTAGAATTAAACTTAACTTACGACCTGGTAATAATTAAACTCATCTAAGGTAATAATAGCATATAAAAGGTCTTTTTCTAGCCCAATGTGGATAAGGTTTTTTGAGGACCCTAATTTTAAAAAACCAGCTTATCTACTACTTTTTCGTGGGGGTAGTCAAAGATATCACGAATAAACCGGTCGCTCGTGCCAGCCCGGTAAAGAAAATCTTCGGTTTCTAAAACCGCGTAAGTAAGCTCACGCCCCACGTCGGCCTCAATCGTTTTGATGGTTTTTTCGATGATTGGTCGTTTTAAGTTTTCACCAACAATTAAAAGGTCGAGACGCCGCTCGTCATCATCAATAAATATACCAGATACTACTAAGAGTTTAACGCGGCCGCAGTTTTTAAATCTTTTAGTAATATTGGTTTTACGTCTCAAGAAATCAGCATTGAGTAGCTGACGTAATATTTGAAGTAAAGGAAACGTCTGGTTCAACTCCCACACCATAACACTTGATCGACGTTTCCCTTTTTGCACTGACACCTTTCGAGATTTTATAAAATCGATCGAAATCAACAGATTCAACTCTCGCCGCAGAGGGGCGGCTGGCACTTTGCTTCGCTTAGCAATATCCTTACGCTCGAAGAATTTTTCGGGATTAAAAATAAACAAGCGCATCAATTTGACCCGATGTTTGCTTCCAAATAATTTTTCTAAAATTTCCATAGTCGGTAGACCGCTAGCTACTTTTAAACGTTGAGGGGATTATACCATAAGCTGAGGTAAGAAAAAGGGCTAGGAGTCTTAGCCCTGATCAGTCAGAAAGCTAAAACCCCAGACCGGCTTGCCGGTCTGGGGTTTTATGAATTTTAGATCTTCAGGCCTTATTTGAGTTCCGCTTTACCACCGGCCGCTTCAATCGCCTTCTTCATCGCCTCAGCATCCTCTTTCTTAACACCTTCCTTAAGCATAGCCGGGGCACTGTCTACCAGATCTTTAGCTTCTTTAAGTCCTAAACCTAGGATTTCTTTAACCGCCTTGATCACCTGAATTTTCTGCTCCCCAGCCGAAGCTAACTCCACATTAAAGGAGGTCTTTTCTTCGGCTCCGGCCCCAGCGGCCGCTCCCCCTCCAGCCACCATAGTAGCTTGGGCGGATACTCCAAAACGCTTTTCCAAAAACTTAACCAGTTCGTGGAGTTCTAGTACACTCATTGATTCAACTTGTTCAACCAAATCTTTGTACTTAGCTGGAACTTCTACTTCGGCCTCTGGCTCAGCCACCGGCGCACTAGCTGCAGCTTCAGTTTCTTTTTTCTCCTCTTTAGCTTCAACCGGAGCGGGAGCTACATCTTTTTGTTCATCACTCATATTTAATAATCAATAACTAACTCTTGTTAATAATATTTATTACTTAAGCTTCCTGCTTGGTAGCAATTTGATCCAGAGCTATCACCAATCCCTGAATTGGTGAGTTAAGCAGATTAACAAATTGACCATACAAAACCTTTTGGCCAGGAATTTTGGCCACTTCATTCATCTCTTCGGCATTCATAAATCGGCCTTCAAACACTCCCCCCACAATCGAGACCAACTTAGGATTCTTTTGACTAAACTCGTAGATCCCCTTGGCTGGCAAGATCAGGTCATCGCCATAAGCAATAGCGATTTCTCCGGGTAAATCGGGCACTTCCCCGTCTAGTTTACCTTCCTCCAAAGCCAGCTTCACCAAGGTTTTCTTAGCTACAGTGTAAGAAACGTCCTGCCCACGCAAACCACTTCTTAACTCATCAGCTAAATTTACAGTTAACCCGTGGAAATTAACAAAAACTAGTGATTGTGAAGATTTAACCACCTGTCTTAGTTTATCCAGGATATTTGCTTTTTTGTCTTTAGATAAAGCCATATAAAATAAAAAACGGCTAAAGCCGTTTGCAGACATTCGACCAGTCCCGCCACCTATATAAAATAGGCAAGAATTTGGTAATCGGGGCCTTGTTAGGTCTTATGAAAACTCTCATGAGCTTCGAGCCTAATGTCTACGGCGTTGGTAAAAGATACCGCTATTCCACTATAATGTCAACCTGGTCAAAAAAATCGGCCGGCTCGTCCTTAGAGTCGAGCACCGATATTAAAACAATAAGAACCACCCCAATAGTAATAATGGCTAAAAATCCACTGGTCATGCGCCAAAAGCTTGGAGTAAAATTACTCATGACTCCATTATAACCGCCCCTACCACAAATCTCCAAACCAGCTCAAACTTTTTTGGGGTAAGCTTAACAAATTGGCTAGGTGATTTTGAGGTGGACGAAGAACAATAACCGAGGTACTAGCCGAAACCAGAGAATCAACTGGTTCTTCTTTAATTACCACTGGATCTATTTTTTTAGTCGAACTAGTGGCTAAATTTTTTAAGGATGGACTAACACTCGCTAGCCCTAAGGGTTTAGACATCAAAGCCATTACTTGGTTTTTTGCTTGCTCTAACACAGTAGCCAGTTCCGGCTGGTCTATACTTTGATCCACTTCGACAGGAACCACTCGATTACCAGCTTCATTCACCAACTCCAACCCCGTTACCCCCACTGGCACCCAACCCATAATTGTGGAATTTAGATTGATCACTTGACCGGCCGCCACAATCGTATCAACTGGAAAAGTAAAGTTATAACCACCCTGAACCAGACGCCAGTTTCCAATGTTGGACTCATACTCACTTGAATTTTTTATCCCAATCACCTCATTACTAGAACTGGCTACAAACTCTAGTTGTGGCTCAACAACCCTAACCACCAGTCGGTCAACCGCCTCTACTTGCCCCGCCTTAGCATTGAGGATCACCTGATGTACCCCGGGAAATATAAATTCATGATCAACCTCTATCCCTCTAGTCGAGAGCCCGTCACCAAACGTCCAAGAAAAATTCGGCGATTTTGCCAAACTGTTTTCTTTTATTATTTCGGCTTTAAATTTTACCGGGCTTCCCACCAACACTAGTCGGTCCCGGCCCGCTTCAATTTCTAACTTAGCAGTCGGCTCACTTGTGCTTAGTCTAGACGGACTAGAATGGGAGGACTCACCAGTGGCATTAGTGTTATCATCGCTATCATTAACTTCATTTTCTTCTGTTTCCTCATCAACATTAAGTAATTCGGCGACCGGCACAGTCACCGACCAGGTTTCTACCCAGTCGGCAGCCGAACCATAACCAGCTTTTATAGTTACCGAATCAGCGGCCAAAGTGTTGCTCACGTAATAAAAATTACGATTAGCCTGATTAGTACTAATCCAAGCTTGAGGCAAACTCGTTCCAGCTTGATTGGTGAATTGCCCGGAACCAGAACTCTCAAAAGACAACCTAATGGTTTGATCCGCGACACACAAGGCGCCACCATCATCCTGAGTTTGAACGGTAAGGGAAGTCTGAGTCGTACTATTAGTCCAAGGACCAGGCAATAGAGCTATCTTACTTACAGTACACCCCGACTGAGCGACCGCGAGATAGGGCCCTAGTAGGGTGGTAATGATTACCAATAATAAAACTCTCACCCTTCCTCCACTCCACCACTTAAACTTAAAGAAGGGATCATATTTAGACTGAAGTATAATTTGTTTCATAAATAAATATTAATAGCTCACTTGGTACCTATCACCAAGCGCTTAATAATACCCAAGAGAAAGGCCCTCTAAACCCAATATACTCCGCTTCTACATTTTTTCACCACACTTATCCCCTGCCAATATTATACCACACCTCCCAAAAACCAAGGACCGTCCTTTGTAAATTTAGGATATTGTATAATATTCATTATACTTAAACCAATCATCAATAAAATCTGAAAAATCCTTTACTTTATTAAAGTAGTCTGGAAAATTTTCCCTATCTAAAATAATGCTTTCCTCTCTAGTAGACCCCAAATAATCTTCGTAACTAGAGTAATTATTGTTCTGTATACTAATTCTGGCTTCGTCTAATTTGTTCTGATCCAGCAGCTTTCGAACCGGATTTAAATGTATATACGCATATAAATACTCTAAATATGAATCTTCTCCCGCCCACTGGCTTCTAAAGCGACTTTGGAATAAAACACCAGTTCGATTGTACTTTTTGTTAAAATACATCGAGTATCCAGTTAGAAGTTTCTTCATAAAAACACTGATACCCCCTTCTACATCTTGTCTGATCAAAATATGGAAATGATTGGGCATGAGGCAGTAAGCACCAATACTAATAAGTTTATATCCTCTATCAATTTTTCCAAAAGGCAAATGTTCCAAATCTCTGTAAACTACAGGTTGGCTACTATTGCAAGCATACATCAACTTTAAGAACCTTCGATAGTCAGAAGGTTGTTTAAAAATGATTCGCTTATCGACCCCACGGTTATACAAGTGATAAAATTCACCGTCCTCAAAAAAACATAGTCTCTCCATCTCCAAATTATACCACACCTTTTAAAAACATAGGACCGTCCTTGGTATGTGGGAGGGAGGGGTTAGTAGGTGAGGCGGTCGACGAGACGGCCAGAGGCGTCGTAGAGGGTAATGGACTCGCGACGGTCGTCCCAGAGCTGCCAGTTTTGGCCTAAGTAAATCCGCCACTCCCCCGCATAAAAATCGGGGTCAGCAGCGTGAGCGGCCACGCAAGAGTTGTAGCTAAAGCGGGTGGTGACCCACTCGCGACAAGCGCGAGACAGGCCAGTGACACCGTCTAAGTGATTACGCACCAGCTTGCCCTCCCGATCGCGAAACTCTTCGGTGTCCGGCTCGTGACAATGACGCAGACGGCGCACAAAGTCGTAACACTCATCCGGTAAACGGTCGGCCCCTACCTCCTCCCGCGGAGCCGGGCAAGCGGCGCGCAAGCTGGGGGTGAAAGTATCGCGCTTAGCCTCGTTTAGGTAGCCAGTGCACAAGTTGGTGCGGAAACTCGTCTGCCAGTCGGGGCTACCGGTGGTGGAAATCCGACCAGTGGTAACGATAGCCTTGTCCCCCGGCTTGAGGATGATGGGATGAGGAGTTTGACGAGTATCTGGTAATAGAAGCTCCACACCATAAGGAAGAGCCACCTTCACCGACTGGCGAGTCACAAAGTGGCCACTGACTTCCCAGAGCTTGTCATCGCGGCCGTTTTCAAGGATCCAACCACTAATAGGTAAAGAGGTGTCGGAACGGGAGGAGTAGGACAAAGTGATGTACTCTTTCTGGGTTTGATAGGCGGAAGAGGCATTGCCCCGGCCGAGGCGAACCTGCTGGTACCAAGGGGACTTGAGATAGGTTTCACCGTCTAGGACTATCGTTTCCACCAAACCGGGGCTGGTGGAAAAAGCGGCCGGTTTGGTCCGGGAGCTAGAGCGACTGGGCTGCGATGGAGCAGATCGGTCGCTAGAATCAGAATCCGAATCACTCTGGAGTTTGACCGGAGAAATAAGGGAGCCGCTGCCATTTCGAGTTGGCCCACCCGAGGCCCACCATAAAAAACCAAGACCGACAAAAATGGCTAAAATCACCAGAAAATCACGTAAGGGTCCAGAGGACATGTATAAAATAATTTATTATTAATTGTACCCCAAATACTTGAGGTTTAAAATAAACTTTTCAAATTAATTAAAAACAACCTAAAAGCCCCTTAAGGGGCTTTTAGGTTGTTTAATTTTTAATTATCTCTCGTACTATCCCAACCTAGAGAACATTTACTGAGACAATGTCGGAAAGAAATTCGTCTAAGTTGAAGTCGTACAGATTAGCATGGGCATCCCCCGCATCAGTATCCCATTTAATACCAGTAATTTGTTGCTGGATGACACCATCTACACCAGCTTCTGACACAATTGTAATGGTAAACCGACGAGTATCTCCTTCATCCACAATGAAACTAGTACTAGTATCTCCTGAATCGGTATTGGAAGCGGTAATTACACTAGACACAGTTGTATCGCCGGTTGTGGATTGGGAAGTGGTTGCAAATGAGTGCCCATCCGTAGCTGTCGTCGGCGAAGCTTCCGCCACTACTTCTTTGTCTAGATAAACGTCACCACCAAAAGAGATAACATCAAAAACAAACTTGAAAGTTACTTGATCTTCTTCTCCAGCATCATCAGCTACTAAAGTTTTATTTTCAGTCACACTGACAAAATCCACAGTAATTCCGCTCAGGTATACAGCATGAGCATCACTTTGTGCTTGACCAGTCACCTCATTGTCTTCCAGGTCATTACCAGCTTCATCTTCAGCGTCAAAGTTAGCTGAATCGGTTTCTGTTTCAGTAATCCGAACCATAATGGTATCTCCTTCATCAAGATCTCCTGCTAAGTCATTGAAGTCAGCTCGAATTTCAAATTCCTCGGATTGACCGGCGGCAATTTCTATATCCAAGTCATCAAAGACAATTGTTTCATCAGTCCCCAAGCTAGAACCGAGGTTCTCTGACCCAACTCGTTCATCACTCATATACAAGTAAACAGTATTTACTACATCTTCCAAGTTAGTGGCCCCCGTCACATCGAAGCGAACTGGGATGGAATCGATAAAGATATCCGATCCACCTTCAGCTTCCATAGTAAATGACAAGATAGCAACATTATCGGTATCGCTCGATTCGTCTACTTCAATTACCTGCGTCTCATTTATTTCATCGTCAAACTCGTCAATACTCAACTCTACATTCTGAGCGTCACTGAATGACTCAAATGAGAACGATCGAGTGTCGGTATTCGGATTTTCCGATAGAGACGAGCCGACAGCATCTTCAAACCTAACATTAGTAAAATCAACAGTCCACGTATCCCCCTCATCAGCTGAATCTAGGTTTGAGATTCCAGAAACGGCAACGATTAATTCACCGGTTTCACCTCGGCGGATAATGGCGCTGTCGTCTAAAGTTAAAGTACTGCTGAAATTATTATCGTCAGTAAATTCTTGGGCGTCAATTCTCGCCACCTCTTCACCGTCAAGCCATAACGAAACTTCATCGGCATAGCGGTCAAAGTCACGATTAGCGGTACCTTCGTTAAAGACTAAACGCACAGCTACTAAGCGGATATCCGAACCAGCATCCACCTCAATCTCCAAACCAGCCACTTCAACGTCATCATCACCTTCACCCACTTCTTCATTATTTAAGCCCGAGATTAATTCATAATTATCAATTGAACCAGCACCACCTTCCAAAACACGACCGTCATCCATATCATCGTCTTCGTCCGGTGGAATTACAACCGGTGGTTGAGCTGCACACAAATAAATAGCTTTGGTTCGAGAAGACAAACCAAAGTAACCGGTTCCACGCACCAGACCCAGTGGAGCTAAAACGTCAGCTGAGTACCGCATCTGAAAAGCTGAAACCGCAGCCGCAGTTCGAGGTCCATAGTAAGTGGTTTCCTGACCCCGAGCACCAGCCCCTACGGTAGCTACCAAGATGCCCGGCACGCTATTTAAGAAGCGTTGCAAATTTTGCACATCGGTTCCCACCGAACCCTGACCTAAACCACGATTAAAGGAAAAATTACAGTAAAGGCCAGGATTCACCGTTCCAGCCAGCTGGACCCGCAAAGCCTGAACCTGGGCTAACAGAATCTGAATTTGGGCTTGCAACTGAGCATTAGTCTGAGCTGAAGCAGTAGAAGGAGCCACAATTAAAGCGAGAATAAGCCCTGCACTAACAGCTAAGCCAGCCACAGCTTTAACGCTTTTATTTAGTAATTCAGTCATAATTTGTAAGATTAGATTTAATAATTTTAATTTTATACAGCAGTCACCTCAGTAGTTAAATGGGTGTCACTGCTCTTACTTTTTGACGAAAAAAACTAGTTAATCTTACAATAAAAACACATCAATAAAGTTTACATAAAATTGAGATTACTGACTGAAAAAGCAAAAATTGGCCAAACAAAAACACCCCCATGGGGGTGTTTTTGTTAACTAGACTAAACTTGTTAGTTCAGTGGTTGTTAGATAACCGAGAGGTTCAAGAGACCAGTCTTGAAGGCGTCTAGGTTAAAGGTGTAGTTTTGGTCCGCACTAGTAGCAGCGGTGTTGTCAGACGTACTGACAGTACCCCACTTGACACCAGATAAACGAACTCCAGCCAGACTGTCGTCAGTTGGCTTTAGAACCACGGAAACGGTAAATCGACGGGTACTATCTTCTTCAACGAAGTAACCGTAAGCAGTGTCATTGGTAGAATCAGACGTTGAAGGAGCAATAGACTGAGCAATAACAGTCGTAGAGGTAGCGGTTGACTCAGTGGTGGTTGCCCATGAAGAACCGTCAGTACCAGCGTTAGGAGTTGCAGTGGCAACTGTATCAAGGTCAACATAAACATCAGAGCCAAAGGCAGTTACGTCAAAGGCAATGGTGTAAGTACCTTGGTCAACTTCACCAGCGGCATCAGCTTCAAAGCTCTTAACCGCGGTTGGGGTACCAACCAGTTCAACTGAGATACCAGCGTCACGTACAGTGTGAGCACCACCTGTAACCGAGCCAGTAATATCAGCATCAAGTAAATTCTCACCTGATTCATCTGCTACCTTAAATAAGCTAGCTTGATCAGTTTCAGCTTCAGTAATAGCGACCGTAATAGTGTCGCCTTCATCCAAAGCGTCGGCTACAGAATTGAAGTCAGCCCGAATTTCAGCTTCCACTTTCTCACCAGCTGCAATAGTGTAACTAATATCATCGAAGAGCCAGCCTTCATCAGCACCAACTGAAACTCCGTCAGTATCCTGAACAGCTTCACCTGTGGCAATCTCCTCACCATCAATCCATAGAGTGATGCTGTTAATCAAGTCGTCAACGTTGGAAGCGCTGGTAACTGTGGTACTAGCGTGGAATTTTTTAATCTCTAGATCGGAATCACCTTCAGCCTCCAGAGTGAAGGAAGCCAAAGCGACGTTGTCGGTATCATTAGTAGCGTGAACGTCAATCACCCGATCATTGTTGATTAGATCATCGTTGGCTCGGATTTTCAATTCCGAGTTGGCGGCGGTCGCAAAACTCTCAAAGGAGAAAGTGCGAGTAGCCAAGGTTGGGTCCTCTGAAGTAGAGTCCCCTGCGCCATCACGGAAACGAACTTGGCGAATATCAACGGTCCAAGTGTCAGTAGCATCATTGGTATCAAGATTGCTAATACCAGAAACAGCTACTGTTAATTCACCAGTTTCGCCAGCCCGAACAATTGCCCCGCTGTCTAAGCTAAGGGTCCTGGTCCAGCTGTTGTCATCAGTGAAACCATCAGCATCAACTCGGGCTACTTCCTCACCATCGAGGAAGATTGCAACTTCCGCAGCGTACTCGTCAAAGTCGCTCGCGGCTGTGCCTTCGTCAAAAACTAATTTAACAGCGGTGAATTCTAGGTCAGAACCTTCATCAGCGGTAATGTTTACCCCGATAACTTCCTGATCCTCTTCATCTTCACCAACTTTTTCGTTGTTAATACCACTTACGAGTTCATACTCTTCAACCGAACCAGCGTCACCTTCTAAGTTACCAGGTACAGCAGGAGTAGCCGGAGTTCCAGGAGTTCCCGGAACGGCTGGAGTAGCAGCGTTAACGTTAGCTCGAGTCATCGGGCCAAAGTAACCAACGGCTGGAGCAATACCGTTAGCAGCCTGGTAGGCAGCTAAAGCGGCTTTGGTCTGGGCACCGAAGTAACCAGTAGCACCAGCTGGGATAACATGACCTTTACCGATCAAGAAGTTCTGCAAAGCAGTTACTTCGGCACCGGAGGAACCGATGGTCAAATTGCTTGTAAACATCATCGAAGCAGGAGTAGAGACACCTCCACTCATCTGAGCTTGAAGAGCAGCGATCTGAGCCAATAAAGCTTGGATCTGAGTCTGCAATTCAGCACTAGTTTGTGCTTGAGCTGGAGCAGGAACTGCGACAGCAGCAAACATCATAGATGCAGTTGCCAATCCGACAACTACAGCTACAATTTTCTTAGTAGTCATAATTTAAATTAAATTCGTACAAATTACTTAATAATTCAACTTGTAATTGAATTGAGTTCGCTGATTAAAAAATGTAACCCGATCCTCAATCGACTAAGGATCAGAAATTTTAACCCACGAACTTATCAATGCATAAGTAACAAATAACTAAGTCGACTATTTGTTACTCCGCATCATTGATAACAATTTTCATTTTACTAACCGAGCACCACTTTTGAAACAAAAGCTGGAGCAGCCTGGCTCGAAGGTTCTATATATATATAGAACATTTCAAAGTTACTCGCCACCATCAGCTTTGCGCCAAAAGTGGTACTCGGGTTAATAAATAAGAGGGATAGGTCAAACGGACAAGCAGACTTGGTATGGCAGTGGCAAGCAAAACAGAATTATATGTCTCAACTTAAATTGTCAAAGAACGGACAAACTTAATCGTACAGAAAATTTCCAATCATCACTTTCGGACTGTGCCTTAAATTATAATAGCTGAAGCCAATACCTGCAAACAGTTGGTCCTAGTAATGTGGATAACTGCCGGGCTAAATATCCGCAGAATTAAGGAGAAAATAGTTCTCCACCTAAATTTCAGACTCCTAAAACCTAAAGCAAGTCACCTATAATACTAAGTAAAAATGTGCCTAAAGTCAATCGTAAACCAAAAGTGGTGGCAGTGGGCGGAAAAAATGGCAGTCTGACTTTTAGGCCAGCTGATAGCGGCTCCAACGTCGCTCGCCGGTTTTCTTTAAGACACCGGTGTCCACTAACTCCACCAGCTCCCGCTGAACGGTTTTGACACTGCAGTCGGGCACGGCTCGAGCAATGTCCTTGATAGACGTCCAGGGCCGGCCCTCTAGATACTTAAGGATAACGCCCCGGCGACTAGCTTTATCGGACGCTTGATCCCCCTGTCCGATAGATGATCGACCGGCTGGGGGTCGGCCGGTCGCCGCACTCCCGGCTCCCGGCCGACTGAGGCCGGCAGCCGACTGAGGCGTCACATTTGTCCGATAGCTAGACTTATCCCCTGTCAACTGATCAGCCGGCACTCGAGGGTTGGAGATCGGCCGAGTAGCCAAATCGCCATAACCAGAAGCTGTCGGCGCCGACAAAAAGGAAGAAGTAAAATTCTCCTTGGTACGCAGTAAAGGTAAGTAGCGCTCACGACCAGATAAGAGGTAATGATTGAGGCCGGCCGAGGAAAAGTTGTCGGCCAAAGTTTTAGCCAAATTTTCATACTCACTTTTTAGAATAGTCAGATTCATTTGGGAAGCGGTATTGGCTGATAGAGCCAAACCAATTAAGGACACAATCTGCCCAATCGCCCCCACCACTTCATCTAGGTTAAGGTACCCCGACCAACTTTTGTCCTTTTTTACCAGCGTAGATACGTCCGCAAAAAGCCGGTTGATGTCCGTAAACACCGCCACCGTGACCTCACGCAACCGCCACTTAAGTGGCTCCGAATCAGGCATAAAACCTGTCACCATATAGAGAGCTGAGGCTAATCGTTCGTTTTTGGCCAGCACAAAATCCAGCACGGCAATTTGATCTTGCCGCTCCCCTGTCTGACCTTTGGAAAGTGAACTGTCTTTTTCCATAATGTTTAGTCTTTTAGTGTCTGATTGGATTGTCTTTTACGACTTTTAGAACCTAAACTTGTGTCCTTTATTATATATTAGACAGCGAGTTTTGTCCAATATATAGACGACCGATAGCCATTTTAGCTTTATTTAAAGCGGTATTTTAAAAGGTCCAAATAAATGGCAATAGGTTTCCCTTTGGTAATTTGTTATAATTGAGGCAAATTTAATTACCGATACCCTTTGTAAACATATATATGGCACGCAAGAAAAAGAAAGTCGAAAGCAAGACCCCAGACTGGGGTGGATCTCTGCAAACTGAGACCAAACAAGCTATTTTAGCTATCGTCTTTTTAGCCCTGGGCGCTTTCCTCCTAATGGCCCGGTTTGAGCTAGCCGGCATCGTGGGGGTGCAAACTTACCACGGCCTTAGCTACTTGTTTGGGGCTGGCTACCTCTTACTACCGATTATCCTATTGGTAGTAGGTGTGTCCTTTCTCAAAAACTTACGCCCCAACTTTATTTCCTATCGCCTGGTGGGCGGGGCCCTGCTCTTTCTGGCCACTCTAGGCATCTTAAATGTTGGCATGGGTAATGAAGAGGTGGGCGGAGTGGTGGGGGCCCTCATTGCCACCCCCCTCCTAAAACTGTTTGATTATTACGCCAGTTTAATTCTCCTCGGCGCCGTCGCCCTGATCTCTATCTTTATAATGTTTGATACCAAACTGTCGTTTGAGCGGTCACTCTTCGGCTATCGGTTTGGGCGAACCGATGACGAGTTGGAAAATAACAAAGAAGAAGCCGAGCCGCGCATTTTCACCGGCCCTGATGATAATGAAGAAGAAATCCGACCGGAAACAACTCATCTCGGTCAGAAAAATCCGCCCACTGAAGTAGAGTCGGAAGGAGCGGCCAAAGCCGGGGGCCTCTTTGGGGCGATGATAAAGTTTAACCGTGCCGATGGCAAAGAGTTTGTCCCACCGCCCCTGTCGCTCCTATCTAAAGACTCCGGTAAACCCGGCGTGGGCGACATTAAAGCCAACTCTAATATTATAAAAAGAACTTTGGCCAACTTCGGTATTAACGTGGAAATGGATGAAATTACCATCGGCCCATCCATTACTCGCTACGCCTTAAAACCCGCCGAAGGGGTGAAGCTGTCGCGCATTGTAAACTTGCAAAATGACTTGGCCCTGGCCCTCGCGGCGCACCCGCTGCGCATCGAGGCTCCGATCCCAGGTAAATCGCTGGTAGGTATCGAAATCCCCAACACCACTAAAACCACCGTGGGCTTGGCTTCGATCCTAAACAGTAAAGACTTTAGCAGTTCCCCTCACCCACTGTTGGTGGGCTTGGGTCGAGGTATCTCAGGCCTGGCTACTTTTGCCAACGTGGCCAAAGCCCCCCACATGCTGATTGCCGGGGCTACCGGCTCGGGTAAGTCGGTCACCATCCACTCCCTCATCACCTCTCTTTTGTACCGCAACCCGCCGGAGCGAATGCGTTTTATTATGATCGACCCTAAGCGAGTGGAGCTGACCTTGTATAACAAAATTCCCCATCTCCTAACCCCGGTCATTACTAATGCCAAAAAATCGATTGTAGCCTTGCGCTGGGCAGCGGGCGAAATGGATCGACGCTATGATATTTTGGAGCAAAACGCTGTGCGAGACATCCAATCTTATCATCAAAATATAATGGCGCCGGCCTTGGCAGCTAAAAAGGGTGAGGAGGAGGTGGAGATCGAGCAGATGCCTTACATTGTAATTGTGATCGACGAGCTGGCCGATATTATGTCCTCTTACCCGCGCGAAATGGAAGCAGCTATTGTGCGCCTAGCCCAAATGTCGCGGGCAGTGGGTATTCACCTGATTTTATCGACCCAGCGACCCTCAGTAGAAGTAATTACCGGCTTGATCAAGGCCAACATCCCCACCCGTATCGCCTTACAAGTATCGTCGCAAATCGACTCGCGCACTATTTTAGACACGATGGGGGCCGAAAAGCTCTTGGGCGCGGGCGATATGCTCTACCTCTCGGGCGATATGTCTAAGCCAATACGCCTGCAATCGGCCTTTATCTCCGAGGAAGAGGTGAAGAAAGTGGTCAAATATCTGGCCGACCAATACGCCGACACTTTGCACGAAGAAATTAATCTGGAACCGGAAGGTGGTAGTGGTGGCCTCTATAGCTCGGCTCTCGACACCGGTGGTGGAGATGATGATGATTTATACGAAGACGCTCGCCTCTCGGTAATGGAAGCCGGCAAAGCCTCGGCCTCTTACCTCCAACGAAAACTAAAAGTGGGCTACGCTCGGGCGGCCCGCCTCCTCGACATGCTCGAGGAACGAGGCGTGATTGGGCCCGGTGATGGGGCCAAACCCCGAGAAGTTTACCGCGATGGGCCACAACCGGGAGCGGAAACTGATGATATGAAAAACTTTTAATTATGTCCCCTCTAGTCTTACCTAAAACTCGTTGGCTAGGTACCGCCCTGATGGCGGCCGTACTACTAGTGATCGGCCTCTACGGCTACTCCCGCACCATCGACCTAGTGCGCGGCCCGCAGATAGAAATCCTGTCACCAGTCACCGGAACTACTTACAGCAAAGAGATGGTCACCGTCACGGGCCAAGTTCAACACATTGCCAAAATTTACCTGAATGACAATCAGATTTTTACCGACGACGAGGGCTTCTTTCGGGAGCCATTGCTCCTCTTACCGGGCTATAATATACTGACGCTAAAGGCCGAAGACTTGTTCGGCCGGCAAATAACCAAGCAAATAAAGCTAGTTTATCAGAGTTAAAACCCACTCCTATGGCCAAAAAGAAAGCCGCGAAAGCTACGCCGGAAGACGGCATTAATATTGAGGATACTATTAAATCGATTCAGTCGCGCTTTGGCGATGAGTCGATAATGAAACTGGGTGAAAAACCAAAAGTGAATGTGGGAGCCATTTCCACCGGCTCGTTGGGACTGGATTTGGCCCTGGGTATTGGTGGCGTCCCCCGCGGACGAGTGATTGAAATATACGGGCCGGAATCGTCCGGTAAAACTACCCTGGCTCTCCACATTATTGCCGAGGCCCAAAAAAAAGGCGGAATTTGTGCCTTTATTGATGCCGAACACGCCCTGGACCCGGAATACTCTAAAAAGTTGGGAGTAAAAGTGGACGATTTACTGATTTCCCAGCCAGACTACGGTGAGCAAGCTTTGGAGATTGTGGAAAGCTTGATCCGCTCGGGCAAAATTGACGTGGTGGTCATTGACTCGGTAGCGGCCCTAACCCCCAAAGACGAGATTGAGGGTGATGTGGGAGCCCACCATATGGGCAAGCAGGCCCGCCTAATGTCGCAAGCCCTGCGCAAAATGACAGCCATCGTGGCTAAGTCTAAAACAGTAGTCATTTTCATTAACCAAATCCGCATGCAGATTGGGGTAATGTTTGGCAACCCGGAAACCACCCCGGGCGGTAAAGCCTTGAAATTTTACTCCTCGGTGCGGCTCGATATTAGACGCATCGCCCAGATTAAAAAAGGTGAGGAAATAGTCGGGGGCCGGGTGCGCGTGAAAGTGGTAAAAAACAAAGTGGCGGCCCCCTTTAAAGTGGCCGAATTTGATGTACTCTACAACGAGGGCATCTCCCCCGAGGGTGAAGTGTTGGCTCTGGGAGAAAAGTATGACCTCATCAACAAGTCTGGTTCCTCCTATGGCTACACTACCGACGCCGGCGAGGAACTAAAACTGGGCCGAGGTTATGATACCGCTAGGACATTCCTTAAAGAGAACCCCAAGGTTAAAAATGAATTGATGAAGAAGATTAAGGGGCAATTGACGGATCAGTAAGATTTACGAGAGAAGTAATTATTTTTCATTCATGCTTGAATACAACGAAATTCGGCCACGGAAGTTTATCGTGTGGAACAACGAACCTTATGAAGTGCTCGACTCCCACGTTTTCCGTAAACAACAAAGAAAACCAGTCAACCAAACCAAGCTTAAGAATTTAATCACCGGTAAAGTGGTGGAACAATCTTTTCACCAAAGTGAAAAAGTCGAGGAAGCCGATCTCCACTCGCGAGCTGTTAAATATTTATATAGCAACCGCGGTGAGTTTTGGTTTGCGGAACCGACAAATCCGAAAGAGCGATTTACTTTAGAAGAAAACTTAGTGGCTGATAAAATAAAATACGTACGCGCCAATGATGAGGTAGAACTCTTGTCTTTCAACGACAAAGCCATTGGTCTCTCGGTGCCAATCAAGGTTAAGCTCAAAGTAACCGAAGCGGCCCCGGCAGTAAAAGGCAACACGGCTCAAGGCGCGACCAAGCAGATTACAGTGGAAAGTGGCGCCACCTTAAACGTTCCCCTCTTTGTGAATGAGGGTGATATTGTCGAAATTAATACCGAAACCGGCGAATACGTGGGTAGGGATACAGGGAAGTAGGTGTAAAATAGACTCGATATAAACCACCGCCCTATCCGTTTACGGATAGGGCGGTGGTTTAGTCTAAGAAGAGTTCCTTAGGATGATTTGAAAAGTTCTAACCAGAAATAAAAGGTAAGAGTGACATAAAACGAGCCCGTTTGATGGCCAAAGTGAGCTTGCGCTGATGACGAGTACAAGTGGCGGTGCGGCGATGCTTCATAATCCGCGCGTGGCTGTCGGTAAAAGGCTTGATAGACTCCACGTCTTTATAATCAATATCTTTAATATTGTTAACGCAAAAATGGCACTGTTTGGTTGGATTGGAATTGTCTTTTTTAAGCATGATAGATTTTTAACAAATTATAGTCACTTTAGTTCCGTAATTTGCTTAAAACGGAATATCTTCCGGGTTGATTTCGTCTTCCGGATACTCGATGGTATCGAGAGCCTCCTTACCTCCCGCCTGGCTTTGGTCACCACCAGAGTCGGCCACTGGCGCGACGGCTCCAGTACTACCCGGTCTAGCTCCAAACTGCACGCGGTCGGCAATAATTTCCGTCCGATATTTTTTAGTACCGTCCGGCGCATCCCAACTTCTGGTTTGCATCCGTCCCTCCACCAACACTGAACTCCCCTTTCTTAAGTACTGCGCGCAGTTTTTAGCTTGAATACCGAAAACCACAACATTGTGATACTGAGTATCCTCTTGCTTAGCGCCGTTTTTATCTTTCCACACACGGTTGGTAGCGACACTAAAACTAGTGACAGCGGCCCCCGAAGGCAACTGGCGCTCTTCCGGATCCCGAGTTAAATTTCCGATAATGATGGCGCGATTTAGATACATAGTTAGCTGGTGGCTTCGACTAGTAAATCGTCTATTTCTCGATCAATGGCGGCCTCATCGGCTGGGACTTTGTCGGCCTCAGGGTGAGCTGTAGGTGTAGGCACTTTAGCCACTGGTCCGGTAGCTCCAGAGTCCGCTACCACAGCTTGGGGTTTTATTTTGGCCACCTTGGGAATTTCGATGAGCAGAAAACGGACAATGAGATCGCTTTTCGCTAAAGTCTGATTAAGAGTATCAGCTGATTGAGGAACCGCTTTAAATCTAATGGATCCGAAATAGCCTTCACGGAAATTGGTGTACTTATTATCAATCATTTTCCGAATCGGATAGGCCAGTTTGCGCAAGGCCGGAGTGATCTGGCCGGTGACAGTGCCCCCAATAGCTTCAATAGGGGCCACAATTTCTTTAGCCACGGTTGCCTCTTTGGCATCTTCGGCCACAAAAGGCGCCAGCCAGTAGCCGATTTCGTAAGTTTTCGGTGGTTTTTCGTTTAAATCCTCGATTTTTTCCTCGGTCATAAGTGTAGCCATCCTAACAGAAAGCTTTGGTAAAGTCAAAAACGAGCCCCCGCTTCCTCCACCCAGGCGGGGTCAAAAGGTCCCCTTCTAACCGCCGGGACAATTTATCGATTAAATGTTAAATAAACGCCGAGTATTAGCCATGGTCGCCGTCGCCACCTGTTCGACCGACATACCTTTTAGCTCCGCCACCCGCGAAGCCACAGCTGCCACATAGACAGGCTCATTGCGCTTGCCGCGCCAAGGCTTGGGAGCCACGTAAGGGCAGTCGGTCTCCACTAGGATCCGATCCAGTGGGACATATTTAACCAAATCGTCATAATCGGTGGTGAAAGTGATGACGCCGGTAAAAGAAATAGTAAAACCTAAATCTAGAAACAAACGCGCCTCCTCCGAAGTACCAGCAAAAAAATGAGCATTCCCCGCCACCTTAGACTCACTTTTTAAAATACTGGCCGCCTCCTCGTAAGCCGGTCCCCCAGCCCCGGGTCGTAAGTGCAACATTAAAGGCTTACCCAGCTCACTGGCCAAGCGAATCTGTTCTTTGAAAGCAGTTTGTTGGGCGGCGCGGTCCGCTTCGCCCGGCCGGAAATAGTCCAAGCCACATTCGCCAATACCCACCACCTTCTGGCTTTGGGCCAGCTCGCGGTAAAATTCGTAATCAAAAACCTCGCCTCGAGACTTAAATCCCGGTCCTTCGCCCCCCAGCTCTGCTTGATCGTGATAGGAGGCACTGGTGTGGATGGGATGTAAGCCAATGACGGCGTACACACCCTCGTCATAAGTATTGGCTAGATTCACGGCCGACTGGGAAGTATCTTTTTGCGTACCCACATTAATATGCCAGTAACCAGCCTCTAAAGCTCGCTCAATAACCGCCTCTCGATCAGCGTCAAAAGCCGCAAAATTAACATGAGCGTGAGCATCGATTAGCTGAGGCGTCATAAAAAGTTAGTCGAGGCGGGCAAAAAGCCCAGTGGCCGGCATGGCGTTCTTGGCCACTAGGTTACTGATAGTGGCCGCGGTCGCCGGCATAATTGGCTCTAGCATATAGCCGATCAAGGCCAACCCACTGACTAACTCTGCGATAATCGCTTTAGCCGCCTCGGGGTCGGTTTTAATAAGTTTAAAAGGTTCGGTGGATTGAATCTGTCGATCCAAGCGCGCAATATGTTCCCAAACAATATCCGTGGCCCGATTAATTCGGAAATTAGCTAGAGCCTCTTCGTAATCCGTCGGGAGCTCTCTGGCCACCGGTGGCACCGGGGACTCCAAGTGAGTAGCCGCCATTTTCATCACCCGGCTCAACAAATTGCCCAAGCCGTTGGCCAGGCCGGCGTTATAAGCTTCAGACATTTTCTCCAGGGAAAAATCGTGATCTTCAAAATCACTAATGTGACGAGCGACATAATATCGCAAGCCATCGGTTCCAAAGCGGGTCACCAAATCCACCGGGCTGACAGTGTTCCCCACTGATTTAGACATTTTTTGACCGTCGGCAGCATTAATAAAGCCATTGATGATAATCTGACGCGACGGCGGCAAGCCGGCGGCCATCAGCATCGCCTGCCACATAGCCGCCTGCTGACGCAAATTATCTTTGCCAGCGTACTGCACCACTGGCCACCATTTTTCAAACTCCCCTTCTTCGGAGGCGGGCCCGCCTCCGCCAAGGCTACGGCGGGCAGGCCAACCGAGCGCCGAAACATAATTAACTAACGCATCAAACCACACATAAAGCACGTGATCATCATCTCCTGGCACTGGTATCCCCCACGGCATTTTCGCTTTAAGCCGAGAAATACTGAAGTCTTGCAAACCGCCGGCTAAGAAACTTTTGATTTCATTGAAACGAAAATCTGGTAGTACAAAGTCTGGTCGCTCTTCGTATAATTGGTGTAACTTATCAGCCAAAGCGGAAAATTTAAAAAAGTAATTTTCTTCCGACTGCCGCTCCACCTCCCGATCGGGGTGAATCGGACATCGCCCCTCCACCAACTCGGAATCAGTTTTAGCCAGTTCACAACCCACGCAATATTTAGTTTCGTAAGCTTTCTTATAAATATAGCCCCTTTGGTCGCAGCGCCGCCAAAATTCTTGAGCAGCCTCAATATGAGCCGGATCAGTGGTACGAGTAAAATGAACTTCCGGCCAAATATTAAGCAAAGAGATTAAATCTTTAAAACTCGCCGCCAGCCGATCAACATACACTTGAACCTCCTCCCCCGAGGCTAGGGCTTTTTCATAAATTTTTTGACCGTGTTCGTCGGTACCAGTGTTAAAAAAAACTGGCTGACCCTTAAGCTTGCGGTAACGCACGATGATGTCCGCCCGAATAATTTCCATCGCAAAGCCAATATGAGGTTCGGCGTTCACGTAAGGCAAAGTCGTCGTAATATAGAATCCTTTAGTAGACATAAATTAAAATCAGAAAGTAACCCTACTTAGCGGCCTGACTGTGAGATAGTTTTTTCCGCTCCGCGTCATGGGCAAGCTCCATAATGACGGTAGCGAGGGGCACGGCGAGAATAATACCCAAGAAACCGGCTAGTTGGCCGCCAACCAAAAGAGCAATGATGACAATAATAGCCGGCACACCCACGATATTTTTTACCACTAAGGGGTAAATAAGATGATTTTCAAACTGTTGAATAATAATGTACAGGCCGATAGTCATTAAGCCAATAGTGGGACTGACGGTAAAAGCCAGCAAGATAGCGGGGATGGCTGATAGAATTGGACCGAAATAAGGAATCAGCTCGAAAAGGGCCGCTAAAATAGCCAAGACTAAAGCGTAAGGCACCCCTAGTATGGTTAGCCCTAAGTAAACCAATACCCCAACAATTAAACCTAAGAGTAGTTGCCCCTTCATCCACTGGCCAATTTTGTACTGGGAGCGACGCCACAAATCTAAAATATAAGCCTCATGACGAAGAGGAACGATAATCCTTAAAAAATTTTCGATCCCCCGATCTTGAACCGCCAAGTAAAAAGATAAAACTAAAATAATGATAAAGCTAAAGGCCCCACCAAAGACGGTACTGGCGGTAGTGAAAGTGCCAGCGTTGAAGTTGGCGAGCATCGCCTGCAGGTCGGTTAAGAGATTATTGAAAGTGCCTACCGGCAGTAAACTGCTGGTGAGTTCTCTAAGTGGGCCAAAGCGATCCAAGGCCGGAACATCTTCAACTTGTGGTAGGGAAAAAGTTAGCTGAGTCACATCGACAAACAAAGGCGGGACAAAGTAGTAGAGAAAACCAACCACAGCCACAAAAGACAGAAGGTAAATAAGTAAAACGGCCAACACTCGCGGCAAACGGTAATGGACGAGCCACCTGGTGAGAGGCTCAACCGCCGAGGCGATGACTACCGATGTGAGAATAATTAGAACTAGATCTAACAATAGGTATAACAAAAAAACCACCACCAAAATAAAAATAATTTTAAGGATGGTGCCGGTCTCGATCGAAATGGGTTGGGAAACAGGATGATCAGCCATAGTATAAGTAATGGTACTATAGGAAACCCTTAAGTTCAAATGACAGTTTGATTAGCCAGCAATCAGTGCAGGTAAGGAGTCGATAGCGACCCGGCTCTGACTACCAGTATCACGATCACGAATAGTGACTGTATTGTCACTTAAGGTATCAAAATCAATCGTAATACAACTAGGCGTACCAATTTCATCTTGCCGGCGATACCGCTTGCCAATATTACCATTATCATCCCACATAATTTGAGGGACGACTTTTTTAAGCTCTTCATAAACAGCTCGCGCTTTAGCCACAAGCTCCGGTTTATTTTTAAGCAGTGGAAAAACAGCCGCTTTAACTGGGGCCACGGCCCTAGAAAATTTAAAGTAAGCTCTAGATTCGCCGCCCATTTCATCTTCGGTGTAAGCATCACACAAAACTGCGAGTACCAAGCGGTCCACCCCCAGCGATGGCTCGATCACATGAGGTAAAAAACGCTCTTTACTACCCTCGTCAAAAAAAGTCAGATCAACTTGGCTGCCGGTTTGATGCGCCTGTAAATCATAATCGGTACGATAAGCCAACCCACATAACTCCTTCTGACCAAAGGGATAATCAAATTCAACATCAATGGTTCGTTTGGAGTAGTGGGCCCGCTCTCCCTCTGGTACTTCCAGTTCGTGCAAACTCCGGGTCTTTAAACCAATATCACTAAGGTACGCTAAAATTTCCGCCCTTAACTCTTGAAAGGCCACCTCCCAATCATTCGGTCTGACAAAATATTCAATTTCCATTTGCTCGAACTCTCGGGTGCGAAACAAAAAGTCACGAGGAGCTATTTCATTACGAAAAGCCTTACCAATCTGCGCTAGGCCAAAAGGCAGCTTCGGATGAAAGGTGTCGAGAATATTTTTAAAATTAACAAACATGCCCTGCGCCGTCTCCGGACGCAAATAAGAAATGGCTTGATTGTCCTCGACGCTACTAGCCCCAACCTTAGTTTCAAACATCATATTAAACTCCTGAACCGATCCCAGAGCCCCACCACAGGTTGGACACAACTCTTCGTTGTCTAAGTGATCGGCCCGAAAGCGGGCTCGACACTTGCTACACTCGACCACCGGATCAGCAAAGCCTCCCACGTGTCCGGATGATTCCCAAACTTTAGCATTCATTAAAATGGCAGCATCAAAACCGTACATATCTTCTCGATCCAAGACAAAGCGTCGCCACCAAATATTTTTTAAATTGTTTTTCAAGGCCACCCCCAGCGGAGCGTAGTCATAAGTACCGGCCAGGCCCCCGTAAATTTCCGAACCCTGATAAACAAACCCCCGCCGCTTGGCCAGGGAGACAATTTTTTCCATTACGTTTTGCTCAACCATATAAAATTTCAGTTAAGGCGCTATTTTCGACTCTGGTAATTTATAGTTCTGATCGGTCTTCAGCTCGGTAGTGACCGCCGCACTCTCACTTTCTACCACTGTTTCAGTAAAAGTGTCAAAGGCTGACAACTTGACTGGGCCGGATAAAGCCGGGCTGGAACCCACTTGCGACAAGCTAGGCACAAGCTCTACCTGAAAAGACAGCTCCTTAGCGGTAGCCTCGGGCAGGACCCGGCCCAAGCGCCAAACCACTTCGCGGCTAATCGGATTGAAGGTTAGCTCGGCCGTTTGCGGACTTTGAACATTTTTCCAATTTACATACGGCGGCAAAACAGTTTTAACCACCGCATCGCGCAAGGTATTGGACGAATTTAAAACAGACCAAGTGATAGTGTAAGTGGTAGGTTCTTCCACTTCCGGCGGCAAAGGTCCGGCATTATCGAAGGGGCCCGACCGATACAAGGCAACGGCTTTCAATTCCACCAGCGAGCGCAACTTGATCGTTTTTTCCAAAGTGGTGGTTATTTTCTCGCCAGCAAATCCTTCGGAAGTTCTGGTGCCGGTAAAAACGGCCTTGAGGTTGATGGTGGGATTCTCCTGATTCGTGCCATCACTGGATATTAAAGGCAAACTGTAAAAAGTAAAAGTGGTAGAGTCTTTAGCGCCCGGTTCGATTACACCTAACTTTGGTTCTGAATTTTTAGTCCAGACAATAGTGTCCCCCGAAGCGCGATAAAAACCCCGCCCGGCTTCCACTCGCACTTTATTAACCGCCTCACCGGTCAGCGACACTGTTAAGGTGCCGTCGGTAACCCGGCCGGGTAAGTTATTGACCCAATTCAAATCGACGCGGACTAAAGTGTCGCCCGTGACCGTCGGGCTCTCACTGCTGGAGCCATTGACCGTGGCGAGCAGAGCCACAAAAGGTCGGGTCATTTTGAGCGGCACTAAGACTTCGTTGTAAACAAAAGAGATAGTGTCTTCGCCGATTGGGTCCTGCAGACCAACAGCCACTTGAAAAGTTTTAGTTTCTTCGTCTAAGCCATCAATCGTCCCCACAATCTTTAGGGACCGCTCCCGCCCCGGCTCCAGCTCGTCAAACAACCAAGCATTTTCGCGATAAGTCGGCGGAATGCTGGCGGAGGTAAAAGTAAAACCAACCGGATAGCGGACCACGAGCAAAGTTTTGCCCAGGCCGGCTTGGGCTTTGGGTAACACATCCACTGTTAAAGTAATTTCTTGGCCAGCAATCGCCTCGGGCAAGAGAGTAACGTTTAAGCCGACCGGTGGCGCACTCACAGAAAAGGTTAAGTTGGTTTCCTTGGTGTATAAAGCATTGGAACCAGGAATTTTATAATCCATGCGGACCACCACCTGTTTGTCTTCGCCTTCTGTGCCAAAGAAAACCGCTTTAATAGTACGATTGATGACTTGGCCGGATTCCACCGTACCAATATCTTCGGTGGTACGGGCCATATTTTCCCGAGTGGAGCTAGCCGACATGGTGTCGGCCGGAAATTCTAAAGTTAGCTTCACCTGCTGTAAATCAATCGAATTACGATTGGCCACCACCACCTGAAGTGACGTTTCATCCCCCGCCTTGACCGCCACTGGACCTTTCAGAGCCAGGTCCACATTACGACCGGAGATTTGATTGGTCCCCTGGAAGATGACATAACCGGCAATACCTAAAGTCACCACAAAAAATAGGAGTGCAAAAATGAGAAATTTAAGTAAAAAAGAATTGGAAGTGGAGGAATTCGGACCACTAGCATTTCCGCCCGTTGGCCAATCGGAGGCAGCCGAGCCAGACTGACGCAAACCTAAGCGCGTCCGCTTCAAGGTCGGTGGTGGCGTGTCACGACGGTAAAGAGTTTTTTCCAGATCTTCTAAGCGATGGGGGGCTTCATCTTGAGACATAGCTCGATTATAACATTTTTAAACAGATCGATGAAGAAGAGTGGCTCACTCTGTGGTCAAATTGATTTAAACACTGACAGCGGTAAAAGTTTGATTGATTAACTGTATAATGGGGCACTCCACCGGGCCCAGTGACCACACCAGCTCAGAAGTAATACTGGTCGGTTTGACGAATGGTTGGACTAAATCGAGAGCCGGCAAATACCCCATATGATGAAGTAATCGTAAAACCACCAAACTTTCCAAATAGCGGCCAAATTTAGAATCGGTACGAAATTTTACCTCACCTAAAAAGGTAAAGGCCTGATCAAGGTCAGCGTAAACTTCCGGCATGGCCTCTTCCCCGCCGGAGAGTCTCTCTACTAAGGAAAAAATTCGATTGACCAAGGTCATAGTTTTCGGCGCCTGACTTAAAAAATCCATCAGACCGGTCGATTCCATACTAACCACTCGCCAAAACTCGCGGCCGGCGACCAAGGACAACGCCACCTGATTAAATCGGTTGCTATGCAACCGGAGCTTGGAGTTCGAGGCTTTAAGCGAGCGAGCCGAAGCCCGGATTAAACCAAAGTCTCGACAAAACAAGGTCAGCACGGCGTCCTGATCCCGATATAAATTATGTTTTAAAATAAAACCGACAGTGTGATAGTGGCGGTGGGCCATAAAAGGTCTAAGAAACTTCAATATCCACAACAAAGACCAAGTCGTCCACCAATACCTCTTCACCCAAGACCGAGTCATCATATTTTATGAGAGTGGCCCCAACTGTCTGCTTAATATCGAGAGCGAAAGTTTCGATTCTTTTCCTCCCTTCTGTGTTGGTTTTTACAGACAAAGTAATCCGGTCTTCCAGCGTCAGACCCATCTTTTTTCGCAAACCTTGGATCGATCGGATAAATTCTCGTGCTTCGCCTTCTTCTCGCAATTCGGGAGTAATTTCTATATCAAGCTGCACATCTTCTTCGATATCACTTTTCCATTCAATTCTTTTGACATTGATTTCATCTTTTATTATCTCGTCAGCCAAAAAATCTTCCGGGGCGGCAATCTTAACTTGCAGTAGACGAAGAGGCTGTCGGACTTTGATTCCAAACCTTGCTCTTAATTCCAGAGCTTTAGAAACCACGTCTCTCACACCTGACATCTTCTTAACTATCTCATCATCTCTTTCTTTGGCGACAGGCCATTTAGCCAAGTGAACACTCTTTTCATCAGATTCAACCCTGACTTCCTGGTAAATACTCTCAGCCAAAAAAGGCATAAAAGGGGCAATCAATTTGGCAGTTTCTTTAAGAACATGACGAGTTGTAGCAATAGCTAACCGTCCATCTTCCAAGTTGCTATCCTTAAATCTGTCACGAGACCGTCTAACATACCAAGTAGAAAAATCATTAACAAAGTCTTTGATCGGCCGGCCAGCTCTAACTGTGTCAAATTGATCCAAATTCATCGTCACCACTTCTCTTAGTTCACTTAACCTCGACAGAATCCAACGATCTAAAATATTAGTACTGTTTGCAGTATCAAGTTCGGGGTTATCTTCGCCGTACATTTTGTAGAAATTCAAAGTGTTCCGCAAAATATTTATGACTCTATTGTAAGCCTCACCAACCTCACGATCAGAAAAACGCAGGTCCTCCGATTGCATGACAACGCTAGTCAAAAGATAGTAACGCAAAGCATCGGCCCCAAAGCGATCAAAATTAGAAAAAGGATCAGTATAATTTCCTTTAGACTTACTCATTTTAGACCCATCTTCAGCCAAAATGGTACCTGTCGACAAAACATTATTAAAGGCCCTCTCATCAAAGAGCATAGTAGACATAGCGTGCATATAATAAAACCAGGTTCTGGTCTGGGCGATGTATTCCGAAACAAAATCTCCCGGTGATCTTTTTTCAAAAACCTTCTTATTTTCAAAAGGGTAATGGTATTCAGCAAAAGGCATTGAGGCCGACTCAACCCAACCATCGAGGACCTCTGGAATCCTTTCCATCTCCCCCTTACAATCACAAACCATTTTCACTTCATCGATATATGGACGGTGGAAGTCTAGTTCATAGTCGTCATTATGAGGCAAAGGCTCAAAAAGAAGAGCTGATACTTTGCCGAGCGGTGCTTCAGTTTCTCCTTTAATGCGCTTTGTCTCATCACTTCCCACTCCTTGTACCACTGCCTCTAAAGATTCGACACCGATACCGTGAGTAACTATCAAAATATTTTCGTTTTCTAATGTTGCTTCCAGCTCATAAATGAACTCGCCGAAACGCCGCTTGGCTTCTAGAAAACTCTCACCCCCTGGCAATTTATCAGCATAATTTTTTAGATGCTTTTTTTCATATTCCAAAAATTCCCCAAAGGGTCGGCCGTCGAGGTCACCAAAATCAAGTTCCCGCAAACGCTCATCAACTATAATATCTTCGTCCACCAGTCCAAGTTCAACAGCCACAATTTTCGCCGTCGTTTTTGTCCGAGCAAATGGTGAAGTATAAATGCGACTGATTTTTTTATCCTTTAAACCAGCCCCTGCTTCCTTGGCCTGTTTTTCGCCCTCCGAGGTTAGGGCCCAACCCTTTTGATTACTAGCATCAATGATGCCATTTTTATTATGTTCAGCCTCAGCGTGACGCATTAAAAAATAAGCATTACCAGATTTCTTCTCTGATTGTCTTAACTCCTCTACCGATCCTACTACTTTGACCGCCTGACACGAAAGACACTTCCAAATAGGCAAGGGCGAGGCCCAGAATCGATTGCGCGAAATCGTCCAGTCTGGAGCATTCTCCACGATATTGAGAAATCTTCCCTCCTTCAAGTGACCCGGCACCCAACTGACATCTTTGTTCAGCTCAATCATCCTCTCTTTTACTTTTTGAATGTTGAAAAACCATGACGTAAGAGCATTGTAGATTAAAGTGGTTCCACAGCGATGACAGTGAGGATAGGAGTGAGTGTTATTCTTCACAGCCAACAGTAAGCCTCGATTGCCCAGGTCGGCCTTGATATCTTTTTCTGCTTGCTTGAAATATTTTGTCCGAATGAATTGAGGCGCTGATTCGTTAAAATGTCCCTTCTCATCTAAAAGTGGAACGAGCGGTAGGTCCAAACGTAGCCCCAATTCATAATCGTCCTCGCCATACATCACTGCCGTATGAACAATACCAGTCCCCTCGTCGGTGGTCACAAAGTCAGCAGAAGCAACATAATAAGCGCGCTTCCCAGTGTCACCAACGGCCGGAATATCATACAGCGGCTCATATTCTAATCCAACTAAATTTTTTCCACTGACAGTAAGTTCAAACTCTTGTGTAGACTGAATCAGAGTTTTAAAGTTTTCCTTCAAGAAAACCTGTTTAGACACTATGTAAATATCCTCATCACTCCTCAAGCAAATATATTCTATATTTTCCCCGACAGCCAAAGCGACATTTCCAGGTAAAGTCCACGGGGTAGTGGTCCAAGCAAGAATATAAACATTAGAATTATCGCCCAGGGTTAAGGGGAGCTTCTCTGGATTCCTAACTTTAAACTTAACAGTCACAGCCTCTTCCGTGATATCTTTATAGCTATTATCCATCGCTACCTCAGCTTTGGCGATAGGTGTCTGACAGTGAGGACAATACAAAAGCACCTTACGGCCTTCGTAAACCAAATCTTTTTTATAGAGCTCGGCAATCGCCCACCAAACACTCTCGATGAAAGTATTGTCCATGGTCATGTAGGCGTTATCGTATTCCACCCAACGACCCACCCGATCAACATATTTTTTCCATTCGTCCGCATAACGCAAGACGGAATCGCGACAAGTCTGATTGAATTTTTTAATCCCCACTTCCTTGATAATTTCTGTCTTATCCTTAAGACCTAATTCTTTTTCGACCATGTTCTCAATCGGTAAACCGTGACAATCCCACCCCCAGCGCCGACGCACAGAAAAGCCCTGCATCGTTTTGTAGCGAGGAATGACATCCTTAACGATCGAAGATAAAAGCGAGCCATAGTGGGGCAAGCCCGTAGCAAACGGCGGGCCATCGTAAAAAACGAACTCCCCGTTCGGGGCGTCCTTAGTGACAGATTTTTCAAAAATCCCATTCTCCTGCCAAAATTTCAGAACGGCTTCTTCTTGCTTGGCGACATCCGATTTAGTCGATAAATTTTCATTTTTTAGACTAGACATAGTTCAAATTAAAAAGTGCGATACTAATCTACAAATAACATACGAATAAAACGAATAGAGGGTCATAATTAACCCGCTCATTAGTATATTAACATTGAGGGCAGGTTCTTCATAAATCTCCCATCAATCTAGCGAGCCTTATTTCATCTTTAGATTACCTCCTCTTTTTCTTCCCCCTATTGAAGCGAGCCGAGCACCACCAGGAGACTCCGCAGGCGGGTAGCCGAGGCTGAGGGAAAAGTCAGCAGACTTTTACCCGTGCTCCTTGGTGGTGCTCGGCGAGCGCCCTACATTTCACTCGGCACCGCAATCCCCAAAATTTCCAACCCGCCCGCTAACACCTGGCGCGTAGCCTCAGCTAGAGCCAAGCGATACGCCGACAACTCGGGTCGCGCTTCATCAATAATTTGATGCGCCCCATAAAAACTATTAAAAGCTGAGGCTACTTCCAGCAAATAAGTCACGATACTTTGCGGAGCGTACTCCGTGCCGGCTCGCTCCACCACCTCCGGAAACTGATATAAAAATTTTTCTAAAGGTAAAACTTCTATATCTTCCGGCCGGGTGGCGGACGGGGTTAAACCGTCTTTTTTGGCCTTCGCCAAAACCGAAGCGGCCCGCACAGCCGTGTACTGTAAGTAAGGTCCAGAGTCCCCTTCAAAAGACACAGACTTTTCTATATCGAAAATAACATCCCGGCCGGGTGCCTGCTTTAAAATGGAAAATTTAATGGCCGCTACCGCTACTTGCCCGGCAATTTCTTTTTTACTGTTACGCGAGAGCGTCCGATCGGCCAAACGTTCGAACACCTTACCTTCAATGTCGGCCATTAAACCTTCGGCCGCTACCACATCGCCAGTACGAGACGACATTTTACCGGAGGGCAACATTAGTAAGCCGTGAGAAATGTGCTTAATTTTTGGAGCCAGCTCTGGGAAAACCGCTTCCATGGCTTTTAACACTACTTTAAAATAATCACTCTGTTCATTGGCAGTAATAACGATAGATTTTTCATAAGGGTATTTATCATACTTGGCTTTGGCCAGCCCCAAATCTTTGGCCTCATAGGTGGGCAAACCTTGGGAGTTTACAAAAACTCGAGTATGGAGACCGTGGGCCTCCCCTTTAAACACTATCGCCCCGTCGCTTTCCACAAACACCTGCTTTTTTAGAAAATCATTTACAATGGCTTTACCCGTTTCCGCCATCTCACTTTCAAAAAAGTAAAAATCAAACTTGGTCCCTAGGCGGCGATAAATAGTTTCAAAGTAACTTAAACTCCAAGCTCGGCCGGCGTCATAGTAGCGATTGACACCAGCGTCAGTCCGACTATAAATTAAAGTGTTGAGGCGAATAATTTCTTCTTTAGCGGTAGAGTTATCTTCATAAGCTTTAGCCCCGGCGGCGTAAGCCGCCCCCAAAAAATTAACCCGACTAGTCACCGACCCTAACATTTTTTCTTTCCAAAACAGCCAAGACTGCTCGCGAATACCGTAAATAGCCTTGGCGACATGCAAGCCCACATCGCCCTGATAACTAGCCCGCTTCACATCTGCCCCACTCCACTCAATCAAGCGGGAAATACTTTCACCCACCGTGTTGCTCATCAAATGTCCAATATGAAAAACTTTAAAGGGGTTTGGGTCGGTGTACTCCACTATGGTTTTCTGACGACGCAGTCGATTATTGCGACCAAAGTTTGGCTCATCCAATATTTTTTTTATTTCACTGGCAAAAAAATCTGGCTTTAAGTAGAAGTTGATAAAGCCAAAACCAGCCACGGTAATTTTTTCCACCCCCTCAAAATTGTGATTTTTTAACTGTTGGACCAGCTTGCCGGCCAGTTCAATCGGGTCTTCACCTAGCTTCTTGGCGTACATCATCGCCACATTGGTGGCATAGTCACCCAGCCCCGAATCGGAGGGATGCTCTAAAAGAACTTTGGGCCCGCGCACGCCCAACTGCTTCAATTCTTCGACCAAGGCTTTTTCAATCAGAGAACGGATCATTAAATCCACTATAGCACAAAAAATCCCCTTGTATAGGGCCGTTTATTTTACAAAAATACCTGTTCCTTAGATTCCCAACCCCACTTCTATGGCTAGAATTTGTCTGTGCCGGAAAAACCG